>Ga0209474_10001842_pt1 | contig 20133 bp, 20 predicted proteins | sample GraSoiAngelo_145_FD_185902 | JGI IMG/M metagenome (GOLD analysis project Ga0209474, IMG submission 185902) | Grasslands soil microbial communities from the Angelo Coastal Reserve, California, USA - 14_1009_05_20cm (SPAdes) (version 2) | ecosystem: Environmental > Terrestrial > Soil > Grasslands... | reverse complement strand
CCTCCTCGCCGGCGTGTGGGTGGGCTTCGATTCGGAGCGCTCGCTCGGCAAGCAGGAGACGGGGGGGCACGCCGCGGCGCCCATCTGGACCGCGTTCATGAAGCGGGCGGTCGTGGACCGGCCGTGGGTCGACTTCCCCGTGCCCGAGGGCGTGACCTTCGCGCAGGTCGACCGCGCCACCGGGCTGCGCGCCGTGGCGGGCCGGGAGTCGGAGCTCGAGGTGTTCGTGAAGGGCTCCGAGCCGACGGAGTACGCCGCCGCGGCGGAGGAGGAGCCGGCGCACCCGGAGCTGGAGCAGGACGGCGTGCCGGAAGGGACGGACTGATCTACAGCCGCCAGTACGGCGCTTGCGCCGCGCGCACGCGCGCGAGCACGCGCTCGGCGCGTCGGGCGTCGCCGGTCACCGGCGGCGGCGCGTGCTCCGCGCCACGCATGGCCGCGAGCGTCGCGTCCACGCCCTCGACGATCGCCGCGAGATCGTAGCCGCCCTCGAGCACGGCGGCGATGCGGCCACCGGCGCACTCGGCGGCGAGCCCGACGCAGGCCCGCGCCATGGTCGCGAAACCTGCGGGCGTGACCTCCATGCCGCCCAGTGGATCGCGGTGGTCGCAGTCGAAGCCGGCCGAGACGAGCACGAACCCGGGCGCGAACTGGCGCACGACGGGGGCGACGATCTCGTCGAACGCCCGCGCGTACTCCGCGTCGCCGAAGCCAGCCGGGAACGGCAGGTTGAGCGTGCGCCCCGCGCCTGCGCCGCGCCCCACCTCGTCCGCCGCCCCCGTGCCCGGATAGTACGGATACTGGTGCGTCGAGACGTAGAGGACGTCAGGGTCGCTCTCGAAGCAGTGCTGCGTGCCGTTGCCGTGATGAAGGTCCCAGTCGATGATCGCCACGCGCTCGACGCCCTTCGTCTTGAGCCAGGCGGCCGCGAGCGCCACGTTGTTGAAGAGGCAGAAGCCCATGGCGCGCTCGCGCTCGGCGTGGTGCCCGGGTGGGCGCACCAGCGCGAAGCCGTTCTGCACCTGCCCCGCCAGCACCGCCTCGCCCACGACGAGCAGACTCCCGGCGGCGAGCCGCGCGGCCTCCCACGACTCGGCCGAGGTCGCGGTGTCCGGGTCGAAGACGACACGCGCGCGGCCGGCGCTCGCCGCCACGCGCTCGACGTGCGCCGCGGAATGGACGAGCGCGAGCTCCTCCTCGGCCGCGGCCCGCGCGCCCAGATGGACCAGGTCGCGCGCGTCGCCGAGATGATCGAGCAGCACGCGCAGGCGATCGGGGCGCTCCGGATGCCCGCGCCCCGGATCGTGCGCCAGCATGCGCCGGTCGACGACGACCGCCGTGCCGCCCGCCATCGCGCGCACGATAGCAGAGGGGTCGTGTGCCGTGAATTGACACCGCCCACCCTTTTCCCTACGCTCGCCCCGCGATGTTCGGGATCGGGATGCCCGAGCTCCTCGTGATCCTGGTGGTCGCGCTCGTGGTGCTCGGTCCGAAGCGGCTCCCGGAGGTGGCGCGCTCGCTCGGCAAGGCGATGGCCGAGTTCCGCCGCCAGACCGCCGACGTCATGGACGAGTTCCAGGTCCAGGCGATGCTCGAGGAGGAGCCGCCGAAGCGCCCGGCCAAGCCGGCACCGGCCCCCGGTGCGACGCCGACCGCGACCCCGGCCGCGACCCCGGCCGCCCCCGCGAAGCCGGAGTCGGGCAGCGCCTGACACGCCCGTGCCCGGCCGCGTGGGGCCAGAGCACGATGTGCGCATGCCCCTCACCGCGCACCTGGAGGAGCTGCGCTGGCGCATCGTCCGCGCGCTCCTGGCGCTCGGGCTCGCCTTCGGCGTCTGCTATTACTTCGCCGAGAGGCTCTTCGTCTTCCTGATCCGCCCGCTCGCCGCGCTCCGCCCCGACCAGGCGCTCGTCATCGGCACCGGCGTGACCGAGGCCTTCTTCACCAAGCTCAAGGTCTCGTTCATCGCCGCGCTCTTCGCGGCGAGCCCGATCATCTTCTTCCAAGCCTGGCGCTTCGTCGCGCCCGGGCTCTACGACAGCGAGAAGCGCCTCGCCCTCCCCTTCGCGGCCGCGGCGTCGTTCTTCTTCGTGGTCGGCGCCTCGTTCTGTTACTGGCTCGTCTTCCCGGTCGGCTTCCGCTTCTTCCTCGCCGAGTACCAGTCGATCAGCGTCGCGCCCCAGATCCGCATCAGCGAGTACCTGACCTTCGCGAGCCGCATGCTGCTCGCCTTCGGCATCACCTTCGAGCTGCCGGTGGTGACCTTCTTCCTCGCCCGCGTGGGGGTGGTGACCCACCGCACGCTCCTCGGCACGTGGCGCTACGCGACCGTCGTCATCTTCATCGTGGCCGCCGTGCTGACGCCGGGGCCCGATGTCGCCTCGCAGCTCCTCATGGCGACGCCGCTCCTCGTGCTCTACTGGCTCAGCATCGGGGTCGCGTGGTTGGTGGCACGCCCGGCGCCGGCGGCGGTGCCGGCGGGGAGCGAGGGCTGAGCGGCCGCTCAGAGAGGCACCTCGTCCACCTCGTCGGCGGCCTTGTCGATGGCCGAGTCCGCGTCCCTGAGGACATCTTTTGCCGGGTTGCCGACCACCGGCGCAATGCTGATCATGGCGCCGCCCAGGACGAGCGTTGCGCCGCCGAGGCGCATCGGCGTCGTCATCAGCTTGGTGAGCACGCAGCCGCTCAGGCCGCATGCCAACAGGGCAAGCGCGAGCGAACGAGCAAGCGTCATCGGGATCCTCCTTTTCGTGAGGCTTCGCACGACCTTTAGCGGCCGGGTCCGCCACCTTCCATCCCGTGCGCAGGTTAGTCGCCCTCCTCCGGCCCGAGCCAGTCGCCGTCGAACCCCGCCGGTGGTCCCGTCTCCGCGCACGCGCCCTCCTCGACCAGCGCGCGGATGGCGGCGCGCGCGTCGGCCTCGAAGTCCGGCGCGACCAGCACGACGAGGTGCGCCGCGTGGCGGTCGAGCGTGCGCACCACCGCCACGCCCTCGCACGACTCGAAGATCAATTTGACGCAGGCGATCTGCAGCCGCGTCGGAGGACCGGGCACGTGCGATACGGCCCCGGCGGGTCCTCGGCGGACGGTGCGACCGCGGCGCCCGTTGCGCGAGCGGTTTCCCTTGACATCTCCAGACGAGCTGGGCTCTAAGCACCTCTCCGGAAACGGGTATGCCTTGGGCCAGGAAGGAGCCCGGCCCTCGCGCTCGCGACGACGGAGCATGAAAGAGAAGTGAGACAAGAAAGGAATGTCATGGAAAAGACAGCGAGTGGTCGGTCGGTGGCAAGGGGATTCGTTCTCGCTCTTCTGCTCCTCGGCGTCAGCGGCGGGCAGGCATTGGCCCACCGCGCCCCTTCCAACTGCAACGCGAACCGCCTGACGCTCTCTCTCGACCAGAATCCGGCGGGGAACATCGTGAGCGGGCAGACCGTGACCTACACGGTGGGGGTCTTCAACCCCGGCCCGGGGACCGGCATCGGCTGCGACGTGACCGGCACCACGGTGACGTTCACCTGTCCGGGCGCGGACGGGACCCCGTCGGGGCAGACGACGGTGCTGGGCACCGGCTCGAGCTTCCCGGCCGACAACTCGGGCGACACGATCTTCCCCTCGGTATCCTGCAAGATCATGGTGAACTCGGGCGTGACCTTGGCCACGGCGCGGGCGCAGGCGGGCCAGAACACGGGCAATCGCACCGCGGACCTCACCAAGGGGGTGCTGCACGATTCGGCCATCGACGATCCCTTCGTGCGGATCAACGATCTGAGCGTGAACGTCCGCACGTGTGTGGCGAAGGTGGACAAGCAAGTGTCCTGCGACGGCGGGCTGAGCTTCCACGACGTGGGGCTGGTGACGTCGGACGAGGATGGGCATACCGACGTCTGCTTTGGCTGGAACGCCTTCACGATCAATGGCACCTCGATACCCGGGGAAGCCGTGCAGGTGCGCTACGTGGTGGCCAATGCCGGCACGGCGGATCTCTTGACGTGCTCGATCACGGAGGGCAACGCCGGGTTCCCCACCACGGTGAGCGTGGGGTCGCTGGCGGGGGCCTGCGTCGCGGACGTGGACTGCGGCAATGCCCAGGCCACGTGCGTCAACGGGGCGTGCGTGATCACGTCGGGCGCGAACAGCGCGACGTGCTCGGCCACGCTCTCGGCGGCGGAGCCGGACACGGCGACGGTGACCTGCGACTGCACGTCGACGCCGGGCGAGGTGCAGGCGACGGCGTTCGACGAGGCGAGCTTCGAGTGCCAGACGCCGGGGCTGACGGTGACGAAGGTGTGCGCGGAGGGGGACGTGAACGGCAACAACGCGATCACGATCACGGCGGAGAACACGGGCACGGCGGACCTCGAGAACTGCACGATCACGGATACGAACTTCACGGATGCCGGGTGCCCGGCGAGCGGCGACCCAACGGGGACGAGCGCCCCGGTGGCGGTGAGCCCGAGCACGATCGCGAGTCTGGCGCACGGGAGCATGGCGACGGCCACGGGCACGGCGGCGGGTCTCACGAACGAGTCCTGCAACACCGCGACCGTGACCTGCGAGATCAAGGGCTCGGTGGATGCCAACAACCCGGGGCATCAAAAGACGCTCACGGGGAAGGCGAAGGACACCTGCGAGGTCCCCATCTGCGAGCTGGCGGTCGAGAAGACGGCGTGCGTCGCTGCCGCTGCCCCCCCGGGCGCCGGGTGCACGGGCGGGGCGATCGCGCTGACGCTCAAGTATACCGGGCCGTCGATCAGCGGTCCGACGACCGTCACCGTAACCGGGGCGTCGCGCGCCTCGGTGACCTACAGCCTCGCGAGCCTCAACAACGGCGACATCCTCACGCAGGCGAGCGAGAACGACTTCACCATCGACGCGACGGCGCACGGGCAGTCGAAGCTGGGCTCCAAGACGACCGTCACCATCAATGGAGATTCGGAGGTTCTCCACACGAGCTGCTCGTGCCGGGCAACTCCGGAGACGAACCTCGCGCTCTGCAACCCGGCGTGCCTGGACTCCTCGAGCCCGGACAACACGACGGGGTTCAAGGGGGCGCCGTCGCCGCTCTGGACCCTGGTGGGCCTGAAGGACCCGTCGCTGGGGACCGAGACCTGCGGCGGGACCGTGGGCGGCGGGACCGTGGGCGGCGGGACCGTGGGCGGCGGGACCGTGGGCGAATGCCAGACGGACCTCCCCTCGGCGGGGGCGGACGTGACCTACACCTACAAGATCACCAACACGGGCACGACGACGGTGCACAACGTGACCGTGGAGGATGACAAGCTGGGCACCATCGCGGGGAGCCCGGTCGCCTCGATCGCGCCCGGGGGGATGGCGACGCTCACGGCCACGCAGTCCGTGGCCGGGACGACGCTCAACACCGTGACGGTCACGGGCAACAACGGCTTCTGCGAGGCGAAGGCGACGGCCGCGGTCGTGGCCCCGTGCGTGCTCGGCTATCCGTTCACGAGCCCCGACCCGCGCACGAGCGTCGTCTTCAACGAGAGTGAAGTCCTGCGCGCGTTCCGGCCGTCGGTGGCGAGGCCCGGGGAGCGCCTGATGGTCTTCTACAACGACGAACACGCCCTGACGCTCGGCGTGCGTCGGGTGCTCGTGAAGACCAGCGCCGGCACGTCCATGACGGATTACCCCCTCTCCCCGCTGACCAGCAGCCCCGACGGCGTGCTCGCTCCCCAGGTGGGCACGATGACGCTCGACGGCGATCAGGCCGGCACGGACACCTCTTCGTGCGCGGGGTTCCCCGATCTGTGCGATCGGCCGCTGTTCCCCGCGCTCTTCATCACGGACATCACCGACGATCCCAGCAGCCGGGCGGGCGACTGGCAGTTCGGCGGGACGCCGATCGCTCCGGATGCCGTGTTCGGGACGTGGAAGGGGGCGGTGCGGACGGTGGACGCGACGAGGACCCCGCCGCAGATCACCGTGACGCCGGACCGCGATCCGGCGAAGAACAACTACAACCTCGACGGGGGTGATGCCGCCCCGACGGGGCTCACCAACCAGGGGTACGGCGCCGAGATCGTCTGGGACGTGGACACGCTGTTGGCAGACGGGGTGCTCCAGGAGGGGCGCGTGTACCGGGTCCAGTTCATGGTGCACGACGGCGATCAGAACAAGGTGGGCGGCGACACGGGTGAGGGCTGCGCCACGGTGTTCTTGAAGTGAGGGATCGACTGCGCGCGAACCGCGTGGTGTGATCGTAGATCGACGCCGAGGAGGGCGGGCCGGAGATGGCGCGGTCCGCCCTTCCCGGCGTGGCAGACCTCGGGGACGCGCGCCCGCGTACCGCGCGGTGCCGGGGCTACTCGCCCTCTTCCGGCCCCAGCCAGTCGCCGTCGAACCCCGCCGGTGGTCCCGTCTCCGCGCACGCGCCCTCCTCGACCAGCGCGCGGATCGCGGCGCGCGCGTCGGCCTCGAAGTCCGGCGCGACCAGCACGACGAGGTGCGCCGCGTGGCGGTCGAGCGTGCGCACCACCGCCACGCCCTCGTACGACTCGAAGATGAACTTGACGTAGGCGATCTCGCGCGGCGGGAGCGCGAGGTAGATCGGCACCACGTCGGTCACGCGAACGGCTCCCTGGCCCATCAGAAGCTGTAGCGCGCCTGGAGCACCACCTCGTCGTTGTCGCGGAACTGCCCCAGGATGGAGGCGCTCGGGCCGCCGATCGCGAGGTAGCCGAGGCGGAGCCGGAGGTCGTCGCGGACGAGGTAGGAGGCGCGCGGGAACACGAACCACGCCTGGCGCTCGATCGCGTACGTGCCCTTCACCTCGAGCTCGAGGCGCTCGGCGAGCAGCTTCTTGCGGAGCGTCCCGGAGAGGCGCGTCTCGGGGTTGTGGATCAGAAGCCGCGGCGCGCGGTCGAGGATGGCGGTCTGGTTCAGCTGCAGGAGCGGCATGAAGCCATGGATCAGGTAGTCCGCGCCGATTCCCCACTCGACGGCGTCGAGGGTCGGGAAGAGGTCGCCGATCGGCACGCGCGCCCGCCCGCGGCTTATCACCCGCGGTGCGATGCGCTCGACCGTCGCGGGCGACGTCGCCTCGCGGACGAGATCGCTCGAGCGGCGGAGATAGGGGCGGTCGTCGAAGTACGCCACCTCGGTGCGCACGGTGAAGCCGCCGAGCACGCTCGAGACGTCGGCGCCCGTCATGTGGATCACGTCGTGCGCCTGGCGGAGGAAGCTCACGGCCCGCAGCCGGAGCGTCGGCTCCGTCGACACCAGCCGCACCTCGGGGCGCAGGTCGGCGTCAGGTGCCGTCTCGGGACCAGTGTAGTGGTACAGGTCCCAGTCGCTCTCGCGCCACGTGCCGCCCAGGCGCACCGCGATGCCCCCCGCATCGAGCCGGCGAGGCGGGCGGTGATCGAGCGTCCCGAACTTGACCGGGATGACGAGGTCTCCGGGCAGCGGCATGCCGACGGCGCGCGAGGCGACCGCCCGCGGCACGACCAGCTGGCTCGGCGGCACGGTGCTGGCCGGGAACCAGCGCTCCTCGCGCAGCGCGAGGCGCGGCGGCACGGCGAGCGGCACGTAGACGAGCGTCGCGCGCAGCTCGGCGAGGTCGAGGCGCGGCAGGTCGGGGAGGTAGTAGGTCCCGGCGAGCGCCGGGATGCCGATCTTCCGCTCCTCGAAGTCCTCCACCAGCGGATCGTGGAAGTCGCGCGGACTGACGACGTCGGTCGGCGGGACGCCGTCGAGCTTCCCCCACGCGAACTTCTGGATGCCGAGGCGCAGGTCCGCGCGCTTGAGGTGCACGTCGGCCCAGGCCTCGCTCGCCTCGAGCGACGGCGTGCGGTTCTGGAACTCGTGGTCGAAGTTGTAGACCCCCGGATGGCCGCCCTCGAAGGGGCCGCCGATGCGGGTGCGGAGATCCAGGTGTGCGCCGAGCCAGGGCGTGGCGCGACCGTCGAGGTGGAGATCGAGGAGCGCGCCCGGCCGCTGGCGCGGCCCGCCCTCGGTCTCGGCGACGGCGAGGCCGTCGAGGTAGCCGCCCGCCACCACGCGCCCGCCCGTCCCCGGCACCTCGACCGCCCGGGCGGCGCCGGCGACCAGGAGCGCGCTCAGCGCCGCGATTACGTTGAAGCGCAGGAACCGGCTCTCTATACTCCGCGCATGGACGAGCGCCTGCTGGAGAAGGACCTCGACCGCCAGATCGTCGCCACCCACCGCCGCTTCGTGAAGGCGATGGACGCGCGGCTCGGGAGCATGAGCGCCGACAGCAAGGAGCGCTACTTCGCCGTCCTCTCGACGCTCGTCGCCAAGCTCGAGACCGCCGAGAAGCCGATGCGGGAGATCATGCAGGAGATGGTGACCGAGGCGGCGAGCCTGATCCTGCAGGAGCTGCAGGGCTAGAACAGCGACGCGAGCCGGTCCCATCCTGCCTCCTCCAGCGAGCTCACGACCAGGTCGGCCCCGCCGAGCGCCTCGGCGGGATACGAGTTGGTGACCGCGAGGCAGCGCATGCCGGCGCGGCGCGCGCTCTCGATGCCGGGCTGCGAGTCCTCGACCACCAGGCAGTCGCGGGGTGCGAGGTCCGGGAGCCGCCCGCGCAGCCGCTCGAGCGCGCGGAGGAAGCCCTCGGGCGACGGCTTTCCGACGCTCACGTCCTCGGCGCTCACGATCGCGGTGAAGAGATCGGCGAGGCCCGCCTGCGCGAGGATCAGCTCGATCTCGCGCCGCAGCGCGCCCGAGGCGATGGCGAGCGGGACGCGCGCTGCCGCCGCGCGCACGAAGGCCGGCACGCCCGGAAAGATCGGCGCGCCGGCGCGCACCAGGCGGAGGAAGCGGTCCGCCTTGGCCGCCATGAGCGCGCGCACGCGCTCCGGCGGCGCCGGCCGGCCCGCCTCGCGCAGGGCCTCGACCACCGCGTCGTGGTCGTCGAAGCCGAGATAGCGCGCGTAGTAGGCCTCGCGCGTGAGCGCGATGCCCTCGGCCGCGAGCGCCTCCTGGAACGCGGCCAGGTGGAGCGGCTCGTCGTCGGCGATCACGCCGTCGAAGTCGAAGACGAGCGCGCGCGGCCCCCGCGGCATGGGCGCGTCTTATAGCCGGGCCGGGCGACGCTGGCCAACCACGGCGCGGCTCCATAGAATCCCCGGGCTCCATGAAGACGACCTTCCGCCCACGGCTGTTGAACGGGCAGACCGGCGATCCGGCGCTCCTCGTGTCGCTGCGCTGGCAGGGGCGCGCGCTGCTCGTCGACCTGGGGCGCATCGACCGGACGCCGGCGGCCACGCTCCTCCCCATCGAGGCGGTGTTCGTGTCGCACACGCACATGGACCACTTCATGGGCTTCGATCAGCTGCTGCGCCTCTTCCTGGCGCGCGACGCGACGCTCCGCCTCTACGGCCCCGCGGGGCTCGCGGACTGCGTGGCGGGCAAGCTCGCCGGCTACACCTGGAACCTGACCGACGAGTACGCCTTCGCGCTCGAGGTGACCGAGATCGGCGCGCGCCAGACGACGAGCTGGCGTTTCGCGGCCCGCCAGCGCTTCGCGCGCGAGCCGCTAGGCCCGCCGCACCCGTTCACGGGCGTGGTGGTCGCGGACCCGGTGTTCACGGTCGAGGCCGCACCGCTCGACCACAAGATCGTCTCGATGGCATACGCCATGACCGAGCGGACGCACTTGAACGTGCGGCCCGAGGCGCTCGCCGCCGCCGGGCTCGAGCCGGGGCCATGGCTCAACGCGCTCAAGCAGGCGATCCGCAGCGGCGCCCCCGACGACACGCCGATCCAGGTGACACCCGGCGACCGCCGTCCGCTCGGCGCGCTCAGCGCGGAGCTGATCACCGTGACGCCCGGCCAGAAGGTCGCCTACGTGGTCGACACCCTCTTCTCGCCCGCCAACGCGGCCGCGATCGTGCGGCTCGCCGCCGGCGCGGACCTCTTCTTCTGCGAGGCGCCATTCCTGGAGGAGGACCTCGAGCAGGCGGCGCATCGCTACCACCTGACGGCGCGGCAGGCGGGCGCGCTGGCCCGCGCCGCGGGCGTGCGGCGCCTGCAGGTCTTCCACTTCTCGCCCCGCTACGAGGGCCGCTACGGCGAGATCGTCTCCGAGGCGCAGGCCGAGTTCGCCGGCCAGGAGGTGCGCTATGGCGAGCTGGACCGCCGAGGCGCGGCAGTTCCTTGAGGCGCACCGGGTGGGCCACCTCGCCACCGCGGGGGCCGACGGCGCGCCGCACGTGGTCCCCGTCTGCTATGCGCTCGACGACGAGGCCCTCTACTTCGTCGCCGACGAGAAGCCGAAGCGGCGGCCGGCGCGTGAGCTCCTCCGCCTGCGGAACCTGCGCGCAAACCCGCGCGCCGCGCTGGTGGTGGACGACTACGACGAGGACTGGGCCCGCCTGGCCTACGTGCTCGTGCGCGGGCCGGCACGGGTGGTCGAGGCGGTAGCCGCGCACGCCGGGGCGCTCCGCCTGTTGCGCGCGCGCTACCCCCAGTACGGCCGCATGGCCCTCGACGACCCCACCGCCCACCCCGTCGTCCGCATCGAGCCAAGGCGGATCGTGGTCTGGCGCGCCGCCGGCTGAACCGGATTCGGTGCGCCACCCTGGGCCCCCTTGCGCGGCTGCGTCACCATGTGCCCGCCGAAGCAGGTTTGCACGGTCGCCGCCCCGCTCGCCGCCGACCCCGGCGACCGGGCGGACGGCATGTCACCTGCAGCGCCGCGCCGCCCCCGCCGCTCCCGGGCCGCGCGCGGCGAGCGCGCCAAGCTCGCGGGAAATGAAGGGAACATCGCGGGGCACGGCCGCGCCCGTCTGCGCCGCCCCGCGGCATGGTGCGGGGAGCGTCTGCGGCCGTGGCACCGGCCCAATCATGGCACCGGTTTCGCTACCCGGTCCCGCCAGAGGGCCCGACAACATGATCATCGATCGCGAGACTTTCACCGAGCTTGCCGTCCACCTGAAGCTTGCTTCGGACGCCATCCTGAAAACCGCTCGGCATCTCGCGGTTCTCTCGAACGGCGACTCGAGCAACGAGGAGCAGTGGGCCGGCACCCTCGACAGCCTGATGGCGATGAACACCGAGATCACCGTGATGGAGAAGATTCTCCGCGCGTTGATGGAAGCGAACCGCGAGGAGGAGTCACCCTCGCTGATGGTACCCGACAAGAAGTCCGAGCCGCTTCCGTCGTAAACGCCGGAAACGATCCCGCCGGCGGAGGCGGGGCGGCCGCACCCGTCTCCGCCTCCTCCTCTAACGATCCTGGGGGCCCGTCCAGTGCTCGCGCGTGCTCCGCACGCGCTGCGCGCTTCCGATGCCCCCAGACCCCGTCGCCATCCGCTCCCGCGGCCGGCTCCCCTCGTAGCTGACTCGCGCGCTTCGCGCGCTCGGGGCGTGCCGAGCGCGGCAAAGCCGCGCTCGGCAAACTCAATTCTCCTGGGGCCGTCCAGTGCTCGCGCATGTGCGCGCGTCCTTGGTGCCACCTCGGGTCCGTTGTGAACCGTTGCCAGCCGTGGTAGGAGAATACGTCATACCGGGGGCTTGTCATGGCAGCAGCCAAGGTCGCCATCACGATCGACAAGGTTCTCCTCCGTCGGGTCGACCAACTCGTCGCGCAGCGACGCTTCCCTAATCGAAGCCGCGCCATCCAGGAGGCGGTGCGCGACAAGCTCGACCTCATCGAGCGGGGACGCCTCGCGCGCGAGTGCGCCAAGCTCGACCGAAGGCTCGAGCAGAAGCTCGCGGACGAGGGGGTGGCGGAGGATCTGGCCGAATGGCCCGAGTTCTAAGAGGCGACGTTCTTTGGGCAGACCTCAACCCCGTGGTCGGTCGTGAGCAGGCCGGCCAACGACCCGTGGCCGTCATCAGTGCCGACGTCTTCAACGAGCGCTCGGGCACGGTGATCGCGATGGCGATCACCAGTCAGCCGCAACGCGCGGGCTTCCCCCTCACGCTTCAACTCCCCGAGAAGCGACTCGGGAGACCGGCATGGGTCAAGATCAGCCAGGTCCGGACGCTATCGATGAGGCGTCTTGGCCGCAAGCTCGGCCGGCTCACGTCCGAGGAGCTGGTTCGGGTTGTCGAAGGGCTCGACGAAATCGTCGGCTAGGACTCTTTCGCCGGGGCCGGGTTCGCCAGGTCCTGGCCCAGGGTGTGCGGGAAGATGGTCGCGATCTCTTCGGGCGTCCAGCGGCCGGCCTTGGCGATGGTGCGCACGGGCGCCGGGTAGTTGAGGAGCGCCACCATGCCCGCCATCACGAGGAAGAGCTGCCCGTTGACGTTCTTCGCGGCGTCGGTCGCCAGGTAGACGACCCAGGGCGCCACGTTCTCGGGGCCGAAGTTGCGGAGCGGGAAGCGGCGCTCCCCGGCGCCGGTCGAGAGGCCGCGCTCCGCGCGCACCGCGCGCGCCGTCTGGGGGACGGTCGCGGTCATGCGGGTCATCGCGCCGGGGCAGACGGCGTTCACCGTGATGCCGTAGCGGCCGACGTCGCGCGCGGCGACGCGCGTGAGCCCCGCGATGCCGTCCTTGGCCGCGCCGTAGTTCGCCTGCCCCGAGTTGCCGTAGACGCCCGAGGTGGAGGAGATGGAGATGATCCGCCCGCGCCGCTGCTCGCGCATGCGGCGGGTGGCGTGCCGGGTGCAGTTGAAGGTGCCCTTCAGGTGGACGGCGATGACCGCGTCCCACTCCTCCTCGGTCATGTTGAAGATCATGCGGTCGCGCAGGATGCCGGCGTTGTTCACCAGGATGTCGATCGCGCCGAACTCCTTGACCGCCGTCTCGACGATGCGCTCGGCGGCCGCGAAGTCCGCGACGCTGTCGGCGTTGGCGACCGCCCGCCCGCCGCGGGCGCGGATCGCCTCCACCACCTCGTCGGCGACGCGGCGCGAGGCGCCGCGGCCGTCGACTTCGGCCCCGAGGTCGTTGACGACCACCGCGGCCCCCTCGGCCGCGAGCAGCTCGGCGATGGCGCGGCCGATGCCGCGCCCCGCGCCCGTGACGACCGCCGCCCTGCCCTCGAGCCGCTTCGCCATGGCTCAGGCCTCCTTCGGCGGCGCCGGGTTCACGAGGCCCTCGAGGACCGTCGCCGGCGCCAGCCGCTCGAGCTCGTCGAGCGTCCAGTCGCCGTCCGCCTTGTAGAGCGTCTTCACCGGCCGCGGCTGGGAGACGAGCGCCACCTGGCTTCCGAAGCAGAGGAAGAACTGCCCATTGACGCCGCCGGCGTGCTCGCTCGCCAGGTAGACGACCATGGGGGCCACGTCGTCGGGGTCGAGCTCCTCGATCTGGGCGACGCCGCGGTCCTCGCGCTGGATGCCCTGCTGCCTCCTGAGCTCGCGCGCGCGCCGCACCTCCTCGTTGACCGTCATGCGCGTGCCGGCGACGGGGCAGATGGCGTTCACGGTGATGCCGTACTTCCCGAGGTCGCGCGCCGCCACCTTGGTGAGCCCGCCGATCGCCGACTTGGCCGCGCCGTAGTTCGCCTGCCCCGGGTTGCCGAACAGGCCCGCGCCCGAGCTGAAGGTGACGATCCGCCCGTAGCGCCGCTCGCGCATGTGCGTGCAGGCGTGGCGCACGCAGTTGAAGGTGCCCTTCAGGTGCACGGCGATGACCGCGTCCCACTCCTCCTCGCTCATGTTGAAGACCATGCGGTCGCGCAGGATGCCGGCGCAGGTGACGAGCGCGTCGAGGCGGCCCCACCGCTCGAGGGCCGTGCCGATGAGGCGCGCGGCGCCGTCCCAGGTGGCGACCGAGTCGGTGTTCGGGACGGCCTCGCCGCCGGCGCGGCGGATCTCCTCGACCACATCGAAGGCGGGGCCGCTCGAGGGCGCGCTGCCGTCGAGGGCCACGCCGTAGTCGTTCACGACCACCTTCGCGCCCTCGGCGGCGAGCCCGAGGGCGACGCCCCGCCCGATGCCGCGGCCCGCGCCGGTGACGACCGCGACGCGGCCGGCGAGCATGTCTGCCATGAGTGCGACCTCCCGCGTTCCCGAGCCGAGGTGCGGGATGCTACACCGGCCCGCCGATGCTCCTCAACGAGCACGAGCGCCCGACGGCGATCCACTACCGCATCCTGGCCCTCACCTGGGCGGGCTGGCTCTTCGATTTCTACGACCTGATCCTCTACACGTTCCTGCTCGCACCGATCTCGCGCGAGCTCGGCCTCGGGCGCGAGGCGCATGCCGTGCTGCTCGGCGCGTCGCTCGGGGCGACGGCGCTGGGTGGCGCGCTCTTCGGCTACCTCGCCGACCGCTTCGGGCGAAAGGCGGTCCTCGAGTGGTCCATCCTCACCTACAGCGCCGGGACGGTCCTCTGTGGCCTGGCGCCGGAGGTCGCCACGCTCCTCGCCGCGCGCGTCGTGACCGGGCTCGGCGTCGGCGGCGAGTGGGCGATCGGGCACGCGCTCCTCGGCGAGACGGTGCCCCCGCGGCTCCGCGGGCGCTTCGGCGCGCTCCTCCAGACGGGCGCGCCGGCGGGTGTCGGGCTCGCGGCGATCGTCGGGAGCTTCGTCGCGCCGCACATCGGGTGGCGGGCGGCCTTCGTCCTCTCCGGCCTGCCGGCGCTGCTCGTGACCGCGATCCGTCGCACGCTGCCCGAGTCGGACCTCTGGCAACGGGCCGCGGCGCGGCCCCGGCTGGCCGATCTGCTCGCACCCGGGCTCCGCCGCCACGTCGGCCTCGCCTTCGGCCTCGCCGTGCTCAACATGTCCTCGTATTGGTTCACCTACACCTGGCTGCCGACCTACCTGACCGAAGAGCGCGGGCTCTCGATCGCCAGCTCGGGGCTCAAGATCCTGGTCGTCGTGTGCGGCGAGCTGCTCGGGTACGCGTCCTTCGGCCTCGTCTCGGACCGGATCGGTCGGAAGCCGGCGTTCTCGCTCTACGCCCTGCTGATGGCCGCCGGGCTGGTGTCGATCACGCTCCTCTGGCGGGCCATCGAGGGGTGGCCCCCTCTCCTTCTCTTCTGCCTCTGGGTCGTCGGCTTCGGGACGGGCACGTGGTCCAACTTCGGACCGATGTTCGCCGAGCTGTTCCCCACGCGGCTGCGCACGACGGCCGTGGGGACGGTGTTCAATGCGGCCCGCGGGGTGCAGCTCGTGACGCCGCTCGTGGTCGCGGGCGTGGCCCGGAGCCACGGCCTCGCCGGCGGCATCATGATCGCCGCGGGCTTCGCGGCCGCCGCCGCGGCCTGGGTGTGGCTGCTCCCGGAGACGCGCGGGCGGCGGCTCGAGCCGGCGTGAGCCGAGCGCGACGAACGTCGGGACGCGCCGCAGGAGCCCCCTACGGGCAGCCGTCGAAGCCTGCCGGCGGCGCGATCTCCGACTGCTCGGCGTCGATCGAGAGGAGGAAGTTGATCAGGTCAGCCACGTCGTTCGCGTCGAGCGTCACGGAGAAGTTCGCGTTGCCCGCGTCGGTATGAAAGCTGTACGCCGGCTGCGTGAAGAGGTCCTCGAGCGTCTTGGCCTGGCCGTGGTGCAGATACGGGCGCCCGAGCGCCAGGCCGTAGAGCGACGGGATGTTGTAGCCGCCTCGGCCCTGCGCCCGCGCCCCGGTGGCCTTCACCTCGAGCGCGTCCGTCGCGGCGGTGTCCCCCGGGACGCCGAAGGTCCCGACGTTCCGGAGCACGCAGGCGACCTCGGGCGGCGCGATCGTGGCCGCCTCGCCCGGGCCGGTCGCGTCGGTGGCGATCACGGGCTGCACGGAGATGTGTTTGCGGGGGTTGGCGCCGTCGAGGTACGACCAGGTGACGGGCCAGGCCGCCGGGCGAACGAAGTCGGTCGTGGCGAGATTCGCGTTCTCCGCCTCGGAGGGCGTGTAGAAGCGTCGCGAGAGCGTCCATCCCGGCCCGCCGTGGCACTTGGCGCACTCGCCGGCTTGGAAGAGCGCGCGGCCGTTCGCCACCGACGCGGCGTCCAGCGAGCGGAGGCGCCGCGGGGGGCGGATCGTCCTCACGAAGTTGTCGATGTCGTCCCAGTCCTTGTGCTGGCACAGCGCGATGGCCGGGTCGTCCGCGATCTCCTTGGCGGGCTTGCCGAGGCCCAGGGCCAGGGGGCCCGGTACGGGATCGGTCGTCAGCGCGACGCGCATCTCGAGCGTCAGGTTGTTGCAGTCCGCGGCCATCGCCGCGGTCGTGATGGCTCCGAGGCCGCCCGAGACGCCCCGCGTGTTCCCCTCGAAGTCGTGGTGCTCGTCGAAGATGCCGGTGTGGTTGAAGACCCGCTGCTTCTGGGGGTCGGCGCCGTGGGAGAAGGAGCCGTCCTGCGACACGGTCTGTCGCGGGCCGGCGGCAAAACTCCACGTGATGTCGTCGGTCAGGCCGTCCGGATGACAGGACGCGCACGACGACCACCCCTCGCCGCCGACCGTGCCGTTCGCGCCCGCGTTCGACCAGCGGCCGCGGCCCGTGTTGTAGAAGCGCTTGCCCCGCTGCACCGACTGCTCGGGCGACATCGTGGGCGCGTCCGAGGCCACCACGGTCTTCGCGAGCGCCTGGGCGGTGAGGTCGATCACGCCGAGGCGCCGGCTCACCCAGCAGTTCAGGTAGGCGCGCGAGGCCGACGTGTTGACCGCGATGCCGGTCGGCGCCTGGCACTGGCCGATGGTGGCGTTGCCGATGACGTCGATCTGGCGCGTGGCGGTGCTGCCGAGCGTCACCCCGGCTTCGTTCCAGACGACCCGCTGCACGGCGTCCGCGGCGCGCGACACCACGTAGGACACGTTCGTGCCCGGCACGAAGTCGAGGTCGACGATGTCCCCGAGCACGAAGCGCGCGGGCGGCGCCGTGAAGCTGTCGAGCACCGCACGCGTCAGGTTCGTGGTCCCGGCGCCGGTCGTGACCGGCTGGCGCCCGCTGAGGTCGCCGACCCAGACGACGGCGAAGACGTTGTTGTCGAAGCGGGGCGGCCCCTCGGGTGAGGCCGACACGGACGGGAGGTAGATGCGGTCGTCGCGGAACGCCACCCCCCAGAGCTGGTTCGGGGACGTCATGACCGTCCCGTTGGCGGGGTTCCCGCCCTTGGCGACCCCGCTGTCGATCGGGTCGAACGTGATCGGCGGCTCGGGGCTCAGGTCGCTCACCTTGTAGATGCGGACCCGTCCCGTGCGGCCGGTGTCCTTCCCCTCGCCGTTCGCGTTCGGCTCGCCGAAGAACTCGGGCACCACGACGTGCTCGTCCGCGTCGTCCGCATCGCCGTCGTTGGTCACGCCGATCCCGCGCGGGTTCTGCGGGCTGTCGATCGTGCCGGTGACCGTCATGGCGGCCGTGTCGATGCGCGAGACCCGTCCCTCGGCGAACTCCGCCACGAACAGGTGCGCCCCCGTCGGCGTGAGGGCGAGGCCGGTCGGTTCGGAGCCCACGTCGATCGGATCGCTCACCGTCGGCGACGCGGTGTCGATGCCGCTCACCTTGACCACCGTCGCGGCGGCCCGGTTGGCGACCCAGGCCGTCTTGCCGTCGGCGCTCAGTACCACGGCCGAGGGCTCGTCGCCCGTCGTCACCTTGCTGAGCCGCGTGTCGTCCGCGGTGCGGAAGATCGAGATCGAGTCGTCGTCGGGATTGACCATGACCACGAGCGCGTCGTCGTCCGTGATCGCGATGGTGCCCGACTTCGACGGGCGGGCGAGCGTGCGGGCGCACGTGCAGCCGGGGGTGCAGCTCTCCTGGGCCGCGCAGCCGGCCGCACCGTCGCACGCCTCGCCGTTGCCGGCGTCGACGACCCCGTCCCCGCACGCCGAGGTAGCGGCGTGGAAGTCGACTGGCGGCGTCTTCGGCGCCTTGAGCGTGCCGTCCATCATGGAGCAGCTCACGGTGATGAGCGCGCTCAACCGCACCTTCCCCTGCACGCCGGTGCACCCACGCTTGCGGAAGACGACCTTGCCCCGCGTCCCCTTCCTGGTCGCGCGCAGCTTCGCCTTGCGCGCCGCGCACAGCGTCCCGACGGCGAGCGTCCGGTTCTCGAGCACTACGACCTCGCCGCCCGGCCCGAGCAGCGGTGATCCCTGCACGGCGAAGCGGCCCGCCGTGCAGAGCGGCGGCTTCGGCGCGGCCACCGCCGGACGGGGACCGGGGGCGAAGAGCGCCGCCGTGGTTGCGAGCAGCAGGAGCCTCGAGCGAGTCGACATGCGTTGCCTCCATGGCGCCGCGCTGACGCCCGGTGACGTGAAGGGCTCCCGACGGCGCCTTCTCTAGCAACCCTCGGCCGCCAAGGCAATGTTGCGTCACCCGGCGCCGCGGGTATGGATGCCCCATGATCACCGTCCGCCCGAGCGCCGAGCGCGGCCGCTCCGAGCTCGGCTGGCTCTCGAGCCGCCACACCTTCTCCTTCGCCGACTACCTCGACCCGCGCCACATGGGCTTCCGCAGCCTGCGCGTCGTGAACGAGGATCGGGTACAGCCGGGCGCAGGCTTCCCCACCCACGGCCACCGCGACATGGAGATCGTCACGTACGTCGTCGAGGGCGCGCTCGAGCACAAGGACAGCCTGGGGACCGGCTCCGTCATCCGCCCCGGCGAGGTGCAGCGCATGACCGCCGGCACCGGCGTCACGCACAGCGAGTACAACCCGTCGCGCACCGAGCCCGTGCACTTTCTCCAGATCTGGATCCTGCCCGAGCGGCAGGGGCTCGCGCCCGGCTACGAGCAGCGCGCGTTCCCGGCCGCGGAGATGCAGGGCCGGCTCCGCCTGGTCGCCGCGCGCGACGGGCGCGACGGCTCGGTCACCGTGCACCAGGACGTCCGGCTCCTCGCGGCGCGGCTCGCGCCGGGCGAGGAGATCGTCCATTCGCTTGCGCCCGGCCGGCACGCCTGGCTGCAGGTCGTGCGCGGCGCGCTCGTCATGAACGGTACGACGCTCGCGGCGGGCGACGGGGCCGCGGTGAGCGACGAGGCGCGTCTCGCCCTCGCGGCGAGCGCACCGTCCGAGCTCCTGCTCTTCGACCTCGCCTGACGCTTACGCCGCATCGGTGGGCAGGCGGAAGCGGTAGAGCTCGGCGGCGTTCCAGGTCACGATGCGGTCGATCGTGCTCTCGGGCAGGCCCTCGAGCTGGCGCGCCAGCACCTCCTGGGAGTGCGGCCACGTGCCCTCGGGGTGCGGGTAGTCCGAGCCCCACATCAGGGAGCGGTCGCCGGTGAAGGGTAGGTTCGCGAGGCCGACGGGATCGCGCTGGAAGGTGACCGCGCCCTGGCGGCGGAAGTACTCGCTCGGCAGCAGCGCGAGCTTCGGCCGCACGAACACGTGGTGCTCGCGATACGCGTCGTCCATGGCGTGCAGCACCCACGCGAGCCAGCCGCTCCCACACTCGACCATGACGACGCGCAGCTTCGGATGCCGCTCGAGCACGCCCGAGCTGCAGAGGTAGGCGACCGTCTCCATCGGCCCGGCCACGGTGACGACGTAGTTGATGACCGCACCGCCCGGCCCATGCGCGGGCGTCTGCGTGCGGCCCGTGCCGGCGTGGAAGGTGAGCGGTACGCCGAGCTCCTCGGCTGCGGCCCAGATCGGGTCGTAGGCCGGGTCGTTGTAGGGGCGGAGGTCCATGTGCGCCGGCAGCATCGCGCCGCGGAAGCCGCGCCGCGCCGCGCGCCAGAGCTCCTTCACCGCCGCCGCGATGTCGTTCACGGGGAGCACCGCCACCGGCGCGAAGCGCTCCGAGGCGGCGATGAACTGTTCGGCGACCCACTCGTTGTAGAGGCGCGCGGTTTCGATCTGGAGCTCCGGGCTCCGGATGTGGAAGCAGCAGAAGAAGGCGAGGTTCGGGTAGATGACCTCGCCCCACACGCCGTCGGTGTCGAGGTCGCGGAGCCGGCCGGCGGGGTCGCTCGCGCCACGCATCAAGGTCTTCTCGTCCGGTGCGTCCGCCGGGCCCGCGGCCTTCGCAACGGGGGGGAAGCGCCGCACCACCGTGTCCTCGACCACGAGGCACGCGACCCCGTCGCGCGGCTCGACGCGCGGGCCGTGCGCGCGGAGCTGCGCCGGAAGCCCGCTCGTCCACAGGTCGACCGGCTCCATGACGTGCGAGTCGGCCGAGATGAGGAGGCGCCCCACGGCGCCTGCACGTACTGCCGTGCCCCGCGGGCTGTCAACCGCGGCCGGTTGACGCGGGCGCGAGCCCGGGTGTTCCATGGCGCCGGCCATGCCGCACCGCATCCTCGCGGCGCTCCGCCTTCTCTTCGCAGGGCTGGCG
>Ga0209474_10001841_pt1 | contig 20141 bp, 23 predicted proteins | sample GraSoiAngelo_145_FD_185902 | JGI IMG/M metagenome (GOLD analysis project Ga0209474, IMG submission 185902) | Grasslands soil microbial communities from the Angelo Coastal Reserve, California, USA - 14_1009_05_20cm (SPAdes) (version 2) | ecosystem: Environmental > Terrestrial > Soil > Grasslands... | reverse complement strand
CGAGACCAGGCGCTGGCATGCGGGGTCCTGGTCGGAGGCTGGGGACCGGCTGGCGGCGGAGGAGCCGCTGCAGCTGAGCCTGGGCGGCGCGCCGCTCAGCATCGTGATGCGCACGCCCGGCCACGACGTCGAGTTGGCCCTGGGCCTGCTCTGGGCGGAGGGGGTGATCCGCTCGCTGGAGGAGGTGGCCGCCGTCCACGTCAGCGCCGAGGCCGGCGAGTCGGGCGGCTTCGTCACCGCCGACCTGGTGGAATCCAACCAGGTCGACGTGCACCTGCGAGGCGCGCCCGCGCGCAGCCTGGAGCGGTCGTTCCTGGCCAGCAGCGCGTGCGGAGTGTGCGGCGCGACGACCGTGGAATCGCTGGCGCTGGATTTCGCGGTGCTAGCGGATGGTCCAGTTTTTGACGCCGGGCTGGTGCCCCGGCTGGTCGAGGCGCTGCGCGGGCAGCAGCGCGTGTTCGACCAGACCGGCGGGCTGCACGCGGCCGGCCTCTTCACGAGGTCCGGTGAGCCGCTGCTCGTCCGCGAGGACGTGGGGCGCCACAACGCGGTCGACAAGGTCGTCGGGCGGTCGCTCCTGGAAGGGCGCGTGCCCGCCCGCGAGTGCCTGCTGGCCGTCAGCGGGCGCGGCGGCTACGAGATCGTGCAGAAGGCGGTGGCGGCAGGGATACCTGTGGTGGCGGCGGTGGGAGCCCCCTCCAGCCTGGCGGTGCAGACCGCGCGCCGGTTCAACCTGACACTGGCCGGCTTCGTCCGCGACGGCCGCTTCAACGTCTACTCGGCCCCGGACCGGCTGCAGTAGGCCGAGCGCCGGCGCCGGGATGCATTTTTGAGCTCTAAAGCGTTCCGCCGCCGGCGCTCGGCTGGTTGCGACGTGCGAAGTGGTTGCGGGCGATGATCCGGATGACGACCTCGCCGCGCTGGTTGGTCAGCTCGCCGAGGCCGCGCACGGTGCCGCGGTCCGGCCTGCTCGCTGAGGGGGTGACCTCCAGGACCTCGTAGGTGCCGTGGAGGGTGTCGCCCGGCCGCACAGGCTTCAGCCACCGCACCTCCTCCAGGCCGGGCGAGGCCAGCGAGACCGCCTGGTTGAGCACGCCGATCGCGGCCAGCCGCATGAACAGGGAGCCGGTGTGCCAGCCGCTGGCGATCAGGCCGCCGAAGATGGTCCCCCGGGCGGCTTCCGGGTCGACGTGGAAAGGCTGGGGATCGAAGCGGCGGGCAAAGTCGAGGATCTCCTCTTCGGTCACGGTGACCGAACCGAGGTCGACGACCTCGCCGACCTGGAAGTCCTCGAGGTATCTCACCGGAGGTCGTAGCGCAGGAACAGATGCGACCCCTGGCGCCGCGCCGACGCCAGCCGGCCCCAGGCGCCGTGCTCGGGCAGCAGCTCGATGCCGCCCACCATCCCGGGCCGCCACTCCCGGTCCCGCCCGGCGAGGACCGGCGACAGCGTCAGGAACATGTCGTCCAGCAGGCTCTGACGCAGAAGCTCACCGATGACGCGCGGGCCACCCTCGCACAGCACCCGGCGCCAGCCCCGGGCGCGCAACTCCTCAAGCACCGACCCCAGCGGGCGCTCCCCCTCGAGGACCAGCGGCCGCGCCGGCTGCGACCGGTCGACGTCGCCGGACTGCGAGAGCACCACCAGCTGCGGCGTTTCCGGCAGCTTGAGCGCAGACCGCAGCGCTCCGAACTCGCCGGCGGCGGGCGGGTAGATGTAGCCGGGCGTCCAGAGGTGGCCGGCGTCGTCCCGGAAGGTCTGGGCGCCGACCAGCACGCAGTCCGCGCAGGCCCGCAGGAGTCCCATCAGGAAGCGGTCGCCTTCGCTGCGACCGCTGATGGCGGGGCCCGAGGAGGCCCCCTTCATGGCCACCACGCCGTCCAGCGAGGACACGAAGTTGGAGTACACGCAGTCCGGCCGCAGCGCCAGGGCACCCCCATACAGATCGCGCAGCTGTTGCCCCAAGGGCAGCTCCGAAGCGTCCGGCGGAGGCGCTTCGAACAGGCTCTGGAGCGCTTCCACGACCCTCCAAGATGGCAGAAGTTCTGAGTACCGCGTGCTAAGGTCGCGCGCAATCGTGCCTTCGAAGGCCCCGCAGCCGCCTCGCGACGCCTTCACCACCGAAGCCACCCTCCGCGCGCTGCAGGACATCTCGGTGGCGACCACCTCCGCTCACGACCCGGCCACCGTGGCCGAGCTGGCGGTCGAGCGGGCGCGCACCCTGACCGGCGCCGACGGCGCCGTGGTCTTCGCTTATGACGCGCCGACCCGGCTGCTGCTGCCGCTCTTCGAGACCCAATCCGCGGTCGAGGAGGGGCCGGTGCGGCCGGGCCAGGGGGCCATCGGCATGGCCTTCAAGTCGGGCGTGCCGGTCGTGGTCGACGACTACCGGACCTGGAAGCACGCGGTGCCCCAGTCGCAGGTCCGGGGCATGGTCAGCGCGCTCGCGGTTCCCTTGCTCAGCGATGACCGCCCTACCGGCGCCCTGGGCGTCTGGACCTACGCGCCCCGCCAGTTCAGCGACCGCGAGACGCAGCTGCTCACACTCTTCGCCGCACAGCTGGCCCCCGCCCTGGAGGGCGCGCGCCTGACCGAGGAGGCGCAGGCCAAGGCGGGCATGTTCCAGGCCCTGCACGAGGTGGCCGTGGCCTCGAGCGGCGTTTTCGACACCGAGACCCTGGGCCGCCTGGTGGTCGAGCGCGCCCTGCGCCTGCTGGGCTTGGAGGGGGCCGGTCTGTGGTGGTGGGACGCCGCCGACAAGCTCCTCAACCCGGTGGCCTGGCGTGACGCCCGCGAGGGCTGGACGATCGGCCCCTACAAGAGCGGCGAGGGGGCGGTGGGCAGCGCCTTCGCGGGCCGTCACGAGATGGTGATCGAGGACTATCAGAACTGGACGGGCGCCACAGCGCCCGCCAAGCACGCCGGCGTCAAGGCCAGCCTGGCGGTGCCGCTGCTGGCCGGCGACCGGGCGGTGGGAGCGATGTCGGTCTGGACCTACGAGAGCCGCCGCTTCCGGCGCGAGGACAGTCAGCTGCTGGCGCTCTTCGCGGCCCAGGTGGCGCCGGCCCTGGAAGGCGCGCGCCTGACCGCCGAGCGGCAGCACCAGGCCGAGGTCCTGAAGGCCCTCAACGAGGTTGCCGTCGCCGCCAGCGGGCTGCTGGAGCCGCGGGCCCTGGCCGCCCTCGCGGTCGATCGCGCGCGCGACATCGTGAAGGCCGACAGCGTGGCCCTGATGTGGGGCGACCGCACGCGCGGACTGCTGATCAAGCTGGCCGACAACGACCCCGACGACCTGGCGCCCAAGATCATCCCCCACGACGACGGCGTCGTGGGGCTGGTCTACGGCAGCGGCAAGGCCCACAGCGTCGGTGACTACGGCAGGTGGGAGCACGCCCACCGACCGGCGGTCGAAAAGGGCATCGGCAGCGTGGCCGCGGTGCCGCTGCTGGTCGCCGACCAGCCCGTGGGGGGCATGGTGCTGCGCTCGCGCCAGCCCGCCTTCTTCGGCGAAGCTGAGCTGGAGCTGGCGTCGCTGCTGGCGGCCCAGGTGGCCCCGGCCCTGCAGGCCGCGCAGCTGCACTCCGACCTGCTGGGCTCCGAGCAGCGCTTCCGCTCTCTCTTCGAGACCATCGCCTGCGGAGTGCTGGTGCAGGGCGCCAAGGGCGAGGTCCTGGCCGCCAACCGGGCGGCCGAGGAGATCCTGGGAGTCGGCCTGGCCGAGATGCGCGGCCGCTCCTCGGCCGAGCTCTGGGAGGTCGAGGAGGAGGGCTACGGCAAGCAGCGACCGGCCCTGATCGCGCTGGCCACGCGGCAGCCAGTGCGCAACTACACCTTCCGGATCCGGCGCCGGGACGGCGAGGTGCGCTGGCTGCAGGCCGACTCCATCCCCGTCCTCGACCAGGAGGCCGAGCCCACGCAGGTCGTCTCCTCGATCATCGACGTCACCGAGCGCAACCGCGCCGAGGACGCTCTGCGTGAGTCCGAGGAGCGGTTCCGCGCCGTCTACGACCAGGCCGGCCTGGGGATCGCGCGCCTGAGCCTGGAGGGCAAGATCGAGGACGCCAACCCGGCGCTGGTGCAGATGCTGGGTTTCGCCGCGGCCGAGCTGGTCGGCCACGACGTGCAGGAGTTCATCCACACCGACGACTTCCGCAGCGAGGCCTGGCCCGACATCGTCTCCGGGCACCGCCGCTCACTGCAGGCCGAGGTCCGCTTCCTGCGCAAGGACCGGGGCCTGATGTGGGGCCAGACCACGCTCACGGGCGTGCGCGGGCGCGACGGCAAGATCACCTTCCTCATCGGCATGGTGGAGGACGTCACCGAGCGCAAGGCGCAGGAGGCGGCGATCGCCCACCAGGCCATGCACGACGCGCTCACCGACCTTCCGAACCGCGCCCTGCTGGCCGATCGCCTGCACCAGGCCATTCGGGTGGCCCAGCGCGAGAAGCACCACCTGGCCCTGCTGATGATGGACCTCGACCACTTCAAGGAGGTCAACGACACCTTCGGCCACCAGGCCGGCGACGTCCTGCTGCGGGACGTCGCCGCGCGCCTGCGCGGCCAGCTGCGCGGCTCCGACACGGTGGCCCGGCTGGGCGGCGACGAGTTCGCACTCCTGCTCAGCCGCGTGGAAACCGCCAACGCCGCCGCCCACATCGCCCGCAAGCTGCTGCACGCGCTGGACGCGCCCTTCGTGGTCGAGGGCGAGACCGTCGACATCGGCGCCTCGATCGGGATCTCGATGTATCCGGAGCACGGCAGTGACGCCGACCTCCTGATGCGTCATGCGGACGTCGCCATGTACGTGGCCAAGCGGGCCGGTACGGGCTACAGCGTGTACTCGGCCGACGCCGACCGCCACTCGCCTTCGCGGCTGGCGCTGATCAGCGAGCTGCGTCATGCCATCGACCGCGACGAGCTGGTGCTGCACTACCAGCCCAAGATCGAGGTCAAGTCGGGACGCGTGGCCGGCGCCGAGGCGCTGGTCCGCTGGGCCCACCCCAGGCTGGGTCTGATCACGCCCGACCAGTTCATCGACCTGGCCGAGCACACCGGCCTGATCCGGCCCCTGGGGATCTGGGTGATCGAGGCGGCGGTCAAGCAGTGCCACGAGTGGCGGGAGCGCGGGCTCGACCTCACCGTCTCCGTCAACCTTTCCATGCGCAACCTGCACGACCCGCAGCTGCCGCAGGTCGTGCACGCCGCGCTCCGCCGCCACCACGTCCGGCCGGCCTGGATCATGTTCGAGATCACCGAGCACACGCTGCTCACCGACCCCGAGAACGCGATGCGGATCGTCACCGGCCTGGCCGAGATGGGGGTGCGGCTCTCCATCGACGACTTCGGCACCGGCTACTCCTCGCTCTCGTACCTGCGCCGCCTGCCGGTGCGCGAGATCAAGATCGACCGCTCCTTCGTGCTGGCGATGGCCAGCGAGGAGAACGCGGCCGTGATCGTGCACTCGGCGATCGACCTCGGCCACAACCTTGGCCTCACGGTGGTCGCCGAGGGCGTCGAGGACCAGGGCACGCTGGACCTGGTCCTGGGCGGCGGCGCCGACCTCGTCCAGGGCAACCTGCTGGCGCCTGCCCGGCCGGCGGCCGAACTGGAGTCTTCGCTAGACAGCCTTAAGCTGGAACGATTTAGGACCGCCTAACTTATAATTTAGGGCGGCCAATGATGACCGTCCGGCAGCGAAACGTGCTCTCCCAGTCCCAGGAGGACTACCTGAAGGCCCTTTACGAGCTCGGCGCGCGCGCCCATGGGCCGGTGGGTACCAACCAGCTCTCCGAACGGCTCGGGGTGTCGGCGCCCTCGGCGGCGCAGATGCTGAACCGCCTGGCCGAGCTTGGCCTGGTCCGCCACGACCGCTACCGGGGCGCGGCCCTGACGCCGACCGGTGAGGCGGTGGCGCTGGAGATGGTCCGCCACCACCGCCTGCTCGAGATGTACCTGACCAAGGCCCTCGGCTACCGCTGGGACGAGGTCCACGAGGAGGCCGAGCGGCTCGAGCACGTGATCTCCGAGCAGATGGAGCAGCGCATCTACGACGCGCTGGGACGGCCCGGGCTCGACCCCCACGGCGACCCCATCCCGACCCCGGCCGGGGAGCTCTCGCCGGCCGCCGGCCGGCCCTTGCACGAGTGCAAGGCCGGCGAGTCGGTGCGGGTGGTGCGGGTTTCGGACCGCGACCCCGGCAAGCTGCGCGAGCTGTCGCGTTTGGGGCTCACGCTGGGCACCACCGTCGAGCTGGTCAGCGAGAGCCGCTACGAAGGGCCGCTTGCGGTGCGGGTCGGCGGCCGCCGGCGCCAGGTCGCGCTGGGCGTGGCCAGGGCGGTGTACGTGTCATGAGAGCCGTAGCCCCCTTCGATCCGGCTTCCGCCGCCCTTCCCGGCGAGCGGAGCGTCCTGCGCGCGGCGCACGAAGCGCTCAACGGCCAGCGCCGCGGCCTGCGCGCGCTGCTCCCGTTCCTGGGCCCGGCCTTCATCGCCTCGGTGGCCTACGTCGACCCCGGCAACTTCGCGACCAACGTCCAGGGCGGCGCCCGCTACGGCTACATGCTGATCTGGGTGGTGATCGGCGCCAACCTCACCGCCATGCTGGTCCAGTCGCTGAGCGCCAAGCTGGGAATCGCCACCGGCCGCAACCTGCCCGAGGTCTGCCGCGATCGCTTCCCCCGGTCCGTGAGCCGGCTGCTCTGGGTCCAGGCCGAGCTGATCGCCATGGCCACCGACCTGGCCGAGTTCGTGGGCGCGGCCCTGGGCATCAACCTGGTCTTCGGGATCCCGCTGCTGCCGGCGGCCGCCATCACCGGCCTGGCCGCCTTCGGGATCCTGGCCCTGCAGTCCCGCGGCTTCCGGCCCCTGGAGGCGCTGATCGCGGTGCTGGTGGGGGTGATCGTGGTCGCCTTCGCTTTCGAGGTATTCCTGGCGCGGCCGTCAGCGGCTGGCATCGCCAGCGGCTTCCTGCCCACCCTCGACGGGCCGGACAGCATCCTGCTGGCCGTCGGCATCATCGGCGCCACCGTGATGCCGCACGTCATCTACCTGCACTCGGCGCTCACGCAGCAGCGGGTCGTGGGCGGCGACGCCCGCGAGCGCCGGGCGATCTACCGGTTCGAGCGCTGGGACGTGGTGATCGCGATGGCCATCGCCGGGGTCGTCAACTGCGCGATGCTGATCACGGCCGCGGCGGTCTTCCACAGCCGGGGTCTGGACGGGCTGGCTTCGCTGCCGGCCGCGTACCACGACCTGGGCCGTTTCCTGGGCCACGGCGCCGATGTGCTCTTCGGGCTGGGGCTGCTGGCCTCGGGCTTGTCGTCGTCGTCGGTCGGCACCATGGCCGGTCAGGTGGTGATGGCCGGCTTCATCCGGCGCCAGATCCCGCTCTTCCTGCGTCGCACGCTCACGATGCTGCCCGCCCTGGTCGTGATCGGCCTCGGCGCCGACCTCACGCACGCGCTGGTGCTGAGCCAGGTCGTGCTCTCCTTCGGCGTGCCCTTCGCCCTGATCCCGCTGGTGCTCTTCTGCCGGGACCGGGGGCTGATGGGCGACCTCGTCAACTCGCGCGGCGTGACTGCGCTAGCCTCCGTGGTAGTGGCCGTCATCGTCTCGCTCAACGTCTTCCTCCTCTACCAGGCCGCGATCAGCATTACTTGATCGCGACCGCCCGGCGGGCGGTCCTGGTGCCGGCCCTCGGCCTGGCGCTCTGCCTGCTGGCGGTGGAGTGGGCGCGGGTGCTGGCGGCCCGCGACTGGCCCCTGGCCGGGCAGGTTGCGGGCGGTGCGGCTCTCTGCCTGTGCCTGGCGCTGTACCCGCCGGGCGTGCTGGGGCTCGGCCGCGACCGGCTGGCCGCCCGCCTCTTGGGGGCCGCCGCCCTGACCGCGGCTCTGCTGCTCCCGGCGGCCGTGCGCTGGACCGGCGAGCTGCCCCTGGGCGGCGGCCTGGCGGCCGCGGTGGTGCTGGTCGCCGCCGGTGAGGAGATCGCCTTCCGGGGCGCGCTCTTCGCCGCTTTCGAACGCGCCTGGGGCGGCCCCGCGGCAGTGCTGGGTACGACGCTGGCCTGGACCGCCGCCCACATGGTCTCGCATCCGCCGGCCTTCCTGCCCGCGGTGGCGGCGGCCGGCCTGCTGCTCGGCTGCTGGCGTCTGTACGCGCGCGATCTGGTGGGGCCGATGCTGGCGCACATCGTGGCCGACCTGGCTCTATGAAAAGGCCGGCCGTCCTGGCGGCCGCGGCCGCCCTTTACGCGACCGCTGCGTTCGCGGTGCCGCCGGGCTTCTTCGACGGCTTCACCCAGCAGGTGCCCTACCGCTTCGTGAAGCCGCCGCCCTGCTGCGTCCACAACAACGCGCCGCCGCAGGCGGGCCACATGACGATCAAGGTGGGCCCCACCGGCCAGACCGACCCGGCCAGCGTGTTCACCAACGACGAGAGCCCGCAGGCCATCCTGAGCCTGCTGCCAGGCGCCTTCGACGACCCCGACCGCAGCGCGGTCAACGTCGACATCACTCCCGAGTCCGCCTACCCCGACCTGGGCGGACTGCAGTGCGCGACCAACATCTACCTCTTCAAGTCGTCCAAGCCCCTGAAGCTGGAGGGACTGGTCACGCTGCGCTACTCCGACCAGCTGCCGGCGCCCAGCGACATCTGGGTAGCGCCGGAGACCGGCGGAGCCTGGAGCAAGCTGGGTTCCACCGGCAGCTCCGCACCTTTCCAGGTCGCGGTGCGGACCAAGCAGCTCGGCTACTTCGCGGGCTGTTATCCGCCCGGCGCATCCGCCAAGCCGGCCGGTCCCACCGTGGGCGGCGGCCAGACGCTGCCCATCATCGTGGCCCTCGCCGTGGTGCTGGTGCTGCTCGGCGGCATCCCGCTGGCGCTGATGCGGCGAGGCGAGTCTGAAGAAGACGGCCAGGGCGGCCGGGGCGCGCCGGACCCGGATGCCGGCCGCCGGCGACCCCCTTCACGGCGTAAGGGCAAGCGCCGCTAATTCTTGGGCGGGCCGGCGGCCTCGCCCACGGATCTTGACCCTGCGGAATGCCATTACACCGCTCTTGATGCGTTTTAACCGCGGGAGTGGGTTCACAAGATCACATGCCCGCTGATACTCGGGCCCGGATGGGGGTTTTAGGGTCCCTCTGGCGCGATCTGCCAGTAGGGCGCAAGATCGTGGCGCCGTACCTGGTGCTGACCCTGCTGGTCGGCGCCCTGGTCTCGGCGGTGGCCACCCAGCAGCTGGCCGGCGAAGGCGCCCACCAGCTCTCGCTGCTGGCGCTGCACGAGCAGGACAACCTCAACACCGTCTTCAACGCGGTCGAGGAACGGCAGCTCTCGGAGCTGCGCCTGCTCTCGGCCGCCGACGGCGTGGAGCCGGCGATCGCGACCGGCAACCCGGCCGGCTTGCGGGCGCGCCTGCTGCCGCTGATCGTGGACCAACTGCCCGACCAGGTTGAGGTCGCGGTGGGCAACGCTCAAGGCCATCAGCTGCTCAGCCTGCGCGCCGATCCCCAGCAGCCCGGCGGGTGCATCTGCCAAGCCGGCACCGGCCCGATGGCGTACGACCGGGCCGCGGACGTGCTGGCCGGCCGCTCGGACAGGTACGGCTCGCGCTTCGTGGGCCTCTATGGCGCCGGCGTGGAGCGCCGGTTGTACACGATCGGACCCGTCATGGACGCCGGGGGTGCGATCGTGGGCGCGATCGCGGTGAGCGAGACCCTCGACCAGATCCTGGCCGAGCTGGCCCAGAGCTCGCACCTCCAGGTCGCGTTGTTCGACCCCCAGGGTGACGCGCTCGCCAGCTCGGCGGCGCTCAACGTGGCGGTGCCCAGCCTCGACGCCCGCGACCGTGCGGCCGCGGTGGCCGGCAGCTCGACGGTGGTGCGCCCGGTAAGCGCCGGCGGGGAGAGCGAGGCGATCGTGTTCGTGCCCTGGATCCTGCGCTACCAGCCCTACGGCTACGTGGCCATGGTGGTGCCCACCGATCCGCTGGCCGCCGCGCAGGCGCTGGTCGTGCCGGTGATCGTGGGCGTCTGCCTGGCCGCGCTGCTGCTCACCGTGATGGTGGGATCGCTGGTGACGCGCGCCATCACCAGCCCGCTGCGCGAGGTCTTGAAGGCGACGGCCGAGGTCGGCGAAGGCCACCTGGAGCACCGGGCGACGGTGCGCTCGGGGGACGAGATCGGCCGCCTCACCGCTTCCTTCAATGCCATGACCGAGCTCCTGCAGGAGCGCACCAGCCGCCTGGAGCGCCTGAGCGACGACGCGCTGCTGAGCCTCTCGGCCACCATCGACGCCCGCGATCGGTACACGCACCGGCACTCGATCCGGGTGGCCGCCTACAGCCACGTGCTGGGGCGGGCGGCCGGCCTTTCACGCGCCGAGCTGGAGGTCATCCGCCGCGGCTGCCTGGTCCACGACATCGGCAAGATCGGGGTACCCGACCGCGTGCTGGCCAAGGCGGGCCCGCTCGAACCCGACGAACTGGCCGAGATGCGCCGGCACCCTGTCACCGGCCGCCGCCTGCTGCGCGGCATGGCCTGGGAGCGGGGCGTCTACGACATCGTCCTCCACCACCACGAGCGCTGGGACGGGACCGGCTATCCGCTGCAGCTGATGGGTGAGGCGATCCCCAAGGTGGCCCGCATCGTGGCCGTGGCCGACGCCCTGGACGCCCTCACCTCGACCCGGCCCTACCGTCCGGCCCACACCTTCAACCGGGCGGCTCGCGAGATCATCGCGGGCGGCGGCGGCCAGTTCGACCCCGCCATAGTCGAGCTCTTTGCCAAGCATCGCGCCGAGATCGCGGAGATCTGGCGCTCACTCCAGCCCCGGCCGGCGCGGGAGCATTCGCGCCCCGCGCTGACGGTGGCGTCCTGAGAGGGAGAGACATGACCAGTACGCTTTCGGCTCGCGCAGGCTCCGGCCTGGTCGGCCTCGGCGTCGCCTACGTGGCCGCCCTGCTGGCGGTCACCAACCTGATCTTCTCGGCGGGCGTGACCGCCTCCACCCGCCTGCCCGGCACCGTGGTCCGCACCGGGACCTACGCACTCAGCCTGGCCGCCGCACCGGAAGCCGCCGCGGCCGAACCGGCACCCGCGCCCGTGGTCGCAACGCCGGCTTTGCCGCACAGCGCAGTATCCCGGCCGGATGCGGCTCCAACGGCTGCGGGCGAGACCCCTGCCGGATCGTCGGACCCGGCGGCGACCACACGCAGTGAGGCGTCCAGGCGGCCGGCGGCCAGTGTCCTGCTGGCCCAGGCGGGCCAGTACCACCGGGACGAACCACCGGCCAAGTAGGAGTCGCGGGTCAGGGCCGGCGGAACAGCCGCGGCCGCAGCCGGCCCTCGACGGCGAAGTCGCCGGCCTGCTCGGGAAGTCCGATCAGGACCTCGTAAGCGTCGACGCGCGGCCGGCCCAGCGAGTCCCACTCCGCGTGGTGGCGGCGCAGGTCGGCGAGCAGGGACTCCGCGCCGGCCAGCACCACGGAGCCCCGCCCCACCAGCACCCGCCCCGCTTCACCGGCGGCCAGACCGAAGGGATGGGTGGCGTCGGGCTTCCATTCGAAAAAGGCCGTGCGGGGGTCGCGGATCCCGAGGTGGAACCAGAAGCCGAGCAGGCCGCCGGGCTCCTCCAGGCCGCCCGGGGCGGGCAGCTCGCGGCGCTCCTGGTCCGTCCATTTGGGAGGTGCGTAAGCGGGGTCGTGCAGGGCGCCCTGGATGGGCATGAACCCCGAGAAGCCGGCGTAGCGGCCGCGGGCGCCGGCGCCCTCACGCACGAAGTCGAAGACCGGGTTCGCCCCGCCGTGCCGCAGCGGCAGCAGCAGGCGGCCCTCTGGCTCCAGCTGCGCCAGCCAGGCGGGCGCCACGTCGGTCACGCCGACCGTGGCTACGATGCGGTCGAATGGGCCGCGGTCGGCGGCGCCCTCGAAGCCGTCGCCGGCACGGACCTCGATGCCGCCGTAGCCGGCGGCGGCAAGCAGCCTGCGGGCCTGCGCCACCACGTCCGGCTGGTACTCGATGGTGGTGACCAGCGACTGGTCGCCCACGACCACCGCAATCAGGGCTGCGTTGTAGCCGGTGCCGGCTCCGATCTCCAGCACCCGCATCCCAGGCTGGAGGTTCAGCAGCTCGAGCATGGAGGCGACCAGCGCCGGCTGGGAGCTGGAGCTGCTGGGATTGCCGTCCGGGCCCAGGCGGGTGATCAGCGCCCGCTCGCTGTACGCGAGCTCGAGCGTGAGCTCGGCCTCCGACCAGTTGCCCTGTTCGCCGGTCCAGACTCGCTCCAGGAGCGCGTGACGGGGAACCGCGCCCACGGCGCGCTCCACCGCCGGCGAGCGAATGACGCCGGCGGCCTTCAGTCTGTCGACGTAGGCGCGGGGTACTTGTTGGCTTCGAAGACCGTTCGGCACGATTGGCAGCGGTACTGGAGGACCATGGCCTGGGTCCCGAAGAGCGAGATCAGCTCCGCGCGCTCGGACCCACAGAAAGGGCAGCGCGGCGCCGGCCGCGGCTCCTCGGGCTCAGGCACCGGCCGGCGCGAAGCGCTTCTCCTCCAGGCCGCGCAGCATGTCGAACGTGCGCTGGTCGATGCCGCCGCCCTTGCCCTCGCGCCGGCGCTTGGGGTCCCAGCCCTTCCAGTCGATCCGGAGCTTCGGAGGCTGAACCTCGAGGCGCTCCGAGACCCGGGCCACCAGGTCGTCCGGGCCCAGGCTGAGGACGCCCTTCCCGTGCAGCTCGGCCAGCTCGCCATCAGGGGGGCCGAACCAGGCGATGGCCTGGCGCCAGGCCTCATCGAGCGGCTCCGGGTCGATGCCGCTGCGCAGCCAGCTGCGGCCGTGCAGGAAGTGATAGCGCTCCTCCATGAGCATCTTGCGCAGGCGCGTCTGCAGCACCTCCTGGCTGCCCTCGACGCAGGCCTGGATCAGGGCGGTGAACGCAGTGTCGAGCACCGCGTTGGCGGCCACGAAGTGGCTCCAGGAGGGAAAGGCCTGGTCGAAGTAGGGCAGGCTCCAGTAGGCGGTGGGATCGCTGTCCCGGGCCAGGCTTTTCCGGGGGTCGTCGCCCAGCGGTTCCAGGCAGCCGTAGAGGACGCGGCAGTGGCCGAGGTCGTCAAGGCCCATGCCCGCGGCCGCGATGTCGGCCTCCAGGGAGGGGGCGCGGGTGGCCCACTCGGCGTAGCGGAGGCCTAGCAGCTGCTTGTTGTCGGCCAGGCTCAGGACCAGCTGGCTGAGGCTCATGCTTCAGAGGTCTCTTCGCCCGGCGCCCACAGCGTGACCAGCTGGTCGCGGGCCACGATCGCCATTTCGATCCAGCGCTCCTCGTCATAGGTCGCGCGCGCGTAGGCGGCGGCCAGGTCGTCGTCGGGGGCCACCACGGTGCCGACCTGGCGCAGAGGCTCGGCGCGCAGCTTGCGGGCGAACACCCCGTACTCGCGAGCCGCCCCCTGCACGCGGTTGTACGCGTGCGTCATACGGCGAGGCCCCACATCTGGAGCGCGTCGCGGCCCGCTTCGGTGAGCCGCTCGGCGCTCCACGGCGGGTCCCAGACCACCCGGATCAGCACGTCTTCGACCCCGGGCTCGCGGAGCAGGCGCTCGCGCACGTCGCTGAGCAGGAAGTCGTAGGCGGGGCAGCCCATGGCCGTGAAGGTCAGGTCGACGTCGACCCGCGAGCCGGTGCGGTGGACGCCGTAGACCAGGCCCAGATCGACGATGTTGATCGGCATCTCGGGGTCCTGGACGTCCTTGAGCGCGTCCAGGAGCCCGTCAGTTATGGGCATGCGCCCTGCGGAAGGTGTGGAACTCCTCCTGGAACATGGCCACCATCTCGGCGTTGCGGGGCCCGCGGGCGCGCCAGCGTGCGAGCACGTCGTCCCAGGTGCAGGGATCCTTGAAGTCCCAGCGCCGCGCCTCTGCGTCGAAGGTGCAGGGGAAGGGATAGTCGAGCACGTACTGCTCGCCTTCCTGGTGGGCGGGGACCTTGACGCCGTGCTCCTCGCAGTAGGGCACCACCAGCGACAGCCACCACTGGCGGAGCTGGTCGTTGGTCTTGCCCTTGAGCTTGTAGTCGAGCTGCTTGGAGTGCATCTTGAGCTCGTCGGGCAGCCCGAACCACTCGACGGTGAGCGGAAACATCCAGTCGACCGCGCGCTGCAGCTCGGCCTTGGTCTCGCCCCCGGCCTGGCTCATCTTCTTCATCCAGTTGCGGCCGTTGCGGAGGTGGAAGTTCTCCTCCAGCATCACCTTGTTCAGCCCTCGCTTCCAGGGGCCGTACGAGCAGTGTTCGTGGATGTCGCCGAGCAGGCAGAAACCGGCCTGGTCATAGAAGGCGTTGGCCACGATCAGCTCCGTCCAGGACTCGAGCGGGACGTCGAAGGCATAGGGATAGCGGAAGGACTTGGGGTCGCGGCTGAAGATCAGCTTCTCCTGGTCCTCGCCCAGCTCTTCCAGGATGTGGTAGGCGATGTGGGCGTGCGCCAGCTCGTCCTGGATGATGGCGATGCCGGTCATGAAGGCGTTGATGCTGGGGGCGCGCTGGGCCGCCAGGTAGTAGGCCGGCGCCGAGATCAGCTCGGTGTCGCCTGACACCACCAGCGTGTGCTTGAGCTCCTTCAGGTAGTCCGCCGACATCTCTGACGGCGCTTCGATCAGGTCGAGTGCTGCCATGTCGCCATTCTGATCTTGCCTCAGGCGAAGGTGTCGCGAGCCAGCCCGCGCACGTCGAGCTCCAGGCGAAGGCCCTCGATGGGCGGCAGCGCGTAGAACCAGCGCACGCCGGCGCCGTCGAAGCGCCGGCCAGCCCGTGCCACCTCGGCGTGCTCGGCGCGTGGGCCGTAGAACTGGACGTCGTTGACGTCGTCCCAGCTGACGCCGAGCTGCCGGATGCGCTCGTCCATGATCTTTTCCATGGCCTCCCACAGCCCGTTCTGGGTGCCGGGCGGCTCGGGCGCGCCGCTGATCACGAAGGTTCGCCGGCCGGAGCCGGCTGCTTCTTCCGTGTAGCAGAAGGCGCGCAGGCAGGGCCCGGACGGCGGGTCGAGCTCGGGCGCCACGTTGGTGCGAGCCGCCTGCATGTGATTTTCGATCCGCAATCCCCACTTCTCGTGCTGGGCCACGTATCCCTTGTTGAACTCGTTGAAGCCGTCCTGCGTGAGCTGCTTGGGGATCCGCAGCTCCATGGCGCACAGGGCGGTGAGCGGGCGGCCGGCCCGCTCCAGCGTCTGCTCGACCGCGCGGAAGCCCTCGTCGAGCGGGGTGTGCCGGGCGAGGCGGACGCGGACGATCTGGAAGCCGGGTTCGGCGGCCACGCCCTGGCAGAAAGGACCGTCGGTGGGGAGGAACCGGAAACCGCCTGGCGATTTGAGGAGGCTCATCGGTGCAAGGGTAGAATCCGAGCTTCGCCGAGCGTCACGCGGTGGCTATAGCTCAGCGGCAGAGCACCAGGTTGTGGCCCTGGGGGCCGTGGGTTCAAATCCCACTAGCCACCCCAATTCGAGCAAGCTGGCTTCAGTGTCGAATGATTTGTTCGCGGGAATCGCCGTCGCGGACCTGGGGACGGCGGTGGACTGGTACCAACGGCTCTTCGGCGCGCCTCCGTCGTTCTTTCCCAACGACGCCGAGGCGGTGTGGGAGCTCGGCGAGCACCGGCACGTCTTCATCGAGCAGCGTCCGGAGCACGCCGGCCACGCTCGGCATCTCATCTTCGTCGATGACCTCGACGCGCTCGTCGGCCAGGTCGCCGAACGCGGACTCACTCCCGTCCAGCAAGAGACCTATCCGAACGGCGTCCGCAAGGCCGCGTACCGCGACCCCGACGGAAACGAATTCGGATTCGGGGCCGCCGATGCGCGCGGGTGAGGAGCTCGTAGGTCAGGTCGAGGTCGGCGGCCTCCGGATCGCCTATCGCCGCGAAGGTGCCGGACCCCCGGTGGTCTTCCTGCACGGCTTCTTCGGCGACCACCGCGTCTGGCGCCGGCAGTTCGAGCTGGCCGACGAATACACGGTGGTGGCTTGGGACGCTCCCGGCTGCGGGGCCTCATCGATTCCGCCCGAGCGGTTCCGGATTGCCGACTACGCCGAGGTCCTCGCGGGGTTCGTTGGAGAACTGGGGCTGGGCCGTCCGCACATGGTCGGCAACTCCTTCGGCGGAACCCTCGCGCTGCAGCTCGCCGTGCGGCATCCCGCAATTCCGAAAAGCCTGGTGCTGGCAGACACCTACGCGGGCTGGAGCGGCTCCTTCTCACCTGAGATCGTCGCCCAGCGCTTGAGCCAGAGCCTGCCCGATCTTGACCTACCGCCCGATCAGGTGGTGGCCAAGTGGATGCCGGGCTTCGTCACGCCAGCCGCTCCCAAACCTGTCGTCGAGGAGCTTGCGGCGATCGTCGCCGAGTTCAACCCGGACGGTATGCGGGTGATGATCCAGGCGCTCGCTCAAGCCGATCTGCGCGACGAGCTACGCAACGTCGCAGTACCGAGCCTTCTGCTCTGGGGCGACCAGGATGTCCGGTCGCCACTGGGTGTCGCCGCGGACCTTCACGCGCGGATACCAGGTTCGCGGTTGGTGGTGATCGAACAGGCGGGGCACCTCAGCCATGTCGAGGCGCCCGAGCGCTTCAACTCGGAGCTGCGGAGCTTCCTCGACTCAGTTCAGAGGGTGGCCCGCTGAGTCGAGCCGGTGAGCTGATCAGGGAGGAGGTCACCTCCTGGCCTGGGGTCGAGGTGCATCCGCACCGCTTTGGCGGCGTCGAGTACCGGTACGGGCGGAAGGAAATGGGCCACGTCCACGGCGACCGCCTGGCAGATCTCCCGCTACCCCGCAAGCTGCACGACCAGGTGATCGCGGAGGGTCGCGCGGCACCGCACCACGTTCTGCCCGAGAGCGGCTGGGTGAGCTGCTGGATGAACGGCCCCGACGACGCTGCAGGCGTGATCGAGCTGTTCAGGCTGCAGTACGAGCGCTACTCGGCATAGCGTGGGCTGGCCGGGCGCCCATTTCGGGGCTTTGCCGGCGCGCGCCAGGGCCTGGGTCGAAGCCAGCGTCGGCAGGCGCGCCCATGTCCTCCGGGCACGGCAGCTCAGGGGTGGCACCGCATCGGCGGTGCATGCCGTGGATGTGGGCACGCCGAGCGGGAGGGTCCTGCGGCTGGTTCTCCGACGCAACGTCCGCCTGACCTGGCTGATGGAAGAACCTGATCTGGCGGAGAAGGAAGCGCGAAACCTGCAGCTGCTGGAGCGGTCGGCCATTCCAGCGCCGCGGCTGGTCGCGGTCGACCCGAACGGGGCCGATTGCGACGTTCCGGCCGTGCTGATGACGCGGATGCCGGGCCGGCTGGTCCTGCAGCCGGCGGACATCGAGCCCTGGCTGAGACGGATGGCCGAGCTCCTGCCCCCGATCCATGCCTTCGATCCGGGAAGCGTTCTCGTACAGAAGTGGGTGCTCTGGGACGATCTCCGACTATGCCAACCCCCAGGATGGTCACGCCGCGTGCGGGACTGGGAGCGATTGATCGAAATCGTTCGCGGCCCCTGGCCCGCGTATGAGCCGCGGTTCGTACACCGAGATTTCCAGCACTACAACGTGCTGTGGTCACGCGGCCGGCCCACGGCAGTGCTGGACTGGGTGAACGCTTCCATGGGTCCTGTCGAGCTCGACTTCGGCCACTTCCGCCGCAACCTGGTGGCCGACTTCGGATTCGAGGTCGCTGAACGCTTCCTGCACCTGTACCGCGAGGTAGTTGGAGCCGAGCCGGACCCATTTTGGGAAGCGCTCAACCTCACTCCAGAGTGGGCCAAGACCGAGCAGCAACGACGTGAGCTGGACGCCTACGTCGGCTCGCTGGTGGCGAAGATCGGCTAGCTCCGGCGCTCCGTCCGCATCTGCTGGAGCCTGAGCTCGACCATCTTCTTGACCAGTGGCTGGGGCAGCGGCTGGTCGATCGGGAAGTGGAGAGAGCCCTTGGTGTAGGTGTAGCCCGCGATCTCGGATTTCAACGCCGGCAGCACGGAGCCGCTGAAGGGCAGGTAGCTGAGGTGTTTCTTGAAGGCAGCGAAGCCGGCGACCACGCCGCCCGGCACGCGGAAGGCGGGCATCCCGTAGGAGATCACCTGCTCGGCTTCGGGGACCAGGCTGAGGATGGTTTGGCGCAGCTGCTCGAGGGTGCGGCGCTTTGGCTCCTCAACCGCGGCCAGATAGGCGTCGACCTCTTGCTTAGACATGAGAACCAATTTTTCGGATGGGCAACGTCGTGCTGAAGGTCAGCCCGTAGCGCTGGCCACCGGAAGGTTGCGCCGCCAGAGGTCGAGCGTGCGCTCGAAGTGGCGCTCGGAGGCCTCGCGGTCGTACACGGGCAGGTCGGCCATAGCGAAGCCATGGGTCACGCCCGGTAACCGCTCCACCGCGCCTCGCACTCCCTGTCGCTCGATCTCGGCGCGGAAGCTGTCGACGTTCTCCGGCGTCGCCGTGCGGTCGACCTCGGCAAAGGCGATATAGAGCTCGCCGCGCACGCCGGCCAGGTCATGGTGGGGTGAGTCGGGCTGATCTGTGAAGAGGGCGCCGGGATGGATCCCGGCGGCCGCCACGAATTCGTCGGGCAGCGCGGAGGCGGCGTGCAGAGCCATTCGGGCGCCCAGGCAGTAGCCGACGCATACCTTGGGGCCCGGTGACGCAGCCGGGTCGGAGGCCACGGCGGCGAACGCGGCCTTGGTGTCCTCCACCACCTTCTCGGGTTTGACGGTGGAGGCGACTTTCATCATTCGCTCGCGCTCGGCCTCCATGTTCGAGAGGTCGAAGTGAATGCCCTCGCCGGCTCGGTAGTAGAGGTCGGGGGCGACGCAGTAGTAGCCGGCGGCGGCGAAGCGCCGAGCGTTCTCCTTGATCTGCTCCCGGTACCCCACACCGTCCATGTACAGCACCGCCACCGGGAAAGGGCCACCGGTGTCAGGGTGCGCGACGAAGGTCGGCATCTCGCCGTCCGCGGTCTGAATCCGGACCTCGTTCTCCATCCTTACCAGTTGAGGATGAACACCGGCGCGGCCGCCGCCAAGCCCGCTAGCGTCTGGAGCAGGAGGACGAAAAGGGCCGGCTTGACAGCTCGGGGCAGCGTGGTGAGGGCGAAGAAGGCGATCAGGGGTATCTGGGCGGCCATCAATAGCTGCCAGAGATGCGCTTCGGTGCCCTCGTCGGCCTGTCGCGCCACACCCGCGACCGCGATGTGTCCGGCCACCAGGGCGAGGGCAGCCAACGACATCCCCAGAGGGATCAGCGCGCTCGGCCGTTTCAAGGTTGAGACGTACACGTTTGTTCCTGGCTTAATACTGCGATGGACCAAAAGGAATCGGCAATCCGGGTACCGCCCCGCGGCACTCGCGGCGATCGTCTGATGGGCGGCTTGATGATCCGGATCGGGCGTCCCTTCTTCGCCCGCCAGGTCGCCCGCTACCGGCGCGTGCCCGGTCCGGAGCCGGGCAAGTTCATGGGGTTTCCTGTCCTCCTCCTCACCACCATCGGCGCGCGCTCTGGCCAGGAGCGCACGCACGTGCTCGGCGGCTTCCCCGACGGCGACGACGCCTGGCTGATTGTCGCCTCCAAGGGCGGCTCGGCCAGCCATCCGGGCTGGTTCTACAACCTGGCGCGAAATCCGGACCAGGTGTGGGCGCAGGTGGGCAACCGGCGCTTCAAGGCTTCGGTGAAGTCGCTCACGGGCGCGGAGCGGGATCAGGCCTTCGCGCGCGTGGTGGCGGTGGCGCCGGTCTACGGGGGCTACCCGAAAAAGACCGACCGCGAGATCCCGGTCGTCCGCATAACGCCAGCGGAATAATCGCGTCTAGGGCGGCAGGGCCAGGAGCTCGCCGCCCGGCTGCTTGCTGACCCGCCAGCCGCCCTCGTGCACGAGGCGGTGATGAGGCCGGCACAAGAGGTAAACGTTGTCGACGTCGGTGGGTCCGCCGTCGGCCCAGTGAACCAGGTGGTGGCCATCGGTCCAGGCCAGCGGCCGGTCGCAGCCGGGAAACCGGCAGTGCCGGTCGCGATGCTCGACGGCCCGCCGCTGAGCTGGGGATAGCACCCGCCGCTCTTCGCTGCCGTGCACGACCTTCCCGTCCCCGTCGGCGACCAGCAGGGAAAGCGCGCAGTCGCAGGCCAGCCGGCGT
>Ga0209474_10001840_pt1 | contig 20142 bp, 24 predicted proteins | sample GraSoiAngelo_145_FD_185902 | JGI IMG/M metagenome (GOLD analysis project Ga0209474, IMG submission 185902) | Grasslands soil microbial communities from the Angelo Coastal Reserve, California, USA - 14_1009_05_20cm (SPAdes) (version 2) | ecosystem: Environmental > Terrestrial > Soil > Grasslands... | reverse complement strand
GTGGGTTCGATTCCCATCGCCCGCTCCAGAAACCTCGTTGATTCAGTTGCCCTTACGCTGCTAAGACTTGAAAATGGGGCCAGTTGGCCCGAGTTTTGGACCCAAGTTGGCCCCAAAAAAGTTGCGGTGCCCTTTGATAGGACCTTCCCGCCGATGTCGGCTTGAGCTAGTATCTCCTCCGTCATGTTCGAACTGTGGCGATTGCGCCGGGCGCGCAGCAAGCTCCAGAGGCAGCACCGCAGAGAGACCGCGAAGCTGCGGGAGGAAAAGGCTTCGCACGAGGACTTCGAGAGCCTGGAGTTCTCCCTGTGGTCCGACATGAAGGAGTACGACTACGAGATAGAGACCACGCTCAGCAGGCTCACCATCGAGGAGGCCGAGAGATACGACGTGGCGCTCCCAGCCCGCATGGAGGACGGCATGTGGATGCGAACCCAAATAGGCCCCTCCGAGTTCGTGTATTGGCTCTCTTCTCAGGGGCGCAGCCACGTCCGCACGCTCATCCACGAGGAGAAGGCCCGCAGGTTCGAGGCGAGGACGCGCTGGGTGACTGGCCTCATTTTCCCCCTGCTCGCCGCACTCGTCGGCATCATCGCGGCGCACTCACGGGACTGGTGGCCGTCCTGCGCCACAAGCCCTAACCATCCTCTCTTGCTCGCACTTCCGGGGAGAGTTCTAGAACTTTAGAACTTTAGTCCGGTTGATTTGCTGCTGCTCATGGTGTAGGTTGGTTGGGCACTCGGCATAGCGAGTGTGTAGGGAAGGGACGTGTTTGCACGGCGCGTCCCTGATTTTTCGGGGGATTGAAAGGTCCACTTCTTTAGGTTCCTTCCTCATCCGTTTCATTTCGGCAGGATTTTTCTTGACATTTTTGGGGGGCTTGTGGTATTATTACAGCATACCCCATATATGGGGTTGCCGTTTCTTGTTGGGCCTTTTACGAATCGCTCGGTCTGTTTCGGGAGCGTCGGCTTAACTCAGTAGCCGTAAGGACCTTCGGAAAATCCCGAAGGGAAGGGCTCGGAATACATCGTGAGGCAGCAAGTACCCCTTGCTTTCCTCAGGTGAATTCCGAGCCCTTTTTCTTTTTTGGGCTCGATTTTTGGACTATTTGGGAAGGTGAGGAATGCCAAAAGAAGCCACACTTGAGCAAGTGCCATTGACCAAACGCGGACTGATTGAATACCTCGGCAGGCAGATCGAACCCGTCACAGCGAAGGCGGCTTCGATTGACCTCGACAGTCGGGCATCTACGGTCACGGAGATGTTAGAGCGATGCGTTGCACAGGGATTGGTCGAGCGCAGGGCAGACCAAAGGCCACGCGAGTACAAGCTCAGCGATGAGGGCCGCCGACAACTCTTTCGCCCTATGCTAGGCGACCCCTCCGAATCGGCCCCGGAACCGGACCCCGCAGGATTGCTGCGAACGCAAGAAATTTCCGCCTTCCTCACCCGCCTAATTGATGATGCCATCGAAGCTGCGATCCAAAAGCGAAACGAGCAGCAAGGTAGTTCTGATGGTGAGCAGGCCGCACCTGGCCGGAACCGGCGTATGAAAGCCCTACTCGAAAAAGCCAACCGTCTCGCAGACCCACAGGAGACGGAAATAATCACAGAACAACATCGTTGTGTGCGCGAACTCCTGTCGGTCGAACGGGGATCACAACTCCCGCGCGAGGAATTTCAAAAAGTTAGGGATTCGCTTCGAAAACAAATCGGCGATGAAGTGACATGCGAGAAAGTGTCGCGTTTGGCCACATTGGAAGCAGAATTGTGCGGCGAAAAAAAAGGCTGGTGGGCTTGGAATGCAACCGCTGAAAGGAAGTTGGAAGCCGAAATTTCTGGATTAAAAAGGGAACTGGGGCTGGAGGCATCCGAGCCTGTCCCCGAATCGGACGGCGAGGAGGAATAGCTCATGTCCTTGACCGACACAATTCTTTCAAAGACGGTGGGCACCGTTTACAGCGCCTTCACCGGCCACGTTGACCCGTGGCAACTTAATAATTTACACGAAGACTTACAGAACGAAACCGCGCAAGCCCTCGGGCCGGACGCGGACCCCGCTACGGTTGCTGTCGCACAAACTCAAGCTGTAAGCCAACAAGACGACGACCTCAAAAGTCAGAAAGCGTATCCCGACAGTATTGCGCTGCGGTTGCCGTTCTTCGGCGAAATCGGGTCCGAAGACTTCCTTAAAAAGTTAGAGCACGGTGTCTATGTGGTGCTGGCTGTGGGCGCCGTTGGCGCTACCGCGTACTTCGCGCTGAAGTTTCGAAAGGTTCTCAAGGAGAGCTAAGGCAAATGTCGAAGTGGATGCTCCTTGTTGGTCTGTTGGTGATCGTGGCGATTTTGATCTGGACGTGGTTCGTGCCGAACTTGCGTCGAGCGGGGTCGGGGATTCGAGGATTTTCTCCGAGGGACTGAGAAACAAAAACGCCAGACAGCCGTTGGACGCGGTAACTGCCTGGCGAAAAAGTGAACATGGAAAGCTTACACCAATTCGTAAGAAACGCAAGCCGCAATTCCAGCCCGCACGAAGTTTTATCCAACGTTAGTTCACTCACGAGTAATACAGGACGCATTTCCCGTTTCGCCGCTGAAACGGGCAACCGCCGTTGCCGTCTGCATTGCACTATCAACGGCATGGTGCAGGAGAGCTGTGACCTGTGCAGCGGGAGTCAAGCTAGGGGTACAGCACAAAATTCAAGCGATGCGGGAAAACGGCACAAGTCGGCGGGAACCCGCACGTTTAGCGAGACGGTTGGGGAGTTCGAGCAAAGTTCGGGCAACGTTGGAGAACGACCCGAGACGCATACGGCTGGACTCCCCGGCCTACTTTCTCCGCTTTATCCGAGTTGCGGAGGTTCACCTCGCGCGTTCGTTTGTGGTCTGTGCTTCCGCGTGACGCGGACGCAGATCGGTGGATTGCGTCATCTGCGAAGCAAGCACGGCTTCCGCTTCCAAATGGATTTGTTCGGAAGCTCGCTTGCAGCCGGAGCGGAATAAACTCGCTCCCTTCCCCCGCGCCGGTTTTGCGCGGGGGAAGGGCGGGGGGATGGGGGGAGTTAGGGCAACGACCCACACCATCCTTGTAGCCACGAGTGTGTGCAGACGGGGTTCTAAGGGGAACGGGAATGACTCTCACAGATCATCGAATGCGACAGGAAGAATGGGGAAGGAGAAGCCAGCAAAGAGCGGCCCTTCCCGAAGCATACGGAGAGTTCATCTCCACCCTCGCTCTGTGGGATTGGTTTGTCACACTCACTTTCAGGGAAGCTATCGTTCGTGACCTGGCCGTAACGCGAATCGAGGCATGGCTTGCTGACATTCAAGCGGCAGTGGGTGGCAAACAGATCGGGTGGCTTCTCGCGGAAGAGTTTGGGCGGATGGGTGGACGCTATCACTGCCATCTTCTGGTAACTGGCGTCGAAGGGCAAACAAGAAAATTTTGGTGGAGCGAAGCCTTCCGACGATTCGGACGGAGCGAAATCAGACCGTTCAACCCCGAACAAGCGGCGGCGTTCTACGCGGCCAAGTACGCAGCGAAGCAGTTAGGCTTCATCCACTTTGGCGGGACACTCGCGGGGATAGAACTGCATAAGTTTGCTCACGCAGCGGACGGCAAGAGGGAATGGAGAGACGTGCTCAATCCGAGCAGCGAAGGGGTTGCAACGCACAACGTTGTCAGTCCTTCCGTCGCTCTGGACCGCGACTTTTTCAGGATGACTTTGAACCGCGGGAGAAGCAGATGAGAAAAGAGTGTCCGAAATGTGGTTTGCATGACACCGAGGAAGTCGGCGGCGAAGTCGTGTGTCTGTCGTGTGGCTGGACTTCGTTTCAACCGCGCGGGGAGCGCGAGCGCAACGAAACTGTCGTTTTGGACGAAGCGGAATTTGAGAGTTTGTCTGAGAGCGAGTTCGCCGCGCTTGTCGCGCGGGCTTCCACAGTGAGGATTATCGGCGCGTTCTAATGAGCGAAATCCTCGACACCCTTCCGCCTGGACGCTACGACCTCTTCCGAGGTCCGGCCGGCGTCACGGAGTTGAGACCCGTCGAGGTCGGTACTAGCAAAATAGATTCATTGCTCAAACGGTTTCCCGAGGATACGCTCTCTCCCCAAGGGCAACGAACAACGAGCCAAGGAGGTTCATTGGCTCGAAAGCGTTACCAAACGGGCAGTGTTTTTTTGAGAGGAGAGAATCCGGTGTGGATTGGTAGATACCGGGAAGATGTGATCGGCTCTGACGGCAAAGTTTTTCGCAAGCGCACGTCCATCGTTCTGGGCAGCAAAAAGGAGTTCCCCACAAAGCGGCTGGCCGAGCGATGCATGGAGCAACACCTTGCGCGAATCAATGCGGTTGGCTACCGTCCCGGTAGAATAGCGACTCTAGGTGAGTTCATCGAGCGATGGAAAACGGAAGTTCTTTCTAAGCAGGAGCCTTCATCCATACGCACCGTGAATTCTCATCTAAAGTGCTACATCGTTCCACACCTCGGCGCACTCAGACTCGACCAGTTCGGAGTAGAGAACCAGCAAAGTTTTGTGACGCGCGTTTCCGAAGCGGGCGTGTCCCGCAAAACCATGCTGAACGTTTTAGGAACACTCTCTTCAATGCTGAACACGGCGAAGGACTGGGGTTACACCTGCGAACAAATCGAAGTCAGAAAGTTGGCTCTTCCAAAGCGTGGATTGAAGTACGAAGCACCGCGTTTCACCTTGGAGCATCTGCGGTTGATTCTCGCAACCGCTCGCAACCCCTGGCGGACGCTTTTCTACATCCTCACTCTGGACGGCCTTCGTGCTGGTGAAGTCCTCGGTTTGAAGTGGGAGGATATCGACCTCGGTCACAAACTCATCAAGGTAAGCCGGTCGGCCTGGTACGGTCAGATCAAGACCGCCAAGAGTCAAGCGAGTGAGACCGTTCTCCCGATTCCCGAAACACTCGCGGAAGTTCTCCGCATCTACCGTAACGAGTGGAAACCAAACCCTGGCGGGTTTTTGTTCGTTACGCGCAACAACCGGCCTCCCTCTTCCAACAAAGTAGTGGAGTATCGCTTGTGGCCCATCCTCAACAAATTGGGGATTCCACGGTGCGGCCTCCACGCATTCAGACACACCCATACGAGTCTGTTGCTTGATGGGGGAGCGACACCGGCAGTAGCACAACGGCAGTTGCGCCACTCTGACGCGCGAACCACGCTCGGCATCTACGGGCACGTGGTAGGAGATGCTCACAGAGAGGCGGTTGAGAAAGTGGCCTCAATTTTGGACCCAGTTGGACCCAAATTGGAGCCGGTCACTCAGTTGATTCAATAACTTAGCAGCGTTCGGCGATGATTTCGATTCCCATCGCCCGCTCCAAAACTTCCTGAGGCATTCGGCTCAGCGACGGCTTGGAGCACGGCTCTGGATTGAGTCTCGTTCGGCGTGGGCGTCGTCCAGAGCTGCTTCGGAGTCAGATGTTAAAGCGAATCGCGCGGCTCGTCGGTTCAACCGTGCAACCACCTGGATTGACAATTGTCGAGTTTGAATAAGATGGCTGACTGACGACCGACCGACCGAGATAGCGGGTCGTCATCCACTCCTAGTCGTGACCCGAATCGAAGCTTATCCCACAGTGCCTCGGCTAGGAGCCCACCGTGTTCAGTTCGACTCTGGAACCGTCCGGACGCGTGGCGCGTGTTGCAAGTACATTGGCGCGCTCGGCTAGTGCGCAGCCGTCGTTGGGACATCTAAAGTTATGAATGCCATGGAGCTTGGGCGACGAACCAAGTGGACCCGTGGCATGCCAGTGAACAGGAGTTGGTCGATGAATTGGTCTTTTGAAAACAAGGTAGCACTCGTGACGGGGGCAGCGTTGGGCATGGGACTGGCGACCGCGCAGGCGTTCGCCGAGGCAGGCGCGGCCGTCGTATTGGCCGACGTGAGGGAGGAGGCTGTGAAGGAGGAAGCGCAAAAGCTGGCAGCAGCTGGTCACAAGGCAAATCGCGATCCGTTGCGACGTGAGCGACGACGTGCAGGTGGAGCAGATGGTGAGCCGAACGGTCTCCGAGTTCGGCCAGCTCGACGCCGTCTTCAACAACGCAGGTGTTATGGCGCGTATCGCACCGACTGGCGACAGTAGCCGTGAGGACTGGGACCGCGTGATCGGGATTAACTTGCGCGGGGTGTGGAGCTGCATGAAATACGAATTGCGACAGATGCAACGCCAAGGCAGCGGCGCGATCGTCAACAACGCTTCGGTCGGTGCCTTGACCGGCAACCCGGGCATCGCTTCCTACATCGCTTCGAAACATGGCGTGGTTGGCCTGACGCGCACGGCTGCTCTGGAATACATCAAGCACGGCATTCGCGCGAACGCAGTCAATCCCGGCCTGATCGATACACAGGTCGCTCGCGATGTCGTCAATGGGAACGAAGAGGCGTACGACGAAATTGCAAAGCACGTTCCGATCGGACGCGCCGGTCGGCCCGATGAGATTGCCTCAGCGGTGCTCTGGCTTTGCAGCTCAGGAGCGAGCTACGTCGTTGGTCACGCCCTCACTGTCGATGGCGGAATGACGGTCGTCTAACCGCGCAGGATGTCGTGTGTCAGAGGACGAAGGTGATGCCGAAAACAAAGCACACCTTGAAATGCCATCCGAGTGCACGCTGGAAGAAGGAGATTACAAATGCGAGGAACTGTTCTATACGGACCGCGGGATGTACGTTTTGAAGATCGAGAAGAACCCCGGATTGAAAAGGCCACCGACGCCATCATCCGCCTGTCAGCCACCTGTATTTGCGGCTCGGACCTTTGGCCCTACCGCGGCATTGCGAAGGTAGCGCAACCGATGCCAATGGGGCACGAATATTGCGGCATAGTTGAAGAGGTCGGAAGAGAAGTCAGAAACATCAAGCCCGGCCAGTTCGTCGTCGGTTCATTTGCAACCTCGGACGGCACTTGCGTAATTTGCGAGGAAGGCTATCAGTCCTCGTGCGTGCACCGCGAGTTCATGAGCAGTGCTCAGGCCCCTCTGTTGCGCGTACCACTTGCCGACGGCACGTTGGTCGCAACGAGCGATATTCCTTCTAATGAACTGATCCCCAGTCTGCTCGCGACATCTGATGTTTTGGGCACGGGTTGGTTTGCCGCCGATGCGGCGAACGTTAAACCTGGCGCGACGGTCGCGGTAGTCGGCGACGGAGCGGTTGGATTGCTTGGGGTGCTCTCCGCGAAACAAATGGGCGCAAAGCGAATCATCGCGATGAGCCGTCACGCGTCCCGCCAAAAGCTCGCTCGCGAATTTGGTGCTACCGACATTGTGACGGAGCGAGGCGATGAAGGTGTTGCGCGCATCAAGGAACTCACCGATGGAATCGGTGCCGATTCGGTCCTGGAGTGCGTCGGCACACAGGAGTCGATGATGCAAGCAATTAAATCTACGCGCCCCGGCGGTTATATCGGTTACGTCGGCGTCCCGCATGGTGTGGCGCTCGATGGCGAGATGCAGTTTTTCTCTCATGTCCACCTGCACGGTGGACCGGCGCCGGTTCGCCGCTACTTGCCTGAACTCATCAAACTCGTGTTGGGCGGAAAGATCAACCCTGGGAAAGTTTTCGATTTGACTCTTCCGCTGGATCAGGTTGCGGAGGGTTACCGGGCTATGGACGAGCGTCGTGCAATAAAAGTGCTCCTCCGCCCAGATGAAAAGAAGTGAGCGAACCACTATGAAGACGCGCAAGGAGTTTCTGTATGCGCTTGCCGTGGCATTGAGCCTGGTGCCCGGACAAACTGGAGCGCGCAATTCTTCAAGTGCGAATCTGCAGGCGGCCTCTTCTAGGAGGCAAGACATGAAGATCAAGATTACGATCGGCGGCAGAATCCTTACCGCTAGGTTGGCCGATAACGCAACCGCGCAGGATTTTGCTTCCATTCTCCCGTTGCACGTGACGATGAAGGACCTGTTCGGGCGCGAGAAATACGGCGACTTGCCCAAAGCGCTCTCCAAGAACGGTCCAACCAAGAAAACGTATGAAGTCGGCGAGATCGCTTATTGGTCTCCAGCTCAGCAGTTGGCTGTTTACTACCATCACGACGGCGAGTCGATACCTTCACCCGGCATCATCCCTATCGGAAGAATCGATGCTGGCATGGAAGCGTTCAACGTGCCGGGTTCGGTGAAGGTGACCATCGAGCTTGCCAAATAGTCCGTGGTCGATCCCGTTTTGAAGACCCAGGTGGGTAGTGACTTGAGAGCCAAAGAAAGGAGATGCTTCATGCCGAAAATGAAGGTTCTTATTCTAACGGGCGACGCAGCTGAGTCGCTTGAGGCGATGTACCCATACCAACGGCTGAAGGAAGAAGGCTACGAAGTGGAAATTGCCGCGCCGCAGAAGAAGAAGCTGCGCTTTGTAGTGCATGATTTTGAGCCGGGGTTTGAGACCTATACAGAAAAGCCAGGATACACCTGGGACGCCGATTTGAGCTTTGCCGATGTTAATCCCACCAACTACGTCGCGCTGGTGATCCCCGGCGGACGGGCTCCGGAGCACATCCGCAAGCATTCCGACTTTTTGCGAATTGTCAGACATTTCGTCGATCAGCAAAAGCCCGTGGCACACCTCTGTCATGCGGCGATCGCTCTGAGTGCGGCGGGAGTGTTGGCCGGCAGAAAGACGGCCGCTTACCCGGCTCTCGAGCCAGACCTTAAAGCAGCGGGAGCAGAGTTTGTGAATTCAGATGCGGTCATTGACGGTGTGATGGTGTCCGCGCGCGCGTGGCCTGATCACCCCGCATGGATGCGGGAGTTCGTTCGTCTGCTTCGAAAAACGATGCCAGTCGCTGAAGACGCGCAGCCGGCGGCTTGAATGCCAGGTAGGAGACGGACAACGAGCAAGACCCTACTGCGCGTGTAGTGGAATCAAGATGAAGAGTGGAAACCGTTCTATCTGATTTAAGATGGCGCGTCTTGTAAGTAGATTGGCGCGTTCAGCTAGTGCAATCAAATGGTGGGACATCTAAAGTTGCGTGTGAAGTGAATTATCTGAGCGATTGCGAGTCATCGATTGGGGTGCCGCTGCTTCGCTCGAGGGAAATGGACATTTGAGCTTTATGACAAAGCAGTCTGAAACTTCTAAGGGGCAGACGTGGAGCGCGGTCGGTTCGATGGCGCTGTGCGTGGCGTTGCTTATTGCCTCCGAGTTTATGCCGGTCAGCTTGCTGACGCCGATTGCGCACGATTTGCATGCGACGGAGGGAATGGCGGGCCAGTCGATTTCGATTTCCGGTCTTTTCGCAGTTGTAACCAGTTTGTTCATCGCAACGCTTGCGAGTCGTTTCGACCGCCGCCATGTGCTGATGGGATTGACGGGAGTGATGTTGTTTTCATTGGTGCTCATTGCTGAAGCGCCGAATCTTGCCATGCTGATGGTAGCTCGGGCACTTTTGGGGGTGGTGATCGGTGGGTTCTGGTCGTTGGCCACTGCGACGGTTATGCGGTTGGTTCAAGAGGATTCCGTTCCGAAGGCACTGGGCGTTGTTTACACGGGCAATGCGGTCGCCACGGCCTTTGCTGCGCCTATCGGCAGCTATGTTGGCGGACTCATCGGCTGGCGAGGTGTCTTTTGGGGCCTTGTCCCCATTGCAGTTCTCAATCTGCTCTGGCAATGGATCAGCCTGCCCGCGATGCCGCCACAAACGGCAAATCCTGTCGGCAAGCTCCTCGGCCTGCTGAAGCGGCGCAATGTCGCCTTCGCCATGTCAGGAGTTATGCTTACCTTTGCTGGAGCGTTGCAACCTTCACGTACTTACGGCCGTTCCTCGAAACCTACACCCGGGTGAGCGTGCCTCAGATGTCTTTGCTCTTGCTCAGATTGGGAGTCGCAGGATTTTTCGGTACGTATGGGGCAAGCACGCTCGTGAAGCGACATCTCTATTTTTTGCTGATGTGCCTGCCTCTAACTTTAGGGGCGGTAACCTTGGGTCTATTGGCAGTTCGGCACCACATATGGGCAGTCGCGCTCGCAATGATTGCCTGGGGAGCGGTGAACTCAGCAATTCCTGTGCTGTGGTCCACCTGGCTGACGAAAGGGATCAACGACGAGCCGGAAAGCGGCGGCGGGCTAATTGTGGGCGCCATCCAGCTCTCAATGATGCTGGGCGCGGCATTGGGAGGATTGCTCCTCGACCATATCTCGGTCGCAGCAACGTTCCTCGGTGGGACGGTTCTTCTTGCTCTTGCTTCGTTGGCTGTTGGCGATGGCAAGCGACTGAGGTCGCGGAATGCGGATAGATCAGATCTTCTTGCCACCGAGGACGCGGCGGGAATCTAGTAGGGTTTGGGGGCGGAGAAACGAGAAGGAAGCGGAGTTATGCTGCTAGGTGGGCTATGACGAATCGGTTTCGAGTTTCGAGTACGCTGCCGCGAAAGCTGGAAGAACTAGGTCTTACCCCGGGCGCAGTGCTGCGGCAAGCGGGTCTTCCAATGGGGTTGTTTGCCCTGGACAAGATCCTGGTGAGCACCGAAGACTTCTTTGCACTTCACCGAGGAATAGCGGAAGCCAGCAAAGATCCGGGAATAGGCTTGAAGCTCGGAACCGAGGAGCGCGTTGAGCGCTACGATCCGGTAAAAATAACCGCCATCTCCGCGAGATCGTTTCGCGACGCGGTCGCACGGGTGTCGCGCTACAAACAACTTACCTGTCCAGAGAAAATCCGTGTAGTCGAACGGGGTAATGAATCCGCTGTCCAGTTCCTATGGGTTCTCGCGCATGAGAAGGAGCCGCCGTTGTTAGTGGACGTCTGTTTCGCATGGATCGTCGACATGGCGAGCCGGGGCATCGGACGGCCTCTGAGGCCGAAGCGCGTGGAGTTGCAACGAACTCCAGCGCACCGAGAAATGTACGAAGCGCATTTCCGCTGTCCAGTGAATTTCAAGGCAAGACAGAATGCCCTGGTATTCAGCAAAGCGGACATGGACCTGCCATTTGTGACCCACAACGCCGACTTGCTGGGGACCGTCGCACCGCAGCTTGAGGCCGAGCTAGCCGAACAGCTCACCGACAAAAGTTTTAGCGAACAAGCAAAAGGAATTCTGAAACAGCTACTCGCGGGTCAACGTCCGGGCATTGACGATCTCGCCAGGGAGTTGCACATGAGCACTCGGACACTTCAGCGCCGACTGACGGAGCAGCGCATATCATTTCAGCGTTTGCTGGAAGAGGCCCGTCGTGAGTTGGCTCGTCACTACCTGCTCCACTCGTCTCGGCAGTTGAATGAAACTGCGTACCTCTTAGGCTACGAAGACGCCAATTCTTTCTTCCGGGCTTTCCACCACTGGGAAGGCACTTCGCCTGGACAATGGCGAGAGTCTCAAAAGAGCTCACAACCGGCGCAGATCCATGTGATGCCGGCGCCGGCTGGCAGGAGGTCAGCATGATGCGCTTAGGACCAACCTTGCTTCTTGGAGTCCTGCTCCTTGCGATCGTTTCTATCGGAGCCGCTTCTCGTGAGCAAGGCGACACACCTGATCGAGAAACAACTCCAAACAGACCTGCCGGCTTGGCCGCTTGGCAGAAGATTTACTCCGTAATGTCGCATCCGCGTTGCATCAATTGTCATACGGCCTCCGATTATCCGGAGCAGGGCGACGACCGCCATCGCCATCTCTTCAATGTCGTGCGCGGGCCTGATGGTAAAGGCGTTCCTGCGCTACAGTGCGCGACATGCCACCGGCAAGCGAATGCAGATAGCACAGGCGTGCCGGGCGCACCTGATTGGCATCTGGCGCCCCTTTCGATGAGATGGCAGGATGCTGCGGACAGGATTCTGCCAAGTTCCGCTGTTTGCAAAACCGTGTCTGATCCCGCCAAGAATGGTGGTCTCGACGGCGCAGCCTTGATAAAGCATCACCAAACCGAGTTGGTGAAGTGGGCGTGGAAGCCAGGCCTTCGTAACGATGGTTCAGCGCGGTCAGTTCCGCCAATCGACTACGAGGAGTTCATGGTTGCAACTCGCGAATGGGTGCAGGCCGGCATGCCTTGCACTAAGTAAAGAAGGAGGTCGCGGGATGGAAACGTTCAAACTTACGGTGAATTGTCAACAAAAGGATGTAACCGTCGATCCCAGCACTCCGCTGCTGTGGGTGTTGCGTGAGGATCTCAAGATGAGTGGTACGAAGTATGGCTGCGGCATTGCCGCATGCGGGGCGTGTACAGTGCATGTGGGCGGCGTCCCGACACGGTCCTGTGTCCTCCCCATTTCTCTCGTCGGTGAGCGTCCCGTTGTCACCATAGAAGCCATGTCAAATGACACCATCGGTCGCGTCGTGGAAGAGGCCTGGGTGTCAGAAGATGTCGTCCAGTGCGGCTACTGTCAGAGCGGCCAGATCATGAGTGCAGTGGCTCTGCTCAAAGCGACTCCAAAGCCAACGGATAAAGACATTGAGGAATCGATGGGTGGAAATCTTTGCCGCTGCGGAACATATGTTCGGATTCGGCAGGCGATTAAGGCGGCAGCGCGGCAGCTCGGATGAGGAAGGCAAAAATGGCAACAGCGACGACTCCGAACTTCTTGGAAGTGAATCGGCGGACTTTTTTGCGAATGTCTGGTGCTGCTGCAAGGGGCCTATTCCTCTCGCTCCACCTTGCTGAGCCTGGCCATGCCCGGCAGACACCGAAGGCTCAGGCGTATCCTCCCGCCGCGTTCATTCATGTCCGTTCCGATGGCAAGATTGTCATCCAGGTCAATCGGTTGGAATTTGGCCAAGGTGTGCAGACGGCTCTACCCATGCTGCTAGCCGATGAGATGGATGCCGATTGGTCGCAGGTGATTGCCGAGCTTGCTCCCGCCGCCGATGTCTATAGCGACCCAATAGCGGGAATTCAAATGGTGGGCGGCTCCGGTTCTATTGCGCACTCCTTCGAACAGTATCGTCAGTTAGGTGCCAGCGCGCGCGCCATGCTGATCGCGGCTGCGGCCGCTCAGTGGAACGTTATGCCCGAGCAATGCCGGACGGAAGCCAGCGTTGTCTATGGACCCAACAGTCAATCCGCAAAATACGGTGAGTTGGCGGAATCCGCCGCCAAGCTGCCCGTCCCGGAAAGTGTTCAACTTAAGAAGGAGAGTGAGCTTCATCTCAGTGGCAAGAACACCCGCCGCCTTGATAGTCGCGGGAAGTGTAACGGATCGCAGAAATTTGGGCTCGATGTGGATTTACCCGGGATGAAAGTCGCTTTGGTGGCGCATCCGCCGGTATTTGGAGCCAGGGTGAAGAGCTTCAACGCCGATGCTGCGCGCGCGATTTCCGGTGTGCGCGACGTTTTTGAGATGCCGCTCGTGCGCGGAACTGGAGTCGCTGTCGTAGCAGACCGATTCTGGGCAGCAAAGCAAGCGCGCGACCGCCTGCAAGCGGAGTGGAATACTGCCTCTGTCGAACACCCGGACACGGCACAACTGTTCTCCAAATATCGTGAACTGGCACGAACCGCCGGGAACATCGCCATGACCCGTGGCAGTGCGGCGTCGATGGATAGCATTCCTTCGTCGAAGCGCATTTTGGCGGAGTACGAGTTTCCGTTCCTTGCACACACGCCGATGGAGCCGTTGAACACGACGGTTCGATTCGATAGTAGTGGCGCTGAAGTCTGGGCTGGTTCGCAGTTTCAAACATTTGACCAAATGGCTGTTGCCGAAGTCCTTGGTCTAAAGGCAGAGCAAGTCACATTTCACACGGAGATGGCGGGTGGCGGATTCGGCAGACGGGCTGTCGCCGATTCCCACGTCCAGCGTGAAGCTGCAACGATTGCTAAGCGCCTGCCTGGCATTCCAGTCAAGTTGATCTGGACGCGTGAAGATGACGTGCAAGGCGGCTACTATCGCCCGATGTTTGTCCATCGAGTGGACGTTGGTATAGGCGCGGACGGAATGCCAATCGCTTGGCGGCACGTGATCGTCGGCCAATCACTCGTCGCCGGAACGCCGTTCGCGGCGCGGTTGATCAAGGACGGCGTGGATGCGACTGCGGTCGAGGGCGTAGCCGACACTGCATACGCCATCCAAAACTTCTACGTTTCTGCGCACCATCCCGAGATTAATGTTCCCGTGTTGTGGTGGCGGTCCGTCGGCCACACGCATACCGCATTCGTAATGGAGACACTGATCGACGAGTTAGCAATGCGCGCCAAAACAGATCCGATAGCCTACAGATTAAAACTCCTTTCGCCCGATGCGAAAAAACTCCGAGCGTGCTTGACTCTTCTGCGGGAAAAGACCGCGTCATGGCGAGACAGCGCTACTGGCAATCGAGCCGTTGGGGTCGCAAGTCACGAAAGCTTTGGGACGGGAGTAGCGTGCGCCGTGGAAGTATCTGTTGAAAACAAGCGGCCGAAGATTCATCGTGCGGTGATCGCGGTTGATCCCGGCTTTGCCGTGAATCCATTGAGCATCGAGAGCCAGATGCAGGGCGGCGTAACTTTTGGCATGACGCAAGTGATGCCCAAGGGCGCCATCACACTGAAGGACGGTCGAGTGGAACAGCGAAACTGGGACGGCTACACCCCGCCATATATTAATGATGCGCCGGTCACAGTCGAGGTTCACATCGTGCCGAGTTCGGAGAAGCCAACTGGCTGCGGCGAACCGCCGGTTCCTGTGATTTCGCCGGCTATAGTCAACGCGCTCTCTCGGCTTACAGGCAAACGCTATCGCAGTCTTCCGTTGGCCGAGATCTGAGAAATCGACTCTCGAATCCTGTTGATGCCAAAAGTTATGGCAGAGCCCCGCAAAGAGGCAGCCTTAATAGCAGAGGCACATATGAAAAAACTGATTTGGCTTGGCGTAGTGACTTTGCTTATCGGTATGACGACAACGACGCTCTCGGGCGGCCAGGATCGCGTTGGAAGTGATGGCATCCGGGAACGGTTTATCGGAGCGTGGCGGCTGGTCTCGCTCGAAGCACCAGCTCCAGGCGGGAAAATTCACAAAGCCGACTCAACCGGGCTGTTTGTCTTCACGCGTGATGGCCACGCGTCGGTTCAGGTCATGGAGCGCAACCCGTCGCCGCAAACTGCTGTTGGACCTGAGCAGTACTCGCACGGCGGCTACGAGGCCACCTTTGGTACGTATGAAGTCGACGAAAATGCTCATACCTTCACCTTCCAACGTCGAGGGTGCGTTAGTGCGCACCCTGATAGGCAAAGATCTGCCCCGTTCATTCGAATTCTCGGGCAAGCAACTCATCGTGAAGTCGGCCCAACCGGAGGAACACTGGAAAGTCACTTGGGAACACTACTAGACCGCCTCGGCAAATCATTGCATAGCTTTGTGTAAAGGGAGAAACAATGCGAAAACGCAAACTTGGAAAAAGCAATCTTGAGGTTTCCGCCATCGGATTCGGTTGCATGGGAATGAGTTGGTCCTACGGGCCTCCTAAAAACAAGCAAGAGATGATTTCTCTGCTGCACGCCGCCGTGGAGCGAGGTGTCACGTTCTTCGATACCGCCGAGGTATACGGTCCGCTCCTCAACGAAGAACTGGTAGGCGAAGCGCTTGCTCCGTTTCACGGGAAAGTTGTAATCGCGACGAAGTTCGGATGGGAGGCCAACGCCAATGATGGAGGGAAGTGAAGCGCTCTCAATAGTCGACCAGAACACATCAAACAGGTCGCAGAGGGATCGCTCAAGCGATTGAGGGTCGATGCCATCGATCTGTTCTATCAGCACCGGGTCGATCTGAATGTTCCGATTGAGGAGGTTGCCGGCGCTGTAAAGGATCTAATTCAGGAAGGCAAGGTGAAGCATTTCGGTCTCTCTGAAGCCAGCGCACAAACAATCCGACGCGCCCACGCAGTTCAGCCCGTGGCGGCACTGCAGAGCGAGTACTCACTTTTCTGGCGTGAGCCCGAAGAGACGGTGATTCGGACATTAGAGGAGCTGGGTATCGGCTTCGTGCCGTTCAGTGCGATCTGCGCAGGAGTTACTTTCTTCTGCTCTGCGAAAGAGCGGATCACATCGACCAGAGCATGGTTCACTTTGCGATTCTCCGCGCTGAACCGTGGCACGCTGTTGCGGAAGTCGGTGCTGTCGAACTTCGTGTCGGAATCGATCTTGCCCGTCAGGAAGCCTTTACGAAGCTGACCCGATTGGAGGAGAACGATCCACGGCTTCTTCGCAAGCAACCAGGCAACGACGTTCGCGCGCTCGAAGATGCCTCCTCAAAAATTAAGCTGGAAGGGGGCGGAAGCTCGAAGAACTTCGCCTTCCACCTGAGACGGTGCTGCGGGTTTCAGCGTTTGCTGGAGGAAGCACGTCGTGAGTTGGCCCGGCATTACCTTCTCCACTCATCCCGGGAGCTGAATGAAACCGCCTACCTCTTGGGCTACGAAGACGCCAATTCCTTCTTCCGAGCTTTCCACCACTGGGAAGGGACTTCACCCGGGCAATGGCGGGTACTTCAAAGGAAGTCTTAGCCGACGACACATGCGCAAGTTGGGGAACCTAAATGCACTCGTTGGTGTACTCACGCTGACCCTCGGTATCGCAGCCATCTCAGCCTTATTCGGTAATGTCGAGGCCGTGTTGCTTAAGTCGCTGCCATACAAGGAGGCTAGTCGGCTTCGGATCCCACCTTGTCCGCGGCATTTGCGTAAGTGGTCTTAAGTGAGGCAAGGGAGCGTTCGGTCCATCGCCTCCAATCTGAAGCAGGCCCACTCATTCACTTTTAAGGATTCGCCTCACGTCTCGTTTGCCGTGGAGGATGCGAATAATGTGCATGGCGTCTTCCTCCAGCGCATAGTAAATCCGAATCGCTTCAAATCCAGCAACCGGCCATGATCGAAGACTCTGAATTCGCGGATTGCTGGAAGAATATCGCGGACCCACATGAGGATTTTTGCGTAGTGATTGAATGGTGCGCCTGACAGCTTCCCGGAAGCGAAGGGCGATCTCTGGTGCTTCGGCAGTAAGGAGATAATAGCGGAACTGACGAACGATGTCGTCGCCGGCGGTCTGTCGATACAGAACCTTCACGAACGGGGGCTGGTCTTATGCTCGGCCAGGAGCGCATCTGTTCGCTTGCTTACGGAACTCCAAAACTCATCTTCCGTGAGTTGTTTTGAGGCAAGCCCTTCAGCGAGCAGGGTATCGAGTTCTTCCGGTGTTCCCGCGTAACCTGGCACGGTGCGTTGTTCAACGGCTGTTAAAGCAGCCTCGACAACCTCCTCAACGGATTTGTAGGCACCGCGGTCGAGCACAGCTCGAAGCCGGCGCTCTTGTTCCGGCGTGAGATGAATCGTCATGCATTGCTGCTCCGTGGCTTCGTCATCTTCAGGGTAGGGGAAAAAATGACTTCAGGCAAGTCGAATGGGGCTTCTGGTTGGAGAACTGCACGCCCTGGTGGAGCGATATATATCAATGATAATGCCGAGCAGAAGGACTGCCGTGACAGTGTAGGATTCTAACAAGCGTTCTAACCAACTGAACTACGTCCCCTTGAATACGTTATGGCCAACTTACAGATACTTGATTTTGGGGCAAGGCCTGTAATGGAACCCGTCCGCGCTTCTTGTCACGATGCCATTGGGTCTCGCGAAGAGCGAACCTAAGAAATTATAGGCGAAGAGTGGCGTGCTTGCAACTTGTCTGTGAGAGCGGTCAGCTGACCTGCGCGGCCGCCGGATTTGCGCCTTGGTTGGCGCTGGACCAGGCAAGAGCGAGGATAATCACAAAGATCAACGCGTTCGCGGGAATGTACAGATTGAAGTCGGCCAGGCTGTGCAGCAAGATGGCGACAATGCTGCCAAGGCAAGCGAAAGAGATGGCTCTGCCATAGCCGGTGCCGTGTTTTCTGCAACCCCGAAAAGTTAAGCCCAGGACCCGGAAAATCGCGCCAAACACAAGAATGCCTCCCGGCAGGCCGAGCTCCGTGATGACTTCCAGATAATCGCAGTGAGCGTGGTCAACCACGTTATTGAGAAAGGCGCTTTGCACGGAGGGGTAAACGACGGCAAAAGATCCGAATCCGCTTCCGAGAACGGGATGACGGCGAATCAAGTGAAGGGTATCGCGCCAAATCGAAAGGCGATCCTGTCCCGGGTGGGTGTATTGGTCATTGAGGGTTTCGAAGCGGGTAATCGCTGGATCGCTCCCAACCCAAACCGCGAGGCCAACCAATCCGAGAAGAAATAGGGCGGCGACTGCAACGCGGGCCTTTGCTGACAACGTCGAGGTCCCTGCAAGCGTTAGAACCGCTATCAGGGAAGCCAAAGCGGAGAGAATTCCCATTCGCGAGTGCGAGGAGACCAGTGCGGCGAAGAGTACCGCGGCAATAAAAATCCAAAACACCAGAAATGGAAATTCCGTACTGGACAAGAGCTCTCTAGCGCGGCCTGTTTCGCCAGGAATCCTCTGGCGCAAAGTCCAAACGTGCTGCAGCCCGAAAACCACGGCAAATGGCAGAATCATTTCCTGCAACCCTGCGAAGTGGTTGCGGTTAATGTAAGTGCCGGTTGCGTCTTCCAGATAGAACTTTTTCAGGTAAAAGAAAATCTGCTGCCAACCCGTCAAGTACTGAATCAGCCCATAGAACGCTTCGAACACACCTATGGCAAGCAGAGCGAGGACCAATCGTTTCCTGGCTCTATGATCTGCGCAAATTATCAGAACAAGGTAGAAGGCCGTCAGGTACGTCACTACCGCGAGGAACTGGGAAACTGTTTGGTAAGGAGCGGCGCTGAGAGTGAAAAAAGAGCGAGCGGGCGCATCAAGGACGGAAACACCGAAAAGATGTGCCAAAGAAATAGGAAGCGGAACAGTTTGGAGAAGAACTAGGGCAAGCAAAAGGAAAGGAACGATCACTGGGAGCCGGACCGAAGTTGCGGAAAAGCTTCGGCCAGCCAAGAGGTGAAGAGTTCCCAGGATGAGGATGATGACTTGTGTTATGGCGAAAAACCGGGTGGCGGTGCCCCCAAATGCAAGAACGGCCACAGCGATGGCCACGAGCAGACCGGCTTCAACAACGCGGCGCATTGGAATTGTTGGCGGCAAGCATTCGCACGCGGCTATTTGGAGAGTGTGCTCCAGGAATCGGCAGAGTCAGAAATCATCTCCGAATGCGAATTACCATTGCTATTACTACTGCCATTGCCATTCGAGCCGTATATCCCCAGGCCGTAATAGCCGTTGGTGTGCAGACTGACATTATTCAGCACTACGCCTGTGAGGTTCGCTCCGGCGCTTCGAATGCTGGTTTGAGACTGGATGACTTGTTCTCGAGGCGTCGCGCCGCTTTTGACCACAAGAAGGACGCCGTCCACTAACGCCGCGAGAATGCGGCTGTCGGCCAGAGTCAGCAGAGGGGAAGAATCAAGAATCACAAAGCCGTATTCGGACTTTGCCGCGCCAAGAAACGCTCCCATGCTTTTCGAGGAGAGAAGCTCAGCGGGATTAGGAGGCACGGGGCCACAAAGCAGAAGGTCGAGCCCTGGCGATGCGGAAGGGCAGACGGCGGTGCGCCAATCCTGCTGGCCTGTGAGGTAACTGACAAGGCCAAGGCTCTCGCGGATGCAGAAGAGTCTTTGCAGAGAAGGGAAGCGCAGGTCCGCGTCAACGAGGAGGACACGCTGGCCGAGTTGCGCAAGGGAGATCGCCAGGTTCGTAGCAATGGTGGTCTTACCTTCACCGGCCTGGGTGCTGGTAATGAGCAACGATCCAGGAGGATGGTCGGCCGTGGAGAGCAATACCGAGGCGCGCAAACTGCGGAAGGCCTCCACCAATGCTGCTTGCGGCTTCTCGCCTCGGTCAACTTGATCAATGCGATGCCAGCGCGCAGCCGGGTTGCTTGCAGTCCCATTGTGGGCGGACTTGAGAGGCAATGTTCGATCGAGCAGCTTTCGGACGCTTGGCCGGTCGCCATTCAAACAATGCACGGACGGAATCAGCGCCAATGCCGATAAGCCAAACAGCCGCTCCACATCATCAGCTCCTTTCAACGTATCGTCGAGGCGTTCTTGGAGAAAAGCGGTGCTGATGCCAAGTCCAAGGCCGAGCAACGCGGCAACCGCCAGATTCAGCGGGATTCTCGGCTTTGCGGGCCTGGCTGGCGGCTCAGCGGAATCCACTACGCGAATGTTGCTTGCATTCAAGCTTGCGGATACCCCTGCCTCT
>Ga0209474_10001839_pt1 | contig 20156 bp, 18 predicted proteins | sample GraSoiAngelo_145_FD_185902 | JGI IMG/M metagenome (GOLD analysis project Ga0209474, IMG submission 185902) | Grasslands soil microbial communities from the Angelo Coastal Reserve, California, USA - 14_1009_05_20cm (SPAdes) (version 2) | ecosystem: Environmental > Terrestrial > Soil > Grasslands... | reverse complement strand
CGCTCGGCCACGATCGCGGTGACGCCTTCGGCGACACCGCCCAGCTGGACGATGCGCTCCGCGAGCAGGTCGACGTAATCGTCGGCGGCGGCGTGAATCTCGTCGAACAGCTTGTGCAGGGCGATGAACTGCGGACCTTTCACGTTCCAGTGCGCCTGCTTGGCCTGCAGCTCGAGGTCGATCGCGTCGGCCAGCCGCTGGTTCAAGAGGTCGATCACCTGGCCGCGCGTGGATTCGGGGAGGTCGTTGAGCGTTGCGTGCGTCGCGCCTGACATGGTCGGCTCCGGTCTCGAGAGTACGTGATCAGCGCTGCTTGATGAACGTGCCGTCGCGCAGCTCGGCGTAGGCGCGCCGCAGCTCCGCCTCGGTATTCATGACGATGGGTCCCTGCCACGCCACGGGCTCGGCAATGGGGCGGCCCGAGACCAGCAGGAAGCGGATGCCCTCTTCGCCAGCCTGGACGGTGATCTCGTCGCCCGAATCGAACAGCACGAGCGAACGATTGCCGGTGAGCTCCGGCGTACCGGCGGCGTCCCCGACCCATTCGGTCCGGACCGCTTGAGGGGCGGAGGCGTCCCGGAAGCTGCCGCTACCCTCGAAGATGTAGGCGAACGCGTGGGCCGAGGCCTCGACGGGCAGCGTCTTGCGCACCCGCGGCGGCACCCAGACATCGAGGTAGCGGGGATTGGCGGCGACGCCGTCCACCGGACCGGACTTGCCCCAGAAGTCGCCGCACACCACTCGCACCCGCGTGCCGTCGTCGTCCACCACCTCCGGGATGTCGGCCGCCCCGATGTCCTGGTAGCGCGGCCTGGTCATCTTGAGGGAGGACGGCAGGTTGGCCCACAGTTGGAAGCCGTGCATCCGTCCGTGCGGGTCTCCCTGGGGCATCTCCTGGTGGAGGATGCCGCTCCCGGCGGTCATCCACTGCACGTCGCCCGAGCCCAGCGACCCGCGGTTGCCCAAGCTGTCTCCGTGGGCTACGCTGCCCGCGAGGACGTAGGTGATGGTTTCGATCCCGCGGTGCGGGTGCCAGGGGAACCCCGCGAGATAATCCTGCGGGTGCTCGTTGCGGAAGTCGTCTAATAGAAGGAAAGGGTCGAAGTCGCCCGTATTCCCGAACCCGAACGCCCGGCGCAGCTTGACGCCCGCGCCTTCGAGGGTGGGCTGCGACTGTACGACCCGCTTGATCGGCCGAATGGACACAAGGCCTCCTGAACGTGGAAAGAACATAGCCCAAACCGCGACGTGGCGCCCGAAGTTCCCGGGCGTCCGGATCGCGGGCCTGGCGGCACGTTTCCCGACGATCTAGCGTTGTAGCACACGACAACGGGGAGATCGACGCATGCGCACCTGGCACGGACTTGCGGCAGCCGTCGTGCTGCTCTCACTCTCACCCCACGGCGCCACCGTCAAGACTCGGGAGCTCGAGTACCGGCAGGGCGCGACGGTGCTGCAGGGATTCGTGGCCTGGGACGACGCCGCGCGCGGCCGGCGGCCCGGCGTGCTGGTCGTGCACGAGTGGTGGGGTCACAACGAGCACGCGCGCAACCAGGCCCGGCGCCTGGCCGAGGCGGGCTACGTCGGGTTCGCGCTCGACATGTACGGCAAGGGCAAAGTCACCACCCATCCGCAGGACGCGCAGGCGTTCGCGAGCGAGGTGACCAAGGACCCGGCGGTGCTGGCGGCGCGGTTCCAGGCGGCGCTGGAGCAGTTGAAACGGGACCCCCACGTCGACACCACGCGCATCGCGGCGATCGGGTACTGTTTCGGCGGCGCGGTCGTGCTCGGCATGGCGCGCGCCGGCGCGGACCTGGCGGCGGTGGTGACGTTCCACGGCGCGCTCGCCACGACCTCGCCCGCGCAGCCCGGCAACGTCAAAGCCCGCATTCTCGTCCTCGCGGGGGGCGCCGACCCCTTCGTTCCCCCCGAGCAGGTCGAGGCGTTCAAGCGGGAGATGCAGACGGCCGGCGCGCGGTTCGAGGTGATCACATATCCCGGCGCGAAGCACGGGTTCACCAACCCGGAGGCCGCGAAGTACGGCATGTCCCAGCTCGCCTACGATGCCGCGGCGGACCGGGAGTCGTGGGCGGCGATGCTGAAGCTGTTCAAAGAAATCTGGCCCGGGTGAACGGGCCACTTGCGGAGGCCGGCGTGCCCCATGTCGATGCGCGCCTCAGGGCGGCGCTGGCGGGTCGCTATGCGATCGAGCGTGAGCTGGGGCGCGGCGGCATGGCGACGGTCTATCTCGCGGACGACGTCAAGCATCGCCGGGTCGTGGCGGTCAAGGTGCTGCGGCCCGAGCTGGCGGCGTCGCTCGGTCCCGAGCGCTTCCTGCGTGAGGTCGAGATCGCGGCGCGGCTCAACCATCCGCACATTCTCGCGCTGTACGACTCGGGGGAGGCCGACGGCTTCCTGTTCTACGTCATGCCCCACATCAAGGGGGAGTCGCTGCGCGTCAAGCTCGAGCGCGAGCGGCAGCTGCCGGTGGAGGAGGCCCTCGCCATCACCCGCCACGTCGCCTCCGCCCTGAGTCACGCGCACGCCCACCACGTGATCCACCGCGACATCAAGCCGGAGAATATCCTGCTGCACGAGGGCGAGGCGATGGTGGCAGATTTCGGGATCGCGCTCGCGGTGAACGCGGCGGCGGATCGGCGCGTCACGCACACCGGTTTCGCCGTCGGGACTCCGGAGTACATGAGTCCGGAGCAGGGGACAGGGGACCGCACGCTCGATGCCCGGAGCGACGTGTACAGCCTGGCGTGCGTGCTGTACGAGATGCTCGCCGGGGAGCCGCCCTACACCGGGCCGACCGCCCAAGCGTTGATCGCCAAAGTGATGGTCGATCCCGTGCCGGCGGTGCGCCGGCTGCGCCCCACAGTGCCGCCGGGCGTGGACCAGGCCCTGCGCAAGGCCCTCGCCAAGGCGCCGGCCGACCGGTTCGCCTCGATGGCGGCGTTCACGGACGCCCTCAGCGCGCCCGCCGCGCCCCGCCCGCCGTCCGTGGCCGTCTTGCCGTTCCGGAATCTGAGCGCCGATCCGGAGAACGAGTACTTCGCCGACGGGATCACCGAGGACGTGATCGCGCATCTGTCGAAGGTCCGGGCGCTCAAGGTCATCTCCCGGGCCTCGGTGATGCCGTTCAAGCACCGGGAGCAGAGCCTCAAGGAGATCGCGGCGCGGCTCGAGGCCGCGACGCTGCTGGATGGCAGCGTACGGCGCGCGGGCGATCGCGTGCGCATCGTGGCGCAGCTCGTGGACGCCGAGACCGGCCGCCATCTCTGGGCCGAAACGTACGACCGGCAGCTGACCGACATCTTCGGGATCCAGACCGACGTGGCGTTGCACATCGCGGACGCGCTCAAGGCCGAGCTGTCCGTGGACGAGCAGACGCGCATCCGCAAGGAGCCGACCCGCGACCTGCGGGCGTATCAGCTGTATCTGCTGGGCCGGCATTGGCTGGTGCGCTACACGCCGGCGGCGATGCAGCGGGCGATCGAGCATTTCCGGGGCGCCATCGCCCGAGACCCGGCGTACGCTCTGGCGTACACGGCGGTGGCCATGGCGTACGCCGAGCTCGCGGAAAGCGGCGCGATGGCCCCGGACACGGCGGCCCGGGAAGCCAAGGAAGCCGCGGCGCACGCGGTGCGCATCGATCCGCAGCTGGGCGAGGCCCACACCACCGCGGCGTACCTCAAGGCCATATGGGACTTCGACTGGGCGGGCGCCGAGGCGGAGTTCCAGCGGGCGCTCGAGTTGAGCCCCAACAGCGCCGACACCTACGACCTGTACGGCCGGATGTGCTCGGCGCTGGCGCGCTACGACGAGGCCATCACGCTGCAACGGCGGGCGCAGGAGCTGGACCCGTTGGCGCACCGGCTCGATGTGGCGACGACGCAGCTCCGCGCGGGCCGCTACCCCGAAGCGGCAGCCGGGGCCGCGCGCACGCTGGAGTTCGATCCCGACCACGAGCGGGCCCTCGCCACGCGGGGCTGGGCGCTCTTCAAGCAAGGCATGATCGACGAGGGGTTGGCCGACCTGGAGCGGGCGGTCGCGCTCACACCGGGCAACACGCAGTGGTTGGCGCAGCTGGGCCAGGCCTACGCGCTGGCGGGAAAGGTCGACCGAGCCCGGGACGCCCTGCGACAGCTGGAGGAGCGCGCGCGGGAGACGTACGTCTCACCCTATCACCTCGCCTACGTGTACACGGGACTGGGCGAGCCCGACCGGGCCATGGATCTGCTGGAGCGCGCCTTCGAGCAGCGGGCCGGTGCGATCTACGGGATCAAAGGCTCGTTCCTGTTCGAGCCGCTGCGGGCGCACCCGCGATTCCAGGCGCTGCTCGCGCGGCTCAACCTGCGATCCTGCTAGCCTACAGGGCCCGCCGCAGCGCGGCGGCGAGCGTCTTGGCGTCCCCCGGCTCCTCGTGCGGGCGGCCGTTGATGAAGAATCGCGGCGTGCCGCTCACGCCGCTGCGCACGCCGCTCAGAAAGTCCTCGCGCACGCGCGCGGCGTGCGTGTGGTCGGCCAGCTCGCGCCGCACCCGGTCCGCGTCGAGCCCGAGCTCGCGGGCATAGCCCACGAGGTCTTCGTCCCCCAGTGCCGCCTGACGCTGGTACAGCAGGTCGTGCATCTGCCAGAACTTGCCCTGCGCGGCGGCGGCCTCCGCGACCTCGGCGGCGTGGGGGGCGTGGGGGTGCGCTTCGGCCAGCGGGAAGTGCCGGAACACGAAGCGAATTTTGGGTCCCAGGTCGCGCAGCACGCGCTGCAGCTCGGGGTAGGCGCCGCCGCAGAACGGGCACTCGAAGTCGCCGTACTCCACCAGCGTCACGCGGGCATCCGCCGGTCCCAGGGCGTGGTCGCGCGGGCCGACGGGCGGCGTGAGCAGCGCCCGCGGCGTCTTCATCGCTTCGCTGGCGCGAGCGGTCCCAGGGTGCGCGCCGGTCCGATGCGGCGGGCCTCGATCGTCTGGAAGTTCGTGGTCCACGTCCGGCCGTCGTCCGTGGAGCGATCGGCGCTCCACGAGAACCGCTCCGCCCGGATGTCGTAGTAGCGGATCCGCCAGAGCGATGGAGTCGGGCTCATCACGCCGAACTTCTGCTCGATATGCATTTCCGCGCCGACCCGCTGTCCGGTGCCGACGTTCTGCAGCCCCGTTCCCCCTTCGGTCGAGACCAGGTCCCAGCGATCGAGCACGGCGTTGTAGGCGCGCAAGGTCCTGGTCACGTAGTACGTCTGGTCGCTGTCGCCCACGACGCGGTACTCGTCCAGGACCTGCCCGTCGTCGAGGCGCACGGCGCTCCAAACACCTCGGATCGTCCCGTACTGGCGATTCACCGCGGTGAACTCCCAGTCGCCCAGCAAGTAGTCGAAGTCCGCGTGATGGGCGTCGTAGGACGCCCGGATCTGCTCAGCGGTTCGCGCGCCCGCGACCTGCGCGGAGAGCGCGGGGGCGATGATCGCGCCGAGCACGATTCCGGAACAGAGAACGAATGTGATGTGGCGCATGGGACTAAGCTGCACGCAGGCTGGGACGCGGGCAACCTGCCATCGCGGCACGCCGGTAGGGCTATCATCGACGCCTCGAATCCTGTACATATCCTTGGTGAGGAACGACATAACCGCCGCCCCCGAGGACTTTCAGAGCCGGCTGCGCGCCCTGCTGGGCCTGCGGGGGGCGGTGCTCACGGACGACGAGCTGTCCGTGATGGCCGAGTCGTACGCGCGTTGCGGGGGGAAGGGGCCGTGGGATGTGCGGCAGTACGTGGCGCGCGGCGGAGCGGGCGCGCGGGAATACCGCGTGGTGCGGGGCACGAGTGTCCAGGACGTGTATCGCTGTCCCGACCGGCTCCAGGCGGATGCGGTGGGCACGGCGCTCAACGAGCTCGAGGCGGAGCAGCGGTCCGCCGATTTGAGGTGAAGAGATGGCCAAGGAAGAAGCGATCGAGATCGACGGCATCGTCGAGAACGTGCTGCCCAATACGACGTTTCGTGTGCTGTTGACGAACGGCCACTACGTGCTCGCGACCATCGCGGGCAAGATGCGGCGGTTCCGCATTCGCGTGCTCGCGGGGGACCGGGTCACGCTCGCGGTGTCGCCTTACGACCTCACGCGCGGGCGCATCACGTTCCGCCACAAGTGAACCGCTCCCGGCGGGAGCTGGGGCGCGCCGGGATGGTCACGGACGGCGGTGCCCCTCGCTGCCCGGGGTGTAACGAACAGCTGCAGTTCGGCACCGATCGCCAGGGTCGCACCATCGAGTCCTGCGCTTGCGGGTATCGCGGATTTCTGGAGACGCGCGGCGGGGGCGTGAAGGTGTTGCCGGCGGGAGCGGTGCGACCTCACAAGGCGGTGTGACGGCGCAGTAAGTCGTCGACCTCCATCTGCCGCAGCACCATCCCGTGATAGGCGCCGCGGGCCGCCATCAGCTCCTCGTGGGTGCCGCGCTCGGTGACGCGTCCGTCGTCCATCAACAGGATCATGTCGGCGCGGCGGATCGTCGAAAGGCGATGCGCGATCACGAACGTGGTGCGGCCGGCCAGGAGCGTGGCCATCGACGCCTGAATCAACTGCTCACTTTCCGTGTCCAGGTTGCTCGTCGCCTCGTCGAGGATGAGGATCTGCGGTGACGCCAGAATCGCCCGCGCAATGGCCAGGCGCTGCTGCTGACCGCCCGACAGCTTGACGCCGCGCTCGCCGATCGATGTCTCGTACTGGCCGGGAAGTTTGACGATAAACTCGTGCGCATTGGCGCGCCGGGCGGCGTCCTCGATCTCGGCGTCCGTCGCGTCGCGGCGGCCGTAGGCGATGTTCTCCCGCACCGAGCCGTCGAACAAGAACACGTCTTGCTGGACGATCGCCAGCAGGTCGCGATACGTCCGCAGGCGAAAGTCCCGGATGTCGCCGCCATTGAGGAGGATGCGTCCCCGGGTGGGGTCGTGAAACCGCGCGACCAGATCCGTGACCGTCGTCTTCCCGGCGCCGCTCTTGCCCACCAGGGCGACCACCGAGCCGCCGGGCACGGTGACGGCGAATTCGCGCACTACCGGTTGGCCCTCGCGATAGGCGAACTCGACGTCCTCGAAGGTGATCTCGCGCACCACGCGCGGCGCCTCCCGCGCACCGGGCCGGTCCGGCTTGTCGTCGTCCATCGCCAGCACGTCGAACACCCGCTCCATCGCCGCGAGCGAGCGCTGCAATTCGGAGAACGAGTTGACGATCTGCCACACGGGACCCAGCAGCAGAAACGTGTACCATTGAAAGGCCATGATGTCACCGATCGAGGCGCCGCCGGTGATGTTCATGTACCCGCCGTACCAGACGATCACCACGTTCACGCCCGCCTGCATCAGGCCCCAGGACGTCCACAGCACCAGCTCGCGGCGATGCGCGAACAGCTCCTTGCGGAGCACCGTGTGCCGCCCGCGCATGTAGTTGAGCAGCTCCTGGAGCTCTCGCCGGAACGCCCGCACGATACGAATCCCCGAGAACGTTTCGCCCACCCGGCCGTCGATGTGCTCCACGTCCCGCCGCAGCGAGCGGTAGATCGGCCGGATGCGCCGCGCCGCCGTGAAACTGATCAACATCGCCCCGGGAACCACGGCCATCGCCGTCAGCGCCAGCCGCCAGTTCAGGACCAGCAGCACCGTGACGGCGACGGCCAGACGGATAAGCGACACGAGCGGTGACACGAGCGCCATCTGCAGCAAGCCGGTCGTCGTTTCCACGTCGCCCGTCAAGCGGGACAGGATGCCGCCGGTCTTCATGTCCCACAGCGTGGAGAGCGGCAGGTGCAGCAGTCGCTCGAACAACGACCGGCGCAGCGACATCATGACGCGGACGTTCAGCAAGCGCTGGCGATAATCCCGCAGCGCGTCGATCACGTTGGAGAGGATCACCACGGCGACGAACGCCACACCCGCCAGCTGCAGCAGCGCGAGCCGGGACGCGGTGTCGAGCCCCGTTTTGAGCAGGACCCGATCGATGATGAACCGCATGAACAGCGGCTCGATCATCTGTAGGCCGGTGGTCAAGAGGGCGAGGGCGAGGAGCGCGATGGCGGCGGAGCGATACGGCCGCAGCCAGCGCAGGTACTCGCGCACGTAGGCTCGTCGCTCGCCGCGAGCCCCGCGCCGCAAGTCGCCTGGCTCTGCGGCGTCGTCGAGGCGCCGCCGCTTGTAGTCCTGGACGAAGCCGCGATAGCGCTGCCGCGAAGAGACGTTCACGAGCTCCAATCTGCCGCCCCTCGATGGGAGATAGCCAGCCGGGCTTGCGCGCCGCCTCGCCATGGGGGGATATAGGGGGCCACCGGAGGATGACCATGGTGGCTCTCTCGCCTCGACACGCCCTGTTGCTGCTCGCCCTGTCTGTCGCGACCCACGCCACGGCCGAGGCGCAAACCGCCGCCCCTGCCCCCACTCCCGCCCCAGCGGGCGCGGCGGTGGCGTGGACGATCAAGACGAAGGGTGACGTCCGCTGGCAGCAGGTCACGCCGGCCGGCGCGCTGCTCATCTCGACCGACGCCGAGCTCGCCGGAGTCGACATCGAGCGCGGTCAGGTCACGTGGGAGAAGCCGGAGCTCGGCGGCTTGCCGCCCGACAGCGTCCGCATCGTCGAGGGGTCGCTGCTCATGGAGGCGGCGCGCCCCGGATTGCTCATAGTCTTCGATCCGGTGACCGGCGCGGTCGTGTTCGATTCCCGTCGCTTGGGCCTCGCGCAAGTCGTCACCCGTCGCGTGCTGCCGCAGAGCGGCACGCTGCTGGTCCACGGGCGGCGCGCGGCCGGGCCTCCCGTGGTCGCGCTGTACGACCTCGCGACGGGCGACCAGCGCTGGGCCAACGAGGCGCTGTTCGAGCAGACCGAGGCCCCCAAAAAGGGACTGGGCGGGCTGATGCAGCGCCTGGTGACCGCGGCCTCTGAGGCCACGGCGCTGGAGGTGCTGCAGGCGGGGCCCGACATGATCGTCGTCCACACGCTGATGGGTCTGCGGGCGCTCGACGCGCGCACCGGAGCCGTGCGCTGGTCCGCCACGCTGCCCACCGCCCGCGCCGGCAATCCCGCGCGCCACGTGCGGCTGTTTCCGTCGCTCGACAAGAGCGACCGCATCTACGTGGGGTTCGACGACCGCCTCATGGCCTACCGCCTGGCCGACGGCCAGGCGCTCTGGGCCAAGCCCGCGACGATCGGCGGCTGGGTGCACGGCATCGTGCAGCACCCCAACGGGATCATCATTCTCCCGGAATCCCCGCCTGCCAATCAGGCGACGGGCAACGTGCGCATCGTGAACGGCGTGGTGCAGACGGGGCTGAACGTGGCCCGCTACGACGACGGCACGACCATCGCCGACAAGCCGCTGCGCATGCGGGGGACGGTGACGGACGCGCTGATCACCGGTGGCTCCGCCGTGCTCGCCGTCGACGCCGAGTCGCGCACCTTCGTGAACGTGCTGGACGTTGCCACCGCCACCGTGCGCCTGAAGAAGGACGTGAAGATCAAGGGCCAACTCGATTATGCCGAGCTGACGCCCGCGGGCCTGCTCTACATTTCGCGGCCCGACCCGGCGACGAACGCCGAGGTGAACATCATCGATCTCGGCACGGGCGAGCAGAAGTTCAAGGACGCGATCGAGAGCGGTAAGCCGTGGGGGGGGAATCCGGACGACTACAACGCCGCCGGCTACTCGCTGCATCATGTGGTCGAAGGCTCGACGCTCTATGTCTTTGCGAGCCACGATCACCGGCTGTACGCGGTCGATCGCACCGCGGGCAGCTACCGCGCGCTCGGCGGAGAGATCAAGCTGCAGGGCGGCGAGGATCCCACGGCGATGGAGCTCCGTGCCGCGGGGCTGGTCCTCATCTCGCCGCAGAACCTGGTGGTCGTGACGCGGGACGGGCAGGTGAAACAGCAAGTCTACAATCCCGCGCCGCAGCTGCCGGGGCTGCTGCGCGCGCTCTATCGCATCAACGCGGTGCGCGCCGGCCTGTACGGCGCGGCCGCCTCGGCCTACGGCGACGCGTTCGCCCAGGCGTCGCGCAATGCCTCGGACACGACCGCGCGCCGCATCACCGGGCAACTGGCGACGGCGTACTCGCAGGGCGGCGCCCAGCTGGCGGGTTATTCGCATCAGGCCGCGAGCCTCGCGTCCAAGCGCTTCAAGGCGTCGCTCAGCGTGCCCGGGTCGGTGTTCATGCTGACGCGCGCGCCCGAGGGGAACGGCAACGTGCTGCTGCAGATCGACAAGGACAGCGGGCAGCCGCGCTCCCGCGTCGATCTGGGCAAGGAGCGCGAGCCGGTGTACGCGGTGGACGACGTGGCCGGCATGTTGTTCCTCAAAACGACGGCGGGGACGCTGGTCGGCTACCGGCTCTGACGCGCGACGGCAGGCTGCTGTTCATCACGCGCTCCGTGCGCTTGTTCGCGTACGGGGCGCTCGCCGTAGTCCTGGTGGTCTATCTGACGAGCTCCGGCTTGAGCGCATCGCAGACCGGCCTGTTGCTGACGCTCACGCTGGTCGGCGACACCGCCGTGTCGCTGTACTTGACGACCCGGGCCGACCGGCTGGGACGGCGGCGCATGTTGATCGTCGGCGCGATCCTGATGGTGGCGGCCGGCGTGACGTTCGCCTGGACGCGCGACTTCCTGCTCCTGGTCGTGGCGGGGACGATCGGGGTCATCAGTCCCAGCGGGAACGAAGTCGGGCCGTTCCTGCCGATCGAGCAGGCCGCGCTGGCTCACGTGGTGCCCCCCGTCTCGCGCACCGCCGTGTTCGCCTGGTACACGCTCGCGGGTTCGCTCGCGACCGCCGCCGGGTCGCTGTGCGGCGGGGTACTGTCGCAGGCGCTGCAGCGGACGGCCGCGACACCGCTCGCGAGCTATCGCGTCGTCGTGCTGCTGTACGCCGCGTTGGGCGCCGTGTTGGCCCTGTTGTTCACGCGGCTCTCCCCCGGGGCGGAAGTGGCCACGCTGGACGCGACGACGACTTCCTTCGGCATCGGCCGCTCGCGCACCGTGGTGCTCCGCCTGTCGGGCCTGTTCGCCCTCGACGCGTTTGCCGGTGGGTTCGTCATCCAGAGCTTCGCGGCGTACTGGTTCTATCTCCGATTCGGCGTGAATCCCGCGACGCTCGGCATGATCTTCTTCTGGGCCAACGTGCTCGCCGGCGTTTCGGCGCTGCTCGCGTCGCGGCTCGCCGCGCGGTTTGGCCTCGTCAGGACCATGGTATTCACGCATCTGCCTTCGAACGTCCTGCTGATTCTCGTCCCGCTGATGCCGACTCTTCCCCTGGCCGTCCTGGTGCTGCTGGCGCGCTTCAGCATCAGCCAGATGGATGTGCCGACCCGGCAGTCCTACGTGATGGCCGTGGTCCGTCCCGACGAACGATCGGCCGCCCGACCGTCCCTCGTCAGCCTGCCGTTCTTCATCGCCGGTACGTTGAAAATTGTGTACGACCTGTTGCTGTACCGGGGATTTGTGTCCGCCCCGGAGCGCAGCGAGTAGCTGCCCCTTGACGCGGGGCTGCGGGGGCGGATATATGGTAACCATATATGGCGACCACCAAGACCACCGTCTACCTCACGGCGGCCGACTACCGGCGCCTCAAGGCGCTCGCCCGCGCCACGGACCGCACCGCGGCCGAGCTGGTGCGCGAAGCGGTGGCCGAGTACGCCCGTCGCCACGCGCCCGGCGCCCGCCCCAAGAGCCTCGGCGCGGGCCGGAGCGGCCGCGGCGATGTCGCCGAGCGCGCGGAGGAGCTGTTGCGCGGCCTCGGCCGCCGGCGGTGATCGTCGCAGACACCGGCGCCATCGTCGCGCTGGTCGACGCCGATGACCGGTCCCATCGAGCCCTGCGCGCGCACTTCGAGTCTGATCCGGACGCTTGGGTGCTCCCCTGGGCCATCCTGCCCGAGGTGGACTACCTCCTGGCCGAGCACGTGGGGTCGCGCGCCGGGGATGCGTTCCGTGCCGACCTGGCCGCGGGAGCCTATGCCGTGGAGTGGGGGGACGAGGCCGACCTGATTCGAGCCCACGCGCTCTGCACCCGTCATCGCGCGTTGCGGCTCGGTCTGGTGGACGGCGTCGTGATCAGCGTCGCGGAGCGCCTGCAGGCGGAGGCGATCGCGACACTCGACCTGCGGCACTTCGGTGTGGTCCAGATCCGGGGGCGGCCCCGGCTGTTGCCGCGCGACCTCTAACCGCGGTCGTAGGCCTGCTGCAAGCCGTTGATGTCGAGCTTCTTCATCTGCATCATGGCCTGCATGACCCGGTTCGCCTTTTTCGGATCCTTGTCTCCCAAGAGCTTGCCGAGCACGGTGGGAACGACCTGCCACGAGACGCCGAACTTGTCCTTGAGCCAGCCGCACTGGTCTTTGGATCCACCGGCGGACAGCTTCTCCCACAGCTCGTCCACTTCCTGCTGTGTCTCGCAGTTCACGAACAGGGATATCGCCGGCGTGAATTGGAATTGCGGGCCGCCGTTCAGGGCGTAGAAGTCTTGCCCCTCGAGCTGGAAGGCGCAGCCCATCACCGCCCCCTTCGGCCCGGGTCCTGCGTCTCCGTACCGCGACACCCGCACGACTTTGGAGCGCTTGAAGACCGACACGTAGAAGTTCATCGCCTCTTCGGCGTTGCCGTTGAACCACAGGAACGGGACGATCTTCTGCATGGGCGCCTCCCTAGTCGCGCTGTCGCGGATGCCGGCGCAGCCCCGCCGTCGCCGCGTCGATGCGGCCGATGTACGCCCGTACCCCCTCCCCGGGAGCGCGTCGGGGGACGACGAAGTGACTATCGTCGGGGCGTGAGCTCTTCAGGTCGTCGACCATCAAGTCCCCGCCGTGCGCCTCCACCGCCGCCTCGAACCGCTCCACCGCCGACAGCAGGTCCACGAGCTCTTCGGGATGCTCGCCGCCCTTGACCGTGATCCCGCGGCTCCGCAGCCGGGCCGTCACCTCCGCCACCGCCGCGGCCCGCTCCGCGCGCTCCTCGGAGTCGTCCATGCCGATCCTCCTTCGCCTCAGTATTCCGCGAACATGTCGTCCGGATAACAATACAGCCACCGCTCCCCGGGCTCCTCGGAAGTCACGACGGGGTGCTTGGTCGCGTGGGCGTGCTTCGAGGCATGTTGGTTGGGCGAGCTGTCGCAGCACAGCGTCGCGCCGCATTGCTGGCAGGTGCGCAGATGCACCCACTGCGAGCCGATCTTCACGCACTCGGCGCACTCCCGGCGCTTGCCGTGTCGGACGGTGCTGATTGCCTCGAGATGAACGCAGCTTGCATCGGCCATCGAGAGCCTCGCTTATCGTGCAAGACAAGGTGCATTACCCGTCCAGGCCTCGCTAGGGCCACGGGCCGGGTATCTTGTTGTCAAGGTGAGCGTTCCACCATGTCCGCTGCAGCGCCCCTGAAACGTCCTAAGGTCGGAAGCCGGCTGGACGAGAACCGGAATGGGAGAAACCCCGAGAGGAGTTGCCATGAGCGAATTCGTTTACCTGTACCGCAGCACCAACGAGGCGAGTCGCGCCGCGATGGGATCGCCGGAGCAGATGCAGAAGAGCATGCAGACCTGGATGACCTGGATGAAGCAGCTGGCCGACAAGGGCCACATCAAGAACCCCGGTCATCCGCTCGAGCGGGCGGGCAAGCTGGTCAAGGGCAAGCAGCGCACCATCACCGACGGCCCGTACGCCGAGTCGAAGGACATCATCGGCGGCTACACCCTGGTCGAGGCGAAAGATCTCGCCGAAGCCGTGGAGCTCTCGAAGGGCTGTCCCATCCTGGAAGGCGGCGGCGTGGTGGAAGTCCGTCCCGTGCTGCCGACAGGCATGTGACGCAGCTGCACGAGCATCTGTTCCGGCGGGAAGCGGGGCGGTTGGTCGCCACGCTGACGCGCATCTTCGGGGTGGAGCACCTGGCGCTGGCAGAAGACGTCGTGCAGGACGCCTTCTGCCGCGCCCTCGAGGTGTGGCCGTTCCGCGGCGTGCCGGACGATCCATCCGCCTGGCTCATGGCCACGGCGAAGCATCGGGCGCTCGACGTGCTGCGGCGGGAGCGGACCGCGCGCACGCTCGCCCCGGAGGTCGCGCGAACGCTCGAGACCGCCGAGCCGTTGTACACCGACGACGCCATCAAGGACGATCAGCTGCGCATGATGTTTTCCTGCTGCCATCCGCGACTGTCGGAAGCGGCGCAGGTGGCGCTCATGCTCCACATCCTGTGCGGGTTCAGCGTGGACGAGGTGGCCGGCGCGTTCGTGAGCACCCACGCCGGCGTGGAGAAGCGTCTCACGCGCGCCAAGCACGTCCTCGCCCAGTCGCAGCGGCTGTTCGAGATCGCGGACCCGGCGGACTTCGCCGCGCGGCTCCCGGCCGTGCAGCGCGCGCTCTATCTGCTCTTCAACGAAGGCTATCACGGCGCGTCACCCGAGGCGGCGGTGCGCGCGGAGCTGTGCCGCGAGGCGCTGCGGCTCACGGGCCTGCTGCTCGAGCATCCGGTGGCGGCCACGGCGGCCACGTACGCGCTCGCGGCGATGATGTGTCTACACGCGGCACGCCTGCCGGCGCGGCTCGACGCGGCGGGCCAGTTTCGCGTGCTCGCCGGGCAGGATCGCTCGCGCTGGGATCCCGAGCTGATGGCCGAAGGGCAACGACTGCTCGAGCGCTCCGCCGGCGGACCCGACCTCACCGAGTATCATCTCGAGGCCGCCATCGCGGCCGTGCACGCGTCCGCGCCGCGGCTCGAGGACACGAATTGGGCGCAGATTGTCTCGCTGTACGACATGCTGCTCGCCATTCGGCCGTCCCCGGTCGTGGCGCTCAATCGGGCCATCGCGCTCGCCCAGCGCGATGGTCCCGAGCCTGGGCTCGCGGCGATCGCCGCGATCGCCGACCGCGACCGGCTGGCCAACTATCCGTTCTACCACGCGGCGCTCGGCGAGTTGGAGCTGCGCCGCGGGCAGGGCGACGCGGCCCGCGGACACTTCGCGGCCGCGCTCGCCCTGGCGCGCAATGCCACGGAGCGGCAGTTTCTCGCGCAGCGCATGGAAGCGTGTTCAGGCGAGGGGTCGGCCCCAGCTCCTGCTCAGACCGTAACGCTTTAAGCGACCCCCACTTCGTCGGGCTCTACGCTTACCCGGGCGCTCCTCGCCAGCGCTCTCCCACTGTCGTATTGTTGGTACGCCAGGTCTCGGGCCACATGGCCGACCTTTCAGAGCGCGTGCGGGCGTCCCTCGCGGGCCGATACACGATCGAGCGTGAGCTCGGCCGCGGCGGGATGGCCACGGTCTACCTTGCCCGCGATCTGAGGCACGACCGCCCGGTCGCGCTCAAGGTGCTGCACTCGGAGCTTGCTGCGAGCGTGGGTGCAGAGCGATTCCTGCGTGAGATCCAGATCACGGCACACCTCACCCATCCCAACATTCTCCCGCTGCTCGATTCGGGGCGGGCTGACGAGTTCCTGTACTACGTCACGCCGTACGTCGAGGGGGAGTCGCTGCGCAGTCGGCTAAATCGGGAGAAGCAGTTGCCGGTGGACGAGGCGCTGCGCCTATCCAGGGAAGTAGCGGGTGCCCTCGACTACGCGCACCGGCACCAGATCGTCCATCGGGACATCAAGCCCGAGAACATTCTGCTGGAAGAGGGCCAAGCGGTCGTGGCCGACTTCGGCATCGCGCGGGCGCTACAGGCGGCCGAAGGCGGGAACCTGACGGAGACCGGCGTGACGCTGGGGACGGCCACATATATGAGTCCCGAACAGGCGACCGCCGACCAGCTGGACGGGCGGAGCGACATCTACAGCCTCGGCTGCGTGCTGTACGAGATGCTGGCGGGCGAACCGCCGTACAGCGGACCCACGGCCCAGGCGATCATCGCCAAGCGGTTCAGCGAGCCAATACCGCACGTTCGCACCTTGCGAGAGACGGTCTCCGAGGCGGTAGCGCAGGCTCTTCAGAAAGCCCTCGCCAGAGTGCCGGCGGACCGGTTCGCCAGCGCTGCTGAGATGGCGTCGGCGCTCGCAGGAGTCTCGCCTTCTCATGGCGTCCCGAGCGGGCGCTCTTGGCGGATGCCGTCCGTAGCGGCCGGCGCAGTCGTCGTGATCGCGGGGGCTGCCTGGATGATCTCGCGCGGCCACTCTGCACCCACCATGCCGGGCAACACCTTGGCCGTGCTCCCCTTCCGGGTCGCGGGTCCCGATTCCGCCGTGTGGCGTGAAGGACTCGTCGATCTCCTGTCGATCAACCTGGACGGCGCACCTGGAGTGCGAGTCATTGCTCCACGGACCGTTCTCAGCCGGTGGAACGCCGATGTGGGAAGGCGCGCCGACGTCGCCGATCAGGATGCCGCCTTGGGCGTGGCTCGTGCGGTCGGCGCGCGCTTTGCGCTCACGGGATCGCTCGTGGGCGGGAATCGCTCGGTACGGCTCAGCGCGGCGATCAGAGACCTGCAGCGCGGAACGGACCTCGGCACGGAGCAGGTCGAGGGCTCGGCGGACAGCGTCCCGGCGCTCGTCGACCGGTTGACCGTGTTGCTGTTGCGAGCCGGTCTCGGGCGCGACTCGGCCGCGCTGCCGGCATTCGACCTCGCACGACCCACCACCACCTCGCTCGTGGCCCTGAAGGCCTTCCTGGCCGGTGAGCGATTCTTCCGGCGGGCCCAGCCGCGTGAGGCCGAGGCGGAGTTCAAGCGCGCCGTGGCGGCCGATTCGACGTTCGCCCTCGCATGGTACCGCCTCTCCGCCGCGACGGGCTGGACGACTTCACCGCACTCGCCCGAGCTCAGCGCGTTCGATTCCGCGGCGCTGCGGTTCGCCGATCGGCTCCCGGCACGGGAGGCGCTCGTACTCAGAGCCAGTGCTGCCCTCAATGAATGGCGCCCCGATGCGATCACGCTGCTGCAGGGCCTGGTGGCCCGGTATCCCGAGGATGCCGAGGGATGGTACCTGCTGGGGGACGCGTACTTCCATCTCGGGCATTTCTCGTTCCTGCCGCTCGACAGCATGGTGCAGCCGCTGCAACGGGCGATCGCGCTCGACTCGTCCTTCTCGCCGGCCTACCTCCACCTCGTGGAATACGCCTTCATGCAGGGCGACAGCGCCACCGCCCGGACTTTGATCGACCGGCTGCGCCGCATGACGCCGGAGAGCCCCAAGACCGTTGGGCTGACGCTCGCGTATGCGCTGAGTTGGGGAACAGCCCGCGAGCGCACTGCAGCGGAAGCCGTACTCGACACAGCGGAAACGCTCGCTCTGCTCACGGCCAAGCACGCAGTGAATTGGGCACCGGATCTGGCAGAGCCGACTCTTCGGGCGGCGCGAGCCCTGGTCGGGCAGAAGCGTCACCCAGCGGCCGATAGAGGTAACGCATATAGCGGAATCACGATCGTGTACGCCAATAAGGGTTGGATCGGTCGGGCGGACGCCGTGTGGGATAGCGCCATAGCTCTGATGGGGTGGCCGCCGCAGTGGAAGGACGGATTCTCGGTCCTGGGCGACCTTCAGGGATACCCGCACGCTGGCGTCGAGCAAGCGGCCGCGGCGTTGGGCGCAAGGTCGAGGCTTTGGCCATGGGAACGGACCGCGTTCGGCGTGTATGCGGCGAGCCGTGGCCGGTGGGAGGATTTTCGGCGCGCTGTGGCGGGCCTGGAGGGGGAGAGAGCGGGCCCGGATAAGGAGTGCGCGACCGGGTTAGCTCGCGGGCTGCGTCACTTCGCGGCAGCGAAGCGGGCCGGCGACCCTCGAGAGGCGGAGACAGCGTTTCGTCAAGCCGACGTCGCAGTTAGCTCGAGCGCATGCTACTGGGCCGATCGGTTGATCGCTGAAAACCTCATCCGTTATCAGGCGTTGCTTGCCTCCTTCTCAGCCGGGCACCTGGACCCTGCCGCTCGGTGGCTCAGCGGCATGAGCCCCGGCTCCGGGTGGCCCATCGAGGCGCCCCTGGAGTTCTGGCGTGGGCGAATCGCCGAGGCGCGCGGTGACCGCTCTGAGGCGCGACTCCATTACGAGCGTTTCGTCCGTTGGTGGTCCGACGCCGATCCCGAGCTGCGCCCGTGGTGGGAGGAAGGACGTGCCGCGCTGGCACGCGTTTCGGCGGAGCCGCGATGAGCGATTCCGTCGGCCGCCTTGAGGCCGCGCTCGCCGGCCGTTACACGATCGAGCGCGAGCTCGGCCGCGGCGGGATGGCCACGGTCTATCTCGCCGAAGACGTCAAGCACCACCGCCAAGTGGCGGTGAAGGTCCTCAAGCCGGAGCTCGCCGCCCTACTCGGCCCGGAGCGGTTCCTGCATGAGATCCAGGTCACCTCCCGCCTTCAGCATCCCCATATCCTCCCGCTGTTTGACTCAGGCCACGCCGACCGATTCGTCTTCTACGTCATGCCTTTTGTCGATGGGGAGTCGCTACGCCACCGGCTGAGCCGCGAGAAGCAGCTTCCAATCGAGGACGCCTTGGAGATCACGAGAGCTGTCGCGAGCGCCCTCGACTATGCGCATCGCCACGGCGTGATCCACCGGGACATCAAGCCGGAGAACGTCCTGCTTCACGATGGCCAGGCACTGGTGGCCGATTTCGGCGTGGCGCTCGCGGTGACAGCGGCCACCGGCGGACGCCTGACGGAGACCGGGCTTTCCATCGGCACGCCGCACTATATGAGCCCCGAGCAGGCGACGGGCGAGCGCCAGATCACCGCCCGGAGCGACGTCTACTCGCTTGGCAGTGTGCTTTACGAAATGCTCGTGGGGGAGCCTCCCTTTAGCGGGCCGACGGCCCAAGCGATCGTCGCCAAAGTGCTGACGGAGAGGCCCCAGCCGATCGTCCCACGGCGCGATACCGTACCGCTACACGTCGAGGCGGCGGTGCTCAAGGCGCTTGCGAAGCTCCCGGCAGATCGATTCGCTACGGCCCTTCAGTTTGTCGACGCGCTGGACCGGCCGACTGGCGTGCTGGGCGCGGCAGAGCTCGAGATCCCGGAGGCGGTGCGCAGGCGGCCGGCCGTACGAGCCTTGACGCGGGTACTCCGCCGGCCGGCACTGCCGTGGTCGGTGGCGGCGTTACTCGCGGCGCTCGTGGGCACCGAGATGATCACCAGCAATCGCCCGACTCGCACGGAATCAACACAAGTGGTCCGCCTTGCTGTTCGGCTGTCACCTTCCGTGCAGCTGGACGGCCCCGGGCTGGCGGTCTCACCCGACGGCAACGTCGTTGTCGCGTCTGCTGGAGGCCGGCTGTACGCGCGGCGACTCGACGCATTGGACGCCATTCCCATCACCGGCACGGAAGGCGGCTATAACCCGTTCTTTTCGCCCGATGGTCGCTGGGTCGCCTTCATGACCGGAGACCACCTGAACAAGGTTCCCGTCGAGGGCGGCAGCCCGATCGTTGTCGCGGACGCGTTCTACGGGGGCGGCGGGACGTGGGGAGACGACGGCTCGATCGTCTACAAGCCCCTGAATCCGTCGTTTCGAGGCGGCCTGTGGCGTGTGTCGGCGGCCGGCGGTGCGGCGACTGCGCTCACGAGCCCCGACTCGACGCACGGTGAGCAAGGCCACTACTGGCCGCAGATGCTTCCGGGTGGCAAGGCGGTCCTGTTCACGGCGCTCTCGACGGTGACCCGAGCGCGGATCGATGTCTTGGCGCTGGCGACCGGGAAGCGGAAGACGGTAATCCGCGACGGCTCTAACGCGTGGTACGTGCCAACCGGACATCTGGTCTTCGTCCGGTCCGGCGTTCTTCTGGCCGTCCCATTCGACCTCACACGCCTCGCAGTCACCGGTGAACCCGTTCCCTTGCTCGAGGATGTAGCCGTCGAGAGCGCAAGCGGGCAGGCAGGATATGCGCTTTCCGCAAACGGCGTGCTGGCCTACGTCCCTGCTTCGCAGTGGCACAACAACAATGCACTGGTGTGGGTCGATCGCGCGGGGCGGGAAAAGTCCGTGGTCGATTCCCTCGGAGACTACCACGTGCCACGCATCTCGCCCGACGGCCGGCGTGTGGCGCTCATTAGCGGGCCCAAGTGGGACGTCTGGATCTGTGAGCTAGGCCGCCGAGTGCTGACGCGGCTCACGCGTCGGGAGGAAGGCAATGCGATGGCGCCCCTGTGGACCCCTGACGGCGGCCGCGTGATCTATTCGGGGCAGGCCCCGGCGTACGACCTGTACTGGCGCGCCGCC
>Ga0209474_10001838_pt1 | contig 20158 bp, 18 predicted proteins | sample GraSoiAngelo_145_FD_185902 | JGI IMG/M metagenome (GOLD analysis project Ga0209474, IMG submission 185902) | Grasslands soil microbial communities from the Angelo Coastal Reserve, California, USA - 14_1009_05_20cm (SPAdes) (version 2) | ecosystem: Environmental > Terrestrial > Soil > Grasslands... | reverse complement strand
GCGCGGATTTGGCGGCATAATTTTCCGGAACGAGCAATACCAATGGCACCTGTAGCAGGGCTTCGCTTCGAATTCCCCTGGCCGGTTTACCTTCCAGCTCCGTAATCGCGAGATCGATCTCCTGCTTCTTCAGCAGCGCTTCGGCCATGGCTTGGTTGGCATCATGCAGACGCAATTTCAAATGCGGAAATCGTCGGCGATGCCGGACCAATAAATTCGGAAAGTGATCGCGCAGAATGGTAGTGAGGGCGGCCAGCCGCAAGCGCTGGGCGGTTTCCCCGCGCAGGCGCTCCGATGTCTCTTGCACGCGGGAAAAGAATGGCGCGGCAAACTCGTAAAGCTCGCGACCAGCCGGAGTGAGTTGAAACGGCCGTCGCTGAAATAATTTCACACCGAGATCTTCTTCCAAACGCAAAATCTGCGCACTAATCGCCGGCTGTTGAATGCCGTACGGCATTTTGCGAGCGGCCTCGGTAATCCCGCCATGCGTGGCAATGAAGTAAAATAATTCGAGGTGATGAATGTTCATCAGGCAGCACGCCGTTCTTCCGCGCGAGCAGCACGAAAATTCTGCAGGAACCGCCGACTGCGTTCACGCACGAAATCCGGATGATAAAGGCGGCGCCCGAGATTTTCGAAACCGCTCCGCAGTTCCGCTACGCTCATCGCGGCCGGCTGAAAATTAATGTCAAAAAGAGTGCAGCGGTTCCAAGCGCGTTCATTCAAGAGCCGCCCCGATCGTCGAAAACGCTCGTACAACGGTGTGCCGGGGAATGGCGTGAGAAATGTGATTTGCACATCGTAGAGACCGCTTTCGCGAACGAAATCGAAAGCTTCGTCGAATTGCTCGTTGCCGGCACCATCCAGGCCGATAACAAAGCAGCCGTTGACGGTGATGCCGGTGCGCTGAATCCGTTCGACCGCCGCGCGATAATTTTCCCACTGTCGCGCCTTCCAATCACTGCGCTGCTCGACTCCGTGCAGGACTCGGCGCGATGGGCTTTCAAAACCGATCAAGACTTGGGCGCATCCAGCCTCGCGGATCAGCCGCAGCAACTCCGGATCTTGCGCAATCGACAAATCCGTTTCGGTAAACCAGCGAATGTTTTCGCGCGCAAGCGCTCGCATCATTTGCTCGGAATGAGCACGGTTTACGAAGGTATTATCATCGGCAAACTCAACGAATGGATCGCGCCATAACTCTTTTAGTCGCCGAATCTCCGCAATCACCCGATCGACCGGCTTCACTTTGAATTGCGGAGAAATCCGGATGGAGGCGGCGCAAAATTCGCAACGCCACGGACAGCCGCGCTGCGTTTGTACAGTCAATCGCGGGTAACGATCGGGCGCGAGCAACTCGAATCGCGGCACCGGAGAATGCGCCAAGTCGAACGGTTTCAATCGACCATCATAAAGCGTATCCAATTTCCCCATTTCCAAATCGCGGACGATCCTGGGCCAGGTCGATTCGCCTTCTCCAATCACGATGGCGTCGGCGTGTCTTCTCGATTCCTCGGGCAAAGCGGATACGTGCAGGCCGCCAAGAATGACTTTTGTGCCGATCGACTTAAATCGAGCGGCCAGCCGATAAGCTTCGCCGGCGGTTGCGGTCAGGGTCGAAATGGCGACCGCGTCGAAATCGCGAGGAAGCTCGCCCAAATTCACGTCGCGCACTTCCAAATATTCCACCGCGATGTGCGGCGGCGTCATTCCCGCTAAAGTAAGCAAACCGAGGCTGGGCAACGCTTCAATCGCGTTCTTACGCCGGGAAACGCCCGGAAAGGTAAGGCCAAGGTTCAGCAGCTCCACGTCGCAAAGCCGAAGACCGCTCATGGCGATGAATCCGATTTTCATTGCGCCCTCCAGTTCATCAGCAACATCACGATTCCCGCGGTGGCGCTGATCACCGGTAAAGGGAAAAGAATTCGAAACCAAGTGCGCCAGGCGGCGAGAAAACAGCAAATTGGCATGGTGATTGCGCTCGCAATCATCAAGACCGCCGCGATTCCCGGAACCGTCACCAAAACGCGACCGGTAAGACCAAAAAGAATGTTGGTAAATCCCAGGCCGAAAAACGAAATGTGACCGAGCCGAAGGAGGCGACGCCGATAAGAAGAGTAGCCGCCGAGCCATTCCTCGCGCTGAAAAAAAAGGCCGATCACCGCGCCGGAAATGACACCGGCGAGTGTGGCGGCCCAACCGGTCCACAAGTTCCACTCTGCAAATGTCGGTTGCATGGAACCATTGTGCGGCAATTTGAAGAATCGCCGTAATCGATAATATCCGATCTAACATCGATTCACTCGATGAACCCGCCGTCAATGATCGATCAGAACTTTTCAATTCACGCACGCTGCGAAAAGCGTTGATCCTTGAGGGTGAGAAATATCAGTTATCGAATTTGGGTAGCTTGTGCCGCTGGAATTTTTGCCAGCGACCATCGTTCCGCTTTAGCGGAGGATAAGCCAGGCACCCCAAACCGAATTTTGCTCGTCCACGGCATCGCCGATTCCGCCGCATCAATGCAAATGTTGCGCGCGCGACTCGCTCGAGATGGGCGCGAAGCTTTCGCAATAAACCTAAAGCCAGGCGACGGCCGAATCAGTCTGGAAGCGTTATCGGTGCAATTGCGCGACTATGTCGGAATGCATTTTTCGGCCAGAGAAAGGATCGATCTCGTCGGCTTTAGCATGGGTGGATTGGTTTGCCGCTACTATATTCAGATGCTTGGAGGCAGTTCGCGGGTCGATCGCCTGGTTACCATTTCGGCACCAAATCACGGGACATTGCTGGCTTACCTGAGCAGTCGCGACGCCTGCAAAGAGATGCGCCCAAGGAGCGACTTTCTGCAAAAGCTCAACAATGATTCCTCGAAATTGCGCGAAATAGAAGTCATATCCTTCTGGACGCCATTGGACCTGATCATTATCCCGGCGAAGAGTTCGCGCCTGTCGGTTGGGATTAATAAGCCAGTTCCAGTGTTAGCTCATCCATTAATGGTTTTGCAACGAAGGCCACTTGATGAAGTGGCGAATGCGCTATCACAACCGGTAGCGCGGCTCCGCAGAGCGTCGCCCTACCAATGAAACTTTCGCGAGCACGCCTTGGTAGGGCCCCACTCCGTCGAGCCGCGCCAGCTGAATGGTTTGAGATCGAAGACTTCGCTAAATAGATAGCTCTGTCTGTTTTCTGGAGTAGTCGAGTTTTCCATCCACCACCCTTGCGGCCGAGGTGAAAGGATGCGCTTCGGTTTTGTTCTCATCGATAATGTGAATGACTTCGATTCCTTGGACTTTCAAGTAATCGGAAATTAAACTGCGATGACATTTCCACCATACCGCTTCCGCGCACATGATTGCGGTTGCGCCATGGCTGTCTGCCATTTTCTGCAACCGTGTAATTCCACGGGCGAATTCCGCTGTTTCCATGTGGTCGGCGTAACCGCGAAATGATTCGTTGCGCCAAGCGGTGTTAGGCGAGTCCTTCGATGCCTTTCGCCGTCCGCCTAGTTCCGAAAATTGTTCGTAACCAATCCTGTCCCGTCTTAGAGATTTCGCCAGCTCTTCTTTGTTAAACTGCGGATACCGCTTCGAGCCTGGTAAGAGGCGGACATCGGCGACGAGCTTGATTCCGTTTGCCTGCAACGCGCCAATAAACTCCTCGATTGTTCGAGTGGAATGTCCGATTGTCCAAATCCTCGTCACCTCTTAATCACTCGCCCGGAAGTCTTGAAAGCGCGAATCGGTCCCGCCTTTTCCAAAATACCCGAATGGTTCATCCGCCAGGTGACCGTCCCGTTTGTTATTACCCGATTAGCTCTCTTACTGGTTGGATGGCTGGGGGTTCGTTTACTTCCACTTCCTGTCACCTTTCCCTCAGCCTGGGAGATTGGTCCCGACGGCAACAAACACACCGTGGAGAATCACATTTCTCCAATTTCTCATCCCTGCGTGAACATGTTATCGCGCTGGGACGCTGGGTGGTATGTCGAGATTGCGCGCGACGGTTACCACTATGAGCCCGGCTCTGCCAGCAACACTGCTTTCTTCCCACTTTACCCGTTGCTTATCCGGGTTATTCATGCGCTGCTTTTTCTCCCGGCGAACGACTACTGGTGGTTAGTACCGGCGATCGCGCTTTCGAATATTGCGTTACTTATTGGCCTTACTTACTTCCGCGCTCTTCTTGCGATAGACTTCGACGAGGAAATCGCTTCCCGCGCAATTATCTACCTTCTAATTTTTCCGACGACCTTTTTCTTCTCTGGCATCTATAGTGAATCATTGTTCCTGGCATTGACGGTTGGTGCGTTTTATTACGCGCGCACCAATCGGTGGCTGCCAGCCTGTATTTTCGCCGCTCTGGCAGCCGTCACTCGTTCCCAAGGAATCATCCTAGCTCTGCCTTTGTTGATTGAATATTTCCGTGAACGCAACTTCAGCTTGCGAAAGATTGGATGGAACATCACGGCTTTTGCGCTAATCCCGGCTGCAGTCTTTGCTTACGCACTGTTTTTAAGGCTGAGGTTTGGGAGCTGGACCGTCATGTTCGACGTCCAGGGCATCTGGGGACGGCACTTGATGTGGCCATGGCATCCTCTGGCCTGGTTCCTGCGGCACGCGCCAGCGTTAAGTCTGGAGCACCACGATAGACTCGATTTTTGTTTTCTGGTCTTACTGCTAGGCGGGGCTATAGCTGGGCTGCGGCAATTGAGCATCTCTTACAGCGTGTACCTTTGGACAGCTGTCGCGTTCTTTTCTTGCTGGGGCCTGTTCGGGTCGATACCGCGCTTTGACCTCGTCACTTTTCCTCTCTTTGTCGTCCTCGCGCTCATCGGCGCCCGTAGTCGCGCATTTCATCTCGGCTACGTCGTTGCTTCAACCATGCTGGCAGCTCTGTTCATGGTGATGCATTCCCAGTGGAACTGGGTTGCCTAGCACGTGCATGTGAAAGAAATTTTTTGGACTTGCGTTCCGGCAAGGAGCCGCCGAAGCATTGTACGTTTATGAGAACCGAAGAAACCCTGCGTGCCTTGGATGATTTGATTCGCGAGAGATCGATCCTACAACACCCATTCTATCGCGCCTGGAAACGCGGCGAATTGATCCGCGATCAGCTTGCCACCTACTCCCGCGTGTATTATCCGCATGTCGCGGCTTTCCCGACTTATCTGGAGAACGCGATTCAGTGTGCAGTTGATTTCTCCACCAAGCGGGCTCTGGAGGATAATTTGCTCGACGAACGGACGAATCCCGCGCCGCATCCCGAGCTATGGCTTGATTTTGCGACAGCGACCGGACAAGACCGGAACAAAGTCAAACGAGCCAAACCTCTTGCCAAAGTAGCTAATACCACCTCCACCTTCGATCGTTTGACTAGCCAGGGCATCGCCAGCGGACTCACTGCGCTTTATGCCTATGAATCCCAGCAACCGGAAGTAGCGGGTGAGAAGATGCGCGGGCTGCGTGAATCCTATAATATAAAAAGTCCGGAAGCATTGAGCTACTTTGCCGTTCATGCCACGGCTGATCTGGAGCATCGCGCCTCCGAACGTGCCGCGCTCGCTCGCTGCCTCGATGCTGGCACCTCACCGGCCGCAGTCATGAACGCGGCGGAGGAAGCGCTTGATGCTTACTGGAACTTACTGGACGGCGTTTGCGAAGAAGCAGGCGTGCAGTTAAGTGAAGCTTTACCATGAAGACCACCATAGTAACTAGCATTTTTCTGACGGCAGCATCACTCGCCATGGCACAAACAACACCCCAAGTCGGCGCGGTCGCCCCCGCGGTCACTCTTCCTTCCAACGACGGCAGGCAAGTTAGTTTGAATGATTACAAGGGCAAATGGGTCGTCCTCTATTTTTACCCAAAGGATTTTACCAGCGGTTGCACCCTGGAAGCGCAAAACTTTCAGCGCGATCTGGCTAAATACCAAAACGCCAGTGCGATTATCCTCGGGGTCAGCGTAGACAACGCCGAATCGCATAAAAACTTTTGTGCAAAGGAAGGATTGAACTTTAAGCTCTTGGCCGACACCGATGCCAAAGTGTCGGAGGCCTACGGCTCGGTGAAGGATTATGACGGAAAGAAGATGTCGGCCCGCAATACATTCATCATCAGTCCAGAGGGGAAAATCGCGAAAGTATTTACGGGAGTAAAACCACAGACCCACAGCGAGGAAGTAATCCAAGCTTTGGCTGAACTAAAGAAAAGTTGACTTATGGCGACTCGAAAATCGATCGACTGCCGCGACTATCCCAGTGAGAAAAACTGCTCGTTGAAGATTTCCGGCACCGAGGAAGAAGTTCTCGATGCAGCGGTGCAACACGCCGTCTCGGCCCATGGGCACGGGAATTCGGCGGAACTGCGCGGAGAGATTCGCTCACTCCTGAAAGACGAAAGCGACTAGGCGCGTCCGCCGCACCTTGGCTGGTCACTTTTTGTAGGAAGCGAAAAAGGTGATCGAACCTGAGCCCGTGCGGGAGAAAAACCTTACCCGGAACTTTGCAAACTCGCCTCTTTGACCATATCGATCTGCGCGTGCGAAACCGGACGCGAGCGCAGGCGTTTTTCGCCAAGATCTTGCCGGCGATTGGATTTACTCTCGACAAAAGCGCGGAAGAGTGGGGCGCATTTGAAAACGATGGCGGAGGTAAACCGTCGGAGTTTTTCGGGTTTACCGAAGACGCTGATCATCGCCCAAACGAGACACGGATCTCTTTTTGGGCGGAGACACGCGAACAGGTAGATCGCGTGGCCAAAATTGTGCGCGAAGCCGGCGGACAAAACTTGGAAGGGCCACAAATCTGGCCTGAGTACAGTCCTGGTTATTACGCGTTATTTTTTGAAGATCCCGATGGAAACAAGCTGGAGATCTGCTGTCGCGGGAGCGCAATCGTTGCGGATTGAAGCAGATCAGAGGAAGATTACGGGTGCCTCAGTCCACGGCTGACCTCAAGATTCTGCGGCCGCAAAACCGCGTTCGTTATCTTAAGCTGATCGCGCTTTTTAAGATCGGCAAAGGAATCCTGCTTCTCGTGCTCGGGGTTTCGATCCTTTTTTTGAATTCGCGCGCCGTTTGGATGGACAACATTTCGGATTGGGTGGCCGATGAGATCCTGCTCAAGCATAGCAAAGCCGTGCATTACTTACTCAACCGCTTACAGGCGATGCTGGCTGGCGGCGGCGTCTGGCGCGCAACCGGCTTTCTCAGCCTCTTTTATTCCGCGGTCCTATTCACCGAAGGCGTCGGCGTTTATTTACAAAAACGGTGGGCTGAGTATCTCATGGTCTTCGCCACCGGCGCATTGATTCCGCTGGAAGTACGTCACATCTACTATCGGCCCAGCTTCGCTGCGGTCATTATTCTAGCGGCCAATTGTTTCATCGTTTGGTTTTTGTACCGAGTCTTGAAACGCGAGCGGGTGCCGGCGGCGGCCAGCTCGCCGGAAGTTGCGGTCGAGACACGTTAACCGGGCACAGTCCAAATTGCCCGAGCGCTTCGGTCGTGCGTTCCATCGGCAGACCGATCACATTTGTAAACGAACCTTCAATCGATGCGATAATACTTCGGCCGGCTGCTTGCGCAGCGTAGGCGCCAGCTTTGTCGATCGGATTCACCACGCGAAGGTAATCGGCGATGTCGCTCTCGTTTAGTTTGCGGAAACGGACTTGTGAGATCTCAGCGAAGCTGATCTTCTTTTGTGGACCGACTATACAAACCCCGGTGCAGACATCGTGCGTTCGTCCGCTCAACCGCTGCAGAATCACGCGCGCATGATTCAGATCGCGCGGCTTGCCGATGACTTCCCCTTCGAGTGCGACAAGCGTGTCGGCTGCGAGCACGATCCGACGCGGGTGAACATGGGAGACGGCCAACCCTTTGCGGGTGGCGTTCGCGATTGTCAGCTCACGCAAGGACAAATAGGCCGATGCTACTTCACTCACGGCTGGAACAATGACTTCGAATTTATAGCCCGCCTTAGCCAAAAGGGCGCGGCGCCGCGGCGAATTCGACGCAAGAATAAATGACGACGCCACTGTAGGCGCCCTGATTACGGAGTGGCCGACGGCAGCGGCGCGACTCGCGGCGAGGCCGGCATTTTCTCCGCCGGATTATCCGGCGCGTTTTTCCCGCCGAAAATATCTGGCATTTTCATTTCGGTGTAATCCGCCGGAACGGAAAATTCGCTGTTCGGGATCGCATCGCGCTTGACTGAAACCAGGGTCATAACGACGTGCCCTCTTACCGTATCCATCTCGATCTTCACCGGGACGCCGGGCAAATCCCTAAAATCTGGAACGTTGGTGCCAGAGTTCGCCAAAGCGGACGGTTGGGCCATCTTCATTTCTTTCATAATCGCGGCTCCGTCCGGATAGTTGGTGGCGATGTAATAAGTCGCTTTGCCCACTGCCGTGTCGGTGGTGAATATATCCGTCGGTATGCCGTTTACAGTTTCCTTGCGGCCAAGCGGAGTTAGCTTCGATTTTTGCTCAGCCGGAGTAGCTCCGGCAAACTTCTTAACCATTTCCGCTGCGGCTTTCATTTTGTCACCCGAAATTCGCATCGCTTTCTTTTCCCCATGAATCAGAGTGACGGTGTCGCCGGTTTTCGCATCGGTGATCATCGACACTTGCGGGGCAGGGTCTACCCGGACCTTATCGCCTTTGAACTTGATCGTCATTTCACCAGGTGTTCCAGCCATGTCGACCTTTTGGACGAGAGTAAGATCCGCACGGAGAGAGGCGGCCGCGGCGAGGAGGAAGAAAAGGGCGATTCGTTTCATAGGAGAGTGCTAGTGGCGACGGGAGGAATTGGCAAGTCGCGATGCCACGGAAAAACCACTTGGCAGGAAGACGCAGGCACGGCAATTTGTGCAGCCCTAACGCGGGTGTAGCTTAATGGTAAAGCTGTAGCCTTCCAAGCTACTGACGAGGGTTCGATTCCCTTCACCCGCTGGGTGGCTAATTCCGGCAAATCGATTTCATTCCACCGACGTCTAACCCCAAATCCAACCGCTTATTCGGCACGAATCGCGCTCTCAAGCTTTAAACGGGGAAAAAGGTTGATTTGCATGGAGTGAGTTTTTACCCTGCCGCGACTATTTTGTTTCAATCGCAATCCTCGAAGACGCGTTCCATTATAGATATCGTGACAATTATCAATTATTCTCGGCTTGGCGCCCTTATCCTCGCCGGCCTAGCTATTGCCGGACAATTGGAAGCACAAGAGGATTTGCCTGCGGCTGAGTCGGAGACTGAGGACCAAACGGAGACACCGCCTTCCTCCGAATTCATCCCCGAAGCACCTATTCAAATTCGTCCGGATGAGGGGAGCCCGGTAGCTGGCACCGAAGTCAACGCTCCGGAATTCAATATTGGTCGGCATTTCCAGCTTTCCGGTTCGCTCACCGGTGGCTACGACGATAACGTAAACCTGACTCCAACCGGTTCACCCTCCTGGTATGCAAATCCTACTGGCACCTTTGGATATCGATTCGGCAATGCCCGGCTCGCGATGGACCTCTTAACAGGAGGCGGAATCAACTATTATTTTGATCATCCGGGCGGCCGGTATTATGACCCGATCGTCTACCTGACCTTTTCCCTGGCGTATAAAGTCACGCCGCGCTTGACGCTCAACTTTTTGACATCCTCAGCCTATGAATCGCAGCCGGAATATAGCACCGAGTTCACCGCAAATCGCCGGCTGGGAAATTACTTTCGTACGGACGATCGCCTTTCCCTTCATTACAGCTTGTCACCTAGGTGGTCGAGTGTCACCGGCTATTCTCTTAACGCGCTCGAATATGAAAGCTCAGCGGCCTCGGGACACGATCGTCTGCAACACTCATTTTCGGAGCACCTGCGGTATCTTTGGATGCCAACCACAACCCTTTCCGGGGAGTACCGGTTCAGTCTTAATGAAGCTGAAGGCGCTGGGGGAGGATCGACCACTCAATCCCTAATCGCAGGGCTGGAGCAATCCTTTAGTCCACGTTTCAGAGCCGATTTGCGCAGTGGCATACAGTTTCGTTCATCGGACAACGGTGGAGGGCAGACTTCGCCTTATGTGGAGACATCACTTGAGTATGAGCTGGGGTCACAAGGGAGAACATCGAGTCGACGATCGAGCACCGGCACTTATATCATTTGGACAAGTCGTTACTCAATCGAAGAGTCCGACCTGCAGCAGCGCGCGGGGCGCGAGACTTTTCGAACCAACCTGAAATTGAATTATGCAATAACCGCGCGGATCTCTGCCAGCCTCGCGCTCATCTACTCTCACGGCGACACTGAAACTACCAATCAGATCTCGAGCAGATCTCTCGGAGGATCACCAACCGAAAATATTTTTGATATCACGCCTTCCGTGCGCTACGCCATTACGCAACATTGCGCAGTTAATGTCGGTTACCGTTACACCGAAGTGGACCGCGGGTCGCATGCAACCGTATTGGAATCCCCTCAAGATATCACTTCCTATTCCCGCAATCGCTACTTTGCCGGAATAACCATTTCCTTCTAAAGGACAATCGGTAGATCAGGAGTCTGCCACCCGGGACTGTTGCTTTCGATTAAAGATCTGCCTCGATGACAGTGCGGTGCCGCCAGGCGTAGCCAAGGCCGGAGTAAAGGGTCAACGCGACAGTCAACCATACCAAAGCTGCCCCCGCTTCGTTCCAGGCGCGCTGCCACCAATCGCTCGCCATGATGTTCCCCCTCCATTCTGCGATCGCGAGCAAGGTGAGAAAGAAAATGACGGTAATTATTTGCCAGGAAGTTTTGTGTTTACCCAAACGCTCGGCTGTTAACACCTGCCCTTTTGCGCTCGCCATTAAGCGCAGTCCCGTAATTAAAAAGTCTCGACCGACCACTATCGTCGCCGCCCACGCTGGGATCGCCCGCAATGGCACGAGCGAGATGAAGGCCGCCGCGATCATGATTTTGTCCACCAGCGGATCCATCAACTTTCCGAAGTTTGTGACCGTTTGATAACGGCGCGCGATCTCGCCATCAAAAAAATCGGTGATGCCAGCGACGAGAAAAGTGATTAGCGCGGTGGTGTGTGCGTAACGCCAGGGCGAGCTCAACGCCGCCACAAATAAAACGGTTAAGGCAAGCCGGCTGAGAGTAAGACGATTCGCCCAATTCATACCAACGCCGGAACAGAAGTTCCTTTTTCCTGCTTCCGTCCAACCCCGAACCTAACCGATTTCCAAATCGGTACCCGCTTCTTTAACTCATCCACGATCCACCGGCTCGCTTCGAACGCGGAACCTCGATGAGCGGCCGCGACGCGCAAGAATAATGAGGTTTCACCCACTGCGACGAAACCAACACCATGATGCAGCTGGATCGCCAGAAGATCGAATCGCTCCGCCGCTTCTTGCGCAACTTTTCGCAGTTGATGCTCAGCCATTTCACGATGCGCCTCGTACTCGATTCCATCAATCTGTTCTCCGTTTTCCAGGGGACGAACATTTCCAAAAAACTCAACCATCGCACCTGCGCCGGAGGTAGTCTCTGGCGAAATGGAGCTGAGCGGGGCGCTCACCAATGCCACTTCACAATCGCAATTTGCCATTTGCCGGGGTTACTCGTTTACTGCATTGCCTTGAATTGAATGCACCTTAAAACCAGTTCCTCAAAATCATGACGATGCAATCGGATATTGGCCTGATCGGCCTGGCGGTGATGGGGGAAAATCTTGTCCTCAACATGGAATCGAAAGGGTTTTCTGTCGCTGTTTTTAATCGCACTACCGCCGTCACCGAAAAATTTGCCGCCACCCGCGGCAAAGGAAAAATAATCACGCCGACCAAGACAATCGAGGAATTCATCGGCGCGCTGAAACGTCCACGCAAAGCGATGATGATGATCAAAGCGGGCAAACCGGTTGATCAGGTGATTGGCGAAGTCGCCCCGCTCCTGGAAAAAGGCGACGTTCTCATTGACGGCGGAAACTCGCTTTTCATCGATACCCAGCGGCGCTTCCATGAGCTTGAAGGAAAGGGAATTCATTACATCGGCTGCGGCGTTTCCGGCGGCGAAGAAGGCGCACTGAAAGGCCCGTCGCTCATGCCGGGCGGCTCCGGCGAAGGTTACGAAATAATTGCGCCCATTTTCCGCAAGATCGCGGCCCAGGTCGATGGCGAGCCGTGCTGTCGCTACATGGGGCCTGACGGAGCCGGACACTACGTCAAGATGGTCCACAACGGCATCGAATACGGCGACATGCAGTTGATTTGCGAAGCCTATGCCATTTTAAAAAATGTCCTTGGGCTCGAAGCCAAAGATCTTGCCGACATCTTCGCGCACTGGAATCGCGGTGCGCTCGAAAGTTATCTCATCGAGATCACCGCAGAAATTTTTCGCAAACGCGACCCCGATACCGGCAAACCCTTGGTCGATGTCATTCTCGATAAGGCCGGCCAAAAAGGGACCGGACTTTGGACTTTACAGTCCGCCCTAAGTCAATCCGTCGTCATCTCGACTATCAACGCCGCAGTCGAAGCGCGCGTGATTTCGTCGCGTAAAGAAGAACGTGTGGCTGCATCGAAAATCCTGCCGCAGCCGCAATTGCCTACATTCAGCGGCAATCGGGACGAGCTTATCCAAGCCGTGCACGACGCGCTTTACGCTTCGAAAATTGTTTCCTACGCCCAGGGTATGGAGTTACTCGGTGCCGCCAGCATCTCTTACAATTGGAATTTGAACTTTGGTGACATCGCGACGATCTGGCGCGGGGGATGCATCATTCGCGCGAAATTCCTTAACCGCATCACCGAGGCTTACGCGCGCGATCCGAAGCTGCACAATTTGCTGCTTGACCAATATTTCAGCGACATCATCGGCAAAACGCAGCACAATTGGCGCGTCGCGGTTTCAGCTGCCATCAATTACGGCGTGGCCGTGCCCGCCTTTAGCGCTTCCCTGGCCTATTTCGACAGCTATCGGTCCGCACGTTTGCCGGCGAATTTGCTGCAAGCGCAGCGGGATTTCTTCGGCGCCCATACTTACGAGCGCGTTGATAAACCCGGGATTTTCCACACCGATTGGATGGGCGATCAACCAGCCCAGGAAATCAGCGAGCCCAAGCTAACCGCAAAACGCCACGCCGGCGAATAGGCCGAACACAAACATTGGCCGTCATCCGAGCGCAGTCGAGGGATCCCGTGATGTTACCTTACAGCGTCCGCAACGGGATCCCTCGACTTTCGCTCGGGATGACAGCTAATGAAAATCATGTGAGTCGGAGCCGACAAGGCCCTCGCTGATCAGTGGAAAAATCTTCTGCGCTTTGATTAACACCACGTTATCGGTGTTTTGCACCTCACCCTCGATTGCGAGAAACGGTTCTTCAGTGATCAGCAATCGGGTTTCCTCGAATAAATCCGGTGTCACGATCGCATTCGATACTCCGGTCTCGTCTTCCAAACTGATGAAGACAAATCCTTTCGCCGTCCCGGGCCGCTGACGGCAAATGACATTGCCCGCAATCCGAACGATCGATCCATGTTTTGCCTGGGCCAGATCGATTGCCCGCCAGACATCGCACAATTGCGCGCGCACCAATTTCATCGGATGCGGTCCGGTCGTCAGATCCATCACCTCGTAATCTGCGCGCACCCGCTCGGGCAAAGTCATGGCCGGCAGCGGCGATTTTTTCTTTTCGTCATCCCGAGCGTAGTCGAGGCATCCCGCCATGTTACCTTTAAGATTTCGCAACGGGATCCCTCGACTACGCTCGGGATAGCTGTGTTCTTTGCTCGGGTTCAACAAATCATCGTGCGGCGTTTCTTCCACTTTCCACATTGCAGCGCGCCGATGCTCGGCGAAACAATTGAGTGCGCCCAGATTCGCGAGGGCGCGCAGCTCATCTTTCGTTAGCAGCGCACGTTTTCGAAAATCTTCCAGCGACGCAAACGGGCGCTCATTACGTTCTCGCAAAAAATCATCGGCGTGTTCGCGCTGTAATCCGTTCACCACGCAAAATCCTAATCGAATCGTCTCGTCGGCAATGACCGTGCAATTCCATTCTGATTGCGCGACGCACACTGGCTTCACTTTCACGCCGTGCCGCCGCGCGTCTTTCACAATTGTCGCCGGTGTGTAAAAACCCATTGGCTGATTGTTGATCAAACTCGCGTAAAACTCCGCCGGACGATGCGCTTTCAAATAGGCACTGCCATAGGCCAGAATGGCAAAACTGATGGCATGCGATTCCGGAAATCCGTAGAGCGCGAAGGAGGTGATGGAATGCAACACTTTTTCGATCACCTCCGACGCGACCTGATTGCGCGCCATCGCCTCGCGCAGCTTTATGCTCACTCGGTTCATCCGCTCTTCTGAACGATGAAAACTGAGGGCACGGCGTAATTCCTCGGCTTCGTCTCCGGAAAAATTCGCCATGATCATAGCGATCTTCAGCATCTGTTCCTGAAATAACGGCACCCCGAGGGTACGCTCCAGCACCGGCTTTAATCGCTCGTCGAAATACGTGATCGTTTCCTTGCCAGAGCGGCGCGCTAGATAGGGATGCACCATGTCGCCCTGGATCGGACCCGGACGGATGATCGCGACTTCGATCACGACATCGTAAAAACATTTCGGCTTCAATCGCGGCAGCGTCGCCATTTGCGCGCGACTTTCGATTTGGAAAACACCGATGGTGTCGGCCGTTTGCATCATCTCAAACGTTTTCGCGTCATCCTTCGGGATGTGAGCCAGATCGAGCGGGCGGCCGCGTTCGCGACAAAGCTCAAACGCATCCTGCATCATCGACATCATGCCGAGCCCAAGCAGATCGACTTTCACAATGCCCAGGTCTTCGCAATCATCCTTGTCCCATTGCGCCACTACTCGGCCCGGCATCGACGCGTTTTCCAAGGGCACAAACGAGCTCAGTTTATTCTGACAAATAATCATCCCGCCGGAATGCTGCCCGAGATGGCGCGGTAATCCGTAAATTGCGTGATACAAACCAACGAACGCCGGCATCCGCGGGTGCGCTTTCGGCAAACCAGCCTGCTCGATCTGCGCTTCGAGCTCGAGAGTGTGCGGAAAATCGCCGCTCGCGAACAAATGCGAAAAGCGATCGAGAGTGCTCGGTGAAAAATTTAGCGCTTTTCCGATCTCGCGAGCTGCGCTTCGTCCGCGATAGGTAATTACGTTCGCGGTCATGGCCGCGCCGTGTTTGCCGTAACGCCGGTAAACTTCCTGGATGACGCGCTCGCGCCGGTCCCCGCTCGGCAAATCAAGATCAATGTCCGGCCAGCCTTTGCGGCTCTCGTTCAAGAATCGTTCGAAAACGAGATGATTACTCACCGGATCAACCGGCGTGATGCCGAGACAAAAACAGACCGCGCTGTTTGCCGCGCTGCCGCGGCCTTGCACCATGATGTTGTTTTCCCGGCAAAAATTCACGATGTCCCATACGATCAAAAAATATCCGGAAAACCCGAGCCGGCTGATGAGCGCGAGTTCTTCTTCCAGCTGACGCTTTACTTTTTTTGTGATCGACTCGTAACGCTGTTGCGCGCCAAACAACACCATCGTGCGCAGGAACGAATTCATGGTGTGTCCGTCCGGCACCGGATATTCAGGAAATTCGTAACCGATGTTTTCCAGCGAAAATTGCAAACGATCCGCCAGCCGCTCGGTATTCGTGATCGCGTCCGGTAAATCGCGAAAGATTCCGTGCATCTCCGCGTCGCTCTTCAAATGATGCTCGGCGTTTTGGGTGAGTAATTTTCCGGCGAGATCTAAGTGGGTGTGCTCACGAATGCAGGTAAAAACATCCAGCACCTGGCGTCCGTACGGCTTGGCATATTGCACGCCATTAGTCGCTAGAATCGGCAACCGGAATTTCGAAGCGAGATCAACCAGTGCGCGATTAATCCGATCTTCGCCGCGCAAAAAATGCCGCTGAATTTCGACATACACATTTTCACGGCCGAAGGCGTTGATTAACCGTTGCGCGCGATCTTCAGCGGTCTGGGGAGCGCAGGCTGCCAGCCTGCGCTGTCCGGCAGCTTGCCGGACAGCTTGGTCCGATTGACAAACAAGCGTTGAAGATGTTTTCGGCAAGCTGTCGAAAAATGCGGGCTGGCAGCCTGCGCTCCCCAATCCCAGCAACGCCACCAAACCTTGCGCGAATTCCGGGAGCTCATCCCACCGCACTGCGCATTCCCCTTTCACTTCGCTGCACAGATGCGCCTGAGTGAGTAGAGAACAAAGATTGGCGTAGCCGAGACGGCTTGCTACCAGCACCGGCAGGACGCTTCCATCTTCCATCGTTAATTCCGCCCCGGTAATTGGTCTCACTTTTTGCTCACGCGCCGCCACGGAAAATCGTTGCGAACCATAAACCCCGTTGCGATCGAGCAACGCCAGTGCCGGCATTTCCAATTCAGCCGCGACTTGGGCCAGTTGTTCCGGAAGCGACGCGCCGCGCAAGAAACTGAAGGCGCTACAGACGTGAAGTTCGATGTAAGACATACTCCAATTTTGGTCACCCCGAGCGCAGTCGAGGGATCCCGTTGCGGAACTTAAAAGTAACGCCGCGGGATCCTTCGACTTCGCTACGCTTCGCTCAGGATGACGTTAATTGTTGCTCAATCATAAATTCCATCGATCGCCCACCCATCCTGATCGCAATGACAGCGCGCGAGGACGCCGTTCTCGATTTCCACATCCCATTCCACCTGCGCCCAAGCGCGTTCGTCCCACCAGTTTCCTGAGAGGGGGAAAGGCCCCTCTTCCGCGATCGTCGAGCCATCGATCTCTGATGTGCGCACGTGAATAGGGTGATTGTGTTCCAGTAATACGGTCGCCTTTTTTCGTTTGCGGAAACGGCGCAGGGGAATGCACCCCCTCACCGCCGTGCTGTCGCACGTGCCCCTCTCCCTCAGGGAGAGGGTAGGGTGAGGGCCGTTTTCCTCTCGAGCGAAAATGCCAGTCCGGCTCGGACGGAATTCCCACGCGAACGGCTCCATTCGAAATGCATCCGGCCGATGCGTTTCTTCCAGCACCGGCGTGCCGACACGATCCGCTCCGAGCAATCCGACCAGGCGCGCCAGTGTTTCATGCAATTGCACGGGATCACGCAATGCGGTTTCGAAAAGTCCAAACTGCTGGCGGACCGAGCGAGATGGCTGCGCTTCCAGTTCAATCGCAATGATTGGATGCTTCGAAGTAAAGTTTTCCAGATGCGTGTGCAGCATCCGAAAAAGGATGTCTTCATTGTTGGTCGGCTGTGGAATTTTGAAGATGCGATCGTACTGCGATTTGTCGGCGAAAGTGATGCGCAGCCGCAGTTCTTTGGCGACGAGATAGATGGCGTTTAATCGCGTCGCCAGCTGCTGTAAAAATCGGCGCAAAATGAAGAGGAGTGGCTCGACGGTTTCAATTTCGTTTTCGAACTCAAAGCTTTCGATGAACGATTCCGGCGGAGAAACGAGTTTCAAAATTCGCTCGGCCTGGCCATTGGCGCGTTCCCACATTTCAACCGCGCGCATCCCTAGGCGCGCGGCCAGATCATCGCGTGACAATGCCGCCAGTTGCCCAAGGGTGTGAATTCCCCACTGATGCAGAATCGAAAGAATGCGTTCTCTTTCTTTGGCGCGTTCGATTTGTTTGGGCGTGTGCGGCGGCAAGACCGCCGGCGCAATGGACAAAGCAGGCGCACTCACACGCCAATTTTAAGGTCTTTCAGGATATGTTCAAGCGAACATAATAAGCCCTTCCGAGCGAAACTCGAGGGATCCCGCCGCGAAATCTTTAAGATAACTTCATCGGGATCCTTCGACTCCGCTTCCCTGCGCTCAGGGTGACCAGATTCTAAGTACCGCTCACAAAATCTCCACCGGACACTTCGGCAGCGCTGCCATGAAAGCCCGGCCATACGGTTTAGTCACAATCCGATTGTCGAGAATCACGATGATGCCTTGATCGCTTTTGGTGCGAATGAGGCGGCCAACGCCTTGACGTAATTTCAAAATTGCTTCCGGCAGCGAGTATTCGGTGAAAGCATCGCCACCACATGCTTCGATGGTTTCCAGTTTCGCCTCGATCAAGGGATGATCGGGAACGGCGAAGGGTAACCGCGTGATGATGACGTTGCGCAAAGCGTCACCAGGCACGTCAACGCCACCCCAGAAACTGTCGGTGCCAAATAGGACACTGCGGGGCGTGCTTTTGAATTCCTCGAGTAATTTCGTGCGCGGCAGACCTCCACCTTGCACCAGCAAATTCAAATCGTGTTCCGCGCAAAAATTTTCCATCCGCACCGCCAGCTCCTGCATCGCCCGATAATTCGTGAACAAGACAAAGGCGTGGCCATCGGTTTGCCCGACAAAATGTTCAATCCAATGCGCCAGCGCTTCTTCATAACCCGTGTCGCGAGGATCAGGCATTTTGCGGACGACGAACACTTTCATTTGCTGGTTGAAATTGAAAGGGCTGCCGAGCTGAAGGGGCTCCGCTTCTTCCGCGCCCACGCGATTGCGAAAATAGGCCAGGTCTTTTCGTCCCACCCCGAGCGTCGCACTTGTCATGACACAGGTGCATTCGTCGCGGAAAAGCATTTGCCGTAACGCCGGGGCAATATCGATCGGCGCGGCATTGAGCGTCAGGAGTTGTCCAACCTTGCCTGTCCTCTCAACCCAATAAACGTGATTCCGCGCGGATTGTTCGAGGAAAACTCCGATCCCGCAACGTGCCTCGGCGATGCGCCGGCCAAGTTCCTGCAACTCGGATTTCAACATTTCATCATCCTGGCGTTTGACCACCTCCGCCACTCGCGCCTGCAATGCGATCAGCCGGCCCGTGATCGTGTCCGGCACCAGCTCCGGCTGGCGCACCCGAAATTCGCGCCCTTTGCGGAAATCGCAGCGCGCCCCCAGCGCCTCAAAGAATTTGTCGATCTCTTCGACAATTTCCGCGGCCAATCGAACACCGGCTGCATCGCGCGTGACAGTAAACAATCCCTTTTTCGAGCGCGCGTTGTAGAGACGCTGCACCGTTGCACGCAAAAGATATTGCGAAATAACCGTCCCGATCTGGCGGGAAGCGGTTTGCTCGACCGTGTGCGCTTCGTCCAAAATCAAAAAATCGTTGGGAAACAGAAATCCGCTCTCACGTTCCATCTGCTCCTCGACCCCACCCAGGAGCATGAAAAGCAGCGTGTGATTGATGACCACGACCTGCGCGCTCTCAAATTTTCGGCGGGCGCGCTGATAAAAACAGCGATCGCTTTGCCCGCACGATTTCTTGGTACAAATATGGGCCTCGCTGCAAACTTGCGCCCAAACCTTCGCGTTTGGCTCGAAGGACAAATCGCTCAGCGTTCCGTCGCGTGTTCGCACCGCCCAGGCGGAGATTTCTTCGAGCTCGTTCTGCTCCGGCCCGGTAAAAAGATCGTTTTGCTGCTCGCGCGCACGCAAAAGCCGGCGCGGGCAGACATAATTCTGTCGGCCTTTGATCAGCGCTGCATCGAAAGTCTGGGGCAGAACTTTTTGTAGAATCGGAATGTCTTTGTAGAGAAGTTGTTCCTGAAGATTGATCGTGTGTGTTGAGATGATTGCCTTTTTCTTTTGCCCGAGCGCAAACAGGACCGCGGGAACCAGATACGCCAGCGATTTACCCACGCCGGTGCCGGCTTCCACCAGCAGATGTCGCTCCTCTTCCAGCGCCCGCGCTACGGCCGCTGCCATTTGCTGTTGTTGCGGACGTCGCTCGAAATTTTTCGCCTTCGCCAGAAGTCCGTTCGGTGAAAAAAACGATTCGGTTCGTTCCACAAAATCCGAGCCAATGGAGTCGCGTAATGCAATCATTCCTTAGTTACAGGTTACTCTGAATCCGGCTCCTTCGGAAAGACGTTGTGAATTTATTTGATCGATATATCACCAGAAATTTCCTGCAGGCTTACCTTTACTGCATCATCGGGTTCATATCGATCTGGTTCATCTTCGATATCAGCGACAGCATTTCAACCTTTCTGGATCAACACGTCGGTTTTGGCCGAGTGCTGGAATATTACGCCACCCAAATCCCGCAGATTCTGGTGATTCTGCTGCCAGTCTCCCTCCTGCTGGCCCTGCTTTTTGTTCTCGGGCGGATGTCGCGCGCGAACGAAATCGTCTCGATGCTGACCG
>Ga0209474_10001837_pt1 | contig 20174 bp, 19 predicted proteins | sample GraSoiAngelo_145_FD_185902 | JGI IMG/M metagenome (GOLD analysis project Ga0209474, IMG submission 185902) | Grasslands soil microbial communities from the Angelo Coastal Reserve, California, USA - 14_1009_05_20cm (SPAdes) (version 2) | ecosystem: Environmental > Terrestrial > Soil > Grasslands... | reverse complement strand
TGCGACGTCGCGCAAGACGCTCGAGGTCGCGCTGAACAATCTCGCGAACGCGCTCAAGAACCCCTCGCCCGATCGGACGCTGCTGAACGAGTAGGTCTGGCAGGTCGGGCGCGTCAGCCAGGTCGGGCAGGTCGGAAAAAGAAAAGGCCGGGCAGATCACTCTGCCCGGCCTTTGTCATTCGTAGTCCCCTCGTCCCCTAGTCCCCGTGGTGGAGCACTAACGCGGTTCCCACAGTTCCACCTTGTTTTGCTCGGGGTCGAGAAACCAGCCAAAGCGGCCGTAGTCGTAATCCTCCACGGCCCCGACGATTTCGGCGCCGCCTTCGCGCACTTGCGCGAGGGCCTCGTCGAGATTGTCGACGACGAGGTTGAACATGAATTCCTTGCTGGACGGCTGGAAATAGCTCGTCGCGGCAGGGAACGGCGCCCAGACGGTTTGTCCGGCAGGGGGCATCCTGGTGGGCGTGAAATTGACCGCCTGCCCCTCGAACTGAAGCCCAAGCCATCGCTGATACCACGCGCCGAGCGCCTCGGGGTCGCGTGATTTGAAGAAGAGGCCGCCGACGCCAAGCACTGTTGCCATGAGTGCCGCAGATTATACGAGAACCGATCATCATCCTGCGTAGATCAACGTGTACATGCGCTCCTGCGCGCGGTTGACGGCGACGACGCCCGCCGGCACCACATGGCTGTTCGGAATCAGGTTCGCGGCGAAGTCCTTGTAGATCGCGTCGGCGTCGCCGGCGCCGGCGGCCGCGAGCTGGCCGGCGGCGAAGTGCATCGCCATGTCGCACACGGCGAACTGCGTGCCGCGCTTCACGAGCCCGTCGATCGTGTTGCCGAGATTGGGCAGCGTCAGGCCGTACGCCGGCGAGTTGTACAGGTTCGTCGTCGGCGCCTGCTGCGTCTTGGGGTCCTTGAAGTTCAGCATCGCCGACATCGCCTTGCCGTACTTCGCCCACATCGCGTCGGTGAGCGCGAACGGCGTCGCGAAATGGCGCATGACGACGATCACCGAGAGATCCACGTCGCCCAGCTTGTACGCGCTCTGGTTCGCGACATACAGGTTGTTCGCGAAGAGCACCGCTTCGCCGGCGCCGTTCGCCGTGACGCCGTCGATCACCATGCGATGTCGGCCCGGCATCTTGTCCATCCAGTCGTCGTCGGCGTGGCGCGTCGCGCGGAACGGCGCGCCGGAGCTCTGTGCCGCCGCCTCTCCGCCGACGCCGAGCGTTGTCACCGCCGCACCGACGCCGGCGATGAACGCACGGCGCCCCGAGACCTTGTCTGCCATCTTGTATTCCTCCCGAATGACCGAAGCGTCGCACAGGGCCGTGGGGATGTAAAGGGGCAGTGATAGAGTGCGGGTCGAGGTTCATGACGTGTCGAGTGCATCCCGCCGCACGCGCGCTGCCTGCGCGCTCAGGCTTGCCGCCGTCCTCACGCTCGCGCCTGGCGGCGCGGTGGCTCAGCAAATCGCGGTGCCGTTCCTCGCGAGCGCGACGCGTCCGTCGGCGCTCGAGTTCGAGGGCGCCGAATGCGACGTCGATCCGTCGGGCCGCGCGATGACGTGCCGCTTCCAGCAGCTCTTTCTGACGCCATCGCCGGTCGCGCCCGATACGTGTCTCGCGACGACCAACGGCTACGATCGCCGATTCGAGAAGCAGGGCGCCGACTGGGTGAGCCGCGAAGGCCCCGACGGCGCGTGCGGCGTCGTCGACGTCGCGACGCTGAAGGACGGCGGCGGCGTCCGCTGGACGCTGGAGCTGCGGAAGATCGTGACGAGGCGCGACGCGTCGCCGCAGTGCCGCGCGGCAGACGAGCCGCTGGAGACCCTCAGCTGGCAGAACATCCGCCGCGAGCTGCCGTGCAAGTTCATCCAGCCCGGCGCGCTGCGGCCGTGACGCGCCCGCCTGTATGGCATTGCGCGCGGCGCAGCCTATAATCCGCCGCGCGCGTCAACCCAGGAGGATTCCCGGATGCTCTCTCGCCTTCTCGCCCTCGTCGCCGCGTGCGTGATGGCCGCCGCGCCCGCGCTCGCCCAGACCAACAACGCGAACACGCCGACGTGGTGGAACAAGTACGAGTACCTGCTCGCGAACGGCGCCGACAACTGCGCCGGGCTCCCGAGCTTCAAGGTCGGTCCGAACGTGGACGTGTCGAATGAATGCGGCCCGCAGAGCGAGACGTTCATCGCGCTGAACGCGGCGAAGCCGAAGGTGCTCGCCGCCGGCTCGAACGAGATTTTCCGGCTGCCGATGCGCGGCTACTTCTCGTCGGACGGCGGCGCGAGCTGGGGCGGCGTCGATCTGCCGCTGCCGCCGGCGAAGGGCAACGGCATCGACTTCGGATCCGATCCGACGCTCGCCTTCGACGCCAGCGGCAACGTGTACTACGGCTACATCGTCGTCTATTTCGGCAACGGGAACGGGATCAACGGGACGGCGGTCGGCGTCGCGCGATCGACCGACGGCGGGAAGACGTATCCGCAGTTCACGCTGTTCTCGCAGGAGGGCGGCGAAGGGCACTTCAACGACAAGCCGATGATCACCGCCGACGCGAACCCCGCGAGCCGGTTCCGCGACAACGTGTACATGGCGTGGGACGCAGCGAACGGCGGATCGAGCGGCGGCGGCGTGCGGCTGGCGCGCTCGACCGATCACGGCGCGACGTTCACGACCCTCCGCATCGACGATCCGCGCGGCCCCGGGCGCGCGATCGGCGCGGATCCGTTCGTCGGACCGAACGGCGAGGTGTACGTCGCGTGGAACGACTACGCGGCGAACACGATCGCGTTCAACCGGTCGCTCGACGGCGGCGTCACGTGGGGCGCGCCGCACGTCATCGCGTCGAAGACGCTGCCGTTCGACATCGCGATTCCCGCCGAGTTCAACCGCGGCGCACTCGTCTACCCGGCGTGCGATGCCGACCGCTCGGCGGGGCCGCACCGCGGGCGCCTCCACTGCTCGTGGATGGATCTCGCGGCGTCGGGCAACACCGACATCTTCGCCTCGTACTCCGACGACGGCGGCGCGACGTGGTCGCCGGCCGCGGCGGCGACCGATCGGCTGCCGAACGTGGACCGCTTCAACCACTGGCTGTCGGTCGACGGCGCGACGGGCGACGTGAACATCTCGTTCTACGACACGCGCAACGACACCACCGGCTCGCGCTACATGACCGACATCTATTTCACCCAGCTGCGCGCCGGCGCCGGCGCGTGGCTCTCGCCGAACCTGCGCGTCACCGACGTCAGCTCGAACGAGCACGACTGCAGCGGGCAGTTCCCGTGCGCGGCGATCAACTACGGCAACCAGCAGGGCGACTACGCCGGCCTGGTGTCGTACGGCGGCGTATCGCATCCGGTCTGGACCGACAGCCGGAACCAGCTCGATCCGTTCGGCGGCTGCCGCACCGGGCTGGCGATGGAGGAAGTCTTCACCGCGACGGTGACGCAGAAGCGTTGAGACAGCGCCGCGATTCCTCGCACGGAGATCTCGCCCGAGATCTTCGTGCCGCCGCTCGCCGCCCCGCGCGCGCCGCGCGCTCCGCCGACTTGAAATCCGCTGCACGCGCCGGGTATGGTAAGGGCCGCTCGTCAAGTTCTTTCCAATCGGTCGGCGGCGTGGACGCGAAGTCTGGAGAGGATGTCGCATGGCCAGCGTGACCGCACCTGTTTCCGTGGGGCTGCCCGTGCGGCGGTTCGGGAAGACCGCGCGCCGCGACGCGTGGTGGGTGCAGCCGCTGCTCGTGTTCCTCGGCCTCTCGACGTTTCTGGTCTATGCGACGTGGGCGGCGTTTCAGGGCGATCACTACACGTACGGCCCGTACCTCTCGCCGTTCTACTCGCCGGAGATTCTCGGGTCGTCACCTCACAGCTGGTTCGGCCCGAAGCCCGCGGCGTGGCCGGTGTGGCTGCCGTTCTCGCCGGCCCTCTTCATCCTGCCGATCCCGGCGTTCTTCCGGCTCACGTGCTACTACTACCGCGGCGCCTACTACAAAGCGTTCTGGGCGGATCCGCCGTCGTGCACCGTCGGCGAGCCGCGATCGAGCTACTGGGGCGAGAACTCGTTCCCGCTCGCGATGCAGAACATCCACCGCTACATGCTGTTTCCTTCGGTCGGCGTGCTCGCGATCCTCGCGGCCGACGTCTACGCGGCGCTCTGGTTCGCCGATCCGGCGACGGGCCGCGCCTCGTTCGGCATCGGCGTCGGCACGCTGGTCCTCGCGGCCAACGTCGTGCTCCTCAGCGGGTATCTCTTCGGCTGCCATTCGATGCGCCACGTGGTCGGCGGCTGCGTGGATCGGCTGTCGTCGGCGCCGCTCGGCGTGCGCACCTACGCCTGCGTGAGCTGTCTCAATCGGCGCCACATGATGTGGGCGTGGACGAGCCTCTTCTCCGTCGGCTTCAGTGATCTCTACGTCCGCTTGTGCTCCATGGGCGTGTGGTCGGACGTCAGGATCTGGTGATGCCCGAGCACCAGATACACGAACATGACGTGCTCGTCATCGGAGCGGGGGGAGCGGGGCTGAGGGCGGCGATCGAAGCGTCCTCCGGCGGCGTGTCGGTGGGCCTGGTCTGCAAGTCGCTGCTCGGCAAGGCGCACACGGTGATGGCCGAGGGCGGCATCGCCGCGGCGATGGCGAACGTCGACGACCGCGACAACTGGAAGGTGCACTTCGCCGACACGATGCGCGGCGGCCAGTACGTGAACAACTGGCGGATGGCGGAGCTGCACGCCAGGGAGGCGCCCGATCGCGTGCGCGAGCTCGAGAAGTGGGGCGCGATGTTCGATCGCACCGCCGACGGCCGCATCCTGCAGCGCAACTTCGGCGGCCACCGCTACCCGCGGCTCGCGCACGTCGGCGATCGCACCGGCCTCGAGATGATCCGCACGCTGCAGGATCACGGCATCCACCAGGGGATCGACGTGCACATGGAGTGCACGATCATCCGCCTGCTCACCGACGAGGGCCGCGTCGTCGGCGCGTTCGGCTACGAGCGCGAGCGCGGCCGCTTCAAGCTGTTTCGCGCGAAGGCGATCGTCCTCGCCACCGGCGGCATCGGCCGCGCGTTCAAGATCACGAGCAACAGCTGGGAGTACACCGGCGACGGCCACACGCTCGCCTACGAGGCGGGCGCCGATCTGATGGACATGGAGTTCGTGCAGTTCCATCCGACCGGCATGATCTGGCCGCCGAGCGTGCAGGGGATTCTCGTCACCGAGGCGGTGCGCGGCGAAGGCGGCGTCCTCAAGAACAGCGAGGGGCGCCGCTTCATGTGGGACGACATCCCCGAGAACTACCGCGCGCAGACCGCCGCCGACGACGAGGAAGGGTGGCGCTACACGCAGGGCGACAAGGCCGCGCGGCGCCCGCCCGAGCTCCTTACGCGCGATCACGTCAGCCGCTGCATCATGCGCGAGGTGAAGGCCGGACGCGGCAGCCCGCACGGCGGCGTGTTCCTCGACATCGCCTGGATCAAGTCGAAGCTGCCCGGCGCCGCCGAGCACATCAGGAAGAAGCTGCCGAGCATGTACCACCAGTTCAAGCAGCTCGCCGATCTCGACATCACCGAGCAGCCGATGGAAGTCGGTCCGACGACGCACTACGTGATGGGCGGCGTGCGCGTGGACGCGGAAACGCAGATGTCGAGCGTGCCCGGCCTGTTCGCCGCTGGCGAGTGCGCGGCCGGCATCAACGGCGCCAACCGCCTCGGCGGCAACTCGCTCTCCGACATCCTCGTCTTCGGCAAGCGCGCCGGCGAGCACGCGGCCGAGCACGCGAAGCGGCGGAAGAGCGGCGCGATCGACGGCCGGCAGCTCGACGAAGCCGAGCGCTGGGCGCTCGAGCCGTTCGAGCGCGGGACACAGGGCGAGGGGCCGTACCAGGTGCAGTACGCGCTGCAGGAGCTGATGCAGGATCTGGTCGGCATCGTGCGCACCGAGTCCGAGATGCAGCGCGCGCTGGCCTCGCTCGACGAGTTGCGCGCGCGCGCGGCGCGCGTCGGCGTCGGCGGCCATCGCGAATACAACCCCGGCTGGCATGCCGCGCTCGATTTGCGCAATCTGCTGACGGTGTCCGAGGCGGTCACCCGATCGGCGATCGAGCGGAAGGAGAGCCGCGGCGGCCACTTTCGCGACGATTACCCGGAGAAGCTGGCGAGCTTCGGCGCCGTCAACTTCATCGTGCGCAAGGGATCGGACGGCCGCATGAACGTCTCGCGCGCGTCGATCCCCGAGATGCCCGACGAGCTGAAGCGGATCATCGAGGAGATGACATAGATGGCGGCGACGGCGACGTTCCGAATCTGGCGTGGCGACGCCGCCGGCGGCGCGTTCCACGACTATCCGACCGAGGTGACCGACGGCATGGTCGTCCTCGACGCCGTGCACCAGATCCAGGCGCGCGCGGCGAACGACCTCGCCGTCCGCTGGAACTGCAAGGCGGGGAAGTGCGGATCGTGTTCGGCCGAAGTGAACGGGCATCCGCGGCTGATGTGCATGACGCGGCTCAACCAGCTCGATCTCTCCGCGCCCGTCACCGTCGAGCCGATGCGCGCGTTTCCGCCGATCCGGGATCTCGTCAGCGACGTGTCCTGGAATTTCCGCGCGAAGAAGAGCATCAGGCGCTTCGCGCCGCGGCCGCCCGACGCGCCCGACGGCAGCTGGCGCATGGCGCAGGTCGACGTCGAGCGCGTGCAGGAGTTCCGCAAGTGCATCGAGTGCTTCCTCTGCCAGGACGTCTGCCACGTCCTGCGCGAGCACGCGATGTTCGATCGCTTCGTGGGGCCGCGCCATCTGGTCTACGCGGCCGCGCTCGAGATGAACCCGCTCGACACCGAGAACCGCGCGCGCGATCTGAAGCGCGCGCACGGCGTCGGCTACTGCAACATCACGAAGTGCTGCAGCAAGGTGTGTCCGGAGAACATCGCGATCACCGACAACGCGATCATCCCGCTCAAGGAGCGCGTGATCGATGAGCTCTACGATCCGGTCGTCAAGCTGCTGAGGGTGTTCCGCTCATAAGTAGGGCGACCCTTTCAGGGTCGCCTGGCGAGGTTGAAAGCCTCGCCCGACACGTCCTGAGACGCGCTCTGACACGGTGACTGGGAGGGTGCCATGGAGTTCGAACTGAAAGCGGTGTCGCCGCAAGCCGTGCCACGGACGCTCGCGAAGGCCGAACGATACCGGCTGCTGAACGAGCCGGGGGAAGCCGAGAGCATCTGCCTCGACGTCCTCCAGATCGAGCCGGCGAACCAGGAAGCGCTCGTGATGCTGCTCCTCGCGCTCACCGATCAGTTCCACGAGGATCCGTCGCTCATCGCCGAGGCGATGGCCACCGCGGCGCGGCTCGGCGACGACTACGAGCGCGCCTACTACACGGGCATCGTCTACGAACGCCGGGCGCGCGCGCAGCTGCGGCAGGGCACGCCCGGCGCCGGATCGCAAATCTACGAGTGGCTGCGCGACGCGATGAACTGGTACGAAAAGGCCGAAGCGCTCCGCGCGCCCGGCAACGACGACCCGCTGCTCCGGTGGAACGCGTGCGCGCGCGCCATCATGCACGATCGGCATCTGGTGCCGATCTCCGAGGAGCGCGGCGAACCGCTCTTCCTGGAATAACGGAGAGCCGACCGTCCGCGTCGACCTTCACGCGGACGTCGGATCAGATCCAGGATCAGATCCAGGATCAGATCCAGGATCGAATCTGCCGGGCGCTACTGCACCTTCCCGCAGATCGCGTAGACGACGACGTCGGTCGCGCCTGCGGAGTTGAACGAGTTGTTGCGGATCTCGCCGACCCAGGTCGCCGACGCCGGATCCGGGAACGACGACGAGACCGTCGCGTAGTGGAACGCGTTCAGCGCCTGCACGCCGCCGCCGAGCGGCCGTTTGCCGGCCGGGCACGCTGCGCGTGCGCTCAGCACGTCGCCGCTCGCGAGGTTCGCAGAGTGCGTCGACGCCGACACGATCTCGTAGCCGCTGACGCCCGGCGCGCCCTGCGGGCCGACCGGGCCTGACGGGCCGATCGGTCCGACGGCGCCCGGCGCACCGGCCTGGCCGGCGGGGCCTGCGGGTCCCGCGAGTCCCTGCGGGCCTGAAGCCCCAACCGCCCCCGCTGGCCCGACGGGTCCGATTGATCCTTCAGCTCCCACCGGTCCTGCGGGGCCGGCGGGTCCTGCCGGTCCGACTGCGCCTGCGGGGCCGGCCGCGCCCTGCGGTCCTGCTGCGCCCTGCGGTCCGACCGCGCCCTGTGGTCCTACTGCGCCCTGCGGTCCTACCGCGCCCTGCGGTCCTACCGCGCCCTGTGGTCCTACTGCGCCCTGCGGTCCTGCTGCGCCTTGCGGTCCTACCGCGCCCTGCGATCCTACCGCGCCCTGCGGTCCGACCGCGCCCTGCGGTCCGACGGGTCCGACTCCGCCGGCCTGCCCGTCGGCGCCGCGCGGACCATCGGCACCTTGCAGTCCCTGCAACCCCGCCGGCCCTTCGGATCCTTTCGCGCCGGGTTCCCCCATGGGACCCTGCGGGCCAGCCGGCCCCTGGCCGCCGATGGTCACGAAGAAGGAGCTGGCCTGGCCCTGCCCGTTCCCCCGCGCCACCGTCAGCAGGTAGGATCCCGGCGGAAACGTCCGCGACAGCGCGACGTCGACCTGCGACGTCGAGGCGCTCAACACGGCCATCGGCACGCGATCGATCGTGACGTACGGCGCCGCAACGCCGCCGTTCCTCGATGCCGTCCCGAAGTTCTCGCCCTTGATGCACAGGCGATCGTGGGCCGCGTCGAACGACGCGCTGGAAATCACGAGTGAAGCATCCTGCGCGGCGACGGCGGTTGCGCCCGCTGTGAGCATCAGCGCCACACCGGTCATCAGCGCACGATTCAGCAGCTTCATCGGCAAACCTCGCTTTCCTCTGCCACCATGAAGCGCAAGAGGCTCGCCACCTCTGCCGAATTGCCAGTAATTGCTGCCGTACCTATCGGTTATGGGCGGCGGCGGAAATCATGCCACCCTTTCGGGCGCGTGCCGAAACGGGACGCGGCCAGCCTGATTTGTATGGCTTGAACGGTCAAGCAGGATTGTAAGTAGCCCTAATATCGGCGTTTTTCCTGCCGCAGGATGTCGAAGCGCGCGGTGTCCGCGATGGCCATCACCGCCATCACGCCCGCCTGCACCGGATCGGAGACGACGAGATCGGCGGCGTCGGGGACGCTGCCCGCCATGTTCAGCGAGATCACGCGCAGGCCCTGCGCGCGCACTTCCTCGACGGCTCTGGTGATGTCGCCGCCCATCAGCGCGCCGGCGAGCACCAGCAGACGCACGCGCGGCAGCAGGACGACCGCGCGCACGGCGGCGGCGAGATTCTGCTCGCCGACGAGCGGGATCGTGTCCACCGAGATCCGCTCGCCACGGATGTTGTGGCGATCGGCTTCGGCGATCGCGCCGAGCGCCACCTGGCCCACCTGCGCGCCGCCGCCCATGATCACGATGCGCTTGCCGTAGATCTTCGCGAAGGACGCCGTCGGGTCGACGGCGTTGACCGCGCCGAGCGCGCGCATCTCGGCGACGAGCGGATCGAGCGGCTGCTCGGTCGAGAACTCGACGTAGATCTGCGGATCGCGATCGCGGTGGCGGATGATGTCGACGTAGCTGATGTTCGCCTGATGCGCGGCGAGCACCCTGGTGAGATCGTGGAGCGCGCCCGGCTGATCGGCGACGGTGGCGAGCACGGCATGCGACGGCATAAGGCGCATGGTAACCGACCGGCATCCGCGCCGGGATTGTCCGAGCGATGACGAAATCGGCATTGCCGTGCACTTCCGGCGGGCGAATTCCGTGCGAAGCGCGCCGCGATCTCGCCCGAAATCCGCGCGGCAGATCGCGCCGCCGCGTGGTACCGCCGTTGCGACGCACGCCGCGATGGCATCATCCGACATCTCAATCGTCATTGCGGATCCCGGCAGCATGGCCGCGATTCGCGACACCGCGTCGCTGCCCGGACGCATGATGCCGTTTCCCTCCGCCAGCCTCGGATCGGCGATGGAGAGCGTGCGCGCGTACCGGCCCAAAGTCGTCGCGGTCGATGCCGCGCTGGCGCAGACGCCGTCGGGCGCGGCGTTTCTCGATCGCATCGAGCAGCTGAATATCGCCAAATCGATCCTGCTGCTCGTCGAGCACGACGGCCGCTGGATGACGGCGCCCCGCGCCGCCGGCGCGCAGGGCGTGACGCCGTCGTCGGGCGGCGGGCGCGGGTCGCACGCGTCGAAGCCGGTCGTGGCGGCCGCCGTGGTCGCGCCGGCCGCGCGCGCGGAAGTCGTCAGCACGCGGCGCGTGCCGCGCTTCCTCGTCCGCGATTCGCTCGACATCGTTGTCGAGAGCGGATGCGCGCATCTGGTGGATCTCTCGGTCCTCGGCGCGCAGCTCGTGTCGCTGCCCGTGCTGCGTCCGGGGCAGAAGCTGAAGGTCGCGCTGCCCGACACGGGCGACATGCTGACCGTCGTCGCGCAGGTGGCGTGGTCGCTCTTCGAGAAGCCGCAGATCCAGTCCGAGCCGCACTATCGCGTCGGCCTCGAGTTCACCGACGCCGCGCAGGTCGCGCTCGAGCAATATCGCCGGCGGCACTGCGGCGATCAGCCGACGCAGTTTCGCCGTTAGACGCGCCGAACCTCGGTCGTCGCGCGCGATGTATAGTGGGTCGCATGAACCGGCGTGCTGCCGGCCGGGGCGCTGCGATCGCCGTTGCGGCCATCCTCGCGAGCTGGACGAGCGTCGCGTCTCTTCAGGAAGCCAATCCCGAGGCGCCGTTCTTCGACTTCCGCACCGAAGCGCCCGGCACGATCCGCCACATCACCATCGCTGATCTTCCGCGCCCGTACGTGCCGCCGGTCCAGTGGGACTACCGGCCGTCGCTGCCGTCGGCGTGGCCGCAGGTGCCGCGCGGCTTCACGATCGAGCCGTACGTTGCGGGAACGATCGCCTCGCCGCGCTACCTGAAGCGCGCGCCGAACGGCGACATGTTCGTGACCGACAGCGGGTCGGGACGCGTCTTCGTGATTCGCGACGTGCCGGGCGAGGCGTCGCCGCGGGTCGAAGCGTTTGCCGGCGGCCTGCTGCTGCCGTTCGGCATCGCGTTCTATCCGCCGGGCGACCGGCCCGAGTTCGTCTACGTCGCGAACACCAATTCGGTCGTGCGCTTCGCGTACGCGAGCGGCGACCTGCACGCGCGCGGGCCGGCGGAGACGATCCTCCCGCAGATCGCGCCGGGCGGTTCGAGCGGCCACTGGACGCGCGACATCGCGTTCTCCGACGACGGGCGCACGCTGTTCGTGTCGATAGGCTCGGAAGCGAACATCATCGACACCGATGCGGCGTCTGCCGAGACGCTGCGCGCGGCGATTCTCGAAACCAGTCCGACGGGCGGGCCGCTGAGCGTCTTCGCGTCGGGACTGCGCAATCCGGTCGCGCTCGCCGTCGATCCCGACTCCGGCGATCTCTGGACGACGGTGAACGAGCGCGATCTGCTGGGCAACAACCTGCCGCCCGATTATGTGACGCGCGTGCGGCGCAGCGGCTTCTACGGCTGGCCGTGGTTCTACGCGGGGAGCAACGAGGATCCGACGCTGCCGGGCCGGCATCCCGAGCTCAAATACCAGTCGATCGTGCCCGACGTGCTCCTGCAGCCCCACAGCGCGCCGATTCAGCTGACCTTCTACGACGGCGCCCAGTTTCCCGCGGCCTATCGCGACGACATCTTCGTCGCGTCGCACGGGTCGTGGAACCGCTCGATCCGCACCGGGTACGAGGTGATTCGCATCCCGCGCGCGAACGGGCGCGCGACCGGGCGATACGAGGACTTCGTCACCGGCTTCGTCAGCGACGAGACGCCGGACGGATCGCCGCGCGGCCGGCCCGCCGGCGTCGCCGTCGCCGCGGACGGATCGCTGCTCGTCTCCGATGATCTGACCGGCACGATCTGGCGCGTGCGCGCACAGCCGGCGTCGGACGCCGCGCGCGTTCCGCGCTAACGGGCTCTTCTCCCGGCCGTTCCTCTCACATTCAGCGGCTGCCGAGACGCGCCGTTGGCGTCCGCGGCGCACAAGTCGTTCAATCGGTTCGCCACTTCCGTGAGCACGAGGCGCGCGGCGCGTACTCGCGCCGGGCCCACGTGCGTCAGCGCGCCCCTGACGGCGTGCTCGACGGTGCCGCGCCGCATCCGCGTGTGCGCGAGGGCGCGGCGGTTCAATCGCAGGCGCACGCGGCGCGTGTCCGCCGGATCGCGGCGCCGCTCGAGGAAGCCGCGCGCCGCCAGACGCTGGAGGATGCCGGTGATCGTGCTCGGGTGCAGGCGGACCAGATAGGCGAGCTCGCTGGCGGAGATGTCCGGAAAGCGACCGACGACGCGCAGGACGAGACGCTGCGGTCCGGTGATGCCGAGCGCGTTCTCCATCCGCTTGGACATCCGCTGGAGCCCGTGCTCGATCGACCAGAGGAGCCGCATGAAATCGAGGACCGGATCGAGCGAGCGCTCGACGGTGGGGGCGTGGCGAGCGGACAGCATGGCCGAGGGCTTGGACGTCAACGCGTCACGGCTTCACGGCGATCATCTGCAGCTCCACGCGCGCGTGGTCGTTCAGCGCCGCCACCTGCACCGTCGCGCGCGCCGGCGGATCGGTCGGGAAGACCTCACGATAGACGGCGTTGAACGTCGCGAAGTCGTCGAAGCTCGCGATGTACGCGGTCACCGACGCGACGTGGCTGAAGTCCATGCCCGCCGCGCGCAGCACCTCACGGATGTTCCCGAGCGCCTGGCGCGTTTCGGCCTCCACGCCGCCCGCGACCAGGCGGCTCGTCATCGGATCGCGTCCGAGATGGCCTGAGATGTAGAGCGTGTTGCCGACCAGGATGCCGGGGCTGAAGGGCAGCCCGGTGTTCGGGCCCTTCTGGGGGCGTATCGCCCGGCGTCCGGCGCGCGCCGGCTGCTGCGCGGCGCCAGTCTGCAGCATCGCCGCTCCGATGCCGAGCGCGACCGCCGCGGCGAGTGCGAGTGTCGTTTTCATGAGACTTCCTCACAGCGTCCGGTGCATTCTACGCGGGAGCGTCCCGTGCTCGCTGATGGAGGAGGACTGATGGCGATTGCGTTTCAGCGGAATCTCGGCATGACGTTGCTTGGCGTCTGGCTGGTGCTCAGCGGGCTCGCCGGGCTGGTTTCGATCGGGTTGCCGTACCCGCTGATGGCGGTGCTGGCGTTTCTGGCCGGCGTGCTGATTCTGGCCGGGCGGTGAAGCCGGGCGCTGCGCCGATGCCTTTCTCGTCGCACAGATCCTGATAGCGACACATCAGCCGATACGCCGCCGGATCGTCCGGCGCGATGAGCGCGAGGGGCGCCCTCATCTCGCCTCGTTCCTCGTTCGCGCGAAACGCCGCCTGTGCAAGCTACCTCGTGGAACCGTCCCGCACGTCGATGACCGACGGGTTCCAGAGTACTGGCGGACGAAACGGCGCGGGCGTCGCGTGGACGATGCGCGTGCTCATCGCAAACGATAACCGCGGAAAGGCGAAGCACAAGGCCGGCACTTCGCGCGCCATCGTTCGCTGGACGTCGGCAAACAGCGCGCGCCGCCGTTCCGGATCGAGCGTCGTCACCACCTGGTCCATCAAACGATCGATCTCGGATTCCCACGACGTCGCGGGCGTCCGCTGCGACGGATTCCAGACGTGCGCGCTGCCGGAGCTGAGCCAGAAGTCGGCGTTCAACGCCGGGTCGGTGTCGGTCAGGAGCAGGCGGAAGTACGCGGCATCGTAGTTGCCGGCCGCGACGTACTGCATCAGCGTGCCGACGTCGAGCGCCACGACGTCCACTCGCACGCCCACGCGCGCGAGGCTCTCGCGGATCACCGCAGCGCCGCGCTCGAGCGACGTATTGCCTTTCTGCGTGAGCAGGCTGAAATGAACGGGCGTGCCGTCCGCGTCGTGCAGCATCCCGCCGTCCCGCGCGGTCAGCTTCAACGACGCGAGCAGGCGCTTCGCAGCATCGAGATCGTACGCAGGCATCGGTGCGTCCACGTACCACTCGCGGTTGCCGGGGGAGATGACGCCGTAGGCCGGCACCGCGGCTCCCATGTACACCGCGTCGACGAAGGCCTGGCGATCGATGCTGTGCGAGACGATGCGTCTGAAGTCCGGATGCTGCAGCCATCGATGCCGCGGATCTTTCGCCGCCGCCGCGGTGAGATTGATCCAGAACAGATCGCCGTCGAGGCTCACGCCGAGATCCGTCAGCGTGATGCGCCCGCCGTCGATCGCGCGCTTCAGCCCGCCGAAATCGGACGGGCGAATCTCGCTCTGCGTGAAGTCGATCGCGCCGGCTTCGAGCGCGAGCGATTCGGCCTCCTGGTCCGGCAACACTTCGAGGACGACGTGGTTGACGCCCTGCGCCGCGCGTGCGCCCGCCCGGCGCCAGTAATACGGGTTGCGCTCGAAGACGAGCCGCTGCCCGGGGTCGTACCGACGGAGCACGAACGGTCCGAGGCCCGCCATCTGCGCCGGCGGCGTCGACGGACCCCATGCCGATCGAAACGTGCCGGCGTCCAGCCGCGGCTTCAGCAGATGGCGCGGATAGATCGGAACCGCTTCGAGGAGGCGCAGGCCCGGTCCGAATGCAGACGGAAACCGAATGACAACCGTCGCGGCGTCCTCGGCCGAGATCGCGACGGGCTGCGAACCGACTCTGACGCTGTCCGCGAGGACGCTCGCAGTCCGCTCGTCGCCAACCGCCTGGAACGAAAAGACGACGTCGTCGGCGGAGAATGGCGCGCCGTCGGAAAAGCGAAGGCCTTTTCTCAGTCGGACGCGGAACGACCGGTGGTCCGGAAGCAGTTCCCATCCTTCAGCGAGCGCCGGTTCGAGCTCATTCGTGGCGCGGTTGACTCGCACGAGCGCCGACTGCGTGAGATACGTGAGGACGATCGTCGTCAGATCGCGCGCGACGTAGCGATTGAACGATCGAGGCTCCGCGCGAATCGACGAGACGATCGTGTCGGCAGCATGCTGCGCCCCGGGCAGCGCGCCCGACGCGCCACGCGGCATCACCGTCGTGAACATGAGGACGCCGCCGGCGGCGATCGCGAGGCCCGCCAATATCCACGCGGTCCGCGGACGACGCGCTTTCTCGTGCCGCAGCATCATGTTTGTGTACCTCAGGTATCGGCGCGGGCCGTCCCGATCGGCGTGTGCCGGAGTGAGACGCGGCGGCTCCACGAATCCCCGATGATTTGCAGAGTTGTGTGTCGGGTGTTCCGTCGTGCGACGCCGCTGTGCTTCGAGTGCGTCGAAACGGGACGTTCCTATATCCTTCAGGAGATCCAGGCTCGATCACCGAACTGTTATCCCACGCCAGTTCTGATAGTTAAGGGCACAGCACCTCAACGGCCGAGATCGGACCCGCAATTGCTGAGCAGGTCCGAGCCGTCCTTTACTCGGCCATAGAGTCACTTATGTTGAGCCCGCGTTCACGCCCCCGCATCGCCGTTCGTGCCCTGGTCATGGCTCTCGCAACGACGCTCGCGGCGTCGGTGGCCGGGCTTGACGCGCACAACGCCCCGAGCCGCGACACCAGCCGCAAGCTCGACGCGCACCTGAAGCAGGTCGTCGAACGCAACGACGACGCGACGCCGCAGCGGGTGATCGTGCAAGTCGATCGCGACGCGCTCGAGAGCGTGAGCGCGCTCCTCGAGAGCCGCGGCGACAAACTGATTCGCTATCACGCCGGCATCGGCGCGTTCACCGTGCGGTCGAAGCGTCTGCTGGAGTTGGCGGAGCATCCGGGCGTGAAGTCGATTTCCGTCGATGCGCCCGTCGGCGCATTGCAGACGATCGCGCCGCAGGTCACCGAACAGGTCGTCCGCGATTCGGTCAGCGTGTCGGGCGCATGGACGGGCGCCGGCGTGCGCGTCGCGCTGATCGACTCGGGCCTCGAGCCGTCGGCGGACTTCACCGGGCGGATTTCGGCGTTCTACGATTTCACGCACGGCGGCATCGCGGCCGCGCCGTACGACGACTACGGCCACGGCACGCACGTCGCCGGCCTGATCGGCAGCTCCGGCGCGCTGAGTAACGGCGCCTACGCCGGCATCGCGCCAGGCGTGCAGTTCGTCGTGCTGAAGGCGCTCGACTCCACCGGCGGCGGCTACACGAGCGACGTGATCAACGCGATCGAGTTCGCCACGACGAACCGCGCCGCGCTCGGAATCGACGTGATGAACTTGTCGCTCGGCCACGCGCCGTACGAAAGCGCCGCCACCGATCCACTCGTGCAGGCGGTTGAAGCGGCCGTGCGCGCGGGCATCGTTGTCGTCGCATCGGCCGGCAACTACGGCCGCAACCCGACGACCAACATCGTCGGGTACGGCGGGATCGCGTCGCCGGGCAACGCGCCTTCGGCGTTGACGGTCGGCTCGTACATGACGCAGGACACCGTCCGGCGATCCGACGATCGCATGAATGGGTTCAGCTCGCGCGGCCCGAGCTATTACGACGCCTTCGCCAAGCCCGACATCGTCGCGCCCGGCTATCGGCTGATCTCGAACGGCGCGAAGCAGGGGATGCTGTACCAGTCGTATCCCACGCTGCGCGTCATGGGCACGACGAGCTACGACTACCTCACGCTGAGCGGCACGAGCATGGCCGCCGGCGTGACCACCGGCGTCGTCGCGCAGATCATCCAGGCGAACCGCTCGACGAATCCAACGCGCGCGCTGCCGCCGAACGCGATCAAAGCGGTGCTGCACCACACGGCGCTGCGCCTGCGGGACGACGCGGGCGCGGAATACGATGCGCTCACGCAGGGCGCCGGCGCGATCAACGGCGACGGCGCGATCCGTTTCGCGCGCAGCATCATCAACTCCTCTCCGGTCGGCGCAGCGTGGCTCGACATGTCGTTGTCGCCTGACCCCGGCTCGTCGTTCATCGGCGGCGAGACAGTGGTCTGGGGCAATACGGTCGTCTGGGGCAACACCGTCGTCTGGGGCAACACGATCCAGGTGAACCAGGCGGCGTGGGCGAACACCGTCGTCTGGGGCAACACCGTCGTCTGGGGCAATACCGTCGTCTGGGGCAACGACGTCGTCTCCGACAACACGGTTGTGTGGGGCAACACCGTCGTGTGGGGCAATGCCGTCCTCCAGGGAAACACCGTCGTCTGGGGCAACAACGATCTCACGGGATCGACGACCGGCAACACGACGCTCTGGGGCAACACGCTCGTCAATGCCCAGCCATGATGCGTCGGCGCCGGCATCACGCGAAGAAGAAGGATTAAGGTGACGCGGCTGCGGGCGCACGCCGAACGGCTCTTCCTGCCCGTCGTCATCGGCGCGGGCGCGTGCGCCGTCGTCGGATCGCTGCGCGGGCTCGCGGTCAACCCGGTGGACCAGCGATGGTTCGTCCTCGCCGGATTGACGGTATTGAGCGGCTCGGCGACGCTGAGGATGCCCGGCACCGCCGTCAGCTTTTCCATCTCGGACAGCTTCACGATGGCGGCGGCGCTCCTGTTCGGCCCGGCCGCCGGGACGATCACCGTCGCGATCGACGGCCTCGTGATTTCGATGCGTCTCGCCGCGCGGCGGCCGCTGCCGGCGCGGCGCGCGCTGTACAACGCCACGGCGCCGCCGCTGGCGATGTGGTGCGCGGCGCAGGTGTTCCTGTGGCTGGCCGGGAGCGACGGCGTCGCGAACGCGAGGCACGCGATCGGCCACCTCGTCGGCCCGCTGCTGGTGTTCGCGGGAGTATTCTTCGCGCTCAACACCGGGCTCGTCGCGATCGCGATTGCGTGCGAGCAGCGGGTCAGCGCGCTCAACATCTGGCGCGAGCACTTCAGCGGACTCTGGCTCACCTACTTCGGCGGCGCGGTGGTCGCCGCGCAGCTGATCGTGCTCGTTCAGGAGCGCGACGCCGGGTTGTTCGTGTTCGTGCTTCTGGCGCCGATTCCTCTGATCATCTACGCCACGTTCAAGCACGCGGTCGGCCGGATGGAAGATCGCGTCGGCCATCTCGATCAGATGAACGGGATGTACCTGTCGACGATCGAGACGCTGGCGCAGGCGATCGACGCGAAAGACCAGGTGACGCACGGCCACATCCGCCGCGTCCAGCAGTACGCGATCAAGCTCGCGCACGCGCTCGGGATCAACGATCCGTCGGAGCTCCGGGCGCTCGAGGCGGCGTCGCTGCTTCACGACGTCGGCAAGCTCGCCGTGCCCGAGCACATCCTGAACAAGCCGAGCACGCTCACGCCGCTCGAGTTCGACAAGATGAAGCGGCACGCCGACGTCGGCGCCGACATCCTGTCGTCGATCAGCTTTCCGTATCCGGTCGTCCCCATCGTGCGGCATCACCACGAGAATTTTGACGGGACGGGTTATCCGGCAGGCCTGGCCGGCGAAGCGATTCCCATCGGCGCGCGGATTCTCTCGGTGGTCGATTGCTTCGACGCCATGACGTCGGACCGGCCGTACCGCCAGCGCGTCTCGCAGCAGGAAGCCGCGCGTCTGCTGCACGCTCGCAGCGGCACGATGTACGACCCGCGGGTCGTGAAGAAATTCCTCGAGATCAGAGAGACGATCTTCACGCCGCCGCCCGATCGTCGTGAAACCTCCGACGCGCTGATCGACATCACGCGGACGGCGCAGAACGGAACGCGGCGCTCGACGGCGCCGCTGCACGATCGCGAGATGCTCGCGACGCTGTTCGACCTCGGGTTCCATGCCGCGCAGGCCGGAAATCCTGCGGACGGCATCGCGAGCGTTCAGGCGATCGTCCAGCGGTTGATGCCGGCCGACATCATCGCGCTGTACCTGTACTCGCCGGAGGCCGACCATCTGGTCGCGACCGTCGTCGTCGGCGCGCACGCGGCGCAGATTTCGGGAACGACGATGCCGATCGGCCAGCGGCTCACCGGGTGGGTCGCCGCGAACCGGCAGCCGATCGTCAACTCCGACGCGGCGCTCGACCTCGGCAATCTGACGCTGCAGCTCGAGCCCCCGCCGCAGACCTGTTTGAGCGCGCCGATATGCGCGGACGGCGACATGCTGGGCGTCGTCACGATCTATTCGACGCGGCGACAGCCGTTCACCGACGGCCACGTTCCGGTGCTCGAGGTGCTTGCCGGCGGCCTGGCGCGCCTCCTCAGGCCGCAGCCGAGTGCGCCCGCGCTCGAGCCGCCGCCGTACCGCACGCCCGACTACGCGCCGGACAATCGCGTCCACTGATTCCCCCGACTGATCGACGCCGCGAAGCGATTCTCGCCATTTCAATGCGTGCTAGACTCCGCTGACGAAGTCGGCGCCGCGCGCGCGGCCGTCGGAGGATGAACATGCGATCGCCGTGGTCTTCGCTCGGCATGTTGGTCATTTCTCTCTCCGCTCTGGCCGTGGCGCCGTCCGGCACGCAGAAGCCGGACGATCCGCGACGCGCCGCCGCGCAAGCCTCCGACGCGCAACACGCGTTCGATCGGATGAAGAGCCTCGCCGGGACGTGGATGGGCGAAGCGACGATGAGGCACGGCGCCGAGATGAACAAGGCCCCGGTGCGCGTGTCAGTACGCGTGACCTCCGGCGGCGCCGCGTTGATGCACGAGATGGTGCCGGAGGGCCGGCGTGACGATCCGACCCGCGGCGACGACGATCCGATCACGATGTTCTATCTCGACGGCGACCGGCTGCTCCTGACGCACTATTGCGATTCGGCGATGAACCGGCCTCGTATGGCTGGTGGGTTGTCGGCCGACGGCAAGAGCGTTCGGTTCGATTTCCTCGATGTCTCGGGCGGGACGAAGGACGGCTACATGAACGGCGCCGCCTTCACAATCATCGACGCCGACCATCACAGCGAGGACTGGACCTACATGATGCCGGGCGGCAAGCCTGGCGATCATGCGCACATCGACCTGGTCCGCACCCGTCCGTAGTTGCGACGCTTCGCCTGCGTTTAGATGTTCTTTACGCCGTCGCGTCAGCAGCGCTGCATTTATCATAATTTTACTATTAACTTACGCAGTCAATGGCCGTCAATATTGGCTCTCTCGGCTAGTCTCACGTATTCATTACGTTTAACTAATGATTTACATACGATTAAACAGCAATAGTTTTATGTGACGCGATAACGCGTATGCCGCCAG
>Ga0209474_10001834_pt1 | contig 20179 bp, 18 predicted proteins | sample GraSoiAngelo_145_FD_185902 | JGI IMG/M metagenome (GOLD analysis project Ga0209474, IMG submission 185902) | Grasslands soil microbial communities from the Angelo Coastal Reserve, California, USA - 14_1009_05_20cm (SPAdes) (version 2) | ecosystem: Environmental > Terrestrial > Soil > Grasslands... | reverse complement strand
CACCTGCTCGACGACGGCTTCCAGCACCTGCAGCTCGCGCGCGATGTCGATCTGCTGCTCGTCGCCGAGGAGGATCTGCAGGATCGGCCACTGCCCGCCGGCCGCCTGCGCGAGCGGCTCTCCGCGGCGGCGGTCGCCGACGCGGCGCTGGTGACGGCGGGGTACGACACGGCGGCCGATCGCATCGCGCGCGGGTGCGGCATCGCGCGCGTGTTCCGCGTGACGCGCTCCATTGGCGCGCCGCGCCGTCTCTCGCCTCCCCGCGACACGGTCGTCGTCCCGCCGGCGTCGCGCGTCTTCGTCGTCGTCGGCATCGCGCGGCCGGAGCGGTTCGAGGCCGACGTCGCGGGCGCGGGCTGGGACATCACGGGCATGATCCAGTTCCGCGATCACCATCCGTTCGACGCGCGCGACGTCGCGCGGATCGCCGCCGAAGCGCGCGCGAAAGGATCGGCGATCGTGCTGACGACGGAGAAGGACGCCGTGCGGTTGAGCGCGTGCGATCTCGGCAATCTGCCGATCGCGTCCGTGCCGCTGAACGTCGGCGTCGAGCCGGCGGAAGCGTTTCGCGCGTGGCTCCTCGACCGCCTCGCCTTGGCGCGGTCCGCAATCGCGCGACCCGCAATCCGCGGTCAATCCGCAATCCGCAATCCGCAATCCGCAATGGAAAGATGAGGCACCGTCTCGAGTACGCGGCGGTTCGGGCGCTGATCGTCGCCGTCCGCGTGATGCCGGTCCGGCTGGTGCGCGCGTGCGGCACGGCGCTCGGCCTCGCGTTCTACACGCTCGACGGCGCGCACCGCCGCATCGCGCACCGCAATCTCGCCGCCGCGTTTCCGGCGCGCCCGGCCGGCGAGCGGCGCGCGATCGCGCGCGCGGCCTTCGGCCACTTCGGCCGCCTGCTCTTCGAGCTGCTGCGGTTCGCGACGCTGACGCCCGAGCGGATGCTCGCGTCGGTGGAGGTGGACGGCGTCGAGCGATCGCGCCTCGCGTACGCGCAGGGCAAGGGCGTCCTGTTCGTGACCGGCCACTTCGGCTACTGGGAAATCCAGGCGATGGTGCACGCGCTGCAGGTCGAGCCGGTGGCGATCCTCGCGCGCGCGCTCGACAACCCGTATCTCAATCGCCTGCTCGAGACGATCCGCCAGCGCACCGGCAACACGGTCGTGTATCGGCGCGGCACGATCCGGCGCGTGATGCGCACGCTTCACGAAGGACGCGGCGTCGCCGTGCTGATCGATCAGCACATCATGAGCCGCGACGCCATCTACGTGGACTTCTTCGAACGGCCGGCGGCGACCACCTCCGCCGTCGCGGCGCTCGCGCTGCGCACCGGCGCGCCAGTCGTGCCCGTCTTCGCGCTGCCACTCGGAAGCGGACGCTACCGGCTGATTTACGAGCACGCCATCGAGCCCCCGGGGCCCGATTCGCCCGACGCGGTGCGCGAGCTCACGCAGCGCTGCACGGACGTCCTCGAGATGTACGTGCGGCGCCATCCGGAGCTGTGGCTCTGGATGCACCGTCGCTGGCGGGAAGACGACCAGGCCGCGGAGCACGTGGCCGGCATGTTCCCGTCGGGAGACGGTGGCGATGCCGCGCAGGCGGACGAGGGGAAGTGATGTAGGGCGACCCTTTCAGGGTCGCCTCGGCGAGGCTGAAAGCCTCGCCCTACAAATAACGAGTCGGGGCGCCGAGATCGCGGACGACTTCGGCTTCGATCCACGCGTAGGTGCGCGCGAGGCCGTCTTCGAGCGAAATCCGCGGTTCCCATTCGAGCACTCGCCGCAGGCGGCTGTTGTCGGAGTTCCGTCCGCGCACGCCTTGCGGCCCCGGCACGTGCCGCTTCGCGAGCGACACGCCGGCGATCGCGCACACGATGTCGGCGAGCTGATCGATCGAGATCAACCGATCCTGTCCGATGTTGAGCGGCTCGCGATAGCCGGACGCCATCAGCCGCGCGATGCCCTCGAGGCAATCGTCGACGTAGCAGAACGATCGCGTCTGCTCGCCGTCGCCCCAGATCTCGATCTCGCGCGCGCCGGTGAGCTTCGCGGTCGCAACCTTGCGGCACATTGCCGCCGGCGCCTTCTCGCGGCCGCCGCGCCACGTGCCGAGCGGGCCGAAGATGTTGTGGAACCGCGCGATGCGCGTCTCGATGCCGTAGTCCTCGCGGTAGTGCGCGCACAGCCGCTCCGCGATCAGCTTCTCCCAGCCGTACGCGTCCTGCGGCTGCGCCGGATACGCGTCCTCTTCCCTGAGCGGCGTCACCGCCGCGTCCGTCTGCTTGAACTCCGGGTAGACGCACGCCGACGAGGTGTAGAGATAGCGCGAGACGCCGGCCGCGCGCGCCGCTTCGAGCGTGTTCAGGTTGATGAGCGCGTTGTCGTGCAGGATGCGCGCGTGATGCGACGAGATGTAGCCCATCCCGCCCATGTCGGCGGCGAGCGCATACACGTGTTCGACGCCTTCAGCCGCCTCGCGCGCGCGCGCCGCGTCGCGCAGATCGATCTCGAGGAACTGGTCGGCACCGGTCGCCGCGTACTGCGGCCGCACGAGGTCGGCGCCGCGCACCCAGTCGCCGCACCGCTTCAGAAACGAGACGAGGTGATGGCCGATGAAGCCGCCGGCGCCCGTGACGAGGACGCGCGTCATGGCCGGCGTCCGGCAATCGGCATCCGCCAGCCGGTGCCGAACGCGCGGTCGGTCACCTTCAGGCCGGGCGCCGCCTGCTTGCGCTTGAACTCGGCGATCTGCACGAGCCGCAGCACGCGCGCGACCGTGCCAGGATCGAAGCCGGCGGCGACGATCTCTTCCGCCGACTGATGCTGCTCGATGTGGCGCTGCAGGATCGCGTCGAGCACGTCGTAGGGCGGCAGGCAGTCCTGGTCGGTCTGGTTCGGCCGCAGCTCCGCCGACGGCGCCTTCGTGAGGCTCGCTTCGGGAATCACGGCGCGGCCTTCGGTCTCGTTGCGCCACCGCGCGATCGCGTACACCAGCGTCTTCGGCACGTCCGCGATCACCGCGAGCCCGCCCGACATGTCGCCGTAGAGCGTGCAGTAGCCGACCGACAGCTCCGACTTGTTGCCCGTCGTGAGCAGCAGCGCGCCGCGCGCGTTCGACATTGCCATCAGCAGGTTGCCGCGGATGCGCGCCTGCACGTTCTCGGCGACGATCTCGGGCGGCGCGCCGCCGAACGCCGGCTCGAGCGTCGCGTCGAAGGTCCGCATCAACGGCTCGATCGGCAGCGTCATCGTCTCGATGCCGAGGTTCGCGGCGACCTCGCGCGCATCGTCGATGCTGCCCTGGCTCGAGTACGGCGACGGCATCAGCACGCCGAGCACGCGATCGGGTCCGAGCGCGGCCGCCGCGATCGCGGCGGTGAGCGCCGAGTCGATGCCGCCCGAGAGCCCGAGCAGCACGCGCGTGAAGCCGCACTTGCGCGCGTAGTCGCGCGTGCCGAGCACGAGCGCGCGCCACACCTCCGACTCGACGCCGAGATCGCCGGGCGGCGCGATCGGCCGCGCCGCGTCCACGTCGCAGACGACGACGTCCGCGTCGAACGAGCGGCCGCGCGCGATCGGCGCGCCGTTCGCGTCGAAGATGCTGCTGCGGCCGTCGAAGACGAGATCGTCGTTGCCGCCGAACTGGTTCACATACGCCACCGGCACGCGGTGCTTCTCCGCCATGCTGCCGAGCATCTGCTCGCGGCGGCGGTGCTTGCCGGCGGTGAACGGCGAGGCGGACAGGTTGATCACGAACTGCGCGCCCGCGCGCACGAGCTCCTCGATCGGATCGTGATGGTAGCGGCGGCGCTTCCAGTAGTCGCGATCGTTCCAGATGTCCTCGCAGATGCTGATGCCGACGCGGCGGCCCGCGATGTCGACGAGCTGCGGCCCGTGGAACGGCTCGAAGTAGCGATCCTCGTCGAACACGTCGTAGGTGGGCAGCAGCGCCTTGCGAAAATGCTGGACGACGCGGCCGCCGTGGAGGAGCGCGGCGCTGTTGAAGAGCGGACGCCCTTCGTCGGACGGATTCGGCTCCGGCACGCCGACGAGCACCGCCGGCAGACGAACGGCGTCGCACGCCAGGGCGTCGAGCGCTTCGCGGCTCTTGCGCACGAACGCGGCGCTCAGGAGGAGATCGCGCGGGAGGTACCCGACGAGCGCGAGCTCCGGCGTCACCGCCAGATCGGCGCCGGCGTCGGCCGCGGCGCGGAGCGCGTCCACGATCAGCGTCCGGTTGCCCTGGAGATCGCCAACGGTCGGGTTGACCTGCAGCAGCGCGATCTTCATGTCGTGGTACGCTCGTAACGCACGTCGACATCGACCGTACCACACGATGAAGCGTCTGGTCATCCTCGCGCCGAACTGGCTCGGCGACGCCGTCATGGCGCTGCCGGCGATTGCCGACGTGCGCCGCGGCGCGCCCGACGCGCACGTCGCCGTCGCCGCACGCGCCCCGGTCGCGCCGCTCTTTCAACTGGTGCCGGACGTCCGCGAGACGATCGTGCTGAATGCTCCGGCGTCGGTTGCGCGCGTCGGCAGCTGGACGTCGATCGGCGCCGAGCTCGCCGGCGGCGGCTTCGACGCGGCGCTCCTCCTGCCGAATTCGATTCACGCCGCGCTCGTCGCCTCGCGCGCGGGCATTCCCGAGCGCTGGGGCTACGGCGACGGCATGCGCGCGCGGCTGCTCACGCAATCCGTCCCGCGCATCGCGCGCGTGCATCAGGTCGATTACTACCGTCACCTCGTCGCGGCGCTCGGATTCCCGAACGGCCCGCGCGAGCCCCGGATCGCCGCGCCGCCGTCGGCGCGCGCCGCCGCCGATCGTCTGCTGAAGGACGCCGGATGGAGCGGCCGCAGCGTGCTGGTCGCTCTCGCGCCGGGCGCGGCGTACGGCGGCGCCAAGCGCTGGCCGCCGGAACGATTCGGTGCGCTCGCCGCCGCGCTGGCGAACGATGGCGTCGAGAGCATCCTCGTCGGCAGCAGCGCCGACGCGCGGACGACGCGCGAGGTCGCGCGCGCCGCGCGGGCGATCGATCTCGCCGGCCGGACCGATCTTTCGACGCTCGCGGGCGTCCTGACGCGATGCCGCGCGCTCGTCACCAACGATTCGGGCGCGATGCATCTCGCGGCGGCGCTCGGCGTGCCGGTGACGGCGGTGTTCGGACCGACCAACGAGCACGCGACGGCGCCCATCGGCGGCGACCACGCCGTCGTCACGTATCCGGTGTGGTGCCGGCCGTGCATGCTGCGCGAGTGCCCGCTCGATCACCGCTGCATGCGCGGCATCGAAGTCGGGCCGGTGATCGACGCCGCCCGCCGAACGCTGCGATGACGGCGGCCGCGGCAGCGGGGCGGCCTGGCGTCTTCCTCGATCGCGACGGCACGCTCGTCGAGGACGTCGGCTATCTCGACACGCTGGCGCGGCTCGCGATCTTTCCGTGGACGATCGACGCGATCCGCGCGCTCAACCGCGCGGGCCTGCCGGTGGTCGTGATCACGAACCAATCGGGGATCGCGCGCGGATATTTCACCGAGGCGTTCGTCGACGAGACGCACCGCGCGCTCGACGCGGCGCTCGCGGCCGGCGGCGCGCGCGTCGACGCGTATTACTATTGTCCGCACCACCCGGAGGGCGCGGTGCCCGAGTATCGGCGGCCGTGCGACTGCCGCAAGCCGGGACGCGCGCTCGTCGATCGCGCAGCCGACGCGCTGCATCTCGATCCGGCGCAGTCGTTCGTCGTCGGGGACAAGTGGGGCGACGTCGAGCTCGCTCGCGCCGTGGGCGCGCGCGCGATCCTCGTGCGCACGGGCTCCGGCGCGGTCGAGGAACGGCGTCCGCGCGCGGGGCTCGCGGCACACGCCGTGGTGGACAATCTCGCAGCCGCCGCGAGCTGGATACTGATGCAGTCCAATCCGCAATGCTCCTAGCGCGTTCGGTTCATCCGCTTCCGGGCGAGGCCGAGCGGAAGGCGCGGCTGCTCGCGCTCGTAGACGCGTTCTCGAGCCGCCGCGTCCTCGTCGTCGGCGACCTGATCGCGGACGAGTTCATCTACGGGGAAGTGGCGCGCGTCTCGCGCGAAGCGCCGGTGCTCATCCTGAAGTACGACGCGACCGAGATGGTGGCCGGCGGCGCCGGCAACGCGGCGAACAACGTCGCGGCGCTCGGCGGCCGCGCGCGGCTCGTCGGCCTGGTCGGCGGCGACGCCGAAGGGCGGCGCCTGCTCCGCAGCTTCCACCGCGGCGTGGACCGCGCGCCGATCGTCCGCGCGCGCCGGTACCGGACGCCGGTGAAGACGCGGATTCTCGCGGGCGGCGTGCACGCGGCGCGGCAGCAGGTCGTGCGGATCGATCGCGAGAGCGGCTGGCCGCTCAGCCCGGCGATCAGCGGTGCGCTCGCGCGGCAGATCGCGCCGGCGCTCGACGGCTGCGACGCGGTGATCCTTTCGGATTACGGATCGGGTCTCGTCACGCCGGCGCTGGCCGATGCGGTTCGACGCGGCCTCGCGCGCCGCACCCGGCGGCGGCCGGTGCCGGTGCTGCTCGACTCGCGCTACAGGCTCGTCGACTACCGCGGCCTCACGACGTGCACGCCGAACGAGTCGGAAGTGGAGCAGCTCCTCGGCATCCACATCGGCGACGATGCCGAGGCGCTCGAGCGGGCGGGCCGCCTGCTGCTCCGGCGCACCGCGATGCAGGCGGTGCTGATCACGCGCGGCAGCCGCGGCATGGCGCTCTTCCAGCCGAAGCAGCCGACGATTCACGTGCCGATCTTCGGCTCCGACGAAGTCGCCGACGTCACCGGCGCCGGCGACACGGTCATCGCGACCTTCGGCCTCGCGCTCAGCGCGGGTGCGTCGTTCTATGAAGCCGCGCGGCTCGCGAACTACGCCGGCGGCATCGTCGTCATGAAGCGCGGCACGGCGACGGTGTCGGCCGCCGAGCTCGCCGACGCCGTCACGACCGACCACGACACGCCGTCTGAGGCGTGGTCGCAGGAAGGTCCCGCGCAGGGACGGCGGAGGAATTAGGACGCAGGAATCTGGAATTTGGAATTCGTGATGGTGGTGTCTGAAGAGGAACTCGTCGCGGCGGTCGCGCGCGAGCGCGCGGCGGGAAAGTCGATCGCGTTCGCGAACGGCTGCTTCGATCTGCTGCACGTGGGACACGTGCGCTACCTGCAGGGCGCCGCGCGCGAGGCCGACGTGCTCGTCGTCGCCGTGAACGACGATGCGTCGGTGGCGGCGTTGAAGGGGGACGGGCGTCCGATCCTGCCGGCCGCCGATCGCGCGGAGATTGTTGCAGCCGTCGGCGGCGTCGCCTACGTCGTCGTCTTCGGCGACGCGGACGTGGCGCGGCTGCTGCGGCGGCTGCGGCCGGACGTCCACTGCAAGGGGACCGACTACACCGTCGACACCGTGCCGGAGCGCGCGGTCGTCGCGGCGTACGGCGGGCGCACGGCGATCGTCGGCGATCCCAAGCAGCACGCGACGCGCGATCTGCTGAAAAGGATCGCGCGATCGTGACGCCGGCGCGGCTGCTGATCGTGCGCCTCGGCGCGCTCGGCGACGTGGTGCACGCGATTCCGGTGGCGGCGGCGCTGCGCCGCGCGTTCCCGCAGGCGCGGATCGACTGGCTCGTCAGCGCGAAACATCGCGAGATTCTCGACCTGGTGCCCGTGATCGACCGCCGCCTCGTGATCAACGATCGCGGCGGCGCGTCGGGCGGCGCGTCGCTCGCGGCGGCAGTCGGCGAGCTGCGGCGCGGGCGCTACGACGTCGCGATCGATCTGCAGGGGTTGATCAAGTCGGCGTTGCTGGCGCGCGCGTCGGGCGCGCCGCGCGTGCTCGGCTTCTCGTCGCGCTACGCGCGCGAGCGCGCGGCGCGGCTCTTCTACACGGAGGCGCACGATCCGGGGCGCGGCGGCCTCTACGATCCGCGTGAGACGCGCCATGTCGTCGACATCAACCTCGGCGTGCTGACGCTCGTCGGCATCACCTCGGCGCGCGCGGAATTTCCGATCGACGCGCCGCCATCGGAGGCGGCGCGCGCCGCCCGCGAGCGGACCGGCGGCCGCTACGCGCTCCTCAATCCCGGCGCGGCGTGGCCGAACAAGCGGTGGCCGGCGGAACGCCTCGCCGCCGTCGCGATCGATCTGCGCGAGCGGCACGGGCTGTCATCCGTCGTCTTGTGGGGGCCGGGCGAGGAAGCGCTTGCCGCCGCCGTCGCGGCCGGCGCGCAAGGCGCCGCGACAGCGGCGCCGCCGACCACGATTGCGGATCTCGTCGCGCTGGCGCGCGGGGCGGCGCTCATGGTGTCGGGCGACACGGGGCCGACGCACATCGCGGCCGCCGTCGGGACGCCCATCGTCGGCCTCTACGGTCCGACGCGCCCTGCGCGCAACGGTCCGCTCTCGCCGCTCGACGTCACCGTGTCGCGCGACGCGGTGTGCCAGTGCCATCATCTGCGGCGGTGCCGGCTCGATCGCATGTGCCTGCTCGACATCGACGTCCCCGAGGTGATCGCCGCGGTCGATCGGCGGCTGGCGGCCGAGCAGCCCCGTGTTTGAGACGCTGATTGCGGCGCTGGCGCGGCTGCGCGTCGCGCTCGGGTGGGTGTTTGGCCTGCTCGTCATCGTGCTCGCGCAGCCGACGGGCGCGTCGATCGCAATTGGCATGTCGATCGCCGCCGCCGGCGAAGCGGTTCGCTTCTGGGCGGCGGGACATCTCAACAAATCGCGCGAAGTGACTTCGTCGGGGCCGTATCGGTGGGTCGGCCATCCGCTGTATCTCGGATCGACGGTGATGGGGATCGGCCTGGCGATCGCATGCCGCAGCGTGGCGGTCGCGGTGCTGGTCGCCGTGTACCTGGCGGTCACGTTCACGGCGGCGATCAAGAGCGAGGAAGCGTATCTGCGCCGCGCGTTCGGCGAGCAGTACGATCTGTACCGCAGCGGCGTGGCGGCGAAGCGTCGAAGTCCGCTCGCGACGGCGCGGCGATTCAGCGTGCGGCAGGCGATCGCGAACCGCGAGCATCGCGCGGTGGTCGGTCTGGCCCTCGCGATATTGCTGCTCGTCTTGAAGGCAACGTATAATGGGATGTTTTGGCGGGCAGCCGGAACGCATGTTGTCAGGCCGGGCGGTTAGCTCAGTGGTAGAGCACCGGCTTTACACGCCGGCTGTCACAGGTTCGAATCCTGTACCGCCCAATCACGTCGCGCTCCACAGGTTCGGGGTCGTAGTTCAGTTGGCTAGAACGCTGCCCTGTCACGGCAGAGGCCGCGGGTTCGAGTCCCGTCGACCCCGCCAACTAAGTCACACAGCAGGTTGGAGATAGCGGATCACCGATCCGCCGTCTCCAACATGTCTCCAAAACTTCGACCACTTCCATCCCCATCCAGCAGCCGAATCGCACCGTCGAGCGCCGCCGGACTGAGGTGCATGTATCGCTGCGTCGTCGACAGATCCTTGTGCCCGGCGAGCTCCTGAATCGCGCGCGCCGGCGCCCCGCATCGCGGGATGGGAGCCAAACGTGTGCCGCAATCGATGCACACCGTTCTGCAGAATCTGCGTGGTGAATATTGAAGATATAGCCGCGGGCGCCACAGCGATGTGGTGCGTCAGTAACATCGCGACTGCTATGACCAGCGTAAGGATTCGCGCCGCCGCTGGCAGTCGAGCCACCGCGTGGATGATGACCCAGCCGTCGTCACGTCGGGCAACGGAGAGCGGGCAGGAAACCGCTCGGACGGCCAAATATCAAAGACGATGTAGAACAGGTACGGCCGCTCCTCTCTGTGCCTCGCCTGTCGCGATCCAGCAACGTCGGCATCACGAACACCTGAGACTGAAGAAATCCTGCGAGGAATCCAGACTACGTGCGGTTGCGCCGCGCGACAGCGTGAGGGACATCCCATATCGCCTCCATGTAGGTGCCTGGACCAGTCGGGCCAGGACGAATGACCCGTCACCCGCGACGCCGTCGCCATGTCATCAGCGCGTGGCCCACCGATCTCTCGCGCAGTGACGAAGGTCAGAAGGCGCGCCGCCCCGCGAGGCGATGTAGGATTTGACCAGCTACACATGCGCACCGAGACCGCTGTTGCGACGCTCCTCGTCGCGACTTCCGCTGTCGCCGTTTTAGGTAGCGCGTCGCAACAGGCGACGACGACCGAACCGCCGCGTGCGACAGTTGCCCTTGTGGAAGCATGGCCCGACGGCCGCGTCAATTACGAGTTGACGAGCACGCGCCGCGCGGTGATGTGGACGCCGCAGTTTCCACGACTTCGCGGATACACGCCGCCAGAGGGCACACCACCGGTGTATGCCGTGCAATTCGCTCGCGCCCTCGTCGGAGGCGAGATCAAGGTCGACGTGTCCGTACTCCTTGGTTCAGCGACGCCGCCGGGCGTTGCCGTCACGACCGTCACGATCTCGCGCGGCTCCCACGTCGTCGTCAACGCGCTGACGAAGTTCGGCGTCCAACCGGTCACGCTCTCCATGGTGGACGTCGGGACGTTGGTGCCATTTCTGCCGACAGTCGTCAGCGTCTCGCCCCAAGTCGAGATTGCGAGTGTCGAACTCCTGACCGCACCGTATCCCGGATACCGGATTACGCTTCGAAACCTGGGCTCCAAGGGCGTGTCGAACGTGCATCTTCAATCGTACCGCGGACAGGACAAAGCGCTAAGCGCGCTGAAGCGCACCGACGACGGACGTCCGATGATGGAGCCGGGGGGAAGCTATACGTTCGATATGAACCTCACGTCGGGCCGTGGCGACGTGAACACCGCGTCTGGAACGTGGACGCCGCAGCCAATCGACGTCATCGAGTTCGACTCGGTGCGCTGGGACGATGGCACCTCCGACGGCGCGTCACCGTTTCCGCAGATCGAGCCGATCGTCGAGAGTGATGCCGGGCGTCGGTTGCAACTGAGGCGGATCGTGGACGCGCTGCGCGCCACCCTCGCCGAGCAGGACCCGGGTGTGGACTTGTTGGCAGCGGCCAAACTGCGTCTTGAGTCGTTGGCGGATGCGGAGCCTGACCAACTGCAGCTGGCGAAGTCCGCAATGCGCAGCACCAAAGCGATCGTCAGCGCCGACATCGTGCGCTTCGAACGTCAGCGCACGACTCCCCGTCCGGATGTGCGACAGTGGTTGACGGCGTTGCTCGCACGCTACGAGACGTGGTTGGCTCGTCTGTCGCCGCCGTAACTCGACGCCGTCCGCGATGGACGCCGCTTCGATCCGGAGGAAACGGTGATAAAACGTGCGCGACGTGTCCTCGCGACAGCGTGTATCGCGGTGATCCTGCCCGCGATCTCCCGCGCAGCGCAACATCCGTCGCCTGTAGTGGTCCATGTCTGGAAGGTCGGTAGACGCTGCCTTGGCTGATTATTCTGAGTGTCGGCAGCCGCTCGAGCAGCGCCCCTTCGATGCGCGTGCGCTCGCGGATCAGCATGAGCACTCCACGTCGGCGAGGCGCTCGGCGAGCCGGTCGACGTCCTGCAACGGCACGAGCAGGGCGGCCGCGAAGCGTTCACTTCGTCCGATGGCGACAAACAAGTAGAGCGTGCCTTCTTCGGTCGTGGCTCCATTCCCCGATCTCCTTATCGGGGCGACCGCGCTCTCGCTCGTCTACTCCGTTGGGCCACTGAGGCCCACGCGATCGGACCGCAAATCGGCTGGCAGCCGCTCACGGTGCCCTGTAGATCACGCGCGAAGGTTTGATGCGGTGTTTGACCGCGCCGGCGGCGAGCGAGACGCCTGCCATGACGGCGCCACCGAGCGCCGCGATCTTGACGACGTCGCCGGCGCATGAGCCGGTGCCACCAAACGCCTTGCAAAGGGATACGCCGATCAGACCGTAGACAGCGCCTCCGACAACCAGGCCCTTCACCGCGTCGCGCTTCGGCGAGTACGGGACCAGAGTTGTGATGTCTGCGATATCGGCGCGCGCGATGTTCTCGGCCGCCTGCGCGAGATTCAGGACTGTCAGTCCCGACTCGTCGCCGGAAATGAAATAACGACGAGCGGGCGGCGAGCCTTTGACGGTGACGATGATTTCGCTGCCAAGGGGGAGCTGACCGACGCGCGACCAGGCGGCGTCGGCCTCACGCTGCTGCGCCGCGAGCGGAATCGCGGAAACGAGACAAACGGTCAACGTGAGCGAAAGAGCGGACTTCATGGCGTGCGCCTCCGCTCAGGAATGCGCAAAAGGCGAGACCGAAGGCTCAGTTACGAAAGGAGGCTCGTCGTGTTCCGTTTCCGCACACAGTCGACCGGTATCCGAGCTGCCCTGCGTCGACGTTGATCTGTGGCTCGGACTCAAGGCCCGTGGTTCTGAAACGCGACGGCCGAGGCCGCAATCCGTGCACGAATGATTGCGATGAAGGCGTGAACGGTATTACGACGTCACGTCCGTGAAGGAGCTCGCGATCTGGAGGAACGCGTCGACGACGGCCGGATCGAAGTGGGTGCCTCTTCCCTGGACGATGATCTGGATCGCTTCCTCCTGGGGCAGGGCGTCGCGGTACACGCGCTTGGAGACGAGCGCGTCGTAGACATCGACCAGCGCCATCAGCCTGCCGGCAATCGGGATCTGTACGCCCCGCAGCCCCTGCGGGTAACCGGATCCGTCCCACCATTCGTGATGCGTGTAGACGATCTCCTTGGCCATCGCCAGGATGGCATCGTCGGGCGCGCCGACGTCGCGCTCCGCGCGGACGATCACCTCGTAGCCGCGCGCGGGATGCTTGTTCATCTCCTTGCGCTCCTCCACCGTGAGCGCGCCCGGCTTGTTCAGCAGGCGATCGGGCACGCCGACTTTGCCGATATCGTGGAGCGGCGCGAGCTCCGCCAGCCGCTCGATGCGCTGCGGCGTGAGATAGTCGTGGAACATCGGATGCGGCGCCAGCTGCTCGGCCAGCAGCCGGGCGTATCGCTGCGTGCGGCGCGAATGGCGCCCGGTGTCCTCGTCTCTCACTTCCGTCAGCGACAGCAGCGTCTGCACCATGAGCTGCTGTGAAATGGCTTTCTCGTGCCCCTCCCGCTCGGCGCGGCGGCGTTCGGTGAGCATCTTCGCGGCGGTCATCGTGACGAGCGCGCCCACGCTGCTCATCGTCGGAAAGAGCGGCGACAGGAACACGCCGTAACGCGACACGAGCCAGACGGGCGCGCTCCACAGGAACGTGAGGCCCATGAGCCCGCCGAGGCTTCCCCAGAAAAGACCGGCTCGTCCGACGAGCAGCGTGAGCGCGACGCCGGCAAAAAGCGCCGTCTGCGCCTCGAGCGCCGCCGCGGACTCGGTCCGCCTGATCGGATCCTGCCGCAGCAGATTGTCCGCGACCGTCGCCTGCACCTCGATGCCCGTGAACACTGTGTCGAACGGCGTCGCGACGACGTCGCGCGTGCCGAGGGCGGTCGCGCCGACGAGCGCGACTTTGTTCCGGAACGTATCGGGCGGCAGGTCGTTCCCGAGCACGTCCGCGGCCGAGATGTACGGAAACGTTTTCTTCTTCCCTCGATACCGCAGCAGCAGGTTGCTCTTTCCGTCGAGCGGCACGATCTGATCGCCGAGGCTCAGCGTCACCGTGTTCACGTTGGCGATTCGCAGCGCGAGCCCTCCCGCGCCTTTGACGGCGGCCACCGCCGCGAGCGCGAGCCCGGGGTAGACGCGGCCGTCGAGCTCGAGGAGAAGCGGGACTCGCCGGAGAATGCCGTCGGCATCAGGCGTCGCGTTCAGGAATCCCGAGGCGCCCGCCGCGCGCGCGAGCATCGGCAGGCTGCAGATCGCGCCCGACGCGTGAAAGAACGGCTCCTCGGTCCGCTCGTCCGAGCGCCGCACGATGGCGACGCTTATGGGGTGCAACACGCATCCGTTCAGCGGGCGCCCTCCGCCGTCGAACGTCAACGCGTCGCCGAGCACGACGCGCCCTTCCCGCAGGATCGCGGCGAACGCGGCGTCGCCGGGCGTCGACGCGCTCGCGGGGTCATCCGAAGGACGCCCGCTCGCCGCTTCGATCGATCGTTCGTGGCGATCGGGCTCGGCGAACATCACATCGAGGGCGATCGTCGCGGCGCCAAGCTCGCGGACGCGCGCGATCAGCCGGGCGATCACGTCGCGCCGCCACGGCCACTGGCCGAACGTCGAGAGACTCCGCTCGTCGACGTCGACGATGACGACCCGTCCGCTCGGCGGATTCATCTCCGCGCGCCGCATCACCGAGTCGTACACCGCGTAGTCGAGCGTCCTGAGAGAGCCGGGACGGTACAGCGCGAGAATCGCCGTGACGGCGACCGGGACGACGCCGCACACCAGCACGAGGCGGCGCGCTCGATCGATCGTGTGCTCAGGCTTCGCCAAGTCGGAGGATCACCTGACCGCGATCTCGACGCGGCGATTGCGGGGTTCCGGCGTCTCGTCGGGCGTGCGAATCAGCAGCTCGCCTTCGCCCGCCGACGTGACGGCGATCAGCGTGGCGTCGAGGCCGGCCTCGACGAGCAGATCGCGCACTCTCGCCGCGCGCCTGAGCCCGAGCTGATAGTTGGACGCCGCGCTGCCGGTCGTGTCCGTGTGGCCGATCGCGACGACGTCGGGAACGGGACGCTCCTTGACGATCCGCAGGATTTCGGGCAGCAGCGCGCGAGCGTCGGGCGTGAGCTCGTCGGAGTCGAACTGAAAATACAGGGTGAAGGACTTCGGCGCCGGCGGCAGCGCCGAGAGCGCATCGCCGAACACCTGCTGAATTCTCGCGTCGTCCAACGCCGCTGGCGGCGTGGGCCGACGATTGCCGACAACCTGCGTCGCGTCGCGCGCGGCGGCGAGATCGACCGTCGCCGACGCGCTCGTGACCGCGGCGCGGCCGGGTCCGCCGCCGTCGGGATCCGGCAGCAGCACGATCAACTCCCGATCGCGCGATGGCCCCGCCACACGGCGCGGGCCGCAGGCGAGCGCCGTCGATACCGCCGCGAGCCCGACGATCAGCGCGCTCCTCGTCGTCACGGCGTCACGCTGATGGCCAGGCGCGTCCCGCGAACGCCGACGACGGACGCCGGCGTCTCGAGGCGGATGGAATCCGGCGAGAGCTTCGCGATTCGTCCCGATACGTACGCGACGATGCCCGAGACGACGCGCAGCACGAATCCGAGCCGGCCTTCGGCCGGCGAGTATAGAAAGCGATCGAGACGAATCTCACTGTTCGGCCCGAGCGACAGGCGCGTGTCGTCGTTCAACGTGATGCCGATCCGGCCGTCGCCGGCCGTCCGCAGGCCGTCGGCTTCGAAGACGACCTGGCCGATCTGCGCAGGAATCGTCTGGCCCTGACGGACGATGAACGCCGAGCCGGCGACACCCTTGATGCGTCCGGCGGGCGGCGCCTGCTGCGCCAGCGTTGCGGACTCGGCCGCGAGCAGCGACGCGAGCATCAGCGTCAGGAACCGAAAACACTTCATCCTTTTCTCGTGCACCACGATACTTCTTTCGGCGATGGAGACCACGGCAATTTCCCGATCACAAAACCGTGAGTGTCGATCCGGACTCCGGCCGTTCGACTACCGTTCGAGGAGGGACACATGGCGAACGTCGAACGGCGCAGCACGGTCTGGACGGGACGCACACTGACGGCGGTGGCGGTGCTTTTTCTGATCTTCGATGCGACGGTGAAGCTCCTGCAGCTCACGCCCGCCATCGACGCGACAGCGCAGCTTGGCTTCAAGGCCTCGGTGCTCCTGCCGCTCGGCATCATCGAGGCCCTGTGTCTCGCGGCGTATCTCGTCCCGCAGACGTCGGTCGCCGGCGCGATTCTGTGGACGGGTTATCTCGGCGGCGCGGTGGCGACGCAGCTCCGCGTCGGGAATCCCCTTTTCTCGAACGTCCTCTTTCCGGTCTACGTCGCCGCGCTGCTGTGGGGCGGGCTGTGGCTGCGCCGCCCGCAGCTCCGCGCCGTCGTTCCGCTCACGACGATCTGAACGCCGTCGATCGCGAGAGGCGCCTTGCCGTAAAATGCCGGCAAGGCCGGGAGGCGGCCGACGGTCCGCGTAAAGGGTCGAACCCACCTCCGCGCGATCGCGCTGCACACCGACCCTGACTTCCTGCCCGGGAGACGCGGACGCCCGGCGACAATGGAAGGAAGGGGTCTATGCCGAGCTCCCAGCTCCCCGAGCGCCCGTCCCTCGAATACCTGAAAAAGCTCGCGAAGGATCGGCTGCACGAGATGCGGCGATCCAATCCACGCGCGCAGCTCGCGGCGGCGCTGCTGTCGGTGGCGCGCGATCATGGTTTCGCGAGCTGGCGCGCGCTCAAGGCGGAGGTCGAGCGGCGCCAGACGGACGCCGTCGCGCAGTTCTTCGACGCGTGCAGGCGCGGCGACGCCGACGCCGTGCGCACGTCGCTCGAACGCGATCGGACGCTGGCGCGCGCCGAGTCGCCGAACGCGCATCGGTGGACGCCGCTGCACGAGGCGGCGAAGGTCGGAAGAGCAGACGTCGCGCGCCTCCTGCTCACGCACGGCGCCGATCCCAACGCGCGTGAACAAGGCGACAATACTTACGCGCTGCACTGGGCGGCCGCGCACGCGCACGTCGACATCGTGCGCGCGCTCGTCGACGCCGGCGGCGACGTCCACGGCTTCGGCGACGTCCACGAGATGGACGTGATCGGCTGGGCGTCGGTCTCGCACGATCCCGGCGAACAGGCGTCCCCGGTGAAGCCCGAACGGCGCGAGGTCGTCGCGCTCCTCGTCGAGCGCGGCGCGCGGCACCACATTTTCTCCGCGATGGCGGTCGGCGATCCCGCGCTCGTCCAGCAGGTCGTCGAGGAGAATCCCGCGGCGCTCGATCGCCGGACGTCGCGCTTCGAGCAGAAACAGACGCCGCTGCACTTCGCGCTCGACCGGAAGCGCTACGATCTCCTCGATCTGCTGCTTGCGCTCGGCGCCGACGTCGAGGCCGAGGACGCCGCCGGCCGCACGGCGCTCGCCGTGGCGATGCTGCGCGGGGATCGCGAGGCGATGCAGCGCCTCCACGCCGCCGGCGCGAAGCCGCCGGAGCCGGCCGCGCCGCCCGATGCGTCGGCGACGATCGCGCCGCTCGCCGGCTCGATCGCCAAGGGCGTCTCGATGATCATGGTGCCCGACGTCGCGCGCGCGCTCGACTGGTACGCGGCGCTCGGCTTCAAGGAGATCGCCCGCTACGAAGACGACGGGCTGGTGAACTTCGGGATGGTGTCGCTCGGGCAGGCCGAGGTGATGCTGAACATGCACGGCAAGAAGGCGGAGCGGCACGAGGTGAGCCTCTGGTTCTACACCGACGAAGTCGACGCGATTTACCAGCGGCTCAAGGCGCGGCAGCTCGGCGCGGCGAACGCGGCGCTCGCGGGTGAAGCAGACGCCGGGGGGATCGAGTTCTCGCAGGACATCGAGGACATGTTCTACGGCGCGCGGCAGTTCTGCATCCGCGATCTGAACGGGTACGAGCTGTACTTCATTCAATCGCGCGACGTGTAGCGTTCGCTCGCGCGTTCGGCGCGCCGTCCGCATGACGCCGGTGGTTTGTCATGCGCTCAATATAGACGTTTTCGGCCGTGGTGTCAAGTAGTGACTAATCGCCCCTTCAGGGCTGCCCCGGCGGCCGTTGGCAGGCCGCTAAAGGCCTGCGCTATCGGAGGCCGCCGGCAATTTTGAACCCGAGGGCGAACGCGCTGATCGTCCGCTATTCGGTGCGAGGAGGTCCGCCCTCGTCCTGCATCGCGAGCGACGCGTCGCGGGACGTGGCGCCTTCGGCGGCCTTCTTTCGCCGCGCCGCCATCAGCGCCTGAATGCGCTGGCGATGAAGCCGCTTGCGCTTCAGATCCTTGTGGAATCGCGCTCGATCGCCGTTCCGTCTCGACACGTCCTTCTCCTCTGCAGCGCCGCGGACGCGCGGGCCATCGCCGAGCCTGGCAGCAAGGCCGCGACGTCGCTGTCCTGTTTCGAACAGGCCCGCGGCCTCGTTCCAGATACTCTCTCATGCGCGACGAAGCTGCAAGAAGCTGGAGGCCGACATCATGACCGTGCCGCGGGCAACGGCACGATGAAAGACGGCGGCAAACGCGTCCCGCTCGACATCAAAGCCGGGGATCTGATCCTCTTCGGCAAGTACACGAGCCACGAGATCACGCTCGACGGCGAGGAATTCCTCATCATGCGCGAGGACGAAGTGCTGGCCGTCATCGAAGGCGGAGACAAGAAGAAGAAGTAATAGTAGGAGCGAATGTCAAAACACATCACATACGGCGACGCCTCGCGGCAGGGAATCCTCCGCGGGATCGACAGCCTGGCGAACGCGGTGAAGGTGACGCTCGGCCCGAAGGGGCGAAACGTCATCCTCGACAAGAAATTCGGATCGCCGACCATCACCAAGGACGGCGTGACCGTCGCGAAGGAGATCGAGTTGAGAGACGCGCTCGAGAACATGGGCGCGCAGATGGTGAAGGAGGTCGCGAGCAAGACCTCGGACATGGCCGGCGACGGCACGACGACCGCCACCGTGCTGGCGCAGGCGATCTACCGCGAAGGCGCCAAGAACGTGACGGCGGGCGCCAACCCGATGGCCGTGAAGCGGGGCATCGAGCGTGCGGTCGAGGCGATGACCCGCGAGCTCGAGAAGATGTCGAAGCCGGTGAGCGGCCCGATGATCGCGCAGGTGGGCACCATCTCCGCGAACCACGACGAGACGATCGGCCGGATCATCGCCGAAGCGATGGACAAGGTGGGCAAGGACGGCGTCATCACCGTCGAAGAAGCCAGGAGCATGGACACCTCGCTCGACATCGTCGAAGGGATGCAGTTCGACCGCGGCTACCTGTCGCCGTACTTCGTGACCGATCCCGAGCGGATGGAAGTCGTGCTCGAGAACCCCGTCATTCTCATCCACGAAAAGAAAATCAGCTCGATGAACGATCTGCTGCCGGTGCTGGCGCTGGTGGCGGGGGCCGGCCGGCCGCTGCTGATCGTGGCCGAAGACCTCGAGAGCGATGCGCTCGCGACGCTCGTCGTGAACAAGCTGCGCGGCACGATTCAGGCCGCCGCGGTGAAGGCGCCCGGCTACGGGGATCGCCGGAAGGCGATGCTCGAGGATCTCGCCGTCCTGACCAACGGGAAGGCGATCACCGAGGACCTCGGCCTGAAGCTCGAGACGCTCACGCTCGAGGACCTCGGCCGGGCGAAGAAGATCACGATCGACAAGGACAACACGACCATCGTCGAAGGCGCCGGCAGCCCCGCGTCGATTGCGGGTCGGGTCAAGCAGCTGCGCACGCAGATCGAGGATACGACGTCGGACTACGACCGCGAGAAGCTGCAGGAGCGGCTCGCCAGGCTGGTCGGCGGCGTGGCGATCATCAAGGTCGGCGCGGCGACCGAGACCGAGATGAAAGAGAAGAAGGCGCGCGTCGAGGACGCGATGCACGCGACCAAGGCCGCCGTCGAGGAGGGGATCGTCCCGGGCGGCGGTGTCGCGCTGCTGCGCGCAGCGAACGTGCTGAAGACGTTGAAGCTTGCCGGCGACGAGCAGATCGGCGTCAGCATCATCGCCCGCGCGATCGAAGAGCCGACGAGGTGGATCGCGGCCAACGCGGGCCACGAAGGATCGATCGTCGTGCAGCGCGTCAAGGCGCTGACCGGCGAGGCAGGCTTCAACGCGCAGACGGGCGTGTACGAAAACCTCGTGACCGCAGGCGTCATCGACCCGACCAAGGTGGTCCGCTCGGCGCTGCAGAACGCCGCCTCGATCGCGGCGCTGCTGTTGACGACGGAAGCCGTGGTCGCGCAGATGGCCGAGCCGGTCGAGCACAGCCACTGAGCCGGGGCGGGAACGGATCGCGGAAAGGAACGGATGCCGTAGGATACTGATGAGAGTCGGATGCGCACGCCAAAGAAGCGCCGGTTCGACGCACGAGCTTTCCTCGCCTCATCGGGGATCGGCGGGAAGGCCGTGGAGTATCGCGCGGCCGAGACCATCTTCTCGCAGGGCGACGCGTCCGACAACGTCCTCTACATCCAGCGCGGGAGCGTGAAGCTGTCGGTGCTGTCGAGCAGCGGCAAGGAAGCCGTCGTCGCCGTTCTGGGCGCGGGCGATTTCCTCGGGGAAGGTGCGCTCGCGGGCCAGCCGGTTCGCCTGGCGACGGCGACGGCGATGGGC
>Ga0209474_10001832_pt1 | contig 20188 bp, 16 predicted proteins | sample GraSoiAngelo_145_FD_185902 | JGI IMG/M metagenome (GOLD analysis project Ga0209474, IMG submission 185902) | Grasslands soil microbial communities from the Angelo Coastal Reserve, California, USA - 14_1009_05_20cm (SPAdes) (version 2) | ecosystem: Environmental > Terrestrial > Soil > Grasslands... | reverse complement strand
GCCACAATTATGGGCAATCCGGGAAAACGGCAGGCGCAATGGCTACTCTTAGGCAACAATTAATAACGCAGCCGAGAAGCCGACTTCGCACACAAAAAAATCTGGAGCCGACGGCCGGATTCGGACCGGCGACCCGCTGTTTACAAAACAGCTGCTCTGCCAGCTGAGCTACGTCGGCGTGCGTCCCCGATTATATGAGGACCCTCCCGCACCTGACCGCAATTCCGGAGCTTTCCTGAGGACCGCTCGCGCCGATAGCCTGTCAACATGGCAGATTCCGCCGGCTCCAACCGGGCCGTCGTCGGCCTCGCGGAGCAGGTGGTCCGGACTCGAGGAAGGCGTGATCTCAAAAGGCTCGCCCGAGAAGTCGCTGCGGCCATGGACCGGCACGGCGTTCTCACCGACGCGACCGCGATCGCGTTTCGGATGCTCTTCGCACTCGCCTTCCTGACCCTGACGGGCCTGGCGCTCGCCGGTGCGGTGCATCTCGACGGGATTTGGCGTGACCAGCTAGGACCGAACATCGCTCGCATCGTCTCGCCGAACTTCTATCGAGAGCTGGACCATTCGGTCGATCAGGTGCTCACGACCAGGCGGTTGTGGTGGCTGTCGATCGGGCTGCTGCTGACGCTCTGGCAGGTCTCTAGCGGCGTGCGGGCGCTGATGACCGCGCTCGACAGCATCTACGAAGTCAAAGACCGCCGTCCCTTCCGGGTGCGCATGGCCCTCTCGGTCGGCCTCGCAGCGCTGATCATCGTGGCATTGTTCCTGGTCGCCGCCGCACTGCTGCTATCGACCTCGCAGCCATCGACCCCTCCGATCGTGCGCGCGGGGGAGACCATTCTTCGGTTCGCCTTCAGCGCCGTGCTTCTCCTCCTTCTGGTCACGGCGTTGCTGCAGTTCACCACCCCGGAGCACGTGCGTGTCAAGTGGGTCACGCTCGGTTCGAGCATCACGATCGTGATCTGGCTGGCGGCCTCGTGGATCTTCGGCTGGTACATCGCCAACTTTGCCTACCGCGGCTACCAGCAGGCGTTTGGCGTCCTCTCCCTGCTGGTCGTCGTGATGACCTATCTCTATGTGGCGGCCGTCGCCTTCCTGATTGGCGCCGAGCTGGATGCGCTGCTCCTTACCGAGGTGAAGAGGCGCGGTCGGCGCTAAGACGTAGCGACCGTCGTGTGCGCCGGCTCCAGGGGGTTAACCGTTACTTGATTCACCGGAACGTTGTCGCTGAGGAAGGTGGTGACGAACGTGCTCCGGCTCGGGTCCCACCAGGTGACCAGGTAGTTCGGCGCGGGCGGAACTCCTCCAGGAATCGAGAAATTGCCCTTCGCGTCCGTAGTGGTCTGATAGATGTGACCACCGGAGTCGTCGTACGTGTGGGCCTTGACGATCTTCCAGTGACTGGCAATCCGAATCAACCGATTGGCCACCGGCGTCGGGTTGGCATCGCTCAAGATCAGCAAGCCGGTGAGCGGCTGTTTCGCCGTGAGCGCCGCGTTGGCCTGTGTCGCCCAGCTGGTCTTGGGATAGTTCTGCACGACCTCGGTCATGGCGTCGCGCGCCTGCTGAAATCGCATCTGCTGAACGAACGCGACGCCGGCGTTGTAGAGCGTCTGTGGTAGCGACGACGCCTGCGCCAGCTTGGCGTCAGCGCTGTCGGGAAAATCCTTGACGAGCTTCTCGTACCAGATCAGCGCATTCGGGTAATCGATCGGCTGCTGCTGCAGGTACCACTGGGCGAAGCCGGCGTAGGCGACCGCCAGTCCGGCGTTGGTCGAGGCGGTCAGGTTGCCGGTGGGATCGACGCCTGCGACCTGAAGATACTTGTCGATGCCGGCCTGGAACTGTTTGTCCGCCACCAGCGACTGCCCCCAGGCGTAGAAGAGATCGGCGAGCGCGGCGTTACCGCGCACCGCCCAGTCCGCGATGCCACTCTTGATGGCGGCCCGTAGCTGCGTCTCGCTATCGGCGAACTTCGTTTGCTCCGTGAGCTGAAGGCCCCAGCGGTAGTGCGTCTCCGCGGTACCCGCCTTTGCCCGGTCTGCCAACTCGCCGAGCAACACACGGGAGACGGGATTCCCGGCCACCGTTTCCGCCGTCCCGTACTCGCTCAGTGCCTGGCCGTAGGCGCCGTGCGCCTCCGAGCCCTGGGCCTGGGAGAGCTGGTTCTCGGCGAACCCGTAGGTCGCGCCGGGGATGGCGATGAGCAGCAGGACGATGCCTCCCGGTACCAGGAGGAGCCGGGTGCGGCGCGGTCGCGGGGTAGGCTGGTCCGGACCGGCCGGGGTGTAGGGGGCTGCCTGGCTCATGTCGACTGGGTCGAATAACGAGTTGACCTTTACTAGCCTGCGCCGGTAGACTGGGTCACCCGGATTGTTGAGTTTGTGAATCCAATGAGTCAACTTTAAGGAGAGGCATCAAATGGCAAAGTCCGCGGCGGAGCTGAAGGCGACTGACTACGTGCATCCCGAGGTTCTGGTCGACACGGCGTGGGTCGCCGAGCACGCAGGGGATTCGAAGGTGAAGCTCGTCGAGGTCGACGTCGACACCTCGGCCTATGACAGCGGTCACGTCAAGGGCGCCATCGGGCTCGACTGGCGCAAGGACCTGCAGGCACGGCCGATCCGCGACCTGCTTGCCAAGGAGGACCTCGAGAAGCTGCTCTCGTCGAAAGGCATCAGCTCCGAGGACACGGTGGTCGCCTACGGCGACAACAACAACTGGTTTGCCGCCTGGTTCGTCTGGAATCTCAAGTACTACGGCCACAAGGACGCCCGGCTGATGAACGGCGGTCGGAAGAAATGGCAGGACGAGGGCCGCGAGCTCGTCACGGATGCGCCGACCATCAAGCCGGCCAGCTACACGGCGGGCCAGCCGAACAAGGCGATCCGGGCCTTGCGGGATGAGGTGCTGCGGGATCTTGGGAAGTCGGGCGTGGTCCTGGTCGACGTCCGTTCCCCCAAGGAATTCAGCGGCGAGCTGCTCGCCCCGGAGAACCTCCCGCAGGAGGGCGCCCAGCGCGGTGGGCACATCCCCGGCGCGGCCAACATCCCCTGGGCGCAGGCGGTGCGTGAGGACGGGACCTTCAAGCCGGCCTCCGAATTGAAGGAACTGTACGCGGCGAAGGGCGTGACACCGGACAAGGCCGTCATCGCCTATTGCCGGATCGGGGAGCGCTCCTCGCACACCTGGTTCGTCCTGAATTACTTGCTCGGCTACCCCAACGTCCGCAACTACGACGGCTCCTGGACCGAGTGGGGGAGCCTGATCGCCGCACCGATCGAACGCTGACCCAGCCCCCACCCCGACCCTCCCCCGCGCGCGGGGGAGGGGAAATTCGGTGACGGCCGGATGACGGTCGTGACTTTTTGCCACGTGACGTGACCTCCGGACCGGCGTAACGTTATGGAAAGCGGCGAGAGCATGTGGGCGGCGGCCTTAGGAAGGGCGTCGTCCTGCACGCTGCCTGACGAAAAGGGGTGCGATGCGGTGAGGGGTTTGCGGCGCCTGGTCTTCGTGGCCGTCGTGGGAGGGTTGCTCGCCGCCATCCCGCTCTCTGCGGTTGCGAGCGAGAACATCCTGGCCGGCAATGTCCGCCGGGCGGAGGTTGCCTTCAACCTGACGCTGACGGACGCGGTCCGCGGGGGATTGGATCAAGGGGAAGCCGACACCCTGACCTGGCGGTATGCGCAGGTCCAGGCCATCAAAACGTCGTCGTGGTGGCAGCTGCCGCTGACCGAGCACCGCAAGCTCGACGCCCTGAGTCTTCTCGATAGCGACCTGCGCGCGGTCTACCAGAAGCAAATCGACGACAGCCGGGATGCGCTGGATCGCCAGCTTCACCGCTGGAACACCATGCTGGCTGAGGCGCAGAAGGCCGGTATCTCGCTCGACGGTCTCGATGAGGAGGCGGCGCGCTTCGTGAAAGCCGGCCCCGCGGCGGCCACTCCGAATCAGGTGCTCGCGCTCGCCTCCGTCCTTGGCCAGCAGTATGCGGTCCTCGATGGCAAGCTCGCCGCCTACCGCACCGCGCGCGCGCAGGTGGACGCGGCGCTGCAGACCGCCAGCGGGCTGCTGGCGAATGCCGGGCAATACCCGCAACTCCGCCTCACGGCCTTCAACGACCAGCTCACCCTCGCGAGCGCGGCGCTGGCGGCGGTTCGTAGCGCCGACGGATTCGCGCCGATCCTGGCTCAGGTCCAGCAGACGGCGGTTGGCGTGCAAGGCTTGCTCGACGCACGCAGCGCCGCCGTCAACCAGTTGGCTGACACGCGCTCGACGCTGGCCTCCGCGCAGTCGATCCGCGCTGCGCTGGGCAACCACCCGGGGACGATCAACGCCCTGGCCGGGCAGCTGTCGAGCGCCGCCGACCAGGCCACCTTCCAGTCGATCACCGCGCAGCTTTACCAGGAGAAGCAGTCCCTCGCCAGCGCCATCTACCTCAAGCAGATGGTCCCCGTTGCCTACAACGCCGGCGTCGGCAAGGTGATCGTCATCTCGCTGTCGCGCCAGGTGCTCACCGCCTACCAGGACGGCAATGCGATCCTGACGACCTACGTGGCGACCGGCCGGCCCGCATTGCCGACGCCGCCGGGCGTCTACCACATCTTTGCCCGCTATTCGCCCTACAAGATGATCTCGCCCTGGCCCTACGGCAGTCCCTACTGGTACCCGGACTCGTGGACCAACTGGGCGATGGAGTTCGCCGGCGGCGGCTACTTTATCCACGACGCGCCCTGGCGCTCCTGGTACGGCCCCGGCGCCAACCTCTACAACGGCACCCACGGCTGCGTGAATGTGCCCTACAGTCCGATGGCGACACTCTGGAACTGGGCGCCGAACGGCACCACGGTGGTCGTCCAGTACTAGCGCCCGATACCTTACTTATATAGTGCCCCGACCACGACCCTCCCCCGCACGCGGGGGAGGGAGAGTTTTTGCGATTGACGATTTCGCCTAACTCTGCTATGATTTGAGCTCGCCTAGCAGTTGCTAGGTCTTTTTTGTGTCTGGAGCCTTTACCCCCCTGGAGATTCAATGCCTGCCCTAGCGTCGATCATCACCCTGCAGTGTCAGACCTGTAAGGAACGCAACTACACCACCGTCAAGAACAAGAAGAACGACCCCGACCGGCTCGAGGTCAAGAAGTTCTGCCCGCGGTGCCGGAAGCACACTGCCCACCGGGAGACCAAGTAGCGTGGCCGCAACCTTCTTATACTGTTGGCGCCGACCGGCACAGGGGTGTAGCTCAGCTGGTAGAGCAGCGGTCTCCAAAACCGCGGGTCGGGCGTTCGAGTCGCTCCACCCCTGCCAGACTCAGGTATAACTACCATGGCCAAAGCCGTTCCGACGGAACCAAGGGCGAATAGAGTGCAACGCACAACGACTCCCGCGCCGCGCCGGGGCCTCATCCGCAACTTCGAGGACATCCTCGGCGAGCTGCGCAAGGTGATCTGGCCCAGCTGGGGCGAGCTACGCACGATGACGTTTGTCGTCATCGTGACCGTGGTAGTGGTATCCCTGATGCTCGGACTGATCGACTATGTCTTGACCCAAACACTCGTCAAACTGGAGTTCCCCAAAGTTGGCTGATGCAGAGATGAACGGCACACCGAAAGAGGCGAAGGGCACCCCCGCCGCGCCGGCGAAAGCGCGCGGTCGCCGGCCCGCCCCGAAAGAAGCGGCCGAGGCCGGTCGTGTCTGGACCGGCGAGCGCGTGAGTGTCGGCGAAGGCCATCCGGCCCCACCCGAAACGCCATCCTCGCCGCCGGTGGCGCTTATCCCCGCCGGTGAGGCCAAGCCGGTCCCCGCTGAGGGCGAAGCGCACTGGTACGTCGTGCATGCTTACTCAGGCCACGAGGAGAAGGTGCGCAACAACCTGATGAAGCGCGTCGACTCGATGGACATGCACGATCGGATCTTCGAGGTGCTGGTGCCCACGGAAGACGTCATCGAGATCAAGGACGGCCAGCGCCGTCACGTCGCCAAGCGAACCTTCCCCGGCTACATCCTGGTCAACATGATCATGTCGGACGAGTCCTGGTACGTGGTGCGCAACACGCCGGGCGTGACCAGCTTCGTCGGTTCCGGCAACAAGCCGGTGCCGCTGCAGGAGAAGGAGATCAAATCGATCCAGAAGCAGATCAAGGCCGAGGCGCCCAAGGTTCGCGTCGAGTACCAGGTGGGCGAGAACGTCCGCGTCATCGACGGGCCCTTCTCGGACTTCCACGGCAAGGTCGACGAGATCAACGCCGACAAGGGCAAGCTCAAGGTGCTGGTCAACATGTTCGGCCGCGAGACGCCGGTCGAGCTGGACCTCCTCCAGGTGGAGCGCTTGAAGTAATGGGCAAGAAGAAAGTCAAGGCCATGGTCAAGATCCAGATGGAGGCGGGCAAAGCCACGCCCGCGCCGCCCGTGGGCACGGCGCTCGGCCCGCACGGCGTCAACATCATGGAGTTCGTGAAGACCTACAACGATCGCACCGCTTCGATGGCCGGGCAGGTGATCCCGGTCGAGATCACGATCTTCGAGGACCGCACCTTCACTTTCGTGACCAAGACCCCGCCCGCCGCCGCGCTCCTGAAGAAGGCGGCCGGCGTGGAGAAGGGCTCGGCCAAGCCGAACAAAGAGAAGGTCGGCAAGGTCAGCACACAGCAGGTACGTGAGATTGCCCAGCTCAAGCTCAAAGACCTCAATGCCTACGACGTCGAGGCGGCGATGAAGATGATCGAGGGAACGGCGCGATCGCTCGGCATCGAGGTGACTGCCTGATGCCGCAAGCGCGTGGCAAGAAATACAAGGAAGCCGCCAAGGCGATCGAGCGCACCGAGCAATACGCGCCCGATGATGCGGTGCGGCTGGTGCTGAAGAGCTCGACCTCGAAATTCGACGGCTCGATCGAGGCGCACCTGCGGCTGGGGGTCGACCCGCGGCATGCCGACCAGATGGTCCGCGGCTCGGTGGTGCTGCCACACGGCACCGGCAAGAAGCGCCGCGTGCTGGTGTTCGCCACGGGTGAGAAGGCGCGCGAGGCGACCGAGGCGGGTGCCGACTACGTCGGCGCCGATGACCTGGTCAAGCGGATCCAGGACGGCTGGCTCGACTTCGACGTCGCGCTCGCGACCCCCGACATGATGGGTCAGGTCGGCCGCCTGGGCAAGATTCTGGGGCCGCGCGGACTGATGCCGAACCCGCGCGCGGGCAGCGTCACCTTTGACATCGGCCGCGCCGTCAAGGACATCCAGGGTGGCCGCATCGAGTACCGGGTCGACAAGACCGGCATCATCCACTCCAACATCGGCAAGGCCTCCTACAGCGAGGCGCAGCTGAAGGATAATTTCGTTGCGCTGATGGACGCGGTGGTGCGCGCCAAGCCGAGCTCCGCCAAGGGCCAGTACCTGCGCTCCGTCTACCTCTCGCCGACGATGGGGCCCAGCGTGCCCGTAGACCCGGTCGCCGCCGGTCGAATGAGCTAGCCACAATCCAGGCAGCCGATGGCTAACACGAAAACCGGTGATCCCGCCGTCGATACCTTCCTCAAGGGCTACTCGCCGCAGGTGCGCGAGATCGCCGTCAAGGCCCGCGAAGTGATCCTCTCAGTACTGCCGGAGGCAAGCGAGAAGGTCTATCCCGGTTGGAAAGTCATCCAGTACGCAACCGGTGCCGACATGAAATCAGTGTTCGCCGCCATCTCGCCGCAGCGCGAGCGGGTCAACCTCGGCCTGGCCAACGGCGTCGACCTCAAGGACCCCGACGGGTTGCTCGAGGGCGACGGGAAAGCCATCCGCCACCTGAAGTTGACGTCGGCAGAGGCCGCGGGCGCGCCCGCGGTCCGCGAGCTGGTTCGCGGCGCGCTGCACGCATTGCGCAACGGCGCCTGATATACTCGCACTCCACAACTGAATAGCCGAAGACCGCTGGTGCCGGCCCGACCGGCTTAATGTCCCAGCGCAGGCGAGCAGGATGCAGTAAGGGCCTCCTCGCCTGTTGAGCGAAGGAGGTTTTTTATTGGCGACCGGACTCAAGAAAGACGAGAAGATCGATAAGAAGGCGGAGAAGGCCGCGAGTGTCGCGGACATCACCGCCCGGCTCAAGGCATCATCGACCGCGGTGCTCGCCGACTATCGCGGCATGACGGTGGGCCAAATGCGTGACCTGCGCAGCAAGCTGCGCGGTGGCGGCATCGAGATGATCGTGGTCAAGAACACGCTGGCGCGGCGCGCCGCGAAGGCGGCCGGCTACGAACCGCTCAACGCGGAGCTGGTCGGGCCGATCGCGATGCTGTTCGCCACCGACGATGTCTCGGCGCCCGCCCGGATCCTCAACGACTACATCCGCGCCAACCGCAAGATGGTGATCAAGGCCGGCCTGCTCGAGGGCCAGGTGATCAAGGCCGATGCCGTCACGGAACTGGCCGATCTGCCGTCGCGCGAGATCCTGCTGAGCCGCCTGCTGGGCGCGATGCAGGCCCCGCTGGGCAATCTCGCCAGTATCCTGCAGGCCCCCATGTCCAAGCTCGCCCGCACGCTCGACGCCGTCCGCACACAAAAAGACTCGCAGTCACCGGCCGCCGCGCCGGCCGCAAGTTAGGAGGAACCAATGGCAAAAGTCAGTGTCGACGATTTCGTCTCTTCGTTGAAGGAATGGACCGTGGTGGACGTGATGAACGCCATCAAGGCGATCGAAACCGAGTTCGGCGTGACGGCGGCGGCCCCGGTCGCGGTGGCGGCGGCGCCGGCGGCCGGTGGCGGAGCGGGTGCCGCGGCACCGGAAGCCGAGCAGACCGAGTTCCAGGTGGTCTTGACCTCGCCGGGTGATGCCAAGATCGGCGTGATCAAGGTCGTGCGCGAGATCACCGGCCTGGGCCTCAAGGAAGCCAAGGACCTGGTCGACCAGGCGCCAAAGCCGGTCAAGCAGGGCGTCAACCGGGAAGAGGCCGAGGGCGTCCTGAAGAAGCTGAAGGACGCGGGCGCTGGCGCGGAAATCAAGTAGGCAGAAGGTAACGCCGGCGCGGCCGAGTACCGCGCCGGCCAACGTGGCGGACCGAGAGGGGGACAAGGCCCAGGGCTCGATCCGCCACATCGTCGCGACCGATGGCCCACCGCTCGATGCCACCCCGGACAGCCTGCTCGCCTGCCTGGCGAAGGGAAAGCAGGGATTCTGGCTGGACATCGAGAACCCGGGTGACGACGACTACGCGCTGCTCGAGAAGACGTTCGGGTTTCATCCCCTGACCCTGGAGGACATTCGCCACCAGAACCAGCGGCCCAAGGTCGATGAGTACCCGGGATACGCGTTCGTCGTCCTCTTCACGGCTGAGCTGGAGGGCAAGCGGGCCCAGGTTCGCGAGCACCACCTCTACGTATCGCCGCAGTACCTGGTCAGTGTCCATATCGAGCCGTCCGATCCGCTGAACCGGCTGCGGGAGCGGATCAAGGCCAACCCCGACCTCACCCGGCGGAGCCTCCCGTTCCTCTTCTACCTGGTGGTCGACCAGCTGGTCGATTCGCTCTTCCCCGTGCTGGAGCAGCTCGATGACGCCACGGACGAGCTGGAGGACCGCATCATCGACCAGCCGGACACCTCGGCGCTGACCGAGCTGTCCGATCTGAAGCGAACGGTCGTCGACCTGCGCAAGGTCCTCGGCGCCCAGCGCGACGTCTTCCAGCGCCTGACGACGCGCGCCGTCGGCGACCCCGGCGACAAGGAGATGTCGATCTATTACCGGGATGTCTACGACCACCTCGTTCGGCAATATGAGACGGTCGATTCGCTGCGCGACCTGCTGACCAGCGCGATGGACGTCTACCTGTCGACCGTCTCGAACCGGCTGAACCTGCGCATCACGCGGCTGACGGTTTTCGCCACGCTCTTTCTGCCATTGACGTTCATCACCGGCTTCTTTGGGATGAACTTCGCCTGGCTGGTGGCCCACATCGCGCCGGGCTGGACGTTCTGGCTGCTGGCGGTCGGGGTCATGGCCGGGACGACCGCCCTGCAACTTCTCTACTACCGCCGCAGCGGCTGGCTCTAAGGGTCCAATTTCCTCCTCCGGGAGGCGGCGACCTAAGCTTTGGCCGGCCAGCCCCGTTGTTCCCTCCGGAGGGCAAGGATGTTCCGCTGGATGGTCTTCTTCATGGTGATTCTGGCCGGGATCCTGGCGTTCGTGACGTGGGTCATGGGCATCCCGATTCCGGGCCTTTCCCAATTCGGGATCCAGCAACCGACGTCGCCGTTCGGGCCCTGAGAGAGGCCGGCCGGCACCGCCCGCCGGAGTTGCGCAAACCCTTCCCCTGGGGGAAGGGGAGTGCTAGACTTCGCCCGATTAGTCTGACTGCGTCCAGATCGGCGACCTGACCCGTTTCCCAGCCCCCGGGGAACCAGCCCTGGGCCCGCTCGCGAAGCTGTACCGGTTTCGCGGCAGGTATGTTTGCGCGCTTGACAGCCGGGGTAGGCTGATGGTACTATTACCGTTCGGTGCTTCCAGGGTTGCTTTTCCGCGTCCCTAGCACTACCGGCCTGCCCACCATTTTTTCCTGCTTTATCTGAAAGGAGAGTCCATGATTCAGCCTTCCTCTAACGGCTCTCGTGTCAGCTACGGCCGTATTCCGGACATGCTGCCGGTCGCCGAGTTGATCGAGACCCAGATCCGCTCCTTCAACTGGTTCAAGCGTGAAGGGCTTCGGGAGCTGTTCGAAGAAATCAATCCGATCACCGACTACACCGGCAAGAACTACGAGCTCAAGTTCCTGGACTACGAGTTCGGCCAGCCCAAGTTCGACAAGGAGGAGTGCCGCAACCGCGACATGACGTTCGCGGCCCCCCTGCGGATCAACACCCGGCTCACCATCCGAACCGGCGAGAACGCGGGCGAGATCAAGGAATCGGAAGTCTTCATGGGCGACTTCCCGATCATGACCGAGGAAGGCACCTTCATCGTCAACGGCACCGAGCGGGTGGTCGTCTCCCAGCTCGTCCGCTCTCCTGGCATCTATTTCACCAGCGGCGAGGACCGGGCGTCGGGCCGGATGCTCTACGCCGCCAAGCTCATCCCCAACCGGGGCGCCTGGCTCGAGATCGAGACCTCTGCCAAGGACATCCTGACCGTCAAGATCGACCGCAAGCGGAAGATCCCGGTCACCACGCTGGTGCGCGCGCTCGGCTACGGCAGTAACAATGAGATCAAGGCGCTGTTCGCCGACGTCGACAACAACGGTGAGCACAAGTTCATCCAGTCGACCCTGGAGAAGGACTCCTCGACCGACGTCAACGACGCCCTGGTCGAGATGTATAAGAAGATCCGGCCCGGCGACCCGCCAACCGTCGATAACGCGCGGGCGCTGATGACGGCCCTCTTCTTCAACCCGCGCCGCTTCGACCTCTCGAAGGTCGGTCGCTTCAAGCTGAATCGCCGCTTGGGCCTGGGGACGGACATGAATGTCCGGACCCTCTCCAACGACGACTTCATCGCCATTATCCGCAAGCTGATCGAGCTCAACAACGGCACCGGCGAGCCGGATGACATCGACCACCTCGGCAACCGCCGGGTGCGGGCCGTCGGCGAGCTGCTGCAAAACCAGTTCCGCATGGGCCTGATCCGGATGGAGCGCATCATCAAGGAGCGGATGACGATCTGCGACGCCGCCACCGTGACGGCGGCGAGTTTGATCAACGCCCGCCCGGTAGTGGCGGCCATCAAGGAGTTCTTCGGGTCGAGCCAGCTCTCCCAGTTCATGGATCAGACCAATCCGCTGGCCGAGTTGACGCACAAGCGCCGGCTCTCGGCCTTGGGCCCGGGTGGGTTGTCGCGCGAGCGCGCCGGATTCGATGTCCGCGACGTGCACCATTCGCACTACGGCCGCATCTGCCCGATCGAGACTCCGGAAGGCCCGAACATCGGCCTGATGGGATCGCTGGCCATCTTCGCCCGGGTCAACGAGTACGGGTTCATCGAGACGCCGTTCCGCCGCGTCTACAGCGAAATGCCGGCGGACAAGGCGCACCGCGACAAGCTGGTGGGCCGGACGCTGCGCGATGACGTGCTCGACCCGACGAATCGAAAGGCCAAGCTCGCCAAGAAGGGCGATCTGCTCGACCGCGACGCGGTCGACGCGCTGGTCAAGGCGAAGGCCGGCGATGTCCCGATCACGGCCTGGGTTTCGGACGAGATCCAGTTCCTCTCCGCTGACGAAGAGGACCGTTATATCGTGGCGCAGGCGAATGCGCCGCTCGACAAGGACAGTCATTTCGCCGAGGAGCGGACCACCGCCCGCACCAAGAATCTCTTCCTGGTGGCGGACGTCAACCGCATCGAGTACATGGACGTGTCGCCCAAGCAGACGGTCAGTGTCGCGACCGCGCTGATCCCGTTCCTCGAGCACGACGACGCGAACCGAGCCCTGATGGGATCGAATATGCAGCGCCAGGCGGTGCCGCTGGTCGTGACCGAGGCGCCCATCGTGGGCACCGGCATGGAGTCGGCCGCCGCCAAAGACTCCGGTGAGCTGATCGTGGCCAGGGTGGACGGCACCGTCGTGTCCTGCGCCGCCCCGCCGCCGGCGGATTCGCCTGCGGCCAAGCTGGACAGCTTCAAGCGCGAGCTCGGCATCCTGCTGAAGCCGGACGACGGCTCGGCGGAGCAGTGGTATCCGATCCACAAGTTCGAACGCTCCAACCAGGGCACCTGCCTCTCACAACGGGTCATCGTCAAGGCCGGGCAGCATGTGACCGCTGGCACGGCGCTCGCGGACGGCCCGGCAACCTCCGAAGGGGAGTTGGCGCTTGGCCGCAACATCCTGGTGGCGTTCATGCCCTGGGAGGGGTACAACTACGAAGACGCCATCCTGATCTCCGAGTCGGTTGTGCGCGAGGACAAATACACCTCGATCCACATCGAGGAGTACGAAATCGAAGCCCGCGACACCAAGCTGGGCCCGGAGGAGATCACCCGCGATATCCCCAATGTCAGCGATGAGACGTTGAAGAACCTCGACGAGCGCGGCATCGTCTACATCGGCGCGGAGGTCCACCCCGGCGACATCCTGGTGGGCAAGATCACGCCCAAGGGTGAGTCGGAGCTCTCGGCCGAGGAACGCCTGCTGCGGGCCATCTTCGGTGAGAAGGCACGCGAGGTGCGCGATTCCTCGCTGCGTGTACCGCACGGCGAGCGCGGCATCGTGGTCGATGTCAAGATCTTCAGCCGCGAAACCAAGGACGAGCTGGCGCCCGGCGTCAACCAGCTGGTGCGGGTCTATGTCGCCCAGAAGCGCAAGATCGCGCAGGGCGACAAGATGGCCGGCCGGCACGGGAACAAGGGCGTCATTGCCCGGATCCTTCCCGCCGAGGACATGCCCTACATGCCGGATGGCACGCCGGTCGAGCTGGTGCTGAACCCGCTCGGTGTGCCGAGCCGCATGAATCTGGGCCAGGTGCTCGAGACGCACCTGGGCTGGGCGGCGCACGCGCTGGGCCTGAAAGTCGCCACGCCCGTCTTCGATGGCGCGTCGGAGGAGACAATCGAGTCGGAGCTGGTGCGGGCGGGCCTGCCGGAGTCGGGCAAGATCACGCTGCGCGACGGCCGCACCGGTGAGCAGTTCGACCACGAAGTGACGGTCGGCTACATCTATATGTTGAAACTGGCCCACCTGGTCGAGGACAAGATCCACGCGCGCTCCACCGGTCCTTACTCGCTGGTCACCCAGCAGCCGTTGGGCGGCAAGGCGCAGTTCGGCGGCCAGCGGTTTGGCGAGATGGAAGTCTGGGCGCTGGAAGCCTACGGCGCCTCGCACATCCTGCAGGAGATCCTGACGGTCAAGTCCGACGACATCGTGGGCCGCGTCAAGGCCTACGAGGCGATCGTCAAGGGTGAGAACACGCTCGAGGCAGGTATTCCGGAATCGTTCCGGGTGCTGGTCAAGGAGCTCGAAGGCCTGGCGCTGGGCGTCGAGATCCAGTCCGACGGCGAGAAGCAGGTGATCCTTTCCGAAGACGACATGAGCGAGATGCCACTCGACCTTGGCATCAACCTCGAGCGCGATGAGATCGATGAGTCGGACCAATGGGCGACCGGCGCGCCGCGGGCTGCGCAGAATCCCCTTGATTCTTTGAGGTAATCAATGACACTGAAACTGGAAAACTTCGACGCACTGAAGCTGTCTCTGGCATCCCCGGAGACCATCCTGTCGTGGTCGCACGGCGAGGTGACCAAGCCGGAGACGATCAACTACCGCACCCTGAAGCCGGAGCGAGACGGGTTGTTTTGCGAGCGGATCTTCGGCCCGCAGCGCGACTGGGAATGCCACTGCGGCAAGTACAAGCGCTACCGCTACAAGGGGATCATCTGCGACAAGTGCGGCGTGGAGGTTACCCGCTCGAAGGTGCGGCGGGAGCGGATGGGGCACATCAAGTTGGCCTCGCCCGTCAGCCACGTCTGGTACTTCAAGGGCATTCCGTCGCGGATGGGCCTCCTCCTCGACATGTCACCGCGCAACCTGGAGAAGGTTCTCTATTTCGCCAACTACATCGTCACCAACATCGACGAAGAGGCGCGTAAGGAGTACCTCTCCAAATCCTCACCGCAGCACAACGACCGGGTGATCAAGCTCCAGGAGGAGCGCGACGTCGCGGTCAAGGAGCTGAAAGAGGAGCTCGACCAAAAGGTCAAGGCCAAGCAGGACGACACCAAGGCCAAGATCAAGGGGCTGGAGGAGTCGCTCGACGAAATCGTCGACGCGATGACCTCGCGCGCCAAGGAACTCGTCGAGAAGATCAAGGCGCAGAAGGGCAAGAAGGCCGCGACCAACTTCACGATCGGCGAAGGTGACGACGAGCAGGTCATCATCGAGAAGGGCACGCTCTTCGAGGACAAGCTGGCCCGTGAGCTGCCCAAGCAGGTCGAGAAGAAGATCGACCAGGTCCAGGCCTCCACCAAGAAGCGCCAGCAGGAGCTGAAGAGCAAGTCGGACGAGGAGATCGCCAAGTGGCGTGAGGAGTTCGAGGGGAAGTCTGGTGCCCTCAGCACCCAGCTGAAGAAGGACACCGAGGGCCTCTCGGGCGACATCGAGTCGTCCAAGACCCAGCTCGACTCTCTCTACGTCAAGCAGCTCCTCTCGGACCAGGAGTTCCGCGAGTTCACGGAGAAGTTCGGCAAGGTCTTCAAGGCGGGCATCGGCGCGCAGGCGATCCACGACCTGCTGGCCCGCATCGACCTGCTCCAGGAATCCGCCATCCTGCGCGAGGAGTCGAAGTCGAACTCCGGGCAGAAGCGGCAGAAGGCGATCAAGCGGCTCAAGGTAGTCGAGGCCTTCCGCAAGTCGGGGGCGTCCGCGACCTGGATGATCCTCGACGTGCTGCCGGTCATCCCGCCGGAGCTGCGCCCCATGGTTCAGCTCGACGGCGGCCGCTTCGCGACCTCCGACCTCAACGACCTCTACCGTCGCGTCATCAACCGCAACAACCGCCTCAAGCGGCTGCTCGAGCTTGGCGCTCCGGAGATCATCGTGCGCAACGAGAAGCGCATGCTGCAGGAGGCGGTCGACGCCCTAATCGACAACGGCCGCCGCGGCCGCGCGATCACCGGCACCGGCAACCGCAAGCTGAAGTCACTGTCCGACATGCTCAAGGGCAAGCAGGGCCGCTTCCGCCAGAACCTGCTCGGCAAGCGCGTCGACTACTCGGGCCGCTCCGTCATCGTCGTCGGCCCGGAGCTGAAGCTGCACGAGTGCGGGCTCCCCAAGAAGATGGCGCTCGAGCTCTTCAAGCCGTTCGTCATGCGCGAGCTGGTCAGCAAGGGCTACACGCAGAACATCAAGTCCGCCAAGCGCATGGTGGAGCGCGTCCGCCCCGAAGTGTGGGACGTGCTCGATGAGGTGATCAAGGAGCACCCGGTGCTCCTCAACCGCGCGCCCACGCTGCACCGCCTCGGCATCCAGGCGTTCATGCCCGTGCTGGTCGAGGGATCCGCGATCCAGATCCACCCGCTCGTCTGCAGCGCCTTCAACGCGGACTTCGACGGCGACCAGATGGCCGTCCACGTGCCGCTCTTCAGCGGCGCTATCGCGGAAGCCAAAAATTTGATGATGTCGTCCAACAACATCCTGTCGGCGTCGGATGGCCACCCGGTCATCAGCCCGACCCAGGACATCGTGCTCGGCACCTACTACCTGACCATGGTCAAGCTGACGCCCAACGTCAAGGACCAGGAGCTGCCCACCTACGGCACGGCCGAGGAAGCGCTGCTGGCGCTCGACAACCGGCGCGTTCACGTCCAGCAGGAGGTCCGTGTCCGGATCGACGGCAAGATGATTCGCACGTCGCCGGGCCGCGTGCTCTTCAACCAGGTGTTGCCCCTCGGGGTGCAGCCGGCGGAAGGGCACGGCGAGGCGATGACCTACCAGAACCATGTCTTCGACAAGAAGGCGCTGCGGGCGATCGTGGCGGAGTGTTTCCGCCTCCACGGCAACGAGCTGACCGCGCGGGTCGCCAACGATATCAAGCGCGTCGGCTTCGCCTACGCGACCAAGGCCGGCATCACGATCTCCGCCATGGACATCAAGACGCCGGCGGGCAAGGCCGCGATCCTGGCGGGTGCGGAGAAGAAGCTCGGCGACATCGACCTGCAGTTCAAGCGCGGCCTGATCACCGACGACGAGCGCTACACCCAGACCGTCGACCTCTGGACCGAGGCGACGGAGGAAGTGACGGCCGCCACGATGAAGAGCTTCGATGCCCTTCACCCCGTGTTCATGATGGCCAACTCCGGCGCTCGAGGGAACATCCAGCAGATCCGGCAGCTGGCCGGGATGCGTGGCCTGATGGCCGACCCCACCGGCCGGATCATCGACCTGCCGATCAAGGCGAACTTCTCCGAAGGGCTCACCGTGCTCGAGTACTTCATCTCGACCCACGGCGCCCGCAAGGGACTCGCTGACACCGCGCTCCGCACCGCGGACTCCGGTTATCTCACTCGCCGGTTGGTCGACGTGGCCCAGGACGTCATCGTCCGGGCCGAGGACTGCGGCACCACGGGCGGCATCTGGGTGACGGACATCTCGGAGGAGCGCGCACTGACGGAGCCGCTGTTCGAGCGGGTCGCGGGTCGCGTGGCCGCCGCTGCGGTCCTGGACCCCAACACGCAGGAGCCTCTCGTCAAAGAAGGCACCGAGATCAGCGACATCCAGGCGCGCCACCTGATCCAGGCGGGCGTCGCTCAGGTCAAAGTTCGCTCGGTGCTCACCTGCCAGGCGCGCGAAGGTGTGTGCCGCCTGTGCTACGGCCGCAACCTGGCGACCGGCAAGCTGGTCGAGATCGGTGAGGCGGTGGGCGTCATCGCCGCCCAGTCGATCGGCGAACCCGGTACGCAGCTGACCATGCGGACGTTCCATACCGGTGGCGTCGCCGGCACCGACATCACGCAGGGCCTGCCGCGCGTCGAGGAGCTGTTCGAAGCCCGCATCCCGAAGGGCAAGTCGATCATCTCCGAGATCGACGGTGAGGTGGAGATCATCCGGACCGAGACCGCCCGCAAGGTCAAGGTCACCTCGCGCGACGTCTACGACATCCCGTACATCCTCACGGACAAGATGCAGCCGACGATCGAGTCGGGTGCGACCGTGCAGGAAGGCGAGGAGATCGCCCGCGGCGCGGGCGAGGACGGCGAGGTCAAGGCCGTCCAGTCAAGGGCGTCCGGCGTGGCGCGCGTCGAGCGCAACCAGATCGTGATCCGGAGCATGGACGAGGAGTGGCGCGAGTACCCCATCCCGCACGGATCCAGGGTCAACGTCCAGAGCGGCCAGAAGATCAAGGCCGGACAGCAGATCACCGAAGGCTCGATCAGCCCGCAGGAGCTGCTCCACATCCTCGGTCGCGAGGCGGTCCAGACCTACCTCGTCGATGAGGTCCAGAAGGTGTACCGCTCACAGGGCGTCGACATCAACGACAAGCACATCGAGGTGATCATCCGGCAGATGATGCGGAAGGTCCGCGTCGACACGGCCGGCGATACCGACCTTCTCCCGGGCGAGATCGTGTCGCAATGGGAGTACGAGGAAGCGAACGCCAAAGTGCTGGCGGAAGGCGGCGATCCGTCGGTGGCGCAGACCGTCCTGCTCGGCCTGATCAAGGCCGCGCTCAACACGGCGAGCTGGCTGTCGGCGGCATCCTTCCAGGAGACGACGCGGGTGCTGACCGAAGCCGCCATCTCGGGCAAGGTCGACCGGCTCCGTGGCCTGAAGGAGAACGTGATCATCGGCAAGCTGATCCCCGCCGGGACCGGCCTCGACTACTACCAGAAGCTGCGCGAGGAGTCGTTCAAGATGTTCGCGGAGCTCCCGCAACCGGTTCCCGCCACCAGCTAACGCGACCCGAGCACCAAGGGGCCACCCCGCTGGGTGGCCCTTTTTCGTTTCCTACTTCCCGGCCGCGCCGGCTCTGGCGAGCTCGCCCTTGGGCTTGAGTGCCTCGGTGCGAATGTGGGAGATGAACCAGGAGACGATATGGCGGAGGCGGATGACGCGCGAGCGCGGATGACCGCTGCGCGACAGGTCATGGGACTGGCCTTCGAAGCGGACCATCCTGACCTCGCGCCCGAGCAGCTTGAGCGCGGTGAACAGCTGTTCACCTTCTGAGATCGGGCAGCGAAGGTCTCGATCGCTATGCAGGATCAGCATGGGTGTGGTGATCCGCTCCACGTAGGTGATGGGCGAGCGCTCCATCAGCCGGCCCAGGTCCTTCCAGGGTACCGCGTCCATTGAATCGATGGTGAGAATCCAGTCGAGGTCGCCGGTGCCGAAGATCGAGGCCATGTTGCTGACGCACCGCATGGTGACGGCCGCCTTGAATCGGTCAGTGTGGCCCACCGTCCAGTTCGTCATGTAGCCGCCGTAGCTGCCACCGGCTACGCCGAGCCGGTCCGGATCGACCCAACCATTGGCGACCGCGGCGTCGATGCCGGCCATGATGTCCTGGAAATCCTTGCCGCCCCAGTCGCCGTTGACCGCCGCCGAGAAGGCGCGGCCGTAGCCGGTGCTGCCGCGGGGATTGGTGAAAACGACCGCGTAGCCGTGCGAGGCCAGAAGTTGAAACTCGAAAAAGAAGCTCCAGCTGTACATCGCCATCGGCCCGCCATGGATTTCAAGGACGGCGGGTGGGCGCTCGCTCTTTCCCTCCACCGCGTGAGAGCGGGCGCTGGGCCGGATGATCCAGCCATGAATGTCCCAGGCATCCGCCCCCTTGAAGGTGAACTCCTGCGGGGTGGCCAGCCGAACCTCGCGAAAGAGTGACGCATTCAATTCGGTGAAGCGCGTCTCACGACCGCCGGCGGAGTCCTGAAGAAAAAGGTCGCCCGGGGTCGATGGGTCGGAGCTGGCCAGGGCGATGTGGCGGCGGTCGCGGTCCATGCTCAGCGCGTAGATGCGGCGCTGACCTTCGATGACGGGGCGGGGTGTGCCTCCGGTGGCCGGGACGGCATAGACGAGGGTCGAGCCCCGGCCGGCCGCCTGCGAATAAATCTCCTTGCCATCCGTCGACCAGTACAGGTGCGGCCCACCATGACCTGCGCGCTGGTCGTCGATGGCGGTGTCCGAGAACGTCGGCAAGAAATCTTCGGTGAGCTTGCGCACCGCACCAGCTGTAGCGGCATCGGCCACCATCAGCTCCGTGTAGCCGTCTTCGTGGCGGCGCCGTCCGGCCACGAACGCCACCTGGCGCCCGTCGGGCGACCAGGCGGGCGGCCCCGCGTAGACGGTCTCGTCGGTCAGGCGCGTCAGCCCTTTCGAGGGTAGATCGAGAACCCAGATGTCGTTGGCCGGCCAGCTCCAGCGCTCCGCGGTCCGGTCCGAGGTGAAAGCGATCCGGCGGCCGTCTGGGGAAAACGCCGGCGATCCGTCGTCCCAATCTCCGTCGGTCAGTTGCTCGGGCTCGCCACCTTCGGTGCGAATTCGGAAGAGATGCGAGCGCCGTTCGTAGGTCCAGCCCACGCCGTCCAGCCGATTCCACAGGCGGTCGATTCTCCTGACGGCGGGCACGCGCTTCTCGTGCAGGCCGGCATCCTCGGCCTCGGGATCATCCGGCTCACCGACTTCCGCCGCATAGACGATGGATGCGCCGTCCGGTGACCAGGCGGGATCACCGGCGCCCCAGCGTGCCCGGGTGAGCTGGCGCGCCTCGCCGCCATCCGCGGGTAGCAACC
>Ga0209474_10001831_pt1 | contig 20190 bp, 20 predicted proteins | sample GraSoiAngelo_145_FD_185902 | JGI IMG/M metagenome (GOLD analysis project Ga0209474, IMG submission 185902) | Grasslands soil microbial communities from the Angelo Coastal Reserve, California, USA - 14_1009_05_20cm (SPAdes) (version 2) | ecosystem: Environmental > Terrestrial > Soil > Grasslands... | reverse complement strand
CGACATGTTCCCGCGCGAAGGAAAATTCAATCACTTCGCGCAGTTCGACATTATCAGCGGAAAGCTATTACCGGATGGTAAGTACCAGCGGCCAACGGTCGCATTGCTTTGTAACTTCCCGCCCGCGAGTGCCGATAACCCATCGTTGCTGACACACCAGGATGTAGAAACGTTGTTCCACGAATTCGGTCACGCGCTGCATTCGATTGTTACTCGGCCGAAGTACGGCCGCTTCGCTGGAACGCATGTCCCAGGTGATTTTGTCGAAGCGCCATCTCAGATGTTACAAAACTGGGTTTGGGATAAGAAAGTGCTCGACACTTTTGCGGCTGATTATCGGGATCCATCAAGAAAGATCCCGGCGGAAATTGTCAAAAAGATGAATGACGCAAAGCTGGCAAACGCTGCTGTTTTTTATCGACGCCAGTTCGCGTTCGCGTCGCTCGACCTGGCTCTGCACGACCCCCACCCTGAAGATATGCCTTACGATTGCGTGGCTATCTCGAACCCGATCCTGGAAAAAGTGTTTTTGCCAATCGATCCGAGCACGACCTTTGTTTCCTACTTTGGACATCTCAATGGCTACGACGCCGGGTACTACGGCTACGCCTGGGCCGATGCGATCGCCGCCGATATGGCAACCGTTTTTGAAAAAGCGAAGGACGGCTATCTCGATAAACAAGCCGGCATGAAATTGCGCCGCGAAATTTACGAGCCAGGCGATTCTCGTGATGTAAACGTTTCCATCGAGAAATTTCTCGGCCGCAAGCAATCGATAAAGCCGTTCCTGAAAAAGATCGGCATCGGTCCAGAGGACAAAAAGAAAGCCCCTGCGGGGCCGTCGCAGGAAGGCAGATAGTTGTAGAGGCGCTTGTGCCAAGTGCCTATCGAAATGCCATTATTACGCTCGGCGTTGGACCCAAACGCCGCTACAACGTCTGCGTATATGACGAAGGTGACACGGCCGCTCGCTGCAATAGTTTGCTTCGCTGCCGCCTCGCTTCTTGCGGACGATGAACTCGCATTGCGTTTACAGCCGGCACTTGAAGCGATCACGCCGGATGGTTTGCTCGCGCACATCAAAGTTCTGGCATCGGATGAATTTGAAGGACGCGCGCCGGGAACAAAAGGTGAAGAACTTTCGGTCAAATATATCGCTGATCAGTTCAAAAAGATCGGATTAAAACCGGGCAATCCCGACGGCACATACACGCAGGAAGTTCCTCTGGCCGGGATCAAGAGCGAACCGCGAATGTCCTTCAGCGTTGGCGACAAGACGATGGACCTGAAATATCCGGATGATTTCGTCGCTTCCTCAGCGCGTCTGCAATCGGAAATCAAGATCGATAAAGCCGATGTGGTCTTCGTCGGATACGGCGTCGGCGCGTCAGAATATGGCTGGGACGATTACAAGGATGTCGATGTGCGCGGTAAGACTTTGCTGATGCTGATCGGCGATCCGCCGGTTCCCGACCCGAAAAATCCGTCAAAGCTCGACGACAAGATGTTCAAAGGAAGGGCCATGACCTACTACGGCAGATGGACGTATAAATACGAAATCGCAGCGAAGAAAGGCGCGGCGGCGGCGATCATCATCCACGAAACCGAACCGGCCGCTTATCCATGGCAGGTGGTAAGATCGAGTTGGAGCAAAGAAAACTTCGAGCTCGATAACCCGAACAAGAACATGGACGCCGTCTCGGCGCGCTCCTGGATCACGCTCGATGTTGCGAAAAAACTATTTACCGACTGTGGGCAGGATTTCGACGCTGTCAAAAAATCTGCGGTTAAGACGGACTTTCGACCGGAAGCATTGAAAGCCAAAGCGAACATTCAAATCAAACAGCAGATTCGCGCGTTCAAATCACACAACGTGATTGGCAAAATGGAAGGCAACGATCCAAAATTGCGCGATGAATACGTCATTTACACAGCGCATTGGGATCATCTCGGGCGTCATCCCGAACTGCAGGACGATCAGATTTTTAACGGCGCGATTGACAACGCCTCAGGCGTCGCGTCCATCATCCAAATCGGCCCTGCGTTCGAAAAACTAAATCCGCCGCCGAAGCGAAGTGTGCTGTTTATGGCAACAACAGCCGAAGAAGCTGGATTACTCGGCGCGAAATATTACGCAGAACACCCGCTGTATCCGCTGGAGAAAACGCTCGCCGACATAAATCTCGACAGTATGAACGTCTGGGGCAAAGCCCGCGACATCGAGGACGTAAGCTTTGGTTTTTCCACGCTCGACGAAATGCTCGCGGACGTGGCCAAACGCCAGGGCCGCAGCGCGATTCCGGACAGCCGGCCTGATAAAGGTAAGATTTATCGCGCTGACAATTTCGAATTCTCGAAAGCGGGCCTGCCGTCGCTTTACATCGGCAAAGGCGAACATCTTCTCTCCCGTCCCGAAAACGCGCCACTCCGGTCCGATGAATTTGATTCAAAAGATTACCACCAAGTTACCGACGAAGTTCGTTCCGACTGGGATCTCTCAGGCGCGGTGCAGGATGTTCAACTTCTGTTCGAAGTCGGCTATCAGGTCGCGAACGGCGATAAATTTCCGGAATGGAAAACGGGAAGTGAGTTTAAGGCAAAACGCGATGCAATGCTGAAGAAGTGATTGGATTAAACGGAATTTTTCGGCCTAGTTCTTGTTAGACCAAATGCGCGCGAGCGAGACATCCGAGCAAATCCAGTCACCGCGTCCCTTCCAGTTTACGGGGCGCATCCGCAGCTTCTATCACGCGACATGTGGCATCTTGCGTATGATTCGCTGTCAGCATAATGCGTGGATTCACGCCGCCATTACAGTAGCGGTTGTTGTTGCAGCGTTGCTTTTCCGTATCTCAAGCGCGGATTGGTGTTGGATCATCCTGGCGATGTCCATCGTTTGGACAGCCGAAGCTTTGAACACGGCGTTTGAGTTTCTAGCAGACGCAGCATCGCCCGAGTTTCATCCTCTGGTTCGCGATGCGAAGGACGTTGCAGCAGGCGCTGTTCTGCTCACTGCCGGCGCTGCTGTGGTCATCGGTTCGATTGTATTCTGGCCCTACGTTGAAAAGTTACTCTCGTCACATCCGTAGGTCTAGCCAAGCGCTGCCGCCGCAGACAGGCGGAGCAACCCGCGATTATCTGGCGGAGTATCGCTACGACTCGGCGGAGGCGGCCCACACCGAGAAATATCTGTGGCCATATGTCGTCAGTCTTTGCGCGGAGTTGGGCGCGCGCCGTGTCATCGATATCGGGTGCGGCAATGGTGCGCTATGCCGCGAGCTGGCCAACCGAGGATACGAGGTGGTTGGTTGCGAGCCGAGTGCGGACGGGGTTCGTCTCGCCCGGAGCGCGGCGCCCGAGTTGGTTTTTCACCAGATCGGAGTAGATGACGATCCGTCTCAAGTTGGCGACGAGAGCTTTGATGTGGTTATTGCTACCGAGGTAATTGAGCACCTCGTCAGACCTCGTAACCTGCTTCGTTTCGCGAAGAAGGTGCTTCGGCCCGGTGGACATCTGATCATCAGCACCCCGTTTCATGGCTACCTGAAGAATCTCGCTCTTGCGCTTACGAACAAGTGGGACTCGCATCTCACGCCTCTCTGGGACGGCGGCCATATTAAGCTGTGGTCGCACAAAACTCTCTCCCAGCTTTTGAAGGAAGGCGGTTTCCGGCTCGTGCGCTTCATTGGAGCGGGAAGAATACCTTTGCTGTGGAAAAGCATGATCATGGTTGCACAGAAGCCAGAAGAACCAGGCCAATGACGCTTACCTCAGCACCGAAACTAAGTTGCAATGTGACTGATTAGATGGTTGAATCGCGCTTCGCGAATCAACTGAATGGGCTCTCTTAAAAAAAGACGGAAAGCTAAAATTGCCAAGCACAAGCGCCGCAAACGCATGAAGGCGCATCGGCATAAGAAGCGTCTGCGTTACAAGGCATAACTCGCGGTCAGCAGGCCTCCCGAGAACATCCCAACGCCCATCTCGGAACTTTGGGTCAAAACGCAATCGGTTAACCCGAACAAAGTTGAGGAACCTCGTCTACGAACTTGGGTCATACCGGGCAAACAGCGTGATCATTCACCGTGTGAAAGGTCCGTCGCTCTGCTCTGGATGACATCGAGCGCCGGTTTGCGGAGCACCGCGCTGAAAGTTAGAATGTCGAAAATGAGGGAGCGCACAAAGCGCGGAATTTCCGCCCGCCGGGGCGTCATTTTCGCGCTCATTTTTCTCGCCGTTTCGGATGCGCTTGCCGAGCCAACTACGAGAACTTCGCCGCCAAAACTTCTGCGTGCGCACCAAGGAAAACAAGGCGTGCGGCAGGACGATTCGGTCAACGCAAAACCAGCTTCAGACCTCGCATTGCGTCCGGGAGGCGAACGAAAAGCCGGCGCACTCACGCATTTTCTTGAAGGAATGGCGTTCGAAGAAAATGGCGAGATGGATCACGCGCTAGACGCGTATCGCAGGGTGCTCAACGTCGATCCGGGCCAGTCGCAACTCGCTGGCCGCGTGGCCGGTTTGCTGATACAGCAGGACGATTTTCCACAGGCGATTGACGTGCTGAAAGACGCAATCAAAGCAAACCCGAACAATGCCGAGCCGTATCAGCAACTCGCTTTTATCTATGCGAGGTATCTGAAGAAAACGGATCAGGCGATCGATTATGCCAACCGCGCTATCGCCCTGAATCCGGCAGACGTGGAAGGTTACCAGCGTCTGGTCGAAATCGAAGTTGCAGCAGGACAAGAAAAAAAGGCGCTCGAGGCTCTGGAGCGCGCCACAAAAGTTCGCAGTAACGATCCCAATTTCTGGATGCACTTGGGAAAGCTTTATGTGGCCATTCTTTTCAAGTCTGAGTCGCAGCCGAAACCGGACGAATTGAAAAAGGTCAATGAGATTTTCAAAAGAGCAGCCGAACACGCCGCAGACGACCCCGCGGTCCTCAAGGATGTAGCAGACTATTACGCCGCATCGCAGCAATTGAAGGAAGCGATCCCACTTTACTTGCGTGTTCTCGAACTGGAACCTGACGACGCGAATGCACGAGAGAAACTGGCGACCGGTTTTATTCTGACGAATCAGCGCGGCAAAGCTGTCGAGATGCTCGAGCAAATCATCAAGGAGCATCCCGACAAATATCAACCCTACGACTTACTGGCACAGGTATTGGATGAGGAAGCGCGATCACTCCAGCGCGCAAACCGCATTGATGAAGCCAAAGCGACGTTTGCGAAAGTAGCCGCGAATTATGAGCAAAGTCTGCTAATTAATCCAAATCATCCCAGCACCTATTTGCATTTGGCGGAGTTGCTTGTCGGACCGTTAAAAGACGCAGCCCGGGCGGTGCAATTGTTGACAGAAGCTCGGCGCCGATTTCCCGGCGCGCCGGAGATTGTTTATTATCTGGCGATCTCTCAGCGCGAAGCGAAGCAGAGCCAGCAGGCCGTGGCGACTTTCGAAGAGGCACTGCACGAAGCGCAACTGGACCAGGATGACGACGTAATAAATGCGAAGTTTTACTTCAACTATGGAACCGCGGCCGAGCAAGCTGGGCTGTACGACAAAGCGGCTGAGCTGCTTCACAAGTCGATCACGCTCGATCCAGCCAATTCGGCAGAGGCGTGCAATTACCTGGGTTACATGTGGGCGGATCACAACATGAATCTTGATGAAGCTGAGACAATGATTAAACGCGCGCTCGAGAAGGAACCAAACAACGCCTCGTATCTGGATAGCCTCGGTTGGGTGGAGTTTCGAAAGGGCAAATTTAATCAAGCGTTGACCGATCTGCTTCGTGCTGCAAAAACGGCAGAGCGCGACGATCCGGTTGTATTTGAACACATCGGCGACACTTATCTGAAACTGAATCGGATGCCGGAGGCAGTGGAAGCATGGCAAAAAGCGCTGACACTCGACCCTAAAAACAAAAACCTTGCGGAGAAGGTCGAGGGCACCAAAAAGAGAATCAGCAAAGATTTGCCCAAAACCAATCCGACGTAGTGAGCGAGATCAAGACTAAACGTCGAACACCGAAGATCGAACGCCGAACCTCCGAGTCCAGTCCGACCGGCCCCGCGATCATTCGACGTTGGATGTTGGGCATTCGAGGTTCGGCGTTTAAAACGTGACATGAAGGAGTATCCCACGCCTTGGCAGCGCAAGACCATGTGGGCGGCGCTTACTGCGTGTTTTGTGGTTCTTCTTGTCATCATCGTCGGCGCAGTGATCTGGGCGGCGGCCAATGTCATTAGTTTCCTCCAGCCAATCCTGATCCCGGTGGCCATCGCCGTGATCCTCACTTATCTGCTCGACCCGCTGGTGACAAAAATGTCTCACGGGACGCTCAGTCGCACGAAAGCCGTGGCTCTTGTTTTCGCGATTGCGTTTTTCGCGCTGGGAGGATTGGCCGCGTGGCTCATCCCCACCATCTCAATCCAAAGCGCGAATTTTGCCAGGCAAGTTCCCGCCTACACTGAACGAGCACGAGACTCCATAGTCGATCTTATCTATCGATTCGACCAAACATTCGGGTTACTCGGCGGAGCGCACGGAAAAACTGCATCGACAAGTCTTACGAACTGGCTGATCGGCCCCGCTGCGTCTCCTCCTGCTCGCGCACAACCGACTGCGACTCCAACCGCATCGCCGCAAGCAACTGCGTCCGCGACCGAAATGATTGCACCAAGTCCTCCGAAGCTGACGACTGCCGAACGCCAGCGCATTCAGGCTTACGTAGAAAAACAAATGCCGAAATTGGAGCAAGCGCTCCCAATGGTGCTGGGAAAGCTCTGGGATATCTTGAAAAAAAGCATCGGCGGATTCCTTGGCGTCACAGGTTTTCTGCTCAGTCTCATCCTGGTGCCGATCTATCTGTTTTTCTTGCTGAACGAAAAGCCGCGCATCCAACAGCGATGGAAAGATTACCTGCCGTTGCGCGAATCGCCCTTGCGAGATGAAGTCGCGGAGGTGCTATCAGAAATCAATCGTTACGTCACGGCGTACTTTCGAGGCCAATTACTCGTTTGTCTGGTGGATGGCATACTCATCGGGACGGTGCTAACGATTTTCCCCGGTCTCAATTTTGCGCCGGTGATTGGTGTGCTCGTTGTCATTCTTACGATGGTTCCCTATATCGGCATCATCATCTGCTGGGTGCCAGCCGTTCTGATCGCAGCTTTTCAATGGGGCGACTGGACGCATCCCATGATCGTGACCGGCATTTTCATCCTGATACAAAATCTCGAAGGCATATTTTACGCTCCGCGGATTGTCGGAAATTATGTCGGATTGCATCCGATGACGGTGATCGTGTCGATCTTTCTCTGGGGTCTGATCATTGGTGGGGTAATCGGTCCACTCCTTGCCGTGCCGCTCACCGCGACGATCAAGGTCCTCCTTGCACGTTATGTTTGGGGCCGGCGTTTGAGGCAACAGGTTCTCCAATCAGCTGAAGCACCTCTGGCAGTTCAAGAACCCGAGATAGCGGCTCATCCTTAGCGCAGCGGCCGGCGTGCAGGGGAGGGACGAGCGGGATCGAATGCGCATCGAGACAGGACGCGAAATGGCGGAACAAATCAAACACCCCCGGCACGGAAGAGTTCGCCAGTTGTTTCTCGGACTGGAGTCTTGTTTTCAACGGCAATTCTGGCCGGCTCGCTTCGCCGTAATGGTTGCCTTAGTAGCAGTCGCTCTTTTGGTCGGCGTTCTCTTGTTCAATTACGGCTCAAAATTATATGAGAACTGGCGCCAAACCCACCTACTGCACGGAGCCACTGCATTTCTAAAGGAGGGCAAACTCAGTAAGGCGACGCAGACGGCGCAAGAACTCCTGAGACGACATCCCGATTCTCTGCCGGCCCTTTACGTTTTAGCAGAGGCAGCGGAGAGACAAAATTTGGAAGAGGCTGTGTCCTGGCGCGGGCAAATAGCGCGACTCCTTCCAAAGGACGTGGAAAGCCAGCTCAATCTCGCTTCCGCTGCGTTGCGCTTTGGAAAGCTCGATCTCGCGCGACGAGCGCTCGATGGAGTTCCTTCAAGCGACCGGGATAGCGCAGCTTTTCACGTAGTTGCAGGGTGGCTTGCTCGCACGGAGGGGAATTTCGCCGAGCAAGAGGAACAATTCGCGTCCGCGGTAAAGAAAGAGCCAAAAAATGATCTTTACCAGTTCAATCTTGCAGCGCTGCAAATTCACTCTGGTGATCCAGAAAAAAGCACGAAAGCGCGCGATACTCTTCAGCGTCTTAGTACGGTTGGTCCTTATCGAACTGGCGCGCTGCGGGCGTTGCTTAATGACGCGGTGGCAAGGAATGACCTCACCGCAGCGGATAATTTTGCCCAACAACTCCAAATATCGCCGGAAATCACGTTCGGCGATTACCTCCTCTGTTTGAACTTTTATCGGAAACTCGATCAGAAAAAATTTCGCGTGATACTGGACAGGGTGAAACCATTTGCTGCGCGCGATCCGTCGGATCTCGCATCGCTTATTGATTGGATGAATCAAAATGGACTCGCAGGAGATGCCGTTAAGTGGATCGACAAGTTACCCGAAGGGCAGCTCAGTTCGATGCCGACATACGTCGCGGTGGCTGACGCGTATGCGACAGTGAAAAACTGGTCGCGTCTAAAGAGTTGGACGCGCACCGGAATGTGGGGCGATTCGGAATACCTTCGTCTCGCCTATCAGGCCATTGCCACGCGCCAGTCACGCTCCCGCAGCGGGGATCCTAATACTGACTTCGAGACTCTCTGGTATTCTGCGGAACAATTAGCAAGTGAGCAGCCAGAACGTGAACTGGCGCTGGCGCGTCTCGCATCGAGATGGCAATTTGAAAAAGAATCCGAAGAGCTTTGGCAGCGAGTCGCAGAAAATCCTCCGATGCGGCGAGAAGCGCTTGAGGAGCTTCGCCGGCTATATCGCAAGAAAAATGAAACAGCCAAGCTTTACGACGTGCTCCAACGTCTTCACGAGACCTCTCCGAACGAGGCGCCGATCACAGCGGACCTCGCCCGGCTCGGCCTCAATCTCGACCAAAATACAGAGCGATCGCGTCAACTCGCGAAGGAGGCGTACGATCGCGCCCCAAACGAGGTCAATTGCGCTGTAACTTACGCCTTTTCGCTCTCGCGCCTCGGGAGAAACGCCGATGCTCTTGCGATCGTACAGAATTTACCCCCCGATCAGTTGCATGATCCGCATGCAGCCGTCTACGTCGCGTTGCTGCTGGCTGAGGCAAACGAGATCGAACCAGCCAACGAATACATTGCAGCCGCTGATGGCCAAAGAATTTACCCCGAGGAACAAAAGCTCCTTGATGAAGCAAAGACAAAGCTCGCAATTGCATCTGCGACTCCGTCGCCAGCAATTTCACCTGTTCCTTCCCAGCTGAGTCCAACGCCAGCATCGACGCCGAAGCAATCATTGTAGCCGCTTCGCTGTGCGAAGCGCGACGCCCAGATGGTCGCAACGCGCGCACGTCACGCGTCACACACGTCTCGAAACGCGGCTACGGATCGCGCGCTTGCCGCGCTTGCTCCTCTTTTGGAATCGCCTTCGTCCAGTGCGCAATGTCTTGGGAACCCATTTGCACACGTTTTTCCAGCCGGGCGTCATGAAATCCCCACCTTTGCACGTCCACCAAATATTGCTTCCGTGAAAGTAGTGTTCCGCGGCAGAGCCGTTTGTGCTCATCAGCAGGTGCTGCATCATTTCGCAACCGGCCGATCAAGTGATTCATAATAGCCGTGGGAATTCGTGCCTGTTCAGTGGGATAAATGTAGCCGAACAAAATCAGGTGGCTGAGCAGCACACGCCAATCGGGACCGAAGCGATCAACCAGGTGTTGCCAATCGAGTTTCTCCGCGCAGCTCACGAGGATATGCGCAATATCCGCGCCATCGAACCGTTCGCGCTCCATGATGTACGCTTTCATCCAAATCATTTCCTCGGGTGCGCAAAGCTTAACATGCAATCCGAGCAACTCGTCATCGTGCGCCCGCTGGAACCACGAATCATCGACTTCGCACAATCCGTTACCCGCGCGAAAAATCAGATCAACGTAGTCCCGTCCGCGTTTAGCTTTGGCAAGCCAATGCGGAAATGTCAGGTCCGTCGCGTAGCCGGCGCAGGCGAGCGCCTTAAGAGCGGCTTCGACGTGATTTGGGCGAACATATAGATCAAAATCTTTTGTTCGCCGCGAAACGCCTGCATACACCTCCACCACATATGCACCGCCGATCAGGAAGGGAACATTCGCATCCTGCAGCGCTGTCACTGATCTGAGATGAAAGTCATCAAGACTGCTTTTCGTCTTCCTGCCTGCTGCCTTCGTTACGGCCATTACCCATCATAACGCAATCCAGCGTGATAACGCGCGCATCGAGAGGCGAGCTCCCGCGAGGCCCAACGCGGGCGTCGCAGAGCTCCGCCCTCCATTTCTCCGTCAGGTTGGAGCATCGACCTTGCGCCTCGGCAGAAACGTCCATTCGGAGTTGCGATTCCGTTTCTTTAACACAAATGGCCAATCGACCATTACGGATCGCCGCGACCGCGGATATGCATTACGCGAGGCATTCGCGCGGTATGTTACATGAAGCGTTTGCCGACATCTCACAGAGCGCGGATGTGCTGCTGCTTTGCGGAGATCTCACAGAATACGGGCTACCCGAAGAGGCCGAGGAACTCGTCGCCGATATTCGCGCTGCAGTCAGAATTCCGACGCTCGCAGTTTTGGGCAACCACGACTTCGAGTCGAGTCAGGCGGAACTTGTTTCTAAGGTTCTCGACGAGGCAGGCGTGAACGTGCTCAACGGCGAAGCCATCGAAATCGCAGGAGTTGGTTTCGCTGGCATTTGTGGATTCGGCGGCGGTTTCGGAAGGCGAATGTTAAATGCCTGGGGCGAACCGCTCATCAAACAATTTGTTCAAGAATCCATTAGTCACGCTGTTCGCCTTGAGCAGGCGTTGACCAAACTGCAAACCGAAAAGCGGATCGTAGTGCTGCATTACTCTCCGATCCGCGCCACGCTGGAGGGGGAGGATCCCGAGATTTATGCGTTTCTCGGCTCCAGCCGGTTGGAAGAGCCAATCAATCGATTCAAAGTGACCGCTGTTTTTCACGGTCATGCTCACAACGGCGTTCTCGACGGCAAAACTTCGACTGGAATCCCCGTTTATAACGTCTCCGCGCCTGCGCTTCGCAAAACCGGAAAGCCGTACCGCATTGTTGAACTGTAGGGCGTCCGCCGCGGCGGACGCCAATCGACACCCGTGCGCTACCTGGACAGCTCCCTGGTAGCCATCACTTGCCATGCTTCTACATCAGCGCAGCTTTGCGTCGGTGAAACGCAACGGACAGCTGTAAGTCCGTCGAACGTAACCTCCGAAAACGGCACGTAAATCGAATCTGATAATTCGCGCCGGGCCATGGCCGGAATGTTTTTGTAGAGCAAACTCAAATGCGGATTCAGTCGGTAGTGGACGCGATCTTGCGCGGCGGAGCGAATGATCGCGTTAAGGTGCTGCAATTTCTTATCCGGCTTGAATTGCACAAAGAGAGTCTTGATAAACTCGTCGGACTGATCCATCCCAAGCGCTTCGAGGTTGATCGGTTCGCATTCGTGCGCCGATTGTGCGAGCGCTTTCTCGGCCGCACCAGCGTGATTTGGTCCGACGTGAACCGTCACGTGTGGCTCGAAAACAGGCGCGTCAAACCGCCGCGCGAGCTCCTCGATCAAGCCCTGAAAAAACTTTCGCGCTGGCTCCGCAGGCATAAGCCAGTAAGCGATGACGATTCGTCTGGTCATAACACAGTGACTGAATGTATCGAGTGCACCAGACTAACTCCACTTTTGCAGTTCAACGATATTCCCCTCCGGATCTCGCGCATACACCACGCGAAGCGTACCGACTCCCTCTACTTTCGTCGTTTCGATATTTCCTACTGCGCCACCGCCAGCGGCAATTACGGCGTGCAATGCTTCATCTACATCTTCGACCGCAAATGCAATGTGACCGAACCCGGACCTGTTCGGCGTCGACAGGCCGCTCTCGATCAATTGATCGTAGCTGAAGATCTCAAGCGTCGGGCCATCATCGCCGTAGCCGGGCAGACGCAAATGAATGCCGGTAAGATGCGCGCTGCGAAGCGAAGTCACGCTATCGAGCCATGCGCCGGACATATCGCGTTCGGGGCCATGCGGTTTGCATCCAAACACCTCGGAATAGAATCGAACCAATCTTTTCCAGTCTCTGGCAACCACATTTGTGTGAACGTACTTGACTCGGATTGGCATTGTTTCCTCCTTCGGTAAATTCCCACACTAACGTTTTATTTTGTTTTATGCCGACGAATGTTCTCGGGACAGAACTGAGATGTTGTTGCAGCGACCCGATGACCGGTTTCTACCGTGACGGTTTTTGTCGAACAGGTCCGGAAGATGTGGGTCAGCATACCATCTGCGTCAAGGTAACTCAGGAGTTCCTGGATTTTTCCGTGCTCGACGGCAATGATCTGGTTACACCACGTCCGGAATTCGGCTTCCCCGGCCTAAAACCAGGCGACAAATGGTGCGTGTGCGTCACGCGTTGGAAAGACGCGCTGGACCACGACCGGGCCGCTCCGGTTGACCTTGAAGCAACCCACGCATCCGCGCTGGAGTTCGTTACGCTGGAAGAACTAAAGGCGCATGCGCTGAAAGTAGAGTAGCGCGAACGGTTGAATCCCAGTGAGTTTACCGCCACGCTAACGCCGAATTGAATCTTCCGTTTAGTGTTTTCCTGGCGCTGCGGTACCTAAAACCGAAGCGGACGTTTCTGTCGATCATTACCCTAATTTCCGTCCTCGGCGTGATGCTCGGCGTGACGGTGTTAATCCTCGTAATTTCGGTAATGACCGGGTTCGACCGCGAGTTACGCCAAAAAGTGATCGATTTCGATGCGCATATTCTTGTCAGCTCGGAAGATGTTTTGCGAGAGTGGCGAACACTAAAAACCAAGATCGACAACGCACCGGGCGTCGTCGCGACTGCACCCTACATTCAGGGGCCGGTGATCGTGGAGTTTCAAAACCGGCGGCTCGCACCGCTCATACGCGGCATCGATCCCGCGCAGGAAGAGAAGGTGATTCCGCTGCGAAAATTCATCAAATACGGCAAGCTCGATCTGGAAGGCGAATCGACCGTGCTCGGAATTGAGCTCGCGCGAAAACTGCAGGTGAGCGTAGGTGACAAGGTCACAGTCTATTCACCGGGCAACCTGGGTCAGGTTCTCGACAGCATTAAGAAACTCGAGAACGCCAAAGGCGAAGAAGAAAAAAAGGCGGTTGATGAATTGCGAGATGTCATCCTTCCGAAAGAACTCACGGTTACTGGTATTTTTGAGACGGGGCACTACCTGCACGATTCCGAGTTTCTTCTCGTGCCGATTTATGTCGGGCAGGAGTTATACGGCCTGGATGATGGCTTGCATGGCGTCACAGTAAGGACCGATGACCCATACGGCGCCGAGCGCGTAAAACAGGCCATCCAACAATTTCTCGAGCCACCACAATACGCGCAGACCTGGATCGACATGAACCATCAATATTTCGAGGCCGTGCGGCTTGAACGCTCGGTAATGTTTTTCCTTCTGTTCTTCATCGTGGTCGTCGCGGCGTTCGGAATCATGAGCACTCTGATCACGGTAACCGTTCAGAAGAGGCGCGAGATCGGCATTATGAAAGCGCTAGGAGCGAACATCGCGCAAATCATCTGGGTATTTCTTGGCCAGGGAACAATCGTCGGCCTTTTCGGAACTGTGACGGGACTTGGCCTTGGCATGACGTTAATCCGCTACCGGAACGAATTTAGCCATTGGCTCGCCTCGACGTTGCACATCGAGATCTTCCCGCGCGAAGTGTATCAATTCTCCTCGATCCCGGCGGAGGTGATCCCGCGAGATGTTGCGATTATCTGCATCAGCGCGTTTTTCATTTGTTCATTTGCTGCATTGATCCCTGCTTATTTCGCCGCACGCCTCGATGCGGTGAAAGCGCTGCGCTACGAATGAAGCTGTAGCCACGGCTCTGTGAGCCGTCCGCTGCCTAACCGCTCACAGGGCGGTGGCTACAATTGGCGAGAAAGACGTCCAATGCGCGAACTGCGTAGTCATAGCCTTCCGGCCATTCACTTTGGCGGGGGCCGGCAACATTGAGGACGTGGATGTTGTTCTTGTGGACGAAATCGGCAATTAACTTCGAAGCCCTGTCCGCGGAAAATTTTAATGCGTCAATGAGTTGGTGCGGCCGTTGTAGCTCAACGCAGAAGCCGACGGTTTGCTCAGTGCCACCGCTTAAGTTGCCGCGATAAATGATGGCAGTTCCATCAGAATCTTTCACATTCTGCAAGGTCCTCTCGGTTAAACCGCCAGCTGGCAGTTCCTGAACTGGATAGTGATCCGGAATCCTGCCGAATTCATCAAGCCGTCCAGCCGGACACCATCCGCCGCACTCAATTCCATGTTTGAGGGCGACGTCGAGCGCCGCGCGATCGACCCCCGTCTGCCCACCCGAAATAATTTTCACTTGCCTCGCCGCCTTCAGTCTCCCGTCGGAACGATGTCCGCGCGCTCGAACATCAAGATCACAGTTCGCTCAGGCGCGCGCGTGCGATGGCGCACACCTTTCGGCACGACGAAGCCCTGCCTGGGCGCAAGAGCGACAACGCGATCTTCGAGATCGATCAGGAAATGTCCGTCGAGAACGAAAAAGAATTCATCGATGTCATTGTGTTCGTGCCAGTGATATTCGCCCTGCACTACCGCCATCCTAACGACCGAATCATTCACCTTGCACAGCGTCTGATTGTACCATTTATCTTTGCACGCATCCGCTAGCTTCTGCACATCGATAAGCTCAAGCGGGCCATGCAGAATGTTGAGATAGGTTTTGTACGGGAATTCTTTATTGATCTGTCGCAAATTCATGCCGCAACTCTATTCGCAGAGCACACGGAGGTCGCGGAGAAAAACGATTCAACCTGGAAGGCATGAAAATTAGGACCACCGACGACTTCCTGCGAATTTACTGCGGCAATCGTCGTCTTCTGTCATTCCGAGCGAAGTCGAGGAATCTCCGAATTATTTACGGATGTCAAAACACATCGAGAGATCTCTCGACTTCGTTCGACATGACAATCCATCATTCCTCGCCATCGAAATAATCGGTTTCCTGGCCCTTGATAACCACGCGATCCGCAGCTGACGATTTGTTGACCTTCCACTTCCCGCTGTCCGGAAAGTAACTCGATTCCCCGATGGGATTATCTGCAATGACAAAATAGACGAGGTCTTCCTCGCCTGAGTTAATCAGCTGATGCGGTTCGTCAGGGCCGAAGATGAACGCGTCGTCAGCGCTGACTTCCGTTCTGCCATCCTTGTGGCGAACAGTACCTTGACCAGAAACAACCAAATAGAGTTCCCATTGGGCTGAGTGCGCGTGGTAAGGAAAATTTGGTTTCCCAGGAGGCACGCGATTCCATTCCAGATCAAATGGATGACGCTTGGACAAATCGAGCGAGGCAGGCTCGCGTCCCAGCGCTTCAGAAATTCCCTTGAAGGAGACGACATATTTTCCTGCCGACGATTGCCACGTCTCTTCGTTGATGTCGTTAATGTTTACTTTGCGCACAGAAATAAAATTTTGATCTGGAAGCCACGAAACCAGGAATGTTTCTACTCAAAGAATTCCTAGTTTCCACATTTGATCTATTCTTCGCCGTCGAAGTACTCGGTCTCGGTTCCCTTCACGATCAGTTCCTCCACTGCATCGGTTGTTACCGCCCATTTGCCGCTGTCGGGGTAATAGCAGGAATCGCCCGTTGTGCCGCCGCCGCGGGGATTATCTGCGATCACGTAATAAACAAAGTCTTCATCACCGACATTCCAAAGCTGATGCGCCTCGCCTGGCTGAAAGAAAAATGCGTCGCCTGGTCCAACTTCGGTTGCCCCATCCTTGTCACGGACACTGCCACGACCGGAAACGACGAGGTAAAGCTCTGATTCAGCCGCATGCGCGTGATAAGGACAAAGTACTTTACCTTTGGGAATTCGCACTAGCGCCAGATCAAACGGATGCCGCTTCGACAGATCGAGCGACTCCGGTTCGCGCCCGAGCGCAACCGAAATGTTCTTGAATGTGCGGTGAAATTTCCCCTTCGGCGATTTTCGCTCCTGCTCGGGAATATCTTTCAGGTTCACTTTCCGCATATAGATGAATTTCTAATCACTTCATATCAACGTAACGAGAAGTAGGGCGCCTTCTGGCCGCGATTGAAAAAACCGCTATGCCAGCCCAGATCAGGTTCACGAATGTGGAAGGATACGATCCATAAAAGATCGTGTTTGCGGCCAATAGAATGCTGCCGCTGATATTGAGGAGTTGAAAAGTGCTCGAGTCTCCTTCCAATCTTTTGAAAGAAACCAGCGCATAAGCAGCCAGGAGAGCCACTGCGCCCAGCCATCCAATTGTGTCGAACCATACCTGATTGTTCATGTTATTGATCACATTCATAGCTACCATTTTTTCGGTAGCTTTTGTTTGATTTTTTCGACTGGTTCAAAGAGATCGCCAAGTTTTTCGACGCGGGCGAGGACCTGGTCTGAGCGAAACTTCAAAAGCTCGGACTTTTTCTTTTTGAGGCAGTTTTCAACCTCACTCCATGTGACCGGCGTGGAAACAGTTGGTTCCTCCTTTGCGCGAAGTGAATAGACGCAGACAGTGGTTTTGTGTTCGTCGTTTTGGCTCCAATCGACGAACACTTTGCCTTTGCGCACCGCCTTGGACATGTTCGAAGTCACGCGATCGGCATGGTCGTGTTCGAGATGTTGCGCTAGCGTGCGTGATAAATCTTTGGTTTCGTCATAAGTAATTGCCGTATTGAGCGGCACGTAAACCTGCAGGCCCTTTGAGCCGCTCGTTTTCGCGAAGGATTTCAATTTCATTTTGGCCAACAGATCTCGAAGCCAAAGACCAACCTGGCAGCATTGAACGATGTCGGCCGGCGCGCCGGGATCAAGATCGAACACCATCATTGTTGGTCGTTCGATCTTTTCCTTGCGTGAGAGTGATGTGTGCAGCTCAAGGTCCGCGAGGTTTGCAGCCCACACGAGTGTAGGCAGATCGTTCGCGAGGCAATAGTGCATGATCCGCTGATTGCCTTCGCTCCACACTTTTGCCGTCTGTACCCATTTGGGTCGATGCGACGGACAATTCTTTTCGTAAAAGAACTCACCTTCGACGCCATCCGGATAGCGCTTCATTGTGAGCGGCCGATCTTTCAGATGCGCCAACAGCACTGCTGCGACGCGAATGTAGTAATCGATCACTTGCCCTTTGGTAAATCCGACCTTTGGGTACAGGACCTTATCCAGGTTTGATACCTGAATTTTACGGTCGTCGACGATCAGCTCAGCTTTGTCGGGCATAGGTGAAGCAAACGTCCAACGCTCAACGTCCAACGTCCAACGTCCAACAGCGAATTCAGAAAACGTCAGGCGAAGAAACGCGCGGGAGAGAGCATGGGCTTGGGTTTGCAGATACGGGCGACGCAATGCTCCCAGCTCTCGTGGCCGCTGAGGATTTCGATCTCTACCCGCAGAAAATAGATCGGCACCTTCAATTCCGCTTCAGACAAACGCGGCATGCGCACCGAATCTTTCTCGGTAGTTACAATCATAGCCAGGTCGCGGCGGATACAACGCTTGATGAAGCTGATCAGTTCCGCCTCGGTGTAATAGTGATGATCGATGTAGCTCTTCGCGAGGTCGACGTGCGCCCCGAGTTTGCGCAAAGCGTCCTCGAAGCTTTCAGGTGCGGCGATCGCGCACAGCGAGCCGATGAATGCCCCCCGCAAAGTTTCAAGCGGCAATTGTTCGCCCGTAAAAACATTCTGGAGATGGAGCGGTTTATGCGCGCATTCGATGACCTCGGCGGTACGATTGTAACGGCGGATGCGCTTCATCAGAGCGAGATTCGGTTCGCCGGTGTTCTTCGTGATAAAGATGTAGCTGGCGCGGCGGAGATTGCGCGGCCTTTCGCGCAACGTGCCTCGCGGAAGCAGGAATTCGTTTCCGAAAGGCGCTTGCCGATCAACCAGCACCATGTCCAATCGATGTTTGAGATGCAGGTATTGGAATCCGTCATCGAGCAACAACGTGTCGACCTGCCATTTATCGATCGCGAACCGGCCACTTTTTACACGGTCTTTGTCCACGAGCACGATTACGTCCTTCAAGTTGTGCGCGAGCATGTAAGGCTCGTCCCCCGCGGTCACGGAGTCGAGCAGCAATGATTTGCCATCGGAGACCACGCGTGGAGGATCGGAGTCCCCGTGAAGCCGGCTCAGCAATTTTCGCTTGCGCGGCACGCTCTTGTAACCGCGGCTCAGGATCGCAACGCGCCGCCCGCCCGCCTGAAGTGCACGGGCAAACTTCTCAACGACCGGCGTCTTACCCGTGCCGCCCACGGTGAGATTGCCGATGCTGATGACAAGACAGCCGAGCGCGCGTTCGCGGAGCACTCTTTTCCGATAGAGATAAAGCCGTACCTGCACCAAGCGGTCGTAGACGAATGAAAGAGCGTAAAGAATGTCCCGCAGCACTGACGCTCGAACGCCGTGACGGCGCTCGAGAACGACGTCGATTCCAAATTCCTCTAATTGTTCAAGTCGGCGGCCCATGAAGAATGGTGATTGGTGAAAAGCGATCAGTGACTGGTGAGAATCTTCGCACCGAGGTTATCAGCTGGCGTGATGATAGTGTGCCCCGGGGTTTTTGAAGCGCGGGCCATGGCAGCCGCAATTTTTTTGGATGAATGAAGCGTGACAGCCGCAATTGTCGATCCGCTTCCGCTGAGAAACCCGCCGAGCGCGCCGGCCTTCTCAGCCGCCGCAACGACGCGCGGAAGAAAGGGAATTAGTCTTGCGCGAAAGGGCTGGTGAAGATGATCGGCAAAAGCGCTGCGCAGGTTTTGGTACTCTTGTGATACAAAAGCCGCTGTAAGCGCGCACGCGTTCGCACAATTTTCGACCGCCGCAGCGTGTGAAATTTTTGAAGGCAGAACATTTCGCGCTGCCGAGGTTCGAATCTCAAGTTCTGGAACGAATAACACGAAACGCAACCTGGGCAAAACTGCGAAACGCTGCACAGCAAGGCGAGCGTCGGAGCCAATGGTAGAGATGCCGCGTCGCTTCCGGTCGGCGCACCGCGATGACCCAATCGCTACAGTGAAACCGCCAAAAATTGCCGGCGCAGCGTTATCAGGATGTCCTTCCAGTTCAGCACATAATCGGAAAATTGTTAGTTGATCGAGCGGATTGCCGGTGAGCTGGTTGAGGCCGATCAAGATGCCGAGGCGAATCGTTGCACTGCTGCCCAGCCCGCGGGACCGCGGAATGTTTTCCTGAATTGAACAGGAAAACAAAAACGCTCGACGGCGTGCCTGCTTGAAAAATCGGTGCGCCGCGTCCGAGACAATTGGCGGATGAACATGCTGACTCGGCGCACCGCGCGTCATGGTGACCGTGTTGTAGATGCGCAGTGCGATACCGAGACAATCGAAGCCTGGGCCGAGATTGGAAGTGCTCGCCGGAACGCGGACGGTAATTTGTTGCATAGATGAGCCCCGCCACAGCGGAGATGCGCGCGACGATTCTCTACAGATGCGGCAGTGTAGCAACGCGCGCTCAGCCGGCAACCGATCCGTTGCACGTTGCCGATTCCAAATATGCGTCGGAGTGACAGAAGAAAATGAATTTCGGATGGATCGATCCAACCTTACTTCGCGATTTTCGGGCAGAGGGAACCGATTCACACCGGCTCTGCACCATCGAGGACGGCTGGGTAGAACGGTTCGGGCAGGACATCCTCATTTCTTTCAAACGGGTGCTGAGCCGCGAGCGGCTTGTCGCTGAGCTGCAATCGTGGACAAGCTCTGTTGGTTTCGACGTCGGACGAATTTTCGCACGATTCGTCCCGCGAAAAAATGAACAGCGCGAACCGCCGCGTCTGATATTTGGCGACCCTGGCGAAAAGTTACAGACGATCGCCACCGAGCGGCATCTGAAGTTCGGAATCGATTTCGGGACGGGCTATTCCCCGGGACTGTTTCTGGATCAACGCGAAAATCGCCGCTACGTGCGCCATATTTCGCC
>Ga0209474_10001830_pt1 | contig 20196 bp, 19 predicted proteins | sample GraSoiAngelo_145_FD_185902 | JGI IMG/M metagenome (GOLD analysis project Ga0209474, IMG submission 185902) | Grasslands soil microbial communities from the Angelo Coastal Reserve, California, USA - 14_1009_05_20cm (SPAdes) (version 2) | ecosystem: Environmental > Terrestrial > Soil > Grasslands... | reverse complement strand
GTTGAGGATTTACTCGTCCACGACATCGATTGGACCCTCCACGGCATCAAGCGCAACCTTCTGAGGGTCGATGTCTCCGATAGTCAGTTCCAGGACGGCCTGCTTGCGGCGCTCGCAGTCCGCTTGGAATTTGAAGGAGACATGCTTGTCGATCTTTTCGTCAGCCGCCAAGCGGAACGACGCGAGCGTGTCGCAACGCTTTATACGTCATCCGCAACGCTGAGTTTCGATCTGGATAAGGCCGGGCAGGATCCCGATCCCCTGACGCGTCAGCTCAGCGCATTCCTTGCCACCATCAAGGGCATCCCTTCCGCGATCGCCTCACCCAAAGAAGCGGCGCGCGTAATGAGAATTACCGAACTTATCCGGCAAAAATGCCGCGACGAGCACCCCGTTCTAAGGAATGGTGCCGGCGCGCTAAGCGACTTGCTACGACGCGCGTCGCCGGGGCCATAGGCAGAACGTGTGAAGATACTGATCTATCACGGCAGTTTGTCGACACTGACGGGCGGCGAGGTCAATACCCGCGACTGGGCCTTAGGACTCAAGGGACGCGGTCATAAGATCGTAATCTACACAGTCCACCCGGGTCCGTTGGCGGAGCAAATTCGTCGCGAGGGCGTCTCGATTGTAGACGACCCATCACTCATAAGCGAGCCGCCGGACATCATCTTCGGAGCCGGAATAAACGACGTGGTGGCGGCGATCGCACGTTTTCCCGATGTGCCGGCGATCCAGGTTGCGCAAGTCTACGATCACTGGAATGGCTACCCTTGTCCCCTGCCTCAAGTGGTCCTTCACGTCGCGGTCGACGAGCGCAATGCTGAAATGCTTATCAATGAATTTGGAGTTCCACGGGATCGGATACGGATCGTTTACAATGCCGTCGACACCGGGCGAATAGTGCCGCGCCAAAGCGCATTACCCTCACGGCCAATACGGGCTCTGGTCTTGCTGAAGGCAATAACGCCATTTGTCGAAGCGGTCCGTGAAGCGTGCGCACAGCGCAATGTTGCTGTGGAGTTTTTTGGCTACCCCATAAGTCGCCCGCTGCAGGATCCTCTGGCGGCAATGTCAGAGTGCGATGTGGTGATCGGCGCCGCGCGTACGGCGATCGAAGGGGCGGTCGCGGGCGCGGGGGTGGTAGTCGCCGATCACCGGGGGGTCGCCGGCTACCTGACCACCGAAAAACTGGGGTTTCTCCGGCGCCATAATTTCGGGATTGCGGCTCTGACCCAACCGCCGACTGCCGAAGCGATCGGTGCCGCTCTCGACGAGTACGACCCTGATAATGCCACCGAAGTCGGACGTATCCTCCGCTCCGAAGCATCACTCGACCGTCAACTCGAGCATCTGGAGGCGATTTTCGCCGAGGCAATCGAGTTGTTTCGAGACATGCCACCCCCGCCCGAAGATTCGCGCAGGGCTCTAGCATCATACCTTGGTAAGCACCTTCCGCGACCAGCTGAAGGGGATCCGTCTCCACGTCATGCGCGATTTATGGCTGGAGTCTCACCAGCCAATCGCATGACGGCGATGGAAAACCGAATTGCCGAAGTGGAGAGGCGAACCGGCGCTACTGAACCGGCCCACCCGCCCGCCGAGAGCCCCGAAATCAATCAGAAAGGAGCGGCTGATCAACAACTCAACGAACTCCTGGCCGCCGAGCGCGACGCCTACGCGCGCCAAATCGCGGAGATGCGGGCTGACTTCGAGGCCGAGCGCACCGCCTTTGCCGCGCGCATCCATGAGTTGATCGCCACTGCGACAGCCGACGAACGCTCCCTGCGGATCGCGGCCGAGAGCGCGGTGGCCGAAGAACGCTCTCTGCGGATCGCGGCCGAGGAACGCTCCCTGCGGATCGCGGCCGAGAGCGCGGCGGCCGAGGAACGCTCCCTGCGGATCGCGGCCGAGAGCGCGGCGGCCGAGGAACGCTCCCTGCGGCTCGCGGTCGAGAGCGCGGCGGCCGAGGAACGCTCGCTCCGGCTCGCCGGCGAGAACGCATTGGCCGAGGAACGCGCGGCCAGGCTCGCGGCAGAAACCGTGTCGGCCGAAGAGCGCCGGCAACACGGGGCGACGATCGCTGCCATCGAGGCGATGCTGTCGCGTGAACAAACCCAACGTCTGCGAGCCGAGGCCGAGCGCGACGGCCTATTGGCTTCAAGCTCCTGGCGGATGACCGGTCCGCTGCGCTGGCTCGTCCATCGGCTGCGAACGCTGCTGGCCGTATCGACGATTGCATTGCTCCTGACCTGGAGCCGCGCGATGGCGTAGCACAATCGTCTGACGACCGATGACGACCAGGTGCTGTTCGACTCGCCGGTCATCTGCGAATACTTCGACAGGCTCGCTGGCGGCGGCAAATTCTTCCCCGCCGCCGGCGCCGGCGCGGCGGATAGCGTTACGCCAGCAGGCGCCGGGCGACGGCATTCTCGACGCCCTGATCCCGCGCCGCTACGAGACGGCGCGGCCGGAGGACAAGCGGTGGGAGGGCTGGACCGACAGCCAGATGAGAAAAGCCCATCAGGGGCTCGCGGCTGCCGAGCGCGGAGACCTGCCCGGTCCGCGGACGATCGGGCAGGTCACGATCGGCTGCACGCTCGGCTATCTCGACTTCCGCTTCCCGAACGATTGCTGGCGCCAGCGTCACCCCAAGCTGGCCGCCTGGTACCTCGATGTCGAGCAATTGCCGTCGACGCAGGCGAGTAAGCCGCCTGCGTCGTAACCGGCGATCGAACCGCCGCTAGCGATTCCAGGCGCAGTGGCCGCGCACCCAGCGACCGGAACGGGTGCGGTGACGCGGGACCCAATGCCGGCCCGGTCCACAGCCGCGCACAACGGGCGGCGCCAAATAGGGGGGCGGCGCGGCATAGGGCACCGGCGGCGGGCCGGGCGGAGGCGGCGGTGGCGGCGGTACGCAAGAGGCCAAGCCAATGATCGCCACGGCGAGGGCGATCGGCCGAAGCAGGAATGTCACGGGTTCAGGTCCTTTCCGTCATGCCAGGGTGAATAACGCGCGAGTTTGCGCCATCATTGCTTACGCCGGGGTTGAGACGCTGTCCAGCAACAACATGGGTTAATCGAAAGCGAGGGCGCGCGGCGGGCGGGCTCTCAGAGCAAGGAGCCGGTCGCCTCGCCGGAATAGCGGATCGTGCCGTCGGGCTGCGGCAGCGCGCCGGGGGTCAGCCGCGCCGGCTCGATCTTGCCCGCGCCCATGATGTGCGCCACGGGCACATCGCCGGCCAGCAGATAGTCGGCGACGATACGGCGGTGACAGCGCCACCACACGGCCTCGGCGCACATGATCGCGCAGACGTGGTCCTGGGCCAGACCGCGCAACTCGGCGAGGCCCTCGCGGAACGGCTCGGTCATCGCGTAATCGGCATAATTACGGAAGGGATCGCTGCGCCACAGCGTATTGGGCGAGGGCAGCGCGTCCTTGGGCTTGTGTCGCAAACCGCCGAGTGCGCGGATATGGCGATACTCGATGCCTGTCCCGGCGAGGGCACCGGGCAGGGCATCGGTGTTGAATTGCGGATTGGTGCGCGAGCGCGGCACCGATCGCACATCGACCAGCAGATCCACTCCGGCCTGCCGCAACAGGCCGACCAGTTCAGCGACGGTCCGAGTGGAGTGGCCTATGGTGAAGATCGAATTCGTCAGCTCAATCGCCTTGTTGATGGGCCGCCAGATCATCATCGATTTTCTGGGCGCGCTGAAAAGCAGCGCGGGCGGCGAGACGAGCGACGTAGCGTTCGAACGCCGCGCGCTTTTCGAAGGTACCGAATTGCAGACCGAAGCCGACATGCGAGCCGACATACACGTCGGCGGCAGTGAAACGGTCTCCCACGAGGTAATCGCCCTGCGATACCGCGGCCTCGAGCGCGTTCATCACCTCGTTGTAGGAGCCGTAGCCGATCATTCGCTCGCGGCCCTCCGGCACAACGAAGCCAAGTGCGCGGTTGCTGGCCGCTGCTTCCACAGGCCCGGCGGCGAAAAACAGCCAGCGATAGTAGGGGCCGCGCAGACGGTCTCCAGGCGCTGGAGACAGCCCTGCATCCGGGAAAGCGTCGGCCAGGTAGGCACAGATCGCCGCTGCTTCGGTGATCACGGTTTCGCCATGGCGCAATGCCGGCACCTTGCCCATCGGGTTAACAGCGAGATAGGCGGGCGCTTTCATCGTTGTGGCGTAATCGAGCAGCTCGGTGCGGTAAGGCTGGCCTACTTCCTCCAGCATCCAGCGGACGATCCGTCCCCGCGACTGCGGGTTGGTGTAGAAGACGAGTTCATCTGGCATGGCAGCCCCCCTGTGCGACGGCTCAATACATGTGCTGGCCGCCATTGACCGACAGCGTCGAGCCGGTGATGAAATCGGCGTCGTCGGCCACCAGGAACAGCACCGTGCGGGAGATGTCCTCGGCTTTGCCGAGCCGGCCGACCGGGATGCGCGCGACGATCTTCTCCAGCACGTCCTTCGGCACGGCCCGCACCATCTCGGTATCGACATAGCCCGGCGCGACCGCGTTGACCGTGATGCCGCGGCCGGCGCCTTCCTGCGCCAATGCCTTCGTAAAGCCGTGAATGCCGGATTTCGCGGCGGCGTAATTGACCTGGCCGTACTGCCCGGCCTGGCCGTTGATCGAGCCGATATTGACGATGCGGCCGAAGCGGCGGTCGCGCATCCCCTCGATGACCACCCTCGACATGTTGAAGCACGAGGCGAGGTTGGTCTGGATCACCGCGTTCCACTGTTCGAAGCTCATCCGGTGCATCGTCGCGTCGCGCGTGATGCCGGCATTGTTCACCAGCACCTCGACCGGCCCGAGCTGCGCCTCGACCGCCTTGACGCCCTCGACGCAGGCCGCGAAATCGGCGACATCGAATTTGTAGACCGGGATGCCGGTCTCCTCGCTGAACCGACGCGCCGTCGCGTCATCGTGGCCGTAATTGGCCGCGACCCGGTATCCGGCATTTTTCAACGCTGTCGAGATCGCCCGGCCGATGCCGCGTGTCCCGCCGGTGACGAGCGCCACCCTGGCCATGCTTTCCTCCCTTTACCCTTCGTAGATGGGCGAGCGCAGCGAAGCCTATGGATTTGTTCACAATGAGGCAGCGAGGCGGTGAGATGCCGTGCCGCTGAATCTCACTGCCTCGCCGTCTCATTGTGAACCACTTGGGTGATGGGCTTCGCTGCGCTCAACCCATCCTACGAATTCTGCGTCAGCCGCGTTCGACGCACATCGCAATTCCCATGCCGCCGCCGATGCACAACGTCGCCAGGCCCTTTTTGGCGTCACGTTTCTGCATTTCGTGGAGCAGGGTCACGAGAATGCGCGTGCCGGAAGCGCCGATCGGGTGGCCGAGCGCGATCGCGCCGCCATTGACGTTGACCTTGTCGGGATCCCAGCCGAGATCCCGGTTGACGGCGCAGGCCTGGGCGGCAAACGCCTCGTTGGCCTCGACGAGATCGAGATCCTTGGCCGACCAGCCGGCCTTCTTCAGCGCCAGGCGGCTCGCCGGGATCGGCCCCGTCCCCATGATCGCCGGGTCGACACCCGCGGTGGCCCAGGAAACGATGCGGGCGAGCGGCTTGAGCCCGCGCCTGTCGGCTTCGGCCGCGGTCATCAGCACCACCGCGGCGGCACCGTCGTTGATGCCGGAGGCGTTGCCGGCGGTCACCGTGCCGTTCTTGTCGAAGGCCGGGCGCAGCTTCGCCAATACCTCAACGGTGGTGCCGTGCTTGGGATGTTCGTCGGTATCGACGACCGTGTCGCCGCGCCGGCTGGCAACCGTCACCGGTACGATCTCGTCCTTGAACCTGCCAGCCTGCTGCGCCGCCTCGGCCTTGGCCTGCGAGCGGGCGGCGAATTCGTCCTGCTGCTCACGGGTGATCTGCCAGCGCTGTGCGACGTTCTCCGCCGTATTGCCCATGTGGTAGCCGTTGAAGACATCCCACAGCCCGTCCTTGATCATCGTATCGACGAGCTGCCCGTCGCCCATCCTGACGCCGTTGCGCAGATGAATGCAGTGCGGCGCCAGGCTCATGCTCTCCTGACCGCCGGCGACGACGATCTCGGAATCGCCGTTGCGGATCGCCTGAAAACCGAGCGCGACGGTGCGCAGCCCCGAACCGCACACCTGATTGACCGAATACGCGGTGGTCTCGACCGGGATGCCGGCGCCGATCGACGCCTGCCGGGCCGGGTTCATGCCCTCGCCAGCGGCCAGGATCTGGCCGAGGATCACCTCCGACACGTCGTTGGGCGCGACATTGGCGCGGCGCAGAACCTCGGCAATCGCGATCTCGCCCAGCTTGTGCGCCGGCAGGCTGGCCAAGCCGCCACTGAAGGCGCCGATCGGCGTACGCACAGCGCTGGCGATCACGATGTCGGTGTCGGGCATTGGGGGGCTCCTCGGGGGTTGCGGCCGGGCTGCAATCTATGTGGGCAAGCGCCGCAAATCTAAAAGCCGAGATCGGCCGAAGTCCAGCCGACGACGTTTGATGCGGCAGTGCTTGGGGCCTCCGATGTCAGGCCCACTCAGATCGTTATACCGGCTAGGGCCGGGATCGGCCTTTCAGCAACTCGGGAACGGATAAGCGGGTCCCGGCCTTCGCCGGGACGACAAATTTTGCAGTGGCAGGCCGCGCAATCGTCAGGAGGCGGGGCGGCTTGAGGCTGAGGCCGTGTCGCCGGCGTGGGTCGGCTCGAAGAGGCCGCCGCTCATGCCGACCGCGATGATGCCGGCGACGATCAGCACGATGCCGAGCCAACGCGCGCCAGATATCGGCTCCCCGAGAAACCAGGCCGATGCAACGATGACGGCGACGAACTGAAATGCCGCAAATGACTGCGCGACATTCAGCGGCATCCATTGCAGCACGATCGAGTAGATGACCACCGCGGCGGCGAATACCGCAATCCCGGCGCAGCTTTGCCAGGCAAGGATACCGAACAGCGGCCGATCCGCGAGCGGCACCGACGCGCCGAGCTTCATGAAGATGTTGCCGACGACCGTGCAGGCGATCATCAGGGCAAAGGCAAGGACGATGCGCATGCTTTTGTTCCGCTACGATCTACCGCCCAGCAGCATCTGCAACCGGCTTGGTGCCGATCGCCGACCACGACATCTCATTGACCCAGTTGAGTTTGATGTCGGAGAGCCCGGCCTCGCGGAGCAACGCTTCGACGGTCGCGCGCGGCCAATAATGCGCGATCTTGGGCAGCATCTGATCGAACACGATCGAGCGGATATGCGGAAAGGCGAGCCGGCGGAGCAATTCGAAATAACCGATCCGCCCCATCCCAAGCCGCAAGGCGATCCACAGCGCCACCGACGGATACAGTGACAGATGATGCACCAATGCAATCGGCATCCGGCTGAACAGCGCCCGGCGCAGCGGATCGAAAAACCGCACGATCCATTCGTTGTTCTCGTAGCCGTAGACCCAGATCAGCACATGGCCGCCCGGCTTTGCGGCGCGCGCCATCTGCGCGATCGCGCGCTCGGGAAATTGCAGATGATGGATGACGCCGATCGAGAACACGAGGTCGTAAGCAGCGCTCTCATCGATTTCGTATGCGCTTTTCTTCTCGACGGATACTGCCGGAAACGGCGCGAGGTTGCGCCGCGCCACCGCGAGTGACGAATCGTCGACATCGATCGCCTTGCCGCCGGCCGCGCCGTAGGTCATCGGCCAATAGCTGTTGCGCCCGGTGCCGCAGCCGACATCGAGAAAGCATTTGCCGCGCCAATCCTCCGGGCCAAGATGTACCGTCCAGCGGCGGAACTGCTCCTCGTATTCGGGGCGCATGTCGGCGTAGCGGTGCCATTCATAGCCGAACCGGTCCGGCGAGCCGGCAGATAGGACGTGGGTCATACCGCTCCTTCCGTTGGCGATTGATCGCCTCGCTGCACATCAGGCTTCACCGCGCAGCCCACCACCTGCAAGCCGGCGCGCTGCATCAGGGGCCAATGCAACACCCATTCATCGAAAGCGGCGGCGAGTCGCGTCAGGCGACGGATGCCGGGGAGAAAGCGGAAGGCTCGATTGAAGATCAGGACATCGCTGTTCATCAGCAGGCAGAAGCCGAGAAATCCGTGCCGTCGATAATTGCGCACCTCGAAGCCGACCGATTGCAGGACCGGCACGGTCTCCGCTTCGAGCAACGGCCGCTCGGTCGTGTGATCGAGCTCCGAGGACAGGCGGTAGATGATGGCGCGGAGGGCGCGCCACAGGACAAAATCGCTGCACGGCTCGCGGAAGAAAAAACGGCCGCCGGGTTTCAACACGCGGAAGATTTCGGAAAACAGCGCGCAGCGATAATTGACGTGATGAATGCCGCCAAGGATGAAGACCGAGTCGAAAACCGCGTCGGCCAGCGGCAAACGCGTCGCGTCGCCTTGGACGAGCACGATGTTCGGGGCGGCCTCGTAGTCTGCGAGCCCGGCTTCCAGCATGTTCTGCGAGATATCGACGCCGATCGCGCGCTCGGCGCGGTTCCCGACCAGCTGCAATGCCTCGCCGCGCCCGCAGCAGATTTCGGCGATCGTGCCGAGATCGCCCGGCCCGACGACCCGCAGCAGCGCGCTGTCGAGAGAGGCGGCGTATTCGATCGTGTGGGGATATTGTAGATGCGCAATGTAATTGGCGGCGATGCGGTCGTAATGAGCGCGCTGTCTCTCGGCATCGGACGAGGCGGCGTGTTCGGCGAAGAGGGGCAGCCCGGCTGCGCTGAGCCGGTAGGCATGCTCTCGCGCGGGCGTGACCAGCGCATCCTGCTCGATCAGCAGCGGTTGGCCGGTCGCCGGACACCGCAGAAGATCGACCGCCGCTTCGAGCTTCCGCAGCTGGCCTTTTGTTTCAGCTGCTGCGCGATCGCCGATATCAAGAAGTGCGGCGCCGTCCATCACGCGGCAACCTTCTCGCGATAATCGGTCGTCAGGGTTGCGGCCGTATGCTGCAGGCTTAGCCAGGTCCACAGAAAGAGCCGGTGATCGGCGCGACCGGCGCGATGCTCGTCCCAGGCGCGCCGCACCCAAGCGGGCCGCACGCCGTCGATCGGCCGGAGCGGCGGCTCGGCGGGTACGCTGCGAAGCCATTTGGCGAGCGGGATGCCAAAGCCTTTCTTTTTGCGCTCGACGATCGCCTTCGGCAGCAAGCGTCGCGCGACCTGCTTCAACAGGTACTTCCGTTCGCCGTTGCGCAGCTTGAAATGGTTCGGCAGACGCCGGCAGAACTCGACAAGATCGTTGTCGAGAAACACCGCTCGGGTCTCCAGCGAGACCATCATCGCGGCGCGATCGACTTTGGTCAGGATGTCGTCTTGCAGATAGAAGGTCGTGAAGAATTCGAGCGCGCGGTCGACCACAGGCTTGCTCTCGCCGCTGTCCCATAGCGCGATCGCCTCGTCGTAGACCTCCTCGACCCGCAACGGAGCTTCGATGATTTCCGCGAGATCGCGCGGTTCGAGCGGCGACATCCAGACCGGCAGACGAATGCTGGCCGGATATGACAGCCCCATCAGGCTGCGGCGCAACTTAAAATCGAGACTCATATTTGCCTGCGAAATCGGCAGCATCGCCGCGAGCTTGCGCAGGCTCTGGTGGCCGCTCGCCGGCACAAAGCGGGAATAGAGCTCGGCCGGCTTTAGCGCCAGGAACGGGTCGTAGCCGGCGAACAGCTCGTCGCCGCCATCGCCGGAGAGCGCCACCGTCACATGCTCGCGCGCGAAACCGCAAAGCATCGCGGTGGGCAGGATCGAAGCATCGCCGAGCGGCTCGTCGAGTCGCGACAGGACCGATGGGATCAGCTCACGCGCCCCATCCATCGCCAGCATCCGCTGATGATGCTGCGAGCCGAGATGGGCGGCGACGGTGCTGGCGTAAGCGCTCTCATCGAAGGACGGCTCGGTGAAACCGATCGTGAACGTGTCAAAGCGGTCGTTCGGCCGCGCCGCCACGAGTGCGGCGAGCACCAGGCTGGAATCGAGGCCGCCCGACAGAAACACCCCGAGGGGCACATCGCTCATCAGCCGACGCTCGGCCGCCTGTCCGAGCAGCGCGGTGAGCTCGTCGATCAGACGCGGCTCGGCGTCGACACCCAGGCCGTCGTCCGGCTCGATCCGAAAGCGCCAGTAGGGACGCACAGATAGGTTCGCATCGGCGAGATCGAAGCGCAGCCAATGCCCGCCCGGCAGTTTGCGGGTGCCCTGCAACAGCGCGTGCGGCGCCGGTATGTAGCCGTAGGCGAACAGCTTCTGTAGCGCGCGCTGGTCCAAGGAGCGCGATACATCGGGATGGCAGGCGAGAGCGGAGAGCTCGCTGGCGAAGGCGAAGAGTCCCCGCTGGGGGGCGGTATAATAGAGCGGTTTCTCGCCGAACCGGTCGCGCGCCAGAAACAGACAGGCGCGGCGCCGGTCATAGATCGCGAACGCGAACATGCCATTGAGGCGCAGCGGCAGATCCTCGCCCCACTCCTCCCAGCCATGGACGAGGATCTCGGTATCGGAGTGATGCGAGGCAAAGCGGTGGCCGCAGCGTATCAGCCGCTGACGCAGCTCGGCATGATTGTAGAGCTCGCCGTTGAAGACGACGCCGACCTGGCCGTCCTCGTTCCACATCGGCTGGTCGCCGGCGGCGAGATCGACGATCGCGAGTCTGCGGTGACCGAGGAAGACGTGCCGCAGCTCATCGACATAAAAGCCGTCGCCGTCCGGGCCGCGATGCGCCAGAGCAGCGGTCATCCGATCCAGATCGATCCGGCTGCCCCGGCCCGCGAATCCGGCCAGCCCGCACATCCGATCAGGCCGCGTTATCGAAATTGACGGTGTTGCGGATGTGGTAGGGCAGACGCCCCTGCGATTCGAAATAGGTGCGCACCATGATCTCGGCGAGCACACCCATCAGCAATACCACAACCCCCAGCATGAATAGCATCGCCGATAGCACCGGCAGCGGCGTCTGGATCATCGTGACGCCTTCGACAAACTTCAGATACAGCATAGAGATGAAGGCGATGCCGGAGATCAACATGAACAGCGCTGCGACACCGCCGAACACGTAGATCGGCTTGACCAGATAGCCGGAGAAAAACTTTACGACCGCGAGGTCGAGCAGGACCTTGAAGACGCGGGTGAGCCCGTATTTCGAGCTGCCGAACTGGCGGGCGTGGTGGCGAACCGGCACCTCGACCACCTTGGCCCCCATCCACGAGGCGTAGATCGGCACAAACCGGTGCATCTCGCCGTAAAGGCGCATCCCCTGCAAAACTTCCTTGCGGTACGCCTTCAGCGTGCAGCCGAAATCATGAAGTCGCACGCCCGATATCCGGGAGATCAGCCGATTGGCGATGCGGCTGACCAGGTTGCGCCGGATGGCCGCGTCTTGGCGAGATTGACGCCATCCCGAAACGACATCGTAACCCTCGCCGAGCTTGGCGAGCATCAGCGGGATGTCGCGCGGATCGTTCTGCAGATCGGCGTCGATCGTGACGATCACATCGCCCCGCGCGTGATCGATGCCGGCCATCAAGGCGGCGGTCTGGCCGGCATTGCGGCGAAACTGAATGATCTTGAGCTGAGGGTAATGTTCGGCCGCGGCCTCGAGCACCTGCTGCGAGGCGTCGCGGCTGCCGTCATTGACGGCGATGATCTCGTAGCTGTCGTAAAGCCCGTCGAGCTCGGCGACCAGCCCTTCGAGGAGAGGAGAGATGCTCTCTTCCTCGTTGTAGATCGGCATCACCACGGTCAGCTTTGGCCGGTCGAGGGCGGCCGGGGAGGTCGGTTGCTGCCGCACCAAGAGGGTCACGCTTCAGATCCCGTGCACAGGTTTGAACCGCTCGTCTGCGCCGGGATCGCGAGAAAACCGACAGGGCTCATCACAAGCATCGCCGGTGCAAAGAGCGATCGCGCCGCATCCCGGAAGAATGCAACGCTTATAACGCTTATGTTGAAGAACTGGTAAATATTGCGGCGGCGATTACTCGAAGCGGCGCCGCTCTTTCGTCAACCAAGTCCGGCGCGCAGCCATTGCGCGATCGGCTGCCACACCGTCTCGGGCGCCTCGCTCGACGCCATCATGCCGATGTGTCCAAACGGCGGATTCAGCACCTCGGCCTGCGGGATCGCCTCCGCCAGCGGCGCGGCGGAACGCGGCGGCACGATATGGTCGCGCCGCGGCAGGACGACGAGTGTTGGGGCGCCGAGATCATCCGGCCGCACCGGCCGCCCGCCGACCTGCCATGCGCCGCGCGCCGGGACATTGTCGCCGTACCAGGCTTGCAGGCATTCTACGGCGACCTTGCGCGCCAGCGGCACGCCGTCATTGATCCAATCCTCCAGCGCGACGAAAGCCCGGGCGGCGGCTCCGGCCTGGTCGAGCGCGCCAAAGCGCAGGAACTTGCGTTCGGCAAGAAACGGGTCGAGCGCCAGAAACAGGGTTTGGATTACCGATACCGGCAGCGGGTCCGACCCGCTGATGAATTGCGGCAGCCATGCCGCCATTTGGCCGAGCATCCCGGCCTGCGCTGCTCGTTCGGCATGAAAATCCCACGGCGTCGCGAGCAACGCGAGACGAGCGGTGTCGGCGGGGCGGCGAAGCGCCAGCGCCAATCCCAGGAGGCCGCCCATGCAATAACCGAGGATCGCGATGGGACCGCCCGCCATCTCGCAAACCTTGGCCATCGCCCGGTCCAGCGGACCGGCGATGTAGTCGGTCAGCGTGAATTCCCGCTCCGCCGCACCCGGCTCGCCCCAATCGATCACGAACGGCCGCAGGCCGGCTTCGGCGAGATGGCGCAGAAAGCTTTGCTCCGGCAGCAGATCGAGGACGTAATAGCGGTTGATCAGTGATGGGACCACTAGCACCGCGGGCCCGGCGCCGCCCCGGCCGTAATCGAGCAGCCGGACGGCACCCTGTCGCCACACGACCGGGGCGCGGACCGCGGCGCGGCGGAACGGGTGCCGGCGATAGGCTTCTAGTCCCGCGAGGAACCCGGAGGCTCGCCGCAGCAACTCGCGATCGAGCGCGGCGCCGACCCGATCAGCGCCGAGGTGTTCGATTTCGGGAGCGAGTGCCCGCAGCGGGCCGGCGGCGTCGTTCCAGAGCGGCGATCCGCGTTTCGAGGTCGTCAAGGCGGCGCGCGAGCTCAGCCACAGCAGCATCGCGCTCGCCAGATGTGCCGGCAGCGGCCGCGGCGTCAGCCGACGATCGAGCCGATGGTCGAGTTGGGCCGGACGGGCGCGCATCAGGCGCTGGTGCGCCCGGCATCGCCGCCGCGGCGAAGCCGAGCCAACGCTGCAGCGGCTCCGCCATCTTCGGGTCGGCGGCGAGTGCCGTCAGATAGTCGCTCCATAGAGCGATGAAGCGGCGCGCTACATCCTCGGCTTCGCTCATAATCGCGAGTATAGGCGCAGACCCGCTTGCGGCTCAGCCCCCACCCGCGCCACGGAAGCTCCTTTAGGCGCGCTTCCCTTCCCACGCTTGCCCCCACCCTTCCCTCCCCCGCAAGCGGGGGAGGGACAAGGAGGGGGCGGGGGAGCGTTGAGAAAAGGGCAGTCCGGGTTGAGAACAGCCGGAGTCTTTGATGAGGCGAGCGCGGCGAATCGCTGTATTGTTGCAGAGCAGCATCTTCGCTTCCGCGGGATACCGGGCGCATGAGCAGTTCCACCAGCGGCCAGCCGGGCGGCACCAAACCGGTCGTCGTCAAGAAATACGCCAACCGGCGGCTCTACAATACTGCGACGAGCAGCTATGTGACCCTCGACGATCTCGCGACGATGATCAAGCAGGGCGGCGATTTTGTCGTGCATGACGCCAAGACCGGCGAGGATCTGACCCGCTCGGTGCTGACCCAGATCATCGTCGAGCAGGAGCAGAAGGGGCAAAACCTGCTGCCGATCAGCTTTTTGCGCCAGCTGATCAGCTTCTACGGCGACAGCATGCAGTTCCTGGTACCGGGATATCTCGAACAGGCGATGATCGCCTTTGCCCGCAATCAGGAGCAGATGCGCAAGAATTTGCGCGCGACGTTCGGGATCTTCCCGTTCGGCCAATTCGAGGAAATGGGCAAGCAGAACATGGCGCTGTTCGAGCAGGCACTGAAGATGCTGTCGCCCTATGGCCGTGACGCAAAGGAACCCGCCGAAACGCCCCAGTCTGCGCCGGAAGGGAAGAGCGCGCCGGAAGCCGAAGACCCGCGCCTCAAGCGTCTCGAGGCTCAGATCGAGGCGTTGCGCGAGCAGCTCGACGCGCTCGGCCGCAAACCGTAGCGAAGGCCGCGCCGGCCGGAATGGGACGTAGTTTCCGTGGCAGCATAGAATTCCGTCATTTCGGGGCGCCGCGCAGCGGCGAGCCCGGACCCATTTTCCAGAGGCCCGTGTTCATGGATTCCGGGCTCCTTCGCTTCGCTCCGGACCCGGAATGACAACAGACGCGGCGATGATCGGAACGGGCTAGCCGCCGTTGGCGGCTCTCTTGCGGCGAAGATGCGTGCTAGGCGATTTGCGCTGCCGGGACCGCGACCGGTTCGAGCCAGGGCCGGTCCAGCGACGGGCGGCCGTAATAATAACCCTGCAGATAGCCGATGCCTTCGCGATGCAGAATGGCTGCTTCGGCAGCGGTCTCGACGCCCTCGGCCACGGTATGAAAGCCGAAGCCCTTGGCGAGCCCGAGCAGGTGCCGCAGGAAAATCTGGTTGTCCGGGCTGGCAGCCAGATTGTGAACGAAGGAACCGTCGATCCTGACGGTATCGACCGCCAGCGTCTGCAGATGCCGCAGCGAGGTATGCCCGGCGCCGAAATCGTCGAGCGCGACCCGACAGCCGGTCTGACGCAGCGCGCTGACGAACCGCGCCGACTCCTCGATGTCGTAGAGCGCCGCGGTCTCGGTGATCTCGATGACCACCCGGCTGGCGATTTCCGGCCGATTGCGCAGTTGTGAGGTCAAGGCGCGCAGCCACGGCCGGTCGGCGGCGGTCAGCCCGGAGATGTTGAACCCGAGATGGACGCCCGGATGCGCGGCGAGCTCGTCCAACGCCTTGTCCAGAACATAACGGTCGATCAGCCGAATGAAACCGAGCTGCTCCAAGATCGGCACGAAATCACCGGCGGCGATGACCCGGCCGTCCCTGCTGCGCATGCGCAACAGGCATTCGTAATAGTCCACCTCGCCGCTTTCGGCCGAGACCACCGGCTGGAAGGCGAACATGATCCGATCTTCACGCAACGCCCTCTGAACCTCTTCGCCGATCGAGAGGCTGCGTCGCTGGCCTTCGCGCTGTTCCTGCGTCATTCGATAATGCGTATAGCAGTCGCGTCCGGCGCGCTTGGCTTCGGCGAGGGCCGTTTCCGCGCGCGTGATCACATCATAAGACGTCAGGCCCTGATCGGGAAACGAAACGCCGCCGATCGACACGGTTGCATAAACCGGACCCCGGCTGGTGGTGACCGGCGCCGAGTTAACCTCGCCGCGAATCTTTTCGGCGACAGCGGGCACATTGTCCGCCGGACAATGCGACAAGACGATGCCGAACCGATCGCCACCGAGCCGCCCGATCAAGTCGCTGACGCGCAGACAAGAGTCGAGGCGACGGCCGATTTCGATCAATACGGTGTCGGCCACCTGGTAGCCGAACAAATCATTGATCATCGTCATGTTGTCGACGCCGATCGACAAAAACGCTGCCGGATTGTCGTTGCGCTGATTGGCGGCGATGATCTGATCGACCGCTTCCCGCAGCCGGCTCTTGTTGAAGTGGCCGGTCAACTCGTCGTAATTGGCGAGCTGCTCCAGCCGGCTCTGCTGCGCCTTGCGGTCGCCGATCGTGCGAATCACCCCGAGCATGCGCTGTGGCCGCCCGGCATTGTCGCGCTCCACCCGGCCGCGCTCGTGAACCCAGGTAAACATGCCGCCGGCGCCGCGCACCCGGTATTCGCAATCGAAGCTTGAATCGCCGTCGAAGTGGTTGGCGAGCATCAGCTGGCGATGCACCAAATCGTCGGGATGGATACGGCCGGCAAACCGCCGCCCGGTCGCAAGATCGGCGGTAAATTCGCTCCAGGTGTCGGGAAACCGTCCGGACCAGTCGAGCCGGTCGCCGTCGAGGTCCCACGAATAGGCTACATCACCCGCGGCTTCGAGCGCAGCGGTCAGGCAGCTCGACGGCTCTTGGTCCCTTGCGGACATTGGCACCCAGCCCTGGTTGGTCTCTCGACCGGCCCGCCGCGAGACCCCCACTCGCGGCACAGATCGCTGCCACCCTAGGCGGGAATATGTTGAAGAACTCTTAAATGCAGTGCTGTTTCGGGCTTGCCACCCCGTTGTCATTCCGGGGCGCCGCGTAGCGGCAAGCCCGGAATCCATATTCCACAGGCCCGTGTTCATGGGTTCCGGGCCTCGCCCCCTGGTCCCAATGGCGGGCGATCCCGGAATGACTAGACTATAGAGCTATGTGGGGGTGTGCGACGCCAGAAACGGCAGAACCGCCTGGTTGAATTCGCGGGCCCGTACCTGGGTAAGGGCATGCCCGCCGCGGGGGAATATCTTTATTTCTGCGCCCGGTATCAGGCGGGCCAGCTCTTCGGAGAAATAGGCCGGCGTCACGATGTCGTCCTCGGCGCCGACCACCAGGGTCGGCGTCTTGATCCGGCCGAGACGTTCGGTGCGGTCGAAGGCGAGGATCGCATCGATCCGGCTGGCCGCCACTTCGGTGGGCGGGAACACGGCGAGGTTCTGCGCCTCCAACTGGCGCAGCCGCTCGTTGTTGCGGGAAACGAACCAGCTCGGATAAAGGAAAAGAGAATTCGACTGAACATAGGCGCTGGGGCCGAGCCGCAGCAGGATGTCCTTGCGCAAACCGAACATCCGCCGGAAATACGCATCCGGCTTGGTCCACGACGCCGAGAGCACAACGCTGGCCAGCCGCTTCGGGTGCTCGATCGCCAGGGTCTGGGCGATCGCGCCGCCGGTCGAGTGGCCGACGATATGGGCGCGTTCGATCTCAAGGGCATCCATCAGCCCCACGACATCGGCCGCCATGCGGTCGACGGTGAACCCGCTGCGCGTGACATCGCTTTGGCCGATGCCGCGATGGTCGTGGGTGACGACATCGAATTTCCTGGCGAAGGCGGCGACCTGGTCCTGCCAGAACGAGGCAAACCCGCTCAGCCCCGAAATGAACAGGACGGGAAATCCGACACCTTGCCGCTCATAATAGAGCGCGCCGTCGCCGATTACGATTCGCGGCATCGACCTGCCAACCAGACCGGAATGGGCGTCGGTATCATCGTGATTGGAGGCTGTCAAACGGGAAGGATGCAGCGCACCCATGCGGCCGGCCGGGCTTTCGTCCTGGCCGCAAGCCTTGCCTCAAATTCGACACACAGCGCCGATTGAATCGATAGGATACAGGGGTTGATCGAAACAGCCGGTTCTACACTTTTGCGACCGCCGGCCCAATATTCAGTCAGACCGCCAACCCGTCGAGTGGAGCGACATGAAACAGCAGCATGACACCGGCACCGGCCCGGTATCGCCTTTTGCCGAGACCGGCACGGAGGCCGCCCCGCCCTTTCGCGCCGCCGCCGCGCGCCGCTCCACGGGGCGCACCCAGGATATCGACCGCCATGTCGGGGCGCGGGTCCGGGAACGCCGCATCATGCTGGGCCTGACGCAGCAGCAACTGGCCGATTTGATCGGGGTGACTTATCAGCAGGCGCACAAATACGAGCGCGGCATCAACCGCGTTTCCGCCGGCCGGCTCTATGAGATCGCCCAGGTATTGAGTGTGCCGGTTGGCTATTTCTTTGAAGGGCTGCAAGGGGAAGCCGCGCGCGCGGTCAGCCCGCGCGAACGCATGTGTCTGGAACTTGCCCGCAACTTCGCGCAGATCCCCAATGAGCGCCATCAGGAGGCGCTGAGCCAGCTCGCCCGCGTCCTGGCAACCGACTCACGTTAGACATGCTGCCGGAGACAGGCTACCGGAGATAGGCCACCGGGGGCCTCAGCCCCCGGCGGATCGGCCCGAAGCTCGGGCCTCGGAAATTGCTTAGACCGGTGGTCCCGAGCGCCGGGCCATCAGCCCCATGACAAGCGCAATGACGAACACGACCAGGAAGATAAAGAACAGAACCTGGGCGATACTCGCAGCTGTCGATGCCACGCCGCCGAAGCCGAGAAGCCCGGCAACCACCGCGATGACCAGAAAAACCAGAGCCCAATAAAGCATAGCCCTCTCCGTAAGCGGTCGCCCGTGCAACCGCATCCAGTTTTTTCACGGGCGTCTTTTTCGCGAACGGGGTGGAATGCCGGCCGGTTCCCCCGGCCTAGGCCTCAGAAACGGAAGCCCAGCCGGGCACCGACGTCGTTGATGCTCTGGTTGTAGCGGGCAAAACCGGCATTCGACACGTGATCGATATAGCCCGATATCTCGATCCGCGGCGTGATCCAATAGCCGAGCTCCAAGGACTCGCGAAACAAGATGTGCGAACCGAGGCTCTTCCGGTCGGATTTGGAGCTGACGATCTCGCCGTCATTGACGGCGCCGCCGAAAAAGATGCCGGCACTGAAAGCGTCGCCGGGCTGAAAGATGTTGTTCGCCAGCAGCCAGGTCCAGGTCGTGCCGAAATAGAACTGATTGGTGTAGTGGCTGCTGTTGATCTCCCCGCCAAAGGTCGGGCGCGGCTGAACCATCCAGCGCAAATATGCCGGCAGACCGGCCGCCCAGGCATCGGGCACCGGCGACGGCATGATGATCTCGGGATTGAAATCGACGCCGTGCTCCTTGCCGCCAAGGAAACCGGCGTCGTGCGCCAGCACCCCGAATTTGAGCTCGCCAAAGGTCAGGTTGGTCACGCTCTGCGCCTGCAGCGATGCCGGAAACAACGCCAGCCCTGCGGCAATCCCGGCCAGCGCCAGACGGCGCCAATGGCCTCCCCTTTTGCCGAAACGGCAATGCCGCAGCCATCTGTTCATTTGATCCCCGACCCGAGCCGTTCGAGAACGTTACAATCCTCGGCGCCGGAACCAAAGAGTTGACGCGCGGCCGCAGCAAGGCTGATGTCCGGCTGTTGCAAATGCAACACACCCCCTGCCCTCACCCTCGATTTAACCTCCCGGGCTGGATCAAGAAGAGCGGTTGGTCGGCAATCTCGATCGTTACGGGAAGGCAGCCGGCGATCTCGCCGTCAGCCTGTACCGGCACAGCCCGGTCGCTGGTCACCGTGACCGCGCGAGCCCGCAGGATCGTGACACCGTTCAGGCGGGGAATCCGGCCGAGAAACAGCGCCGTCGCATAACGCAGCACGGCGACCCGGCCGGCGCGGTGAAACAGCACCAGTTCGAAGGATGGCTCGGCCAGTCTGGCATTCGGCGCGACGACAAAAGGGCCGGCATAGAACCGGCCCTTGGCGGCGATCAGCCCGGCGGCGCGAGTTTCGACCCCATCAGTCTGGACCACCAACTCGCAGGGCCGGTAATTCCATAGGCGAACGAAGGCGGCCCAGGCGAAGGCGAACCGGCCGGCGCGGGCCTTCAGCACAGGATGGACCGCGGCGACGGTCTCAGAATCGAAGCCGGCGCTCGCCATCATAAGAAAAGCCCGGCCAGCGATGCGGCCGGGCCAGATCGCGCGTACCGGCGATTCCACGATCAGGCTCGCGAGCTCCTCGGAACGCCGGGGCAGGCCGATCTCGCGCGCCAGCACATTGACGGTGCCGAGCGGCAGCACGCCGATCGGAGTCGGGCTACCTATCAGACCATTCACCACCGCATTCAGCGTGCCGTCACCCCCAGCCGCGACGATCGCGTCGAAATCGGATTCCGCCTCGCGCGCCAGCCGCTCGGCGTCGCCAAGACAAGACCCGGCGCGGCGCAGCATGACCCTGCAGCCCTGCCGCTCGAGCGCGGCAACGAACCGCCGCAGCCGGCGCTCCGCGGCTCGCGGCCGGCCCGCCGCCGGGTTGACGATGATCAGGATGCGGCGCCGCACCACCCCGCCCTTTGCGCGCGGCGGGCATGGCCCGCTATGCTGGAGCCCGCGGCCCGGCGCGTGCGGCGACAAAAGGCGGATCCGGTTCGGATGGCAAGATGATCTTCCCGGTCACGGGCAGCGCAGGCTTTATTGGGTTTCATGTCGCGCAATACCTGCTCGATCGCGGCGAGCGGGTCATCGGCATCGATAATCCCAACCCTTATTAT
>Ga0209474_10001828_pt1 | contig 20203 bp, 14 predicted proteins | sample GraSoiAngelo_145_FD_185902 | JGI IMG/M metagenome (GOLD analysis project Ga0209474, IMG submission 185902) | Grasslands soil microbial communities from the Angelo Coastal Reserve, California, USA - 14_1009_05_20cm (SPAdes) (version 2) | ecosystem: Environmental > Terrestrial > Soil > Grasslands... | reverse complement strand
AATAGATCGAGTGCGAAATCTCATGGTTCTGAAAATCGAACGCGATCGCGCGTTTCTTCAGCTCATCCTGCGCACGTAGAAAATTTTCGCGATCGGCGCGAAAAGCAAAATGAAGCATTCGCACCGCGGCATCGTGGGATGTCGATCCGCCTTTGTCGCGCGCAGGAAATAATGCAATGGCGGCATAGCCGTTCCCAACAAAGATCGGGGTTCCATCCCACATTCCTTCATGCTGTCGTTTAAATCCGAGGACATCAACATACCATCGGGCCGAACGTTCGACGTCCCGGGCGGACAACGCGACATGATCGAGGGCCTCAATTTTGAACATCGAAGTAACATATTCTAGAACTCATCGCTCATGCCACAATATTGACGGTGGTTCCCGTGAAAGCGGGCGGAGCGTTCCGAGTAAGAAGCGGGCCTTTCTCGATGAGTTCGTGTTCCAGGTTCACTGAGACCAGATCAATCCCGTGAAACAAGAATAAAAGGCGTCCGGCGTTCGTCTTAATCCGATATAAAGTTACAGTATGAAATGGAAAATCGCGATATTTCTGGCAATGCTGGTTGCAATGGCTCCGATGGCAAATGCTGTCATTGTGAATATTGAGGTCGGTGACCGACCTTACTATATACATGGACCTGGCTACTACGTCGGTCGGGTTTATTGGGTTTGGGTTCCGGGACATTGGGGTTGGCGGCACCATCACAAAGTCTGGATTCATGGCCATTACGCGCCGCGCTAAGCGCACTCTTTCACCTTGGGGCCCGCCGTTCCAATAACGACGTGTCCGGATCTGCGGCAGGCGCTTGACGCCAGGTAAGGCTGCGGCATATTCCCCGCGCTAAATTGTAGGGCGAGCGGTCGGCGCGATGGCCCTGCTGTTTCCAGTCAACCGATGCGGGTTGCCCTACAAAGTGGAAGCCGAATGGATAAGATTCGTAACATTGCCATCATCGCGCACGTTGACCACGGCAAGACGACATTAGTTGATCAGCTGTTACGGCAATCAGGCACCTTTCGCGCCAACCAAAAAGTTGAGGAACGGGTGATGGATTCGATGGATCTCGAGCGCGAGAAAGGGATTACCATTCGCGCCAAGAACGCCGCCTTTCATTGGAACGGTTATCGCATCAACATCGTGGACACCCCGGGGCACGCCGATTTTGGCGGTGAAGTCGAGCGGATCATGAAAATGGTCGATGGCGTCTTGCTCGTTGTCGATGCGCACGATGGGCCGCAGGCGCAGACGCGTTTTGTTCTGCGAAAGGCGCTGGAAAATAAAGCCAAGCCGATTGTCGTCATTAACAAAGTAGATCGCGAAAATGCCCGGCCGCACAAGGTGCTGGACATGGTCTTCGATCTTTTTGTCGAGCTCAAGGCAACCGATCAACAACTGGACTTCCCGGTCATTTATGCCAGCGCGAAAAACGGTTTCGCACTGCGCGAATTGCACGAAAACAATGAAGACATGACGCCGCTCTTTGAGGCCATCGTGGAATATGTGCCGCCGCCAGCAATTTCAGCGGAGCCATTTTTCCAAATGCTCGTTTCCAATCTTGACTACAGCGATTATCTCGGACGAATCGCGCTGGGCCGGATCGTAAGTGGGCGGGTTAACATAGGCGATTCAATCGTTTGCATTCACCGCAACGGCGAACGCGAGCGCGCCACCGTGACGACGCTTTTTACCTACACCGGATTGCAGCAGGTCGAAATCAAACACGCCAGCGCCGGTGACATCGTAGGACTTACCGGCTTTGAAGAAATTTTTATCGGCGAAACCCTGACCGATCGTGAAGAACGCACGTCGTTGCAATTTGTGGACATTGACCCCCCGACAATCCGGATGCGAATTCTGGTCAATGATTCGCCGTTCGCCGGGCGAGAAGGAAAGTTTGTTACCGCCCGCCACATCAAAGAGCGACTCGTGCGCGAAACACGCACCAATGTTTCGTTAGAGGTCAGTGAAACAGAAACCGCCAGTGCTTTCGAGATCAACGCCCGCGGCGAAATGCAGATTGCGATCTTGGTGGAGCAGATGCGGCGTGAAGGTTACGAGCTGATGGTCTCGCGGCCGGAAGTGATTTTTCGCCGCGACGCCATTGGCAACCTGCTCGAGCCGATCGAAAATCTTTACGTCGAAATTCCAAATGACAATGTCGGAGATGTAATGCAATCACTCGCCGGTCGCAAAGGCGAAGTCGTGGGCATGGATCATCACGCCAATCGCGTTTCCATCGAAGCGGTCATTCCGACCCGTGGCTTGATTGGGTTCGAAACGGACCTAGTGAACCTGACCCGCGGTGAAGGATTGATGAGTCATCTCTTTCGCGAATACGCGCCGTTTAAAGGAGAAATCCAAGGGCGCAACCGCGGGGTGATGATTTCGATGGAGCCAGGGACGAGTACGGCCTATGCGCTCAACAACATTCAAGCGCGCGGAAAATTGTTTGTCGGGCCGCAGGAAGAAATTTATACCGGTATGATTGTAGGCGAGAACGCGCGTCCGGAAGATTTGCCGGTGAATCCATGCAAGGCGAAACATCTCACCAACATGCGCAGCCAAGGCGAAGGCAAAGGCATCCAGCTGGAGGCGCCGCTTAAGATGAGTCTGGAACGTGCAATCGAGTATATCGATTCGGACGAGTACGTGGAAGCCACGCCAAAATCGCTGCGGATGCGCAAACGTATTCTAAGCGCCACCCAACGCAAGCGCGCGGCGAATGCGCTCGCGTCGGCGTAACGTAGATGCGACGGCCCCGTCGCGCAGCCCAAAACCTGTACCGTCGCTCCGTGGGCGACGAACCCAGGCCTCACCGCCGCCCCGTAGCCGCTGGGTCCTCTGCGCGCCGGGGAGTGAGCAGCGTGCGTTTAGGCCTGCCGCGAATTTGAATCACGCTGAAAGGTCACCGCATGTTATGAAATTTTTGTTAAAATACGAAAAAGCGGTTGACATAGTCTTGGTCCTCCGGCAACATCAGGACTGCAAATGGTTTTACGCTATTCGCGTAATTACCAAGTCAAACCCACTAACTCGTCATCCTAAACATACATGAAATCCGCCTCGCCTAGTCGAAATCGTCTTCTCTCATATCTCCGCGTCGGAAGCGGAATCACCCTCATCTCCGCGGCCGCTGCCCTGGCGCTTGTCGCGGTAAAACCATCCAGCCCATCCTTGGCCAGCTCGCAAGAGCCGCAATGGACAGAGGACGGCAAGATGTCGGCAGCGTTCGCACGGCACAGGGAGGACCTGTTCGCTGCGAAGGTTGGCGCCGCGGGCGAGAGTCCGACGTCCTGGGCTGAGGAGAATTACGAGTTGAACGGGGGTGACCAAATTACGGCGGGCGACATCACCGGGGCGCGCGCTGCCTTCAGCGCCATCCAGAAGCAGGGCGTCGGCAAAGGCAAGACCTCGACCGCTTCGTGGTTCTCTCTTGGTCCGAAGAATGCGATCTACCCGGCCTTTTTAAACCGGCACGGAAGCCAGTACGTCACGTCTGGCCGGATCACGGCGCTCGCGATCGCGCCCACGTGTACGCTGCAACAGTGCACCCTCTGGGTGGGAGCGGCAGGTGGCGGTGTTTGGAAGACGGACAAGGCGCTTGGGGGTGGTAACTGGGTCAACGTCTCGGACGGGACTTTCGCTTCGGGAGCGATCGGCGCCCTGACCTATGACGCGGCGCATAACACACTTTACGCGGGTACCGGCGAAGACGCAGCGGCTGGCGATGCAGAAGCCGGCGTGGGCGTTTACAAGTCAACCGACGGCGGAAAAAACTGGACCGCTCTCGGCGGCAATTTTAATTTCACCAACCGCGCGACCCGGACAATCGCGATCGATAATCTTAATGATCCGACAGGCAACACGATCTACGTGACCTCCGGGCGCGGCGTGCACGGCATCTCTTCGACCACTGCGGGCGCAGTCTCGCAGATCCCGGGGGGCCCGGGCGTCGGCGTCTGGAAATCGACGGATGGCGGCGTGACCTTCACGCTGCTCGATCCGATGACGGTTGTCCTCGGTACGCAGCCGGGTCAGACTTTCCCGTCGAGCTTCGGTTCGACCCGCGGCGCAACGGCTTTTGCGGTTGATCCGACACACGCGGGCGTGATCTACGCGACCGCCTACCAGAAGGGTGTCTGGCGCTCGAACGACAACGGCGCAAACTGGTCGAACATTCATGTCGGCTTCGGCTCGAGCGCGGACCGGAGCGAATTCGCACTCGCGACGACGCCGGACGGTCACACTCGAATGTACCAGACCGAGGGCGATAGCGGCACGCCGTACAGCCGCTTGTTCGTCGCCGAGGCGGTCGAGTCCGGTGCGCCGGCGTTCGTCGACAAGACGAGCTCGAACCCGGCTGATCCGGGTTATGGGACATACAATTTCTGCACTGGGCAATGCTGGTACGACCAGCGCGTCGTCAGCCCGGCAGGCCATCCCGACATGGTGTTCGTGATGGGCTCGTACGTCTACGGCGAGGATCACAGGATCTCGAATGCGCGCGGGCTCCTCCTGTCCACGGACGGCGGCACTACCTTCACGGACGAGACGGATGCCGCACTCCTGCCAGACGGAACCCTTGGCACCGACGCATCGCACGTCGGCCTGCACCCCGACCAACATGCCTTCGTTGTGAATCCGAACAATCCGAATCAGTTCTTCGAGGGCTCGGACGGTGGTCTGATGCGCTCGGATGGCACATTCACAGACATCTCGTCCCGCTGCGGCGGACGCGGGCTTGATCCGGTCAGCCTCGCTCGCTGCCAGCAGCTCTTGTCCCGGGCACCGACAACGTGGACAAGCCTGAACAACGGTCTGCAGACCCTGCAATTCCAGAGCCTGTCGGTGAACCCGGCAAACGCTAAGGACGTGCAAGGCGGGACACAGGATAACGGCACGTTCGAGACAACCGGCTCTTCAGTAACGTGGCCGCAGACAATCTTCGGCGATGGCGGTCTCTCCGGCTTCGACACGACGAATCCGGCCTTCCGGTTCCACACCTACTTCGATGCCCAAGTCGATGTTAACTTCAACAGCGGCGCTCCGCCCAACTGGGATTGGATCGCCGATTCGTTCTTCATTCCGCCGGGTAACACGGAGGCGAGATTGTTCTACTTCCCAATCATCACCGATCCTGCGGTGCATGGGACCATGTTCGCGGGTTTGACCCATGTGTGGCGGACAAAGGACGATGGTGGCGCGCAGGCCTACCTTGACCAGCACTGCAATGAGTTCACCGGCGATTTCACGGTGCAATGCGGTGACTGGGAATTGCTGGATGGTGCAACGCTAACTTCATCGACACGCGGCGTCCGCAGTGGTGGTGCCATTGGTTGGATCAGCCGCACGACAGGCGACAGCTCGACCCTGTGGGCGGCGACGACGCAGGGCCGCCTCTTCATCTCCAAGAACGCGGATGCAAATCCGGCGAGCGCGGTGACGTTCACGCAGCTCGACACGCTCGATGCGAGCTCGCCAAACCGGGCGATCAGCAGCATTTCGATCGATCCCGCTAACCCGAACCATGCCTACGTGTCGTACCTGAGCTACAACGAACTCATCGCCAACTCAGGACAGACGCCAAAGCCAGGGCACGTCTTTTCGGTCACCTACGACCCAATCGCCGGCACGGCGACGTGGGCGAACCTTGAGGGCACCGGCACAACCATCGGTAACCAGCCGGTCAACGGCGTCGCCTACGACAATGTTAAGGGCGACCTGTATGCGTCGACCGACTTCGGCGTCGTCAGGCTCGCGGGCGCCAATGCGGCTAACGCCTGGACGATGGCGGCACCGGGTCTACCGGTCGTTACCGTTGCCGGCTTGACCATCAACCCGGGCGCACGGCAGCTGCTTGCCGCCACCCACGGGCGTGGAGCATATCAGCTGACGCTCCCGTAAAGATTGGTGTTTGAATCTGGGCGGGATAGGCGAAAGTCTATCCCGCCCTGTTTTTTTACCATCTAACATGTCCGCGTCCGTCAGGTACCTGATTCCCGCCTGCATTGTTTTGGTTGTGGCCGGCACTGTATCGGTTAACGCTGCGCCCCAAGGTTTCCTCGACGGCGAGTTGAAGATAATTTCAGCCAAGCCGGTCGCGCTCGATGATGAAAACTCGTCGAGACGGATTGATGAAAAGCCGGCAGCAGCCGGCACAGATTACGCGAACTATCCTCTAGTCATTCTAAGCCAGGGCGAAAAAGAACAAGTTGCGCGAATTACTGCGGACGCGCAGGGACATTACCGCACTGCGCTTCCGCCAGGCGATTACATCCTTGATGCAGAAGAACGGGTGCGCAGGCGCCTGCACGTGAAAGCACAACCGTTCACGATTGTCCCAAACCAGACGGTTCATGTCGACATGACGAACGGCTGTAGACCTCTATTCCTGTCGCGCGCGCGACAGGAATAGAGGTCTACAGCCGTGCAGCCGGAGCTACCGCCTGGCGATTATATTCTCGATGTGCTCAGGCGGGCGCCCAAATGCGTTCGTGTCAAACCGTAACCGTTCACGGTGGTGTCGGGCCAAACCGTCCGGGTCGATATAGAAATCGATACCGCAATTCGGTAGCGAGCATTGCTGAATCGGGTCCGCTACAGTTCAATTGGGTCAGTACGTCCGCTTCCTCGGTAGGTTTCTCGTTCGAGGCGCGCCCGACATGGATTTTACCGTCCGGGTTCCTTCAGAGCTAGACCACAAAGAAACAAAAAGTCTTGACCCGACCCAAGAATAAAGGGCACTCTTGCCTTTGCATTTTAGTGGGTGCTCTCCCATACGGAATCCACGGAAAATTATTGTGAATCAATTCGCCATTCCGGAAATCCAGAAACATTTTTGAACTTTTTCCTGCGCCTCGGAAAAAATGCACACTGCTCTGATGATCGATTTTGCAAACCCCCAAATCCAACCCAAACCTAGACTCAAAACTAAATGAAATCCCATTCCAAGCGCACTCAGCCAAACTCGATTAGTTCATATGCGCGGACCGCAATCGCGGCCGTGCTTCTCATCCTTGGCGCCACGATGTTCTCCATCGCGGCCACGGGCGGTGGCGGCGTAAAAAGCAGACCAAACGCTTCGACTGACAACTTCCAAAAGGGTCCTGCAGTCGATAAAAGCAGCGTGATCGTTCAGCTCAAGGGGGATCCGCTAAGTAAAGACTCCTCTACCAAGCCAGCTTCGGGCAAGAAAATTGACTTCAATAGTACTCCGGTTAAGTCATATCGCGCCCAGCTTTCTGCGCGGCGCAATGATTTCAAACAGTGGCTGCACACCTACGCCCCCAAGGCGAAAGTAACGAGTGAGTACGATATTTCGCTCAACGCGGTCGCGGTCCAACTTAACGGAACATCATTGGATACAATCAAAGGCGCGCCGATGGTGCAAAGCGTCCAGTACAACGCCCTTTACCATCCTGATCTGAGCGAGAGCCATAAGATCATCAATGCGACCGCGGCTTGGACTGCTGCTGGCGGTAGGGCGAATGCGGGATCTGGTATCAAGATCGGCGACATCGATACCGGGATCGACGAAACGCATCCTTTCTTTGATCCAGCTGGGTTCAGCTATCCTCCGGGATTCCCAAAGTGTGACGCGGCTGATAGCACGACTCACACTGCGAATCACAACTGCGAGCACGTCACCGCCAAGGTTATTGTGGCAAAGGTGTTTTACAACAAGGCGGCGGTGAGTGGATTCGATGCCACGGCGATTGGTGATCACGGCACCCATACGGCAGGTATTGCCGCCGGCGTTACCGGCAAGGTCGCGACGGTGAGCGGCGTGAGCATCGACGATATGTCTGGTGTTGCGCCTGGGGCATGGCTCGGAAACTACAATGTGTTTCCCAATGATATTCCAAACGCCCGCAGCGAAGACATTCTCAACGCGGTCGATGCTGCAATTGCCGATGGAATGGACGTTCTCAATCTATCGCTCGCCGGCGGCTACCATGGTAACAATGACCTCCTGGCGATTGGTCTCGACAATGCGGTCGACGCAGGTGTTGTCGTTGCCGTGGCTGCGGGCAACAGCGGGCCTGGGGCCGGCACGGTTGAGTCGCCTGGTCGTGCGCGCGATATCATCACAGTTGGCGCGAGCACAAACCAACACTTTGTCGGCGAGCCCTTCACCTATCCAGCGGGCGGCGGCACGACCGTAGGAACCGCGGTTGGGGAGTTCGATCCTTTACCAACGGCTTCCTTCACCTTGTTTGATACCGCTTCTGACGGGTGCAGCAGCGTCCCGGCCGGAGCGTCTGGCAAGCTCGCGATCATTGATCGCGGGACGTGCACGTTCAGCCAGAAGGTTGCCAACGCCAACCAGGCCGGCGCTGTGGGCGTACTCATCGTCAATAATGTCGCCGGGGATCCGACCGCCATGGCGCGCACTGCCGGCTTCAACGATAATCTCCCCGCGGTCATGATCGGCCTCAAGGAGGGCACCGCATTGCGAGCGGCCGGAGCAACTACAGCATCGGCCGTCGCCGTGTTTAGCGAATTTATCACTGCCAATAAGGACATCCTCGCCGGATTTAGTAGCCAGGGACCGACCAACGTGGATGTTGCCGTTAAGCCCGACCTTACATCGGTCGGTGTCAACGTTCTAAGCTCAATCAGCTGCGTCGGTTCGGCGGTGTGCTCTGGCGACGACGCCTGGGCCTTCTTCAGCGGCACATCCATGGCAACGCCACACATTGCCGGCTCAGCAGCGGTGCTGCTGGATCTTCACCAAGATTGGTCGCCTGCGCAAATCAAGTCGGCCCTCGTCAACCGAGCTGACCTGGTGGTGAAAGACGCCAAGACCGGCATTCATGACATCGGACCAACCGCCCAAGGTGCAGGGCGCGAGAACCTTTCCGTTGCGGCAAACGGAACGACTTGGTTAAGCCCGGTTTCGGCAAGTTTCGGCAAGGTGCCCGCGAGCTCCCCAAGGTCCGTTGTCCTGACCGTCTTTAATCCAACCGGGAACACGCAGACGTTTACGGTGAGCGAGTGGAAGTTCACGCCAAGCACGTTCGGCGACAGCATATTGAGCGTCTACGACGCCGGCACCATCACGAGCGGTGATCCCCGAATCTCGGTCGTCCCGAGCTTCTCGGTGCCAGCCGGGGGTTTATACAATCTTACCGTCACGATCAACGCCGGCTCTACGGGGACTGTGCAAGGTTGGATCAGGCTTAACGGCCCAGGCTCAAACGACCTTCACCTCGCCTACTACGCGCACGTGGGCCCGTGAGGCGCGAACAGGAATAATCGGGACATAAGTTCTACAAGACAGGGACGCGGCAAGCCGCGTCCCTGTTTCTTTGTACGCGAACGCACTACGCAAATTGCGAATACATCCTTCGTGTGTTGACAAACCGATTCCGTTACAGTTCAATTGAGTTAGTTAGTCCGCCTCCTCGGTAGATTCTCTTCGAGGCGCGCCCGTTTCCTGAATCACCGGATTTCTGGCCAGGCGAACTTTCACAAAAATTATTCGCCCGAAGTTATGGCGGGACACAGCAAGTGGTCGAAGGTAAAACGCTTCAAAGGCGCCATTGACGCCAAGCGCGGCAAGATTTTCAGCAAGCTATCGAAAGAGATTTCGATTGCGGCGAAAAGCGGTGGCGGCGATCCCGATGGAAATCCGAGATTGCGCAGCGCCATCCTGGCGGCGCGTTCGGCCAGCATGCCGAACGACAACATCGAGCGCGCCATCAAACGTGGAACCGGCGAAGGCACGAATGCGCAACACTTCGATGAGATCACTTACGAGGGTTACGCACCGGGAGGCGTGGCGGTGATCGCGGAAGCGGCCACAGACAATAAGAACCGTACCGCGGCCGAAATCCGCCGCATCTTCACCAAGAACCACGGCCACCTTGGATCGAGTGGAAGCGTTTCTTACATGTTCCATCGCAAGGGTCAGATTATCGTTCCGCGCTCTTCCATCGACGAGGAGCGAATTTTTGAGCTGGCTCTGGAGGCGGGAGCGGAGGAATTGACAAATCAGGAGGATGCGTATCTTATCATCACCGCTCCCGATCAGCTCTATGCTGTAGCTGAGGCGCTCAGAAAAGCGGGCGTCACGACCGAGAGCCAAAAGTTTACTTTCATCCCCGATACCATAATTACAGTCGCCGACGAGTCCGTGGCGCAGCAGGTTTTGCGCTTGTGCGACGCGCTCGAAGACGATGATGACGTGCAAAACGTCTATTCCAACCTGGAGATTCCTGACGAAATGCTGGCGAAATTGCCGGCCTGAAACTGAGTAAAAAAACGGAGACTGCGCTGCTGACCCGCACGCGCGCGTGAATTCATATGAGCGAAGAGAACGAAAGCCGGCCGATTGAGGCACGTACCGAAACCGAGCCTCGGCCGCAAACTGAACCGCGCCCGGACCGCGAACGGCATCGGCGCCCTCGCCGGCGTTATCCACGACGTCGGAACTACAACTCCGATTACGCGAACTCCGATCGGGAGAGTGGTTTCAATAACGACGCGCCAGCGGAGTCGTCGTCCGATGTCCAAACCGAAGTGGTGGGCGCTGGTGAAGGTGAAGCCGGTGAACCACCCGAACCTGAGTTTGGGGAAGGCATCATCGAAATTTCAGGGAAAGGATTCGGATTTCTCCGCGATCCGAAGCGCAATTTCATCCAGGCGCCGCAGGATATTTTTGTAACGCCGGAAATCGTCCGCCGTTTCGGATTACGCGATGGAATGTGGATTTACGGCGAAACTCGGCGAGGAAATCGCGGACCGCAATTGATCAAGCTTCTGAAGGTCAATGACGACGAGCCGACGAAATATCAAGGTCTCCGTCCGTTTGAAGAACTCACGACGATCAATCCCAACAAAAAGATTAAACTCGAAACGGTGCCGGACCGTTACACCACGCGGATCATGGATTTGATGACTCCGCTCGGGATGGGACAGCGCGGGCTCATCGTCGCTCCGCCGCGAACCGGAAAAACGACGCTGTTGCATCACATCGCAGACGCGGTGGTGAAAAATCACCCGGAAATGAAGTTGATCATTTTGCTGGTAGACGAACGACCGGAAGAAGTCACCGATTTCAAGCGGTCGCATCCGAAATCCGAAATCATCGCCAGCTCAAACGACAGCGATATCAAAAGTCACACTCGCATCGCGCAGCTGGCGATCGAGCGAGCCAAGCGTTTGGTGGAGGCAGGCAAACATGTTTTCATCCTGCTCGACTCAATTACGCGCACCGCCCGCGCCTTTAACAATGCGATGGGCGGTGGTGGACGCACCATGAGTGGCGGCATCGATGCACGCGCCATGGAAATTCCGCGCAAAATTTTCGCAGCCGCGCGCAACACCGAGGAAGCTGGTTCGCTTACCATTGTCGCGACTGCGCTTATTGAAACCGGCAGCCGCATGGACGAACTGATCTTCCAGGAATTTAAAGGCACTGGAAACATGGAAATGGTGCTGGACCGCAAGATTAGCGATCAACGCATTTATCCGGCGATCGATATTTTCCTTTCCGGCACGCGGCGTGAAGAATTGCTTTTGCAGCCGTGGGAGCTCGAAAAGGTCAATTTGATTCGGCGCGGTCTCGCCGGTCACAAACCAGGTGAAGCGATTGAGCGTCTGTTGATGTTCGTGAAAAAATTCCCGACCAACACCGAAATGCTCAAGGGCATTCCGGGGTAGTGCGCCGGCCACTCTAATTAACTTCCGTTGCGCATTCGCAAGGTCATACGGCGGGTGCGACGCACGAAGAAGGGGAAATCGGGGCCGACTTCGAAATTAAGCACTCCGGGAATTCAGAAAGCGGTCACGGCCGCAATCGCGGCGGCAAATATCAGGTCTCCCCTGCCCGGCGAAGCGCTCGACATTGGTAGCGGCAAAGGCGAACTCATTGGCGCCATTCGCACGCGGTTCGGGCTGCGCACGAGTGCCTGCGATTATACCGATGCGCTGATGAACGACTCCACTCAGCGAGTGGACATCGTTGATCTCAATGCTGGCACATTGCCATATCTCGATGGTCGCTTTTGTCTCGTCACCTGCGTCGAAACCATCGAACACCTCGAACAAACGCGTTCTCTCTTCCGCGAAATCTTTCGCGTGCTCGAGCCCGGTGGACTCGCGGTTATTACCACGCCCAATACCCTGAATCTGCGTTCGCGTCTGCGTTATCTCATGACCGGTTTTTTCAATCTCTTTGGCCCGCTGCCGATCGGCGACCGGCGTGTTTACAATCCCGGCGGGCACATCAATCCCATTAGCTATTTTTATCTTGGCCATGCTTTGCGCGAAACTGGTTTCGTCGATCTCCAGCCGAGGGTTGACCATTACCAGCGCCGTTCCTGGGCGCCGTTTGTTCTCCTTTTTCTGCCAATGAAAATCGCAGCCCTTTTCTTCTGGCAACGCGAGAAAAATAAATTCCGCACCATCACTCCGGAAAATCGCGACCTGGTCGCCGCTATTAATTCGCGCGATCTTCTCCTCGGCCGCACCTTGATCGTATGCGCACGCAAACCGATGTAATCGAACCGGAATGGGAAGTCCTCCCACCGGAAGAAAAGAAGAAACGCGCTGGTCTCGAGCCTCTTTTTCGTTGGGTCGCGATCGTGATGGACGAACTAATCGCATTGCCAAACACGAAGTTTAAGTTTGGAATCGATCCGCTTATTGGTTTGATTCCGGGTATCGGCGATACGGCGTCGGCCATCGTTTCCGCGCTGGTCTTGATTCAAGCAGCCCGCCGTGGTCTTCCAAAAATTCTGTTGGCGCGGATGTCGCTCAATATTCTGATCAACGAGATCGTTGGGATCATCCCGGGCCTGGGCGACGCATTTTCTTTTTGGTTCAAATCGAACAAACGCAATTACGAGTTACTGCTCGCGCACACCGCTGCTCCGCAACGCGAACGCGCATCAGACTAGCTCTTCGTTATTCTCGTGCTCGCCGCTCTTTTTATCATCGTGGCAACAGGAATTTTCGTTAGTTTCCTCGTCTTGCGCGCGATTGCACAATTGCTTGGACTGCATTAACAGCAGACGTTCTCAAGCACACGAGAAGGTGGATCGGCCGCTCCGTCGGGCTATTAATTAGGCGGCGTTCGCTGCCTGACTTAACATCGAGCAAGGGACTCCTCTTTCGCGGCGTCCTCACGTTCGTAGCTCAAACTGGAGGGCGGAGCTCTGCGACACCGGGCTCGCGGAACTCGCCCCTCCACGGATGGCCTCAGCCGCCGAAATGCCTGCGGTAGATCTCGTGAATATCTGCGCGAGCGCGTTCATAGGCCTGTTGCCAACTTTCGCGATCTTTAAATCCCATGCGAATAGCAAGCTTGCGCTGCTCGATTGGGTTGGGCGGCAACGATGATGCGCTCGTATTTCGCCAGCGGCGCAGGATAGTTTCAAGGCGACGCAAAAATTCATAACCGCGGCCGAGCAGGCCGGCATCCTCCGAAGAAATGATATTGGCAAGCTTTGCGATAGCCAGCCGCACCGAAGTTTCGCGCACATCATGTCGCATCTGCAGTGCTTGAACAAGAAACTCTGCCTCTACGATTCCGCCAATGCCGGTCTTGAAATCGAGCGTGTCGTTACCACTGCCCCGTTCTGCGCGGACGCGCCGTACCATGGCGTCGATTTTGCCGAATAAATCAAGATCGCGGCCTGCAATGGACCAGGCCGCGTGCGCGATTGCGCGAAAGGTTTCCTGGTTCGGACCGGCTACCGGCCGAGCACGAGTGAGTGCTTGAATCTCCCAAAACTGGGCCCGATCGCGATAGTAGGCTTCGAAGGCCTCGAGCGAGCTGACCAGCGGGCCTTTTTCGCCTTCGGGACGCAAGCGCGCATCAACTGATGCAATGACACCTTCCGGGCTTGGAATTGAAAGGATGGTTATGAGGTGTTGCGCGGCACGAAAATCATCGCCGACAAACATGAGATCGAGATCGGACGCATAGGTCAGTTCGCGGCCGCCAAATTTTCCCATCGCGATGATCGTCAGATTGTTCGCACCCACAATTGCAGCAGCAGCGAGAAGGCAGGCTTCAGCCAGGCCCGTAATTTCCTGCCACAAGTTTGGCAGAGGGCAGAGCCCTAACACGTCGCGCATAATCGTGCGCAGCAACTGCGTTTGCCGATAAACGCGAATGGAATCGAGATCACGGCGCTCGACGAAAGGATGAAGCGCCGCGGCATGCTCGGAAAGTGACAACGAACGGTTGAGAGTAGCGCTGCGGGTAATCTCCTCGAGCAGATGAGGGTGACGAATCAGAACATTGGTCGCGAAAAAACTGGCATCAAATGTTCGCACCAGCAGCTCGAGGAGTTTCGGATTGGTCGCGAGCAATTCGAAAAGAAGACTGCGCAGACCGAAGGCTTCTACGAAACGGACGAGGGCGATGAGAGTAGCATCGGGATCGGCGCACTGCGCCAATTCCCCAAGCAAAAGCGGGCGAAGTTTGCGAAAAATCTGCCGCGTCCGTGGGGCAACGTGAAAGGAAACGGAACCCTGCGCTAATTCGTTGAGCGTGCGCGTGGCACGCGCTGGATCGGCAAAAATATCGAGATTGACCGCTGGCGCGGCGGTACCAGAAGCGATGAGATGATGAAAGATTTCGCGAACGCGTTCATTGCTCGCCTGCAACTCGGCTAGCAACTCCGAAGCGGAATCAAAGCCGAGGCTGCGCGCAAGGCGCTCGCGCTTCTCGGGATCGTCGGGAATGGAATGCGTTTGCCGTTCCGCTTCGATTTGCAAGCGGTGTTCAATGCGCCGTAGAAAACGATAAGACTCATCGAGTGCACGCACCTCTGAGGACGGCAGCAATTCAAGCTCGGCGATCGCGCGCAATGCTTTTAGTGTCCCCTGCTCCTGCAGGAAGGCGTGTTGCGCGCCATGAATGAATTGGAGTGTTTGAATGACAAACTCGACCTCACGAATTCCGCCGGCGCCGAGTTTGACGTCTAATTCGTCAGCCGGCACCTCGCGTTCAATCCGACGTTTGATGGCGGCAATTTCGTCAAGCAACTCCGGCGTGGGGTTCTTCGGAAAAATGAAAGGCTGATGTTGCCGCGAGAATTCGTAGGCCAGCTCTTTACTTCCGCAAACGTGGCGTGCCTTGATCAACGCCAGCCGCTCCCAGGTTTCGCCGAAGCCGGCATAATAATTTTCCATGCTTTCAAGCGAACGGGCGAGCGGCCCGGCCGATCCCTCAGGACGCAATCGCAGATCGAGCCGGAACAAGGCGGGCTCGCCGCCAGAAAACGATTTTACAATTTGTTCCGCGAGGCGGTTGTGCCATTCGTGGTTGGTAAGTCGCGGTGAGATCTGACCTTCTTCACCATAAACGAAAATGAGATCGATGTCGGAGCTGTGATTTAATTCCCGGCCGCCAAGTTTGCCCAGGCCCAGGACGGTGAATTCAGTGTCAGGCGCGCCAAAGCGCGTCCGCAAGCGTGTGTCACATTCTTCGTAAACGATGGAGAGACAAACTCCCGCCAAACACGATAGTTCGGCCGTCGTATCCTCGAGCGATGACGCCTCTGCCACCTCGCGCAAAGCGATGCGCGTCATTTCGCGCGCTTTCCACAAGCGTAAGGCGCGGAAATTTTCAGCTGGAACTGATTGCGAACTGCGGTGCAACTCTGCCAGCATTCGCCGCGGCCCGCGGTCAGACATCGAAATTTCGGGGCGCGCCAGCCAGCGAAGAAGCTCGGGATCGCGCTGCAATCGCTCCGCACAAATCTGCGAAACCGCCAGAAGATGAATCAGGGCTTCTTCCCCGAGAGGGAAATCGCGCAAGAAATCGAGAAGAGAACCGTCCCAGCCGGCAACAATCTCGTTCAGCGCCGTTTCAACTCGGTCCGGATTGAGCGATCCTTCCGCCTTCGATTTTATCCAGCGCGTTTGCGAGCTCATCGCGCCTTCGAATTAACACGAAAGCGGGATCAGGGCTCGGTTTGCGAGAGCATTTTTTCCCGCGCCTGTTCAAGCAGTCGGCGCTCGCGCCGGCTCAAACTTGGCAGACCGCAGCGGGAAATCTTCTCGAGCAACGGATCTATTTCCTCGGCCACAAATTGATCGGCAGTCATGGAGCGCAGCCGCGCCTCTTTGACGCGGCGCTGACGAAGAACGCGTTGGAGAAGTGAGGTGCGACCAAATCCGAGAAGGTGGGCATAAAACCAACCTGCGACTGCACCGCCGAGAAAGGCACTGTGACCGACACTGCCGGTGCGATCGAAAAGCAGGAGAGCAACCGCACCGAGAAGTGCGATCTGGGCGACGCGGCGCATCTTCAATCGCACCGGCACCATGAACAGAAGCAGGGTTGTCATTTCCAACTCAGGCAAAATGGTGGCGTAGGCTACGAATATTGCGGCGATCCCTCCGCCAGCCGCGAACAAGACGCAATCGCTCGGCATGAGAAAGAGATGGCCGAGCTCGCCGCTAAATGCGCCAAAGAGATAGAGGAAAAGAAATTGCCGCTGCCCGATAATTGCCTCCACGTCGCGTCCGATAAAATAAAGGACCAGCATATTGGCGAGGAAATGCCAGACGTTGTTATAGAGAAGCGGGGCAGTAAAAAATTGCCAGGCGTAGGCCTGCGAAATACCACCGTCGCTAAGCCCGAGATATTCCAGAACGAATCCGCGATTCCAGGAGGTGAGAACGAGCTGGATGATGAACGCCGCGGCGTTCAGACCCAGTAATGAATACAGAACGATGCGCTGCGGAGGTGCCCAAGAGCGCGTGGAACGCGACGCCTTTCGCCCTGATAGCCGCATACAATAAGATTATCGCACTCGGCCAGCGCTGTCGACGGTGATTCGCGGCGATGCGCAAAAATCAAGTGGGCGCGAGCACTCGGAGGCCCCGTTTCCGCATTCGAAACTCGACCGGGCAGGTCCCGATCAACTCGCCATCGACCTCGACCGGCACCTCGTCCTCGGAGGTAACACGCAAGCGTTTGGTCTGAAAATACTCCAGCTCCGGCATGCTGATGGAGGAGCTGAAGATCACCTCTTGCAGGTAACGAATAATGTCGAGATAACCGATTCGCTTAAATAAGACGACATCGAGCAAGCCGTCGTCGATGAGGGCGCGTTTAAAGAACGGGAACGGTCCACCATAAAGGCGACCATTTCCGATGAGGACAAAGGAGCCTTCCATCGTTTTCGCGCCTTTCGACTCAATCACAAGATGCGGCGGCGGGCGGGAGGCGATCTGCGCCGCCGAAATTAGGTAGCTGAGCGGACCGAAGCTGCGTTTGAAGGCCAGGCTGGTCTCCTTCACCGCCTGGGCGTCCAGTCCGATGCCGGCGAGTTGCACAAAATGTTTTCCATTCGCGTTTGGCAAATCAATGGTGCGGGTGTGCCCCTCACAAATAATCTGCCAGCATTGTTTCAAATCCCCCGAGGGCAAACCAAGTTCGGTGGCAAAGACATTGATGGTGCCGATCGGCAACAAACCGAGCGCTGCGGATGTGCCGGCGAGACCATTAACCACCTCATTGATCGTTCCATCGCCGCCAGCCGCCACAATTCTCCGATACCCTTCGCACGCCGCTTTGCGGGCGACCGATTCCGCTTCGCCAATGCATGAGGTCGAATACAACGCCGCTCCCTGCGCCACCTTTTCCACTCGCGAGCGCCAATGACCGGCACGCTCGCTACGCGCCGCCGGATTTAGAATAACAAGGGTATCCTGCACGAATGATTTACTGCAATGACGCGCTGGGTAATGTCTTTTGAATGTTCCGCCTTAGGCGAACCATCGGATGGCTGTTCCTGGTCGTGGTCGCGATTTTTCTGGTATCACTGCTGGGGGCAAATCTCTATGTGCAATCGCAGGCAACACAAGAGCGGATTCAGCAGGAACTCAGCCAACGTCTTAAGATGCCGCTGCAGATTCAGCGGATCAGCGTCACGCCGTGGGGCGGGTTGAAACTTAGCGGAATCACCATTCCGCAAAGCAACGATCTCCACGCTCCGCCCTTTCTCCAAGCCAAGCACTTTCAACTTCGCGTCCAATTGCGTTCGATTTTCTGGCGACCGCTGATCATTAAAGAAGTAGCGCTGATCGCGCCGGCGGTGATTTGGCCGCAAAACCAATCTGGAGAATGGCGGGTGCCGATGACGGAAACGCCTTCCGAAGCTCAGACGCAAGTTGAGGAGCCGACGGTTTCAACCCCGGAAACCTCGCCCGAAAGCACGCCTCCTGAAAAGGAGCGGAAGCAACCGAAAGCGGTGGAAGCCGAAAATGCTGCAGCCGGCCCGCAAATCAAAAAAGTCCGGTTGAGCGATGGCAGTTTCCATTTCCTCGATCACGAGAAACGAAACATCGCGTTGTTTGATGGGGTCCAATTTTCCTCTTCCATGCGTGACGTTACGACGATTCGAGGCCAGGCTCGCATTGCCAAAATCGTTCTCCGCGACCGCGTTTTTCTTTCCACGCTGCAATCGCCCATTCGCTACAGTCCGAGCGAGCTCCAGCTCTCCGGGATTACCGCGCAAATCGCGAGGGGACAACTGGCCGGAGATTTCTCAATGCAACCGCAGGCAGAAGATTCGCCCTTCACGGTCCACGCAAGTTTTCATCGGGTGCAGGCAGATCAATTAGTCGCTGAAGCGGGTGGTTCCCGAGAAATCATTCGAGGTACTTTAGAAGGGACTTTGGAGGCGACCGGCAAAACGGCCGATCCTGATGCTCTGACCGGTTCCGGCACCATCAATTTGCAAAATGGCCATGTGCAGCAGTTCGCCGTGCTCGCTGCGCTCGGACAATTGCTGCAAATCGAGGAACTGACGCAGCTCGACCTCGAGCAAGCTGAAGCAAAGTATCATCTCGCTGGCAACACCGTCCTGGTCGATGAGTTACTCTTGCGTTCGCCTAATTTGCGCCTTACCGCCACTGGTTCCGTTTCGTTGCGCGGCAAACTCGCCCTTGATTCCGTGCTCGCGATTAATGAAAAAATCCGGAGCCAATTGTTTCGCGGAATTCGCGAAAATTTTGTTGCGACCTCCGAGCCGGGCCAGTACGCGCTCCAGTTTCATGTCGGCGGCACCTTGGAGAAACCGAAAACCGATTTGGTCGAGCGCGCGGTAGGCGCTGATCTTAAGGACCTCGGCGGTGTCATCGACGCGCTTCTCGGCCACAAAAGCAAAAAAAAGAAGGCCGCGCCGTCGGCTTCGCCTACACCGTGAGGGTTATTGCGGGCAGGGCCGGCGGCCTGCAACTGAAAGTTCCGCGCACCGGTGTACGACCAACGATGGATCGCGTAAAAGCTGCGATTTTTTCGAGCCTGGGTGAGAAAGTGATTGGAGCGCATGTATTGGACCTTTTTGCCGGGGCCGGCGGGCTCGGGATCGAAGCGATGAGTCGCGGGGCGGCCTCCGCAGTCTTCGTTGAATCAAACCGAAACGCGGCGCGAACCATCGAACGCAATCTTGCCATTGCCGGCGTGGATGGTCGCGTCCGGCTGCGAGATGTATTTGCATATTTGAAATTCGCGACCGGGCCGTTCGATATTATTTTTGCTGATCCGCCCTACGAAGCCGGACCCGGAGCAAAGGCCTTTACCGATTTGCTACTAAACAATCCGAGAATCCCTCTTCTGCTTGGTCCTGACGGTGTGTTTGTTCTCGAAAAACGACCGGGCGAGAAGCTGCTAGAGCATCCCCACTGGAAAGTAGTGCGAGCGCGGCGCTATGGCGCGACCGAAGTAATGTTCGCGGAGCATCAGAGATGATTCGACTCATCTACAATCTGCTCTGGCCAATCGGTCTGCTGCTGTTTCTACCCTCCTACCTCGCGAAAATGTTCCGGCGCGGCGGCTACCGCGAAAACTTTGGGCAACGGCTCAGTTTTTATTCAACCGAATACCGCCAACGCTTGCATGGAAAAAACCCGACCTGGATCCATGCCGTCAGTGTGGGTGAAGTCGTAATCGCGCTACAGCTCGCGGAACAATTGCGCGCGCTGCAACCGAACCTGAACTGCGTTCTCACCGCCACGACAACGACCGGCCATGCTCTGGCGCAGAAGCGTGCACCCGATTGGATGGATGTTCTCTACGCCCCGCTCGATTTTTGGCCAGTTATGCGTCGCGCGTTTCGCGTTATTGCGCCGCAACGTATCATTTTGATCGAAGCGGAAGTGTGGCCAAACCTGGTGGCGGAGGCAACGCGCCGGAAAATTCCGATCCTCTTGGCAAATGCACGCTT
>Ga0209474_10001826_pt1 | contig 20215 bp, 15 predicted proteins | sample GraSoiAngelo_145_FD_185902 | JGI IMG/M metagenome (GOLD analysis project Ga0209474, IMG submission 185902) | Grasslands soil microbial communities from the Angelo Coastal Reserve, California, USA - 14_1009_05_20cm (SPAdes) (version 2) | ecosystem: Environmental > Terrestrial > Soil > Grasslands... | reverse complement strand
AGAAGCACTACACGCCGGAAGAGAAGGTCGCCATTCTGAGGAGGCCTTTGCTGGAAGGAGTGCCGATCGCGGATCTGTGTGACGAACTGGGGCTCCAGCCGACGGTGTTCTGCCGCTGGCAGAAGGAGTTCTTCGAGAACGGAGCGGCGGCTTTCCAGCAGAGAAGACGGACTAACCATCAGTGTCACTTGCACAAAGAATTTGTTCCTTGAGGAGCCTCAATGCACCTTCTTAAACTCCGTACCTGCGTTGCTTTGCTTCTCGGTTCATTCTGTTCCGTCGTAGCCGCGGTGCAATCACCGTCCCCTCTTGAATCGCGACGCAAGGCACTCAACGATCTACTGGCCGAGCAGTGGGAATATAGACTGCGCACCAGTCCGCTCTTCGCTTCTTTCTTGGGAGACAAGCGCTGGAACGACAAACTCGACGACTTCTCTCAGGAAGCCATCGACAGGGATCTGCAGGAAACTCAGAAATTCCTCACTCGCTTCGAAGCCATCGATACTTCCGGCTTTCCCGAGCAGGAGGGGCTCAACAAAGCTTTGATTGTGCGAGACCTAAAGCTGCAACTAGAAGAAGCTAGCTTCAAACCCTGGGAAATGCCGGTGGACCAGCAGAACGGTATCCAGCTTTTGTTACCGGAGCTTGTCAACGTGCTTTCTTTCCAGTCGGTCAAAGACTATGAGGACTATATTTCCCGCCTGACGCAAATGCCCCGTCTCCTGGATCAGACGATCGTCCAGATGCGTAAAGGCACGAACGATAAATTGATTCCGCCCCGTTTCCTGCTGAAGAAAGTCCTAGATCAGTGCCAGGCCATGGCCTCCCAGGAACCAGGGAAGTCTCCCGCCGCTCAGCCCTTTTCCACTTTTCCCAATAGCATCTCCGAATCCGATCAGAAGCGCCTGCGCGAGGCCGGCCTTTCCGCGATTAAGGATTCTGTCTTACCCGCTTATGCGCGGTTCACCGCGTTCGTCCGTGATGAATACGTCTCGAAGGGTCGCATCGAACCCGGCATATGGTCACTTCCCGACGGAGCATCGCGGTATCGCCTCGCAATCCGCCACATGACGACTACTGACCTGACACCAGAACAAATTCGCGAGATCGGGCTCAAGCAAGTGGACGAGATCGAAGCCGAAATGCTTGCCGTCGCGCGCAAGGTCGGATTCAAAGACCTAGCCAGCTTCAACAACCACATCAAGAAGGAGCGTCGATTCTATGCCACATCCGGCCAGCAGCTGCTCGACTTGTACACGAACTACGTGCGCGAAATGGAGCCGGAGCTGCCCAAGCTCTTCGGTCGTCTTCCCAAGAATAATCTGACCGTAATTCCGATGGCAGCTTCGCGTTCCAAGGAGGCCGTCCCCGCTGACTATACCGACGGCACTGCGGATGGTTCGCGCCCAGGGCACATCAACGTTAATGAGTGGGATCCCGAGCACCGTCTCGTGCTGAATGTTGAGGCGATCGCCTATCACGAGGGAATTCCCGGACATCATCTCCAGCTCTCGATCGCTCAGGAACTCGTTGGTCTGCCTTCATTCCGAAAATATGAAGATTACACTGCTTTCGTCGAGGGCTGGGCCCTTTACGCAGAGCGGTTGGGCAAAGAAATTGGTCACTATCAGGATCCCTATAGCGACTATGGGAGGCTGGAAAACGAAATGTGGCGAGCTGTCCGCCTAGTCATCGATACCGGTGTACACGAAAAGCACTGGTCCCGCGATCAGATGGTGGCCTACTTCCATCGGTACACCGCCATGGATGAGCCTAATGTTCAGAGTGAAGTAGACCGATACATCGCGTGGCCTGGCCAGGCACTGGCTTACAAACTCGGGCAGCTAGAGATTCTCAAGCTTCGCCAATACGCCAAAGATCAGCTCGGCGACAAGTTCAGTATCCGCGACTTCCACGACGAGGTCCTCGACGGAGGGGCCCTGCCCTTAGAGGTCCTTGAGAAGCGCATCCACGAATGGGTCGCCAAGCAAAAGTTGCTCTCCGCTCCCTCTGCGACCAACGTACACTCCGTCAACGGCAGCACTCGCTAATCGGGAACCACCTGAAACTGCCTACTTATGTGACTGCTCACGATTATGCTGCTGGATTATGCTCGATCGATGAAATGCGCATTCGAGAGACCGGGGGGCGAGGACGCCGCGATGGCTTGAAATCCCTGGCTAGGCAATCAGTAAACCGGAGGTCGTCTACCTTGTCACGCCCGGCGACTGTGCCTGGATCACGGGCAACCGGAAATTGAAGGCGCATGGCGAGCGACAAACTAATATAGGTAGCTCGCGCAGCTCCCTTTGCGTAAGCGCCTGAATTTCGGAGCTTGCCGACTGTGAATTCAGGTGGGGTTTCTAGCTCGCCCTTTTACTTCCTCTCTGCCCACAAACCTGAAGGCCCTGACGGTCCACCCGCTTCGTATCGATCAGCCGCAGACGGCGTACCGCAGAACAACCACGCCGTGCGGAACCGGCGCTCGTTGACCAACTCCGGCTTCAACCGCACACGATCCGGGAAGAACCGTTTTCCGGCGCCGACGACCACAGGCAGACGATCATTTGAAGCTCGTCGACAAGACCAGCCCTTAACGCATGCGTGGCGAGCTCGGGTCCATCAACAGTGATGTCGTGGCGGACGTCGGCCTTGAGCCGTCGCACTACGTCGGGATCGAACTCGCGCTCGATCCGCGTCCGCACGCTGCGCGGCTCGGCGAGGGTTCTGGAGTAGACGATCTTCTCGGCCGCCTGCCACTGCCGCGCCCAGTCGAGCACGAACTGCGGCTGGTTGGGAACCGTGTGCGCGGTCTCCCGGTAGACCATCGTCTCGTACCTCCTCCGCCCGTAGAGGTAGGTGCCGACGGACGACGCGAGCTGGTTGATGTAGGAATGCACCTCCTCGTCTTCGGGGGCGCCCCAGCCGAAGCGCCCGTGCTCGTCTTCCACGTAACCGTCCAGGGACATAAGCATCGAGTAGATCAGCTTACCCATGCATCTCACCTTTCATTCTTCTGAGAGTTCCGGATCTCCGTGGTCGCTTCGTGTAAACTGGCGTCTCTGTTCTTCGGTGCTGTCAGCACCGTCGCAACACCGCCTCCCGATCCTGTCCTTGAATGGATTGGCATCATGAACGACACCGTCCTCGCTGCTGGCACCAATCCCCTCGCCACCAGCCGTGTTGTCGCACTCGTTTCTAGCGCCGTCTACGACGCCGTCAATGGCATCGAACCACGTTACCGGCCCCTCTACGTGAAGCCGAACGCTCCTCATTCGGCTTCGCAGCGCCGCCGCCGTCCAAGCCGCTTATTCGATCTTGCTCGACCTCTATCCTGCGCAAGCGGCAAACTTGACCGCGCATCGTGCCTCCTCCCTCGCTGCTCTCGCGCAACACGAAGGAGCGACATCGGTCAATGCCGGCATCGCTTGGGGCCAGACCGTTGCCGATGCGATTTGGGCCTGGCGTCTCGCCGATGGCAACGCTCCACCTCCGCCTCCGTTCGCCGGCGTACTCGGCATTGAGGATACTCCCGCAGCGCTCGGCGCCTGGCGTCCCAGCCGCTACTGAACTCGCCGGGCGCTGGTCCGCAATTCGCATCAATGACACCATGGGTCCTCACCCGGCCTTCACTCTTCCGCCTTCCTCCTCCACCAGCATGGAACAGCGCTACGATGAAGCTGTTGAAGTTGGGCAGGCAACAATTGAGGTCTATCCTAAGTACCCGTCGACATGCGCAGCTCTGGCGGGAGTCTGGCTAGCTACTTGCCGAAGATGTGATCCGCCCCGTCAGTATGGCGATTGTGTCGCGGACTATACGAAGAGAACTTCGTTCCGGAACATCTTTTCCAGCCGCCTGTTAGGGCTCACCCTGCGGCTCGTAGCCCGCGCGCGCGTCCTGTTCTTGCTCGATCAGTTCGAATTGCCCACGCCGACATCGTGGCCGTGTTGATGCCAGTTGGCAGTAACCTCTCCAACCCTCACGGTCGCCGAGGCCGTGACGGTGTTGATGCCCGTAAGAGCTGACGAGCCGCCGTTCAGAACAACGATGTCGGTTACAGTGCTCGGCACTCCGGCGTGCCCAGCGTTTATGGTCACGTGAAAGACGCACTGACCCTGCGTGGTGGTGATGCCGGTGTTCGTGGTCTTGTCCATTACGGACACCAGCGCTACACCTGCTTGTCCAACCAGGATTTTGATATTGTCAGGGGCAGCAGCGGCGGCATGGCAGTCGCTCGTGGAATCAGTAATGGCGATGTGGGCCTGGGCAATGCCATGTGGGGTAGTGTCAATAAATGGGAACGCGGCGCCTGGCGCCAGACCAGCAAGAAGGGAGCTTGCCGCGATAAACTGGCTCTCGTCACCATTTGCCGACGCCTTTCTTGCCGGAAGGGCGACGGCGAGGGCAACGATCACCAGACCAGCCATAACAACCAGGTAAGACTTTCGAACTTTCATTGGACACCTCCTGTGCACTTATTTCGTGCGGCTCTGAAACTAAAGCTGAGGCAGGCAGTACGCAACAGGCAAGAGCGGGCTGCCCGCTAACGTCCGCTCGTGCGCGTCGCTTTCGTTGCGGGGACTACTACGTTGGAGTACAATCTGCCCAAATTCGGGCAGGATTTCGCCCTATCTCCCGAATCGGCCTATGCCAGGTTCCGGTTCACACAATCGGGAAGAGCCTTCGGAACCCCACGTTTCGGACCGTTTGGACTCCTGGAAGGAAATCGCTGCCTACCTCAAGCGTGACGCGCGCACGGTCCGGCGATGGGAAGAACAGCAGGGCCTGCCTGTCCACCGTCACCAGCACAAATCACGCGCCGCCATCTTCGCCTATAAATCCGAGCTCGACGCATGGTGGGACAACGGCTGTAAGCACCTAGAGGCACCCCAACAAGCGCTAGCAGCTAGAAACCGAAGGCGGAGGTTCTTCTGGCCGGCGGCGGCAACGGCGATAGTGTTGGTACTCGGTGCTGGGATTTACGCACGCAAGTGGCTCCGGGACAGGAGTGCTCTCACGCACGTCCAGTCGATTGCAGTGCTGCCGCTTGCGAATCTGTCTCAAGACACTGGCCAGGACTATCTCGCGGATGGGCTGACCGAAGCTCTGACCACTGACCTCGGGAAACTCAGTGTCCTTCGTGTCATTTCACGGACCTCAACCGCACAGTACAAGAGCACGAAGAAATCCATTCCGGAGATTGCGCGAGAGCTTAAGGTTGATGCAATCGTAGAAGGCGCGGTATTGCGCTCCGGGAACAGAGTGCGGATTACGGCATAGTTGATTGAGGTATCGACTGATCGGCACGTGTGGGCCGAAACCTATGACCGTGACCTGCGCGACGTATTGGCTTTGCAGGCCGATGTGGCGCGCGCGATTGCCGTGCAGATCCGAGGGAAATTCTCGTCTGCGCCGCCTCACGGAGCAAGCCCGCTAAACCCTGAAGCTTACGAGCTTTATTTGAAGGGCCGCTATTCGCGGGATGAAGGCACAGAGGATGGACTGAAGCTGGCCTTTGAATACTTTCTGCAAGCCATCGAGAAGGATCCGCAGTACGCGCCCGCGTACGCTGGGCTCGCGGACTCTTACGCCCTGCTTCCCTTTTATTCGGAGACCCGTCCGGGAGAAGCCTTTCCTAAGGCAAAGGCTGCCGCAATGAAAGCCCTGCAGCTCGATGCAACTCTGGCGGAAGCGCATGCTTCGATGGCCTACGTGAAAACTTATTACGATTGGGACTGGGAGGGCGCCGAGCAAGAATTCAAGCGCACGCTTGACCTCAATCCCAATCATGCAGACGCACATCACGCCTATAGCAGATTCTTGGCGTCTCTGGGCAGGTTGACCGAGGCTCGCGCCGAACTCAAGCGCGCACAAGAACTCGATCCTCTCTCTCTGCTCGTGCAGGCCAACGCGGGAGTAATTTCGTACTTCGCACGCCGCTATGACGAGGCTATTCAGGAACTGCAAAAGATCAGTGAGCTTGATTCGCATTTTTTTGTGCCCCACTGGGGCATGGGCCTGTGTTATGAACAGGAAGGAAAATATGAAGACGCGATCGCTCAGTTTCAAAAAACGATCGATCTCTCCGGGAGAGGTGCGAACACCATCGCTTCGCTCGGTCACGTATTTGGTCTGGCAGGCCGACCGAGCGAGGCGCAGAAAATCCTGCTCGAATTGAAGGCCCGCTCGAAGAAGCGCTATGTTTCATCGTACCAAGTCGCCTTAGTGGAACTCGGCCTTGGCTACAAAGATCAAGCAATTAGAGACTTGGAAGCGGCTTTTGAGGAGCGTTCCACGCTTCTCACCTACCTGAAGATGGACCCAAGATTTGACCCCCTGCGATCAGATTCGCGTTTCCAAGACCTGCTACGCCGCGTCGGCCTGCCTTAGAAGAATTAGGGCCGGCTGAGATATCGGATCAAACCCACGCAATGCATCGACCTTAGTTAGGGTAAGAAGGGAACAAGTTTTTGGCTTGCAACCGATCGCGGCCGGATGACGGGCACTCGGAAAACTATATTCCCGCAATTCACACTCGAAAATGTAAATGGCACTTTGCAGAGCAAAGGAGCTAAGATCAGCACCACGTTGCCTGGAGTATCTCCACGTGATCACTCCGTCGCCTGAAAGGCGACGGAGTGATCACTTCAAAGGCACGCCTCATCAGCATCAGCAGTGTCCGTTCCTGCTCTCCTGTGATCATGATGATGACCGTTGATGCGTTGATGCGAGAGGAGCGGACCTGGCGGGCGAGTTCGAGGCCATCCGGCGGCGGCATGGGCATGTCCAGAAAGACAGCGTGGTACTTTTCTTTGGTCAGGCGCTCGGCGGCTTCGGCGCTGCTGGTTAGTGAGATTGCTTCGAAGCCGGCGGACCTCAAGATCTCGGAGATGAGTTCAGACGAAGGTGCATGATCGTCTACAACAAGGACCTGTGCACGCACCCTACGATTCCTCCAGACGAGAAGCATCGCAGGTTCGACGGATCCTAACAAGTCTAGGGATTCAGCCTTAGCGCCTTGGCGTTTTCGCCAGCGTTCCAACTCTTCGCGAAAGATTTCGAAATTAATTGGCTTCGAGATGCATGCATTACACCCGGCTTCGAGGAAGCTTTGTTGTTCGGTGACCATGGCGTGCGCCGTCACTGCGAATACCGGGATAGCGCTAAGTCCGGGTTGTTTTCGGATCCACGCAGCCAAGGAAAGGCCGTCCTGATCGCCGAGCTGCTCTGGTTTGTCAGCCCCCGCACTCCGCTTTCCTGGTTGCGATCGAAAATCTTATAGCCGGTCTTGCGGGAATCACTTGCGCCGCCCGGCATGCTCGGCAGGGCTAAGACCAAGCCCGGTCTAGGATCCATGGAAGCATTCAATCAGCGAATCCGTGGTTACGCCATTGAAGGGAATACGACAGACGTTCGCGTGCTGTTGTTTAAGCCAGGTCTCCCACTGAGTAACTCGCGCCAAGTATGCGTCTTCGTCAGAAGCGTCCGCGCGATTGGGGGCAGGCAGCATGGCGACCCTTACGCCTTTGAGGTTCAGGGGTAAGTCGCGCCGGTCTTTGGGCAAATTCGAGAAACTGGAGACAATCAGGAAGACGTGGTCCGCATCGAGCACTCCAGCCGAAGAATAAAAGCTCAACGAACCTGCCACGTCTCCGAGCCTAGCTCCTGGCGAGAATCCCTGCATACCCTCGGCACATTCATTCAATAGCGTGGGAAAATCCTGACCTGAGGAATCCGGGGCCTTGACCAACCGTGGAGTAAATTCGAGCGGAGGCCTCTGTAACGGAATGGCAGATTCGTCCCGCAAGTCGGCCCAAGTCACGGTGACGGGGGGCTGCCAATCGCGTGCAGCCTTGTTCAACGTGGCTGCAATGGTTTTGAGCACCTCCGGTCGCGCTGTGTCCGGCATGTTTTGAAGCACCACGACGTCAGTGCCTGCTTTAGTTCCACTTCCTAGAGCGCGCACGATGCGTTGCCGCGTGACAGAGCTCAACGGAAGGGCTACCACCGATGCCGCTCCAGCTTCTCGCAGCGCTTCGCTCCAGCGCTCGATTCGCGCAAGATGGTCAACCAGGGTTAGCGGCGTCCTTTCCCGTCCCAGCCGGTGGAGCAGAAGAACTCGTTCGCCGTTCAGTTGTAATCGGATTGGCCGCTTCCCTCGTGGCAACTCCTCTATGAAATCCGAGACGATAACTATGTATTTCGGACCGAGCACGCTTTGCCCTTGGTCTGCCGCCAGGGCCACTGCTCCTGAAATATCCGTATACGCAGACCTCTCGGAACCAGCCGTGGAAGCCCGCACTACGGCTTTCGTACACGCCTGCAATTTGTCCGCGATCTGAGAGGAATCATCGTTGTCGCGTTTAATAAGGGATTGCTGGAACTGGAAAGGACCACACAGCGGACCTGAAATCAAACTAGCAGTCTGAATACGCGACCACAGAATTTCTACGGGGGGCTGCCATTCCCGTTGTGCGAGTTCTGATGTTGCGGCCGCCAGTTCCTCCAGGGCTCGCTCATCACTTACGAGAGGCGCAAAGCTCTTGCTGAAGTCCACTAGCACGACCACCGAGGTACCGGCGGATTCCGATTTATCGACCGAGCAACCTCCTAAAGCGACTGCGACCGCGAGTAGCAGTACAACGCGCGATTTGGACGTGACAAAGAACATGAATGCATTGAACGAATTAAGATGCACTAAGCACCGAAAACGTCGGACGCTTGCTCTCATCAACTGCATGGAGCGACGGCACTTCGCGGCCGCGCAGCCGGAATGCCGGCGCGGCAAGTGCGAGAGCCACCACCTCTAAACAAAAGGCGACCGCAAGAAAAATCCTTACACTCAGTCGTAAGACTTCCTCAACCATAGCGAAGAGCACGCCAACACAGAGACGGAGCCATATGCGCAGGCCCTTGCCCGTCGCACTTGCCTGGCTCGCAGCGGCACTCAGGGCACCACAAAGGACAAGCATGAGAATGCAGAAGGCAGCCTGGTAGCGAGCCACTCCAATCCGCCAGAGGAGTATGCCAAAACCGGTGAGAACAATCACAGCTAAGGTGACGGCGGTTTTTCCCTTCCAGGGCGACCCCGAAACAATGAGCCGTCGCGTTCGCGTTCCATCGAGAATCAGTTCGCCCCGAGGCAGCAACAATCCCAGGATCAAAAAACAGGCAGCTAAGCCAACGGAGACGAGCCATGCTGCCCTTATTCCAATGTAAGGAAAGAACGCATAAAGTCCGCTCGCTATAACGATGAGCAGACTCAGCAAAGTCAACAGGGACCACATCCCAGACAAAGAGGCAAAGTGATGGGCTTCGGCCGTCGTTAGCTGTCTGGGTGCCGCAGCATCCTCAGGATCCACTGAGGTTGCTCCCTCTCTCAGTTCCGCCACCGAAGCGACGAGCGACGTTGTTTCTTGGGCTGCGGCTTGGAGGTCTTGCCGGATAGCCGCAACTTCATCGCTCAGGCGGCCTGCATCTTTTCCTGCACGCGCGCAGGCAGCATCAAATCTTTCGCGATATCGCCACAGGCGTCGTGTGAGCGCGGGCAAGTGATCCGCAGACTTCGCGATTCGCTCGAGCGATGCCGACCAGATTGCTCCGAGGCCGAAAAGCACAAGTACAAGAGTGGCCCCCCAAAGGAAGAATAATGTTCCCTGCTTGATTTGTGACCCAATCGGCAAGTCCACAAGGGAGTTTCTGCTAGGAGCAACCTGGGAATAAAAGAAGCCTTCCACGCAGGCCATCACTACAGCGAAACACGCGGCAATGAGCGGCCACAGCGCAAAGCGTGAAGCCTCGTCCGGCGTCGGCCGGCCGGCCGTGTGCACATATCCCAAACCAGCCTCGACCAGCGTAAGCATGAAGGCGAAAACGAGGTACAGCGGAATGCCAAAATAAGTGAGGTCATGGGGGATGAATCCCAAATCTCGCAGAATCTGACCCAGCATTCCTGTATTGACCGAGATCAAGGCGATCAGAATCATGCTCGATACGAACAGGCGGGCCTTTGCGGTTCGGAGGCTTCCGTGCTGTGCAGGTAGTTGATCGGCCGTTGGCAGGTTCGGAAAAGCAGGAGCTACTTTCAACGCAGATTCTGTCAGCTTATTGCCGACTCGGTCAAAAGCGCGCTGTAGATCAGAAACTCGGGAGAGCTGGGGTTTTAGCTTCTTGGTGATCTCGGAAAACGAGGCCAGTGCTGCCTCAACGCGCGTGAGGCGTTCGGACACGTAAGTAATCCCGGCATTGTCCTTGAAGTCCTCAATTAGCCCTTCCACTGCCCGCCGCCGACGTTCGCGTGCCGCCGACTGCCTCGAGACTAATCGAGACAGGTAGGATGCAACTCCTCGCCGCACATTTGTGGTTATCGGATAGAGGAGGAAATAAGCAGGAATTGCGGCAATCACGATCAGTCCAAGAATTGCCAGAGACCACGCCAGAACACCCCAGAACCAAGGGATGTGTTGGGACACAAAGCCAGTGAAGGATTCCATCGGATAGCCCCGTAAGAAGGCTGCGCGTTTCTTGAGTCTATATACATACGCGGGTTGGTGGGTAGACCGCTATAGAATACCCCTCGGGTTGTGGCCAAGCAGTTATCCTCGGTCTTTGCCTTCCAACCATTCGAATCTTGTCTGATGCCACAAGCGCAGCCTTGACCGCACACTGGCTCGACCCGAACGTCTCCAGCGTACGCGGAACGGCCAACGGTCCTGCTGATTGCGGCAGTCATTTCAGCTTCTCCGAGCACAAGCGCTACGCCTGGCGCGAGAATCGACTCATGACTCGCCAGCACCCCGATACCAATGAGCTCACGGACCTCAAGATCGTGAAGACCGTGAACGAAGCGCTGGCCGCAAAGAACTTTGAGGAAACGAAAGACCATCCGGACTTCTACATCCACTACGATGGAGGCGGAAACATGGATCTCCTTGCGGGAAGTCCGGAACGAGCAAATTCCACGCCCCTCAGTCCTACGGAGCGAACTCCAGCCTATGGGTTAGGGAATGGACCAGCACTTGCGCCGGCCACATGGCTGAAGGTGAATGGCGAGATCGTGCTCCACATTACGGACGCGGAATCTAAGAAGGTAATCCAGGTAATATATTCTGCCGCACCGTCAGATTTCGTTGTAGAAGGGACCGGTCATGCGACGATGGAGTGCCGGTATATTGATGTTCAGGCGGCGTGGCCAGCACCTAGAGGTGTTTCTGGTTCACCCCGGCGGACCATTCTGGCAGAAGAAGGAGATCGGAGCTTGGTCGATCCCCAAGGGCGAATACCTGGATGGGGAGGACGAGCTGGCTGCCGCGAAGCGTGAATTCGAAGAAGAAACAGGGATTAAGCCCGAAGGGGAGTTTATACCCTTGGGCAAAGTTACCCAGCCGGGCGGAAAGGTTGTAACCGCTTGGGCTCTCGAAGGCGATTGCTCAACGACAATTCGAAGCAATACGTTCTCCATGGAATGGCCACCGAAATCCGGTCAAACGCAAGAGTTCCCTGAAGTTGACCGCGCAAATTGGTTTCGCCTTGAGGAAGCTCGGGTCCGTATCCACAAGGGACAGAGCGAGTTTCTTGAGCGACTCCTGGCTCGATTCTCCTCGTCGGAACCAAGGAAGTCCGCCCGCTCCCGGTAGCTCCAGAGTTCTTCTCTTTGGGGCCTCCCTACACCTGTTTACACAATCCGTAGAGTTTTGGAACATCATCGTTGCTCGCCTGCTCGCCTTAGGGATTGCGGGGCTCAGAGCTGGACCCAGGATGAACTTTTCGCGCGCTCCGGCTTCTCGCCCCGCTTCAAGAAATAGGGCACGAATTCGACTCTGTAGTTCTTCCACCTGGGGATCTGTAGTAAGAGGATGAAGCGGTCTGCCTCCTGGGATGTGTTGTGAGGTGGCCTCAAGAATTTCTCTGAGCACAAGGATCCTGGGTTTTTGAATATGAGAAATACATTCGCTTGGCTCTGTTTCTCGTTCTGCCTATCAGCTGCCTGGATCTTCCGCACGCAGCGGTCACCACGAGATGTAGCCCCCGAAGCCACCATCTCAATCGATGCTTCCAGCCCCTCGAGCTACAAAATTCCGCGAACGATTTTTGGGACCTTTCTCGAGCCGATTGGCAATTCAATCTATGGCGGGTTGTGGGCCGAACTTCTCGAGAATCCCAGTTTCGAAGACAATCTTTGGAGCGCCCGGACCATCCAGAAGATGATTGGCGACGAGCTCCCATTGGCGAGGGCCTCGGAGCTGGGCCTTCCGCTTCCGTGGGAGCCGCTCGATGCCAAGCAAGGGAATCGCTACGAGCCTCGCTGGAATGACGCCGCCAATTCTTACCGCTCGCTTTTTCTCATGGGCTTGCCGGAACAGGATGTGGGGGTACGGCAGAAAATCTATCTTCCCGTCCACCGAACGCTGCACTACACCGGAAGCTTGTACGCGAAATACGAAAGCGGCCCGCGCAAGATCCAGGTGTCCATACGGCAGCGCGATCATGCGGAAAATGTGTTTGCGAGGAGCGCGATTGTGCTTTCCGGAAACGATTGGAAGCGCTACGAATTCTTTCTGGACGTGGAAGCGGGCAAGATCGCGGTGCGGGAACCGGCAGATTTTGTGATTGCGGTGGCCAATGAGACTCGCGTGCTGGTGGATGAGGCGTCGTTGATGCCGGCAGACAACGTTGCTGGCCTGGACCCGGAAATTATCGCCATGGCCAAAGCGATGAAGTCGCCGCTGCTGCGGTTCGGCGGGAATTTTACCTCGGCTTATCACTGGAAGGACGGAATCGGGCCGCGCGACAAGCGCGTGAGCATGCTGAATATCTCGTGGGGCACGCCGGAATACAACACGTTTGGGACGGATGAATTTTTGCGCTTCTGCGAATTGATTGGCGCTCGGCCGCAGATTGCACTCAACCTGGGAAGCGGAACAACCGAGGAAGCGGCGGGATGGGTGAAGTATGTGAACGAACATTGGGACAATCACTCCGGAGGATTGCTTTGGGAACTGGGTAACGAGTTGTGGGGAACGTTTCAGGTGGGCTACCCGACGCCGCAGAGAGTGGCCGAGCGAACGAAGGCGTTCAGTGAGGCGGTTCGCAAGGTGGATCTAAGTTCACGCTTGATTGCCACGGGTGGCGACGAGGACTTCTATCACGATTGGAACCAGGCGCAGCTAACGCATGCGGAGGCCTTTGATTACCTTTCGACGCACTTCGTGGTCACGGACGACAAGCTGGCGCATCCGAATCCGTCCGCGGATTTCATCGCGCAGGCAGACTTCGCGCTGCCGGTGGGATTGGAGCGGAAGCTACGCGAGATGCATGAGCAAATCCAGCAAGATTCCCAAGCGCGCGACCGGGTGAAAACGGCGTTCACGGAGTGGCTCTTCTGGGCCAGCGGAGGCAACGTGCCGCGCTACGACAATATGGGAGGCGCGATCTCGACCGGCGGATTTTTGAATATGCTGATGCGCGTGGCGGATATCGTGCCGATCGCGGACATGACGGGAATTATGGAGTTTGGCGGAATTTGGAAAAAGCGCGGCCGCGTATTCGGCGCGCCTGCATACTGGGTATTTCGCATGTATTCGAATACAGATGCCAGCCAGACGGTGGAAACGCGAACGCAGGTGGAGAAATACGATATACAGCAAGGTTCGGTGCGGCTGGCCGCTATTCCTGAGGTTCCGTATTTGGATGTCGTGGCGGCTCGAAACGACACAGGTGACAGGCTGACACTGTTTTGCGTGAACCGTCACCTGACGTTAGATATCAACGCGCACGTTTCTATAGCGGGATTTGCGCCTGCTGCGGATGGCTCGGTGCAAACTCTGTTTGCTTCGAGGATTGATGACCAGAACGACGACGTGCATCCCGAGAAAGTAATTCCTCTCACCAGCCAGGTGAAACTGCAAGGCGCGAAGCTGGACTACACGTTCCGGCACGAGAGTGTCACGGTCATCGAGGTTCGCAAGAAAAGCCAATTCCCTTCTTGGGTGGAACCCGCCACCACGGTTTTTGCAGAAGGTCATTAGGCACAGCGCTATCCGGTAATCACCGGATTGACCGTCGGAGTGGCAGCGCTTTCAATATCGCTCTGCGTCCGTGCGGCGGCCCCGTCGGATGCCCGTGCCTCCTGCGTGTCGCAAGTATTCGGTGATGTTCCGCAAGCCTGGCTGAGCAAAACCGAGGGCCACTTCCTTCTGGCCTGGAGTGGAAAAATGCGACTGGTTTATCGATTACTCTCCTTCCTGTGTGTTTTTCTATGTGTGCCCGTGGTTCTCACGGCGCAGTCGGTACGCGGCGTGCTCGCGGGAACGGTCACCGACCCCAGTGGAGCGGCCATCGCGGGAGCCACCGTTACAGCGAAGAACCACGACACGGGTGTGGCCACGACAACCGTGTCGACGAGCGCGGGCGTGTACCGGTTCCCAGAGCTGCCGCTGGGCACGTACGACGTCACGGCAACGGCTCCGGGATTCAAGAGCGCGGTGCTGACCGGGGTGGTGGTGCAAATCCAAAACGTCAGCGCGCTGAATATTACGCTGCAAGTAGGGACGCAAACGGAGAGCGTCACGGTAAATGCCGGAGCCCCTCATGTGGAGGCTGAGTCGTCCGATGTGGGGGGAGTCGTATCCAGCAGGCAAGTCATCGAATTGCCCCTTCCCCTGGGAGGCGTTGGGGCCTTGCGCGCGGTGGAGGCCTTTGAGTTTTTGCTGCCGGGAACAACGGGCCCCGGCACGGCCAATAGCAACAATGGGATTTTTATTTCGAAAATCGCGGGAGGCCAGAATTTTGCCAATGAAGTGCTGATCGACGGAGCAAGCCAGACGCGCAGTGAAAATGGGTCTTCGTTCGACGAAGAAGCTCCTTCGGTGGAAGCGATCCAAGAGTTCAAGATTACCGACGCGCTGCCAGCCGCGGAATACGGCCGAACCACGGGCGGCATCGAAAACTTCGTCACAAAGTCGGGAACCAACACTTTTCACGGTACCGCCTACGAAATCTTCCGCAATGAAGATCTGGACGCGAACACCTGGTTCAACAATTTCAACGGTTCGCAGTGCGCGGCGGGCAATGCAGCATGCGCGGCCACAAATGCGCGGCCTGTCGATAAGAAGAACGATTACGGTGGAACGCTTGGAGGACCGGTCTGGATTCCCAGGGTTTACAACGGCCATGATAAGACGTTTTTCTTTTTTTCCTGGGAGCAGCTTGGCTATAAGTTGGGAGCCACAAACCCGTCCACTGTCCCTACGGACGCTATGCGCAACGGGGATTTTTCATCGCCTGCCATTTTCAATACGGGCAATCGCATTGGCACAAATCCTTGCGACGGCACGCCGGTCTATCAAGGAGAAATCTTCGATCCTGCTACCACGAGAATCGTGAATGGCGTTCCCTGCCGAACGCAGTTTCCGGGCAACAAGATCGATCCCAGTCGTTTCCGCGCTGTCGCCAAGAACTTGCTTCCCTTCTGGCCAGAGCCAACCGACAAGACAGCTCAGTTCAGCAATTTCTTGTTTTCGAGCACCATCCCCATAACCAACACAGCGACCACCATCCGCATCGACCACAGCTTTTCGGAAAAAAGCAAATTCTTCGGCTCTTATAACTCCCGCGAGAACAGTCGGACTTCGGGGGGAAATCCCATCCTTCCAGACCCGGTTGATCCGAGGACTTGGAAACAGGATTTTACGACACATTTTTTCCGCCTGGGTTGGGACTATTTTTTCACCCCCACGCTGCTCAATCACCTGGTCATTGGGTCCAACCGCAGTAATAGTAAAAACTATGCTCAGGCTATTTTCGCGGGAGTCAATTGGTCGCAGAAGCTGGGCATTGGCAACGTAAATTCCCTGAACTTTCCGCAGATCACCGTGGGAGAACAGATTGACAACCTGGGAAACCCGCCGCAGAACGACGACAACGTGGATAACGGCTTGCGCTTCTACGAGAGCGTAGCTTGGGAACACGGCAAACACAGCATGAAGTTTGGCTTTGATTACCGATGGCAGCAGTACTCGCCGATCAACGGAAACAGCCCGACGTTTAACTTTTGCCGCGCGCAGACAACGTCGGACCCCACAGAAACGGCCCTGGGCGGCAATGGCTTCGCGAGCTTTTTACTAGGTGACCCGTGCGGCGCCGGGCAGCGAATCGTGACGTCGCAGCCGCGCTGGACTTCGCATTATGTGGCCGGTTTCGCCCAAGACGACTTCAAAGTCACGCACACTTTGACGCTGAACCTGGGCATCCGTTACGACGTGGACGTGCCACGGCGCGAAGCGCGTGACCAGACTTCCAACTTCAGCCTGACAGCAATAGACCCCCAGTTCGGCATTCCCGGGGCCCTGGTTTTTGGCTCGCACTGCGACATTTGCAACACGGCCTGGGCAGACACCTGGCGGAAAGATGTCGCGCCGCGGATTGGCTTTGCGTATTCGCCGGAAAGACTGCATGGCAAAACCGTTGTCCGCGGCGGGTTCGCCATCTTCTACGGGCCGCTCCAGTATGCGGATTTTGGAGGGGCCATGAACACGGGCTACGTGGCCAATCCGTCGGAACCAAGTCCGGATAATTTTTCGCCTTCTTTCAACCTCGACAGCGGCTTCCCGGCATTCGCACCGCCCCCGGATCTTGATCCTGGCATCTTTAACGGCACATTTGTGGGAGGCTCGTACATCGGGAAAGATCAAGGCCGCCCAGCGATGGTCGATGAATGGACCTTGCAGGTGCAGCACGAACTGGCGAGCGATCTCATCTTGAGCGTGGGATATCTCGGCAACCACGTGCAAAACCTGCGCTCCGGCGTTCAGAATATCAACAACATACCGAAAAGCGATTTTTCACTTGGCGACCAACTCACAAAGCTTGTTACCAACAATACGGCCGGGGTTACGCCTCCGTTTCCAGGTTTTACAACATTGTGGGGTCCCAATGTCCACGTGGAGCAGGCGCTTCGCCCGTTCCCGCAGTATGGCTTCATCGCTACGGACTGCTGTCTTCAGAATGTGGGCATGTCAAGCTATGAGGCGCTGCTGGTTTCACTGAACCGGCGCTTCCGGAGCGGCTTGAATCTTCAGGCGTCGTACACCTGGGAAAAAACCCTGACGGACGCCGACAGCGCGCTTCCGTTCATCAATGGCGGAGTCGGTCAAGAGCAGGACCCCTCGAACTTGCATCACGAGAAGGCGCTGAGCATTCAAGACATCCCCCAAACGTTCGTTCTTAGTTGGATCTACCAACTGCCCTTCGGTTCCGGAAGGAAGCGGCTCAACAATGGCCTGCTAAGCCGGGTGCTGGGCGGCTGGGACATAGGAGCAGTGCAGCGCTATATGTCGGGCGAACCCATTTCCTTCGGCTGCGCGATTGGCATTCCCGGGTGGGATAACTGTATCTACTTCACTCGTGTGGCGGGACAAAGCCTCAAGAGCGCGGCGTACGCCAGCGGCCACCTCAATTTGGGCAATGGGGACGTCATGTTCAACCGAAACGCATTCACGGATCTGAACGTAGACGCAATCCGCAACGGCGGTCCTTTTGTGTTTGGCAATATCCCTCGCGTGACTGGAGAAATACGCAACTGGGCTTATTACAATGAGGACTTCAGCTTCACGAAGAGTGTGCCGATCCGTGAGCGCCTGACGTTTTCGCTGCGGTTTGAGCTCCTGAACGCCTTCAATCGCCACGTGTTTGGCATTCCCGATACGGCGCCAAATGACGGCACGAATTTTGGGCGTCCTACCTACACGATCGACACTCCGCGCAACGTGCAAATCCTCGGACGATTCACGTTCTAAACGAAAACGGGCTGGAAAGCTGAGCCCAACTGCGGTAAAGCTGACATCAGGGGTGACTGAGGTAAAGTCATTCCTGCTGCTTCTCCATCCTTATGAGGCGCTGGCGCAACTTTATGACTTTGGTCATCGCTAGCCAAGCCACGTTGACACCTTGGCGCGCGCAGAAGGCCCCCAATCAATCCGCCAAGGAATCTGCCGCTCATGAGGAAGCGATGAAATCCTTTGAGGCCGTTTTGCGGACGGACCCGCACAATGCGGAAGCGCGCGTTGGAGAAGTGAAATCGGCGATCGCCGCCGCACTCGAGGCGAAACGCGCAGGAGATAATGATGGCGCGATGGTTTATCTGGTGCGGGCGCGTAAATATGTTCCCGATGATCCGGAGCTGCTCTTCGATTTCGGGGTGCAGGCCGATGGAATGCATCTTTATAAGGACGCGGAGGAAGCGCTGAACCAGGCGCTGGCAGCTCGCCCGAGAGATGCAAAGACCATTTATGCTTTGGGCCACGTCGAACTGGACGAACAGAAGATGCCGCAAGCCGAAGCGCACCTGCGCGAATACCTCAAGCTGAAGCCAGGAGATGCATCGGCGCATTATGGTCTGGGCAAGCTGCTGCACATGATTGCGCGCAACGAGGAAGCGCGAGCGGAACTTCAGCGCTCCATCAAATTGCAGCCGCAGCAAACGGAGTCTTATTACGAATTAGGGAGCGTCGAGTTGGACGCACTGCGTAACGAACAGGCCGCGGCCCTATTCCAGAAAGTGCTCGAGCGTAATCCCAAACACGGCGGGGCTTTGACGGGAATGGGCATGATCGCGTACCGCCAGAAAGATTACGCGGTGGCAGAAAAGTGGCTTAAATCGGCGGTGGAGAACGCGCCGGAATATTCTTCCGCGCATCTTTACTTTTCGATGGCACTTGCGCGACTGGGCCGACGAGAGGAGTCAGAGAAGGAACTTGCGCTGGCGAAAAGCCTTGCTGAAAAGGAGAATCAAGGGCACCGCGGGTATATGCTCTCCGATGCTCCGTCGCATTGACCGGCCGTCGCGCGCGTACAAATTATTTCTCCGGTTTCTCAGGCGCGGAAGGTTTGCGTGGCGCAGAGGGGTTGTCTTGCGAAAGACCCGCCGCTGCCGCAGCGGCGCCGGCGTTCATCTTTTTCCAATCCTCCAGTTGTTGGCCTCCTTGTTTGTCTTTCTGCTCCTGTAACTTCTGATAGCGCGCAAGCGCATTGCGCGCGTCCGCGGGACGCTGCAACTTGTGATAAACCTGCGACAGCTTGTAATAGGCGCGCCGCACAACTTCACCGTCCGGCGCAGACGCCGCCGCTCTTTCCAGATGATCGGCGGCCTCCGAGTACAAACCCAGGTCCGCTAAGCCGCGTCCAAGGTAATAATCGGCGACGCTCGGCTTGCCAAAGACTTTGACGGCCTCTTTCAGAAGCGGAACTCCATCCTGGGCCTTTCCTTGGTCAACGAGAACGCTGCCCAGGTCGTACAAGGCGATGGCGTTACGCGGAGTCAGCTGCAACTCATTTTTGTATGCGGCCACGGACAGGTCCAGGGAGCCGTCTTTGCGGTACTGGTCGCCCAGCTCTTCGTAAAGGTCCGCTTGCTTTGGCGCGAGCTTGATGGCAGCTTCGTACTCACGAATCGCCTCTTTGTGTTGATTGGATTCGGAGTAGATTTGCGCGCTTAACCGGTGCATGCGCCAGGAGTTCGGATCCAGCGCATACATTCGTGCATAACTATCCTTCGAGACCAGGAGATGAGCGCGGCCGCGGTAGTCGAGAATGTTGATGTCCTTTGGAGAAAGCTCCGCCGCCTTGTCCAGCGGGACCACGGCCTCTCCCGGGTTTCCCGCCGCCAATTCGGTGATCCCAAGCCACATAAGCGCTTCGGGATTCTCGGGATTCACTGCAATCTCCTGCTGCAGGGCATCGCGAGCTTGCTCGAAATGGTTCATTTGATAGTAGGCAATGCCAAGGAACATTTGCGCGCCGCTAGCCTTGGGATTTCTTTGCAGCGCCACTTGCAGCGATGCGACGGCCTCGGCGAGCTTGCCTTGCTTCAGCTGGGCCAAGCCCATGTCCAAGTAGCCGTCCGCCAGCTGCGGCGCCAACTCGGTGACTTCGCGGAAGTATTTTTCGGCTTCGTCCGCCTTGCCACGGCGCATGGCCTCGGCGCCGAGGCGCATGTTCGTTTCAACGCGGCTCTCTTGCGCAATGGTGGGCACGCCGGTAAAACCAGACAGGAACTGGAGTGCGGCTATTGCCGCAGCGCATCGAATACGAATAAGAATTGGACCGTCCGAAAACATTCCGAAAAGCGAGGCTAGCGGAACGCCAAATTTGTGTCAACGAGGCGAAAACACTCCGGCCCCCGAACACAAGAAGGCGAGGATGAGAGCAAGTTCAACG
>Ga0209474_10001824_pt1 | contig 20245 bp, 21 predicted proteins | sample GraSoiAngelo_145_FD_185902 | JGI IMG/M metagenome (GOLD analysis project Ga0209474, IMG submission 185902) | Grasslands soil microbial communities from the Angelo Coastal Reserve, California, USA - 14_1009_05_20cm (SPAdes) (version 2) | ecosystem: Environmental > Terrestrial > Soil > Grasslands... | reverse complement strand
CACCTGATCTGGCAATGTGTTTAACACGCTGTCCTCTGTCCATCCCGGGCTGATTGCGTTGACTGTGATCCCGCGCTTGGCAACAGCCACGGCGAAATACCTGACCAGTGATTCAAGCGCCGCTTTTGCTGATCCCATTCCGATCCAAGGCTGGAGCCCGCCGGTACGACTACCTTGGGCGTACGTGATGGCGAAGATTCTTCCTCCAGCACTCATCAGTGGAAGCGCTTCGCGAACACCGACAAGGAACGCTTTAGCCTGCGAATCGAACGCTGTGTCCCACTGTTCTAACGTTATATCGAGAGGCGGCTGAAAAAATGTAGACGCCTCCGGCCTGGCATTGCTGACGAAGATGTCCAGGTTGCCGAACTCCGCTTTAACCTTTTGAAACATCTCAGTGATCTGGTCTGGGCGCGTCACGTCTGCCTGCACGAGGAAACCATCAGATCCGCGTTTGCGGACTTGGTCGAGTGTCTCTTTCGCGGCGCGCTCGTTTTGGAAGTAGTGGATCGCGACTTTGACGCCGCTCTCCGCCAGTGCCAGAGCAATCCCTCTCCCGATCCCGCGAGAACTGCCGGTGATCAGCGCGTGCTTTCTATCGAGTGCCATATGAGCTGAGATAGAATTTACAGAATTGCCTAGATCAAATAAAGGTGGAACGCGTTGTCCTCAACGCGTTGGCTTGATGCGGCTTTGCCGCCTGCTATTTGCCGCCTTTGGCGATTCGTCTGCCATCGCCTTCAGGAGGAACTCGATCCAGCTTACGAGCTGGCAGCTGTGCCTCAATCGCGCCAGCGTCCCTCAATGCGGATTATCTAAACGGTCATGCAGCTTCCCGTTTCGCAATGCGTCGAGAAACGCCGCGTAATCTTTGAACGGACCTCCAACGGCACGCCAAACCAGCTTCGGTTCCGCGTCATTCTTCGTGAGTTTCGCGACCAACATGTGAAAGCTGTGATCGATTCCCCCGCGCTCATAATGGACGACGTAATATTCGCCGCCGACCGCTGCCCAAATGAGGCGCTTACCTGGGAGCGTCGGATCCGTGATGGCATCAGTCGCGTTCCACTTCTGACCTGGTTCTGCGAGCTTGCCGTCCCCGCCACCGTCACAAAGGGCCAGGATTGCGGATGGCAGATTCGCCGTCGCATGAATCTCCTGGAATCGTGTAGCATCTAGCAACGTCTTGCGATCTTCTGCTGGGAATTTCGTAACATCTGCGTAGCACAAGCTCTGAATTGAAACGGTGAAGAGGACGTAAACAGTAAGATTTCTCATCCGGCTCATGTGGCCTAAGGAACCAAAGTTCACTGCTTGCTATGACTTTAGTTCCGCTTTAGCGAATGCTTCGAGCATTTCTTTCTCTGATGGCGGTTGTAAAATATTATGCGCCGCAAAATGCTGAGCTTGCGGATAACCCGTAGCGCGAATGCGCTTAGCAGCTTTTGCCACATCGTAACGCGTATGGCGAAGTTGAACGTCGGGTCCAAGTAAGAGCCAATACGCTCCTGGTTCTCCGAACGGCATTCCCACACTGCCAGCGTTCACCACTCGGGTTCTTCCGATCATTCGGTCGAACTGCATGTGGGTATGACCGCAGACGACCACAGGTGCGTTGAGTCCTTGAAAGATTGGTAAGAGGCGATCTTCAGACGTGAGACGAGTGAAGACCTCTGTTTCGCTGCGCGGCGTGCTATGGAGAACAGCACCTGGCCCAGGCCGTCAATCTCAAGCTGGAGCGTTTTAGGCCAGTGCGCGAGCACCGGCTCCAAGTCCGGTTGCAGCTGTGCGGCAGTCCAGCGATAGATCTCGACGATACTTTCTTGGCGGACGCGCGCCTAAGGTCGTGCCCCAGTAGGTGACCGATCCAGTCCGCGCGCCGGCCATTTGCGCCAAGATGGCCAGTTCTCCATTGCCGTGAATGAAGTGTGAAGGCAGGTCCAGATCCAGCAAACGTCTGAGCGCTTCGCAGGGCAGGGGACCCGGAACGACATCTCCTCCTACTACAATCTGATCAACATCCGCTTGACGAATATCTCGAAGGACAGCCTCTAACGCTGGGAGATTGCCGTGAATGTCATAGAGCGCAGCGAACCGCATATCGGTTCTTTCGGGTCTGCAGATAAACTCTGCCTAATTCGCTTGCTTCCATGCAGCCGCGTGAGCGCGGACTGGGGCACCGAAGCCTTTGAGGGCAACTTCGCCGACTTCTTCGAACGACAGTCCTTTGCCGATGCATAGGTCTGGAATTGCGTTCGATACCAGAATTTGTTCCGGCTGCGCATGAGCGCAGAGACGGGCGGCCAGTTGAACCGTTGATCCAAAGAGATCGTTGTTTTGTTCGACAGGTTCGCCGGCTGCGGCGCCGACCCGGACCTTGAGCGGGCGCTCGGGGTTCGCTTGCGCGTGCTTTTCCAGTTCGCGCTGAATCTGAATCGCGCATCGGACTGCGCCCGCTGCGGAAACGAATGATGCCATGATGCCATCCCCGGTATGCTTTACTTCGCGTCCGCCTAGGGCGGACAACGCATCGCGCACGATCGTGTCGTGCATGCCGAGGATTGCGAGCGCTGCTTCGTCACCGAGCGATTGAGTCAACGTTGTCGAATTCACAACGTCGGTAAACAGAATGGTCCGGATACCTGGATCACGCGCATCCGCTCCGCCGCCGGGAAAAACGGCCGCGCCCGCCGCGTTCGTCTCGACACCGCCTAGAAAGCCCTCCGCGAGCTCAGGCTGAATTTCGATAATCTTGTCGGGCATCAGGCCATGGGCTTCCCGGTGCACTTGCTCTGCCGCTTCGGCACTTGGCGCGTGGGCGAGACAAAAGACTTTCTTCCCATTCTCGTTGACCCAGTATTTGGTATACTCGACGCCATATTTTTTCTGCGTTTCCATATCTTTCGCGTGAGCCTTTGCGACGTCTTCCGCGGTCGTTCCCTCGTCAAGATTATGGATGTCCATGTATAACGGCATAGGCGCAGATTTTAGCGAGATATCACCCGATGCAAAACGCTGATCTCGGCAGGGTGAGTCAAGGTTTGGTAAACGACGCAGTAGCGTTCGGTCAGACGAAGTAATGTCGCGAGCCGTCCTTCGCTGGCGTCAGTGTCCAGATCGAATTTCAACCGAATCTGCTTGAACCCGACAGGCACATCTTTCGAAACGCCAAGCGTGCCGCGAAAATCGAGATCGCCCTCTGCTCGAATCGTGGCGTTGCGTAACGGAATACCGAGAGCGGTGGCGACTGCGCTTAGTGTGACGCCAGCGCAGCTGACGAGCGCTTCGAGCAACATGTCAGCTGAGCAAGCGCTGAGTCCATCGCCCCCAGTCGCAGGATGAAGCCCGGCTTCGACGCGCGCTTTTCCCGTTTCGATTTTACAGGTGACGTTTTCACCGATTCGCCCCTCGGCATGGAGTGTGACCAGCGCACTCTCAGGACGCTCTCGATACTGCGTCTTTAGCGGCGCTTGCAATGATCTTAGCTCGTCAGGTGTCATCGGCCCAATCGCTGCCCAATTGTAGGGCGTTTGTGTCAAACGCCCGGCGTCGTTGATTCGCGCTTGGCACAAGCGCCGCTACAATTCCTTCGGCTTAATATTTTGATTCACTCGAAAGAAATTATCCGGATCGTATTTCTTTTTGATCGCGACCAGCCGGTCGTAATTATCGCCGTAACTTTTCTTCACACGTTCCTCTCCTTCGTCGCCCATCAAGAAGTTTACGTAGGCACCGCCGGCTGAATACGGATGGAGAGCATCGTAATAATTCTTCGTCCACGAGATAATTTTTTCGTTGTTTGCTGGATCAGGATCGACGCCAACTATGACCTCCGCCCATTTGGCATCGCGATAATTCCAGGCCATATCGGTTTTGCCGACGCGAGACGCAGCGCCATTAATCGGATACAAATGCATCGTGGAATGCATCGAAGGAAGCGCTTCACCAAACGGAACGTGCTTGGCGATGGCTTCATCGCTCAACTCATTGAAGAAATCGGCGCGCCAATACCACTGCAAGCCAGGCGGATAGAGGGCATCGAACATACTTTGCAATGCGGGATGGGGAATCGGTCCTACAAAATCGAGCGCAGGCTTCTTGAAGGCGCGGATGGGCTTGAAAGTTTGTTCTGCCTTCTCCTGCGGTCCGGCGTACGCCCAGACTACGCCGCACATTTTTTTCATGTGCAGATCTTCCGGAAAAGGCGGTGCCGGTGGCACAGTAAGAAATGCAAAGAAGCCATTTAAATCATCTGGAGCCCCTGGAATAAGCTCGCGATACCATTTCATGACGTCGGTTGCTTCGCTCAATTCATAGAGCATCGGGCCACCATAGAGTACGTCGACCGGATGCAGCTTGAACGTAAACGAAGTCACGACGCCGAAATTCCCACCACCGCCTCGGAGCGCCCAGAACAAATCGGAGTTTTCATCAGCGTTGGTCTTCACAAATTTGCCATTTGCCAATACGACATCGGCGGAGAGCAAATTGTCGATGGTCAATCCGCATTTGCGGGTCAGATGTCCAATTCCTCCGCCCAGCGTTAGGCCGCCAACGCCGGTTGTGGAAATGAATCCGCTCGGAGTGGCGAGTCCGAACACATGCGTGGCGTGATCAACATCACCCCAGACGCATCCACCGCCGACGGTGACGGTGCGAGCTGCAGGATCGACCCGCGTGTATTTGATCGACGCGAGATCGATGACTAGTCCGTCGTCGCAAATTCCCAGGCCTCCGGCGTTGTGGCCGCCGCCGCGGATGGCAACAAGCAGATCGTTTTCGCGGCCGAAATTTACCGAACGAATTACGTCTGCCACATCTGCGCAACGCGTGACCAGGCGCGGCTTTTTGTGGATCATTCCATTGTAAACCTTGCGAGCTTCATCGTAATCCTTATCGCCCGGTTTGATCAGGCGCCCACGCAGGTTTCGTTTGAAATCGGCGATAGAGTCTTCGTTAGTCATGACGAAGTGTCACTGAAACCGTCATGCGGTCAACATGACCAGTCGCAGCATTTTCATTGAGTGATCGCTGGCACATGGTTAGTATCCTGTAACCCGAAGGTCAAGCGATGTTGCATCCGGACGGATTCTGGACACGGCGAGATTTTTTACGACTCGCTGGCCAGGCCGGATTCCTCAGCGCATTCCCGACGCTAGCTAGTGCGGCTGCTGCACTGGAGTCGGATACAGTTTGCATCTCGATCCTGCACACAACCGATCTGCATGGTCATATTCTGCCCACCGCCGATTACAACGGGACCCCTGATTACGGCGGATTAGCGCGTTGCGCGGCGCAGACTCGGCGATGGCGACGGCAAAATTCGAATTCGATTTTGATCGACGTGGGCGACGTCTATCAGGGGACGGACGTCAGTTTGCGCAACAAGGGCGAGCTGATGATCGATCTCTTTAATCATCTCAAATACGACGCATGGATCGCCGGCAATCATGAGTTCGATTGGGGAATCGAGACGTTTATCAATGCGCTGCAGAGATCGACAATGAAGGTGTTGGCTGCAAACACGGTCCTGGACGGAAAGGCGGCCGGCGCATGTTCCGATTTGCAACATCCATTCGCGAAGATCCAGCCGCTCATCGTGAAGGAAATCGCGGGAATCAAGCTGGCGATCATCGGCGTGACAACGCCGGGAATGCCTTATTGGCTTCCCTCTGAATTCACGCGCGGCATCGAGTTCCAAAATCCGGTTGAACCCGTCCGCCGGGCGATAACGAGAGCAAACGGCGAGGGGGTAGATGCGATCGTGCTCAGTGGCCACATGGGATTGAAAATGCGCACCGGCGGCGACGATTTTGCGAATACTGTAATGGCTTTGACCTCTGAGTTCCCGGAGGTGGCAGTATTCATCGCCGGTCACACGCATCAGGCAATTCCAAGTCGTCTGACCAACGGTGTGCTCTTCACTCAGGCAGATCATTTCGGAATTCATGTCGGACGAGTCGATCTTCTGTTCGACCGCAATTCCAAAAAGCTGCTTCATCGAGAGGCGATCTGCGAGCTGATGGATAACCGTTTCCATTCAGATCACGTGATTGTTTCGCGAGCGGAATCCCAGCTTGCCGAGTCCGACTCTGCGCTGTCGCAAGTTGTCGGCGAACTGGCGGAGACGCTGCGCGGTCGCAGCCGCCCCGGTGTGCCCAGCGATGTGGAGAGACTCATTGGGACGGCGATCAGCGAAGCGCTGGTGGAGCGAAATTTGCCAGTTGATGGCGTGATGCACGGCGCATTCGATGACAGGGCCACGTTAGTCGCCGGTCCCAAAACGCTGAACGACATCTGGAACTTGATTCCTTATGAAAACTACGTCGTGACAGCGCAGCTTTCGCCGGAAGACATAAGAACTGTTATGGAAGAAGTGTTCACCAGCCACGAGAAGCGCAACCTTCTTGGCTTCGAATTGAAGACACAAGGCCGAGGTGATGACTGTCGAATTGTATCGATGACTCTGGCTGATGGTCGGTCACTCGATCGAACTAAAAAATACGTCATCGCGTTTAACAGTTTTGATTCGCGCAGTGGCGGTCATCATTTTATCAAGCTGCGTGCGTTACTTGAAAGAGCGGAGGCAAATTGCGTTCTGCATCCGGTGCAAACGCGCGACGCGCTGATCGATTATTTTCAGCGGCACAAGATTGTGCACCGGATTGTGGAAGCACGCGCGCGCCTGGTGGCCGCCTGATTATGTGGTCATCCTAAGAGCGAAGCGAAGTCGAAAGGTCCCGGAGCGTTGATGAGGAGTTGTGTCGCGGGATTCCTCAACTTCGCTCGAATGACAAACAGTTCGCTCTTGCAAAAAGAGCGGCTTTCGCTTGCCTATTTCGCCATGCGACTCGGGATTTTTTGCATGATTGGTTTGCTACTCGGGGTCGACGTCACCTCATCGGAAACGCCAAAACCCGCCAAACCTTCGCCGTCACCGAAGCCGACGCTGCCGGAGTTCCGGCCTGCTTTGATCGGCACAGCTCCCAATGCGCTGATAAACACGATTGACACTGCCGATCTGATCAAAAAAGGTCAAAAAGAGGCCGCCGTAATGTTCTCCTGTCTCGTGGCGCCGACCGGCGATGTCGTTCGGAGCGGCGCCTATCGGGGCACGCGCGGATCAGAACTACTCGAACAGGAACTACTGAAACGCCTGGTTAAAGCCAAGTTGATTCCCGCAATTCACCATCACCAGCCGGTCATCGCCATTTTCTATGGGACAGTGAAATTCGCGGTTGTGAATGGAAACCCGCGGCTGCGCATCTTCGCCAATCAGCAATTGGACGAATTGGACAAGGAAACTGATTTTATTGATCCGCAACCGTATGTCGGCCAGGATTCAAAATTCACCGGCGTCCACTATCCTGAGACAGGAAGCGCGGTGGCGCTGACCGGTGTTGTGGAACTCGCGCTCAATGTGGATGCAACGGGAAATTTGAAAAATATGGAGGTCGTATCGGAGGAGCCACCGCTGCTCGGTTTTGGAGATGCGGCGATCTCCGATTTCACTGGCGCTAAATTCATTCCGGCGTTCCGCGACGGGCAGCCGGTCGAAAGCAACGTGAAGATTTTCGTCTACTATAAGCCGTCGAGCTAATCTGTTTGCAAACGAGCGGATCCGAGGCAATGGCGAACAAGATTCTCCGCGCCTCTTTTTTCAAACGCGACCCGATCGCGTGTGCGCGTGAGTTGATCGGCGCCGAGCTGATCTGGGACGATTGCTCGGGGATTCTTGTCGAAGCAGAAGCGTACGCGGCAATCGACGACGAGGCCGCGCACACTTTTACACGGCCGAGCGCGCGTAGCTTTATCGAGCGAAACCGTGCCGGCGCGGCCTATGTATATTTCAATTATGGGATGCACTGGATGCTGAATGTGCTGGTGAAAGGCAAGGCGAACGGGTTCGTTTTGATTCGCGCGCTTGAGCCACGAAAAGGGATTGAGCGGATGAAAAAACGTCGAGGAGTCAGCGACGTGAAGCGCCTGTGTTCGGGACCTGGCAAGCTAACGCAGGCGCTCGGCATTACTGGTCGCCACCACGAGATGGATCTGTGCGCCGACCCGCAGCACTGTTTTGCTCGCGACACAAATACGCCAGTGGATGTTGTCGCCGATGCGCGAATCGGTATTACGCGTTCCGCGCATTATCCCTGGCGGTTCACATTGCGTGGCAGTGCGTTCGTAAGTCGCATTCCAAGGTAGGGGCGATTGACCTCAATCGCCTCTCCATGGTGCTGTGCGCGGGCGGTTCGAGTGAACCGCCCCTACCTCATTGACTCAATTCGCCATTAACCGAAATTCTGCATTCGAATGAGCGGGAAAAAACAGCGTGTTCTTCTTGGGATGAGCGGTGGAGTAGACTCCAGCGTCGCCGGATATTTGCTGCGCGAGCAAGGCTACGAAGTCATCGGCGTCACCATGAAAGTCTGGCCGCAGGACTGCATCTCGCGTGCAGAGGACAAATGTTGCGGCCCGCAGGCAATCGCTGATGCGCGCGGCGTGGCGCATTCCCTCGGCATTCCGCATTACGTTGTCGATGAAGCCGACCAATTCGAGCGGCTCGTGATTGATTATTTCTCCAGCGAGTACCAAGCCGGTCGAACGCCGAATCCATGCGTGATGTGCAATGAAAAGCTCAAGTTCGGCAATCTTTGGAGTAAAGCAGCGGTATTAGGCTGCGATTATATCGCCACCGGTCATTACGCCGTGATCGAGCATCACGGTGATCGCGCGGTCCTTCACAAGGGAATCGATCTGCGGAAGGATCAATCTTATTTTCTGTTCAGCTTGCGGCAGCCGCAGCTCCAGCGCGCGCTTACACCACTGGGCACAATGCGCAAGCCGCAGATCCGCGAGATTGCCCACTCGCTAGGCCTAAAAGTGGCCGATAAAACTGATAGCCAGGAAATCTGCTTTGTGCCGGGCAACGATTACAAGGCGTTCCTGCGGTCGCATCTGGGCGAAAACGAATTTCATCGAGGTGAGATTTACGACCTCAATGGAAATTTTGTGGGTGAACATGATGGCCTCGAGCTTTTCACCATCGGTCAACGAAAGGGGTTGCCCGGTGGCTCGCTGCTTCCGCGTTATGTTGTCGATCTCGACCCTGAAACTAATCGCGTCATAGTTGGCGACGCGGACGATTTGATTTGCGACGAATTTGAAATCGATCGTGTGACCTGGCACCCTGTAGCCGCGGGCACTGACCGGAGTCGTCCATTCGATGCGACGGTAAAGATCCGGTACAACCATCCCGGGGCGCTCGCGAGTGTGACACCATTAGAACCTAATCGCGCTTGCATTCGATTGCAGGAGCCACAGCGAGCGGTGACGCCAGGACAAGCAGCGGTGTTTTACGATCGCGATGTCGTTCTTGGCGGTGGCTGGATCTGCCGGAGCGAGCCGGCCAGGCGTCGCCTGGCGCGGATTTTTGCGTAGCAGATGCCAGAGAAAATTCTGCTCGCGCTCAGCACGTTCCCCGATGCCGAAACGGCTCGGCGGATTTCGAATGAACTGGTCGCGCAGAAGTTCGTCGCCTGCGCAAATATTCTGCCCAGTGTCGAATCGATTTACACTTGGAAAGGCAAGATTGAGAAAGCTGATGAGACGCTTGTTTTCTTCAAATTAAGCGAAGATCGACAAACGGCGTTTCAGGAGAAGTTGCGGTCGCTCCATCCGTACGACGTGCCGGAAATAATCTTTGTTCCGATCTCCAGCGGCTTGCCTGATTATTTGCGTTGGGTTGCCGACAATTGCGGCTAACCGCCTCGACGCTTTGTCCCCAAGAGAAAGATCGCGACGCCAATCGCGTTCGCGATCGCGGTTACAGCGATGATTTTCACCGCAAAACTCAACGGGCTTGGAACGTCGATAATCGGATAGACCGTGAAAAAAATCGCCGATAATGAGACGGCGGCGCCGCAGATCGCCGCGATGCGCAACCAGATCGGAGCGCCTGAACGGATCGCCCCCGCGCCAAAGATTGGTATCGCGAACATCGTGAAGTACACGATGCCGTAGAAAACGTTCGCCGCGTTGTCGACAAGTTGGAACGCTTCCTGAATTCCAGTGCCGATCTGGCTCGCGATCGCGATGAGAAGTGTCGTTGCGCCGACGAAGATGATCGAATTGACCGGGGTTTTGTATCGTGGCTGCAGACGCGAGAACCACCTTGGCAACAATCGGTCCCATCCCGCGACCATGGGTAACCGCGAGCTGCCTGTTACATGAACGCTGGTCGAAGAAATCGAGCGCGCCGTCATCAATAAGATTCCGACGGAAGCGATCGCGCCGGCGATTGGAAACGACTGCAAGCCGAGTCGCAATGTTTGCGGCACCGGACCGATGAGATCGATCGGACGGTTGCCGACAAACGCGAGCACCGAACTGGTACCGAGAATAAAGGCTAACGCGATCACGGGCGAAGCGATCAGGACGGAGCGGCCGATGTCACGCGCGGGCGCCCGCGTTTCGCCCGCAAGAATCGCGACGTACTCAAATCCGCTGAGCGCGCCGACGGCGAGTTTGCTGAAAATGTTGAAGCAATAGAAGATCGACATCGTCGGCAAGGCGAGCTGAAGCGGGTGATAAGTTTTTAGTTCACCACGCGCGAGGCCGACAAGCGGCAGGAAAATCAGCGCCGCATAAACAATGAGCATTGCAAATGCGCCTACGTTGTGAAGCCATTTGCCCAAGGATAGACCGCGGACGCACGTCCATCCAAGGCCGCCGACCAATGCGGCGCTGATCAGCGACACACACCATTTACTATTCGGCATCCATGCAGCGCCCGGACCGATGGCGTAGGATAGGTTCGTAGTCGTAAACATTCCGCCCAACGCGATGACCGTGATCGACAGCAGCCAGAGATTCCAAGCGACGATAAATCCGGTGAACTCGTTGAAGCCGAGCTTTGCCCATTGATAAATTCCTCCTTCGAGCGGCATCCGCCCGTTCAAATAGATCACGACCGCAGCCTGCGGAATGTAAAAAAGCAAAATCGCGAGCAGCCAAAAGAAGAGATGCGACTGTCCAAGTTTCGCGGCGGCCCCGACCCAGCTTGAGCCGACCACGAAAAGGATTTGCGTCAGGACCAGATCGCGCAGGCCCAGCGGCTTTTTCAGCGCGCCGCTGTGTTCCTGGACGTCGCGTTCTGCGCGATCGAGTGAGGTGTGCATTGTCTTGACGGGTTTAACCGCCGTAGAAGCGTTTGTGTCAAAGGCCTGGGCGCTTGGCAAAGCGCCCCTACAACCTCTAAATCGCATCCGCTCGTCTAATGTTCGGGCTCGTGCTCTGGTCTTTTCGGCGCCGGTTCATTTCGGAATTCACGATGCCGGATTTTGCCACCTGCGTAAGCGATGTATCCGCCAACTACCAAGTTCGCTACACCGAGCAATAGTACAGCGATAACCAGCGGCGCAGACGATTTCGGCCATTTGATCGGCGCTGCGATTGCAACGGCGCTCAAGATTGCGAGCGCATAGAAAATCCAGATGAGATTCTCGGCACGATCCTTATGCTCATCGAGCCAGGCTCTTCCATCTTCATCTGCCATGGAAAGAACACGATCATATCCTTGCTGGCCAAATTCATAGACCGGCCATGCGGACAAGGAGCTGATAAGTACGAGGGCTAAGGTGGCGATCTGAGCGCGACGACTTCTTAAAAAAAAAGCGATGAGCAATCCAATCCAGGCGATGATCAAGGCATAAACCGGCAACGGATTAAGCAACACATGAACGTATTCGGGCTGCCGCAAACCACGAAGCAGACTGTCGATCACAACTTGCCTTCCCAATGAGTTCCGGCGACTTGAGCGGATTGTCTTGCCTCTTCCGGCAAATATTTCTTCCAGTCAGCAATCGTGAAATGCCACCATTCGGTACGCATTCCCCAGAACCCCGCTTTGTGCATCGCGTACTGCAGCATATGCACATGTGCACTGACTTCGGGCGACGGTCCTACGTAGCGCCACATTGCCGCGGGGGTAAAATCATCAAAGTCCGTTGGCATGCGCACGGGACGATTCCATGCATCCACCAGCGTGGCATCGATGGCGACGCCCCAACTATGCAACGAGCCGACGCCGAGTCCCGGATTGGCAACATAGTCACTGTTGTGTAATACGTGCCAAAGCTTGGCCTGGACTGCCACCGGCCGGTACGCATCCCAGATTTTCAGGCCGTATTGGTATCGGCGCAGAAAGTCCTGAGCCACCGCCAAAGCTGAGGCCACTTCCGGACGAGCGAGCGCGCGTGTTCCAGACGGATAAAGCGGCTGGCCAACGAGGTTATTTCGGGCCGCGTAACGCAACTCAACGATGATCGTGGGATCTACGGATTGGATATCAACAAAACGTTCGCCGGCACTTGCACTCATTGGCACCAACACCGCTGCTAACCCAGCGACTAACGAAATACACAGACCAAAACGTCGCGTTTTCATTGTTTGGTGTAATAGGCAGCCACTGGTTGGGGAGTGTCCGTTTTTGCGAGGCGTTCGAACAGGAGACGAGCACTAGCTTCCGGCATCGAGAAGCGCAACTCCAAGTTTGAGTTGCCGTGGATTTGGACCTCCGGCGGCTGTAAGTAAAGCAATAGTTGAGAGTCCGGGAAATTCAGCCATTGCTGCGGCTTGTCGCGCAAATTTCGGGCGAGATCGGCGGCATTTTTGGAGGGATTCACTTTTATGAGCACTCTGGCTTTTACAGGATTTTGCAGGTTCACTGCAAGACCCAGCAATTGTGAAGCGTCGAGCAGTTCCCGGCGGAAGATAGGGTGGAAGACGCGTGAGAGATCGGGTGGATCACGGGAGATAAGCCGCAGCGCGCTGTCACGATCGAGAGCCTGAAAACGATCGAATAACTGACCTGTTATTTTGAGGTCCGGTTTCATCCCGAGACGCACCAGCACTAGTTCATCAACTTCAGACGGCGAGCGTCGCGGGTCCCACTCTGGCGATGGCAAAATCCGGCGGTCGTTCCCAAACTGGCAAGCCGCTTTTGGAACGCTTTTGGAAAGTTTTGTCATTCCCGATCGTACTAATGACATTGGGAATCGCACGACGGGCTTGAACCAGATTAAACTCTCGAGGTTCTCCCGCTTCGTTCGTCGTGAGCGCACGGGTGACCCGTACTGCGTCACGAGGCAGATTCAATCCTGGAACGGACGCCGCGGCCCCGACTAATGCGGGCCAGAGCTTTGGATCCTCGCCGCGCCAGCGTTTCGCGAGGTTCGCACGTTCAAACTGTTCCGCATTAATCGAGAGGATGATGTCGGTTTCCTGCGGCAGCCACTCGCGTCCTCGAGGAGATTGGAAAACAACGAGCAAAATTAGGGCGAGCAGAACGAGTACCGAGAAGACACTGAAGTAAAACTTCCTCAACTCCTGCTTGTCGATCTGACTTGAGAGCAAGGCCAGCTCGGCTTTGTGCTTCAAATGCGAATCCACCGCTTCGCGGCGGCGGTGCGCCTCCGCCAGCAGGTGTGGTGCGTTGGGCGGGGCAACGCCCTTTTCAGCGAGATGCCGGCCAATGCTTAGATAAGCGGGATTCTTTCGCTCTTCGACTATCTGGTGCCGTGTCCGCGCCTCGCGCGCCGCTTCCTGTTGCGCGCGAATGTTGTCATTTAACTTTCGATCACGCGCTTCAAATTCGCTCCGGGTTCGCGCCATGTTTTTTTCTACCGCGGAAAGTTCCGCCTCGGCCGTATTCAGCTTCTCCTTTGCCAGGCGCACTGCCTCCGCGCTGCCCAGGCGGGCGCGCACAAATTCTGCTCGCTCGTCGGGAAGACGCGCGCGCCGCGCGGTGATGTCAGCGGATCGCGCTTCCAAATCTGCAGGCGCCGGATCGAGCGCATGCAGATCGGATATTTGTTTCAAGAGATCGCGATCTGCTGCTTCGCTCTCCTGAATGCGCCGTTCGACGCCTGTAAGCTCGCGCTCGCACACATCCAGATTATTTTTCGCCTGAGCGCGCTGCTGAAGCAGCGGCTTCTTCTCTGCTTCGAGCTTTGCAATTGCCTCAGCCTGCTCGCGCGCATTCTGTTGCCGTTCATGTTCGATCGTTTTTATTCCTTCTTCGATTCGCGCGATTCGAAGTGCGACTTCTTTTTGCTCCTGCTCCAGCTTTTTAAGAGCAACTATCTCGTTGCGAAGCTCGGGGAAATTCGCTGCTTGCGCAATGCCTTCGCGTCCGAGGTTGATTTCACTCTTTTGGAGAAGACGCCTCTCGTGACGAAGCGCCATGCGAGTCCGCTGGCGCCTGACTTTCAAGGCGATTTCTCGAAAGCCTGTGCGGATGAAGCTCACAGATCAAGGCTATACGAATGCATGGTTGGCAAAAGAAATTTCCACCGCGTCACTGGTGCGGAGCGCGATTTGAGGATGCTAAGCTTCTTCCGATTCCGACAATTTTGCCAACACGCTGAAATCCTCCAGCGTGGTGGTGTCGCCAGTGACCTTTGCGCCGCTCGCGATTTCTTTGAGAAGTCGTCGCATGATTTTGCCGCTGCGCGTTTTCGGAAGCCCTTCGGCGAAGCGCACTTCATCTGGTTTTGCAATTGCGCCAATGTGCGTGCCGACGTGATCGCGTAATTCTTCCTTCAGTGTGCGACTGACATCGACTCCTGTCTTCACCGTGACAAACGCCACAACTCCCTGGCCCTTTAGTTCATCGGGCCTGCCGACTACCGCCGCCTCCGCGACTCGTGGGTGACTGACCAGCGCGCTTTCTATTTCTGATGTGCCGAGTCTGTGGCCAGCGATGTTCAGAACGTCATCGATCCGGCCAACGATCCAGAAATAGCCGTCTTCGTCGCGGCGGGCGCCGTCGCCGGTCAGATAATTGCCCTTGAACTCACTCCAGTATTGCTGTCGATAGCGCGTCTTGTCTCCGTAGATCGTGCGCAACATCGCGGGCCAGGGGCGGCGAATGATCAGTTTCCCACCGACATTCGGGCCGACCTCGCGCCCCTTCTCATCGACAACGGCCGGATCGACGCCAAAGAACGGGAGCGTTGCGCTGCCCGGCTTTGTTGGAATGGCACCCGGCAGAGGCGTAATCAGAATCGAACCTGTTTCAGTTTGCCACCACGTATCGACAATCGGACAACGACTGCCGCCGATGTTCTTATGATACCACATCCAAGCCTCTGGATTAATCGGTTCGCCTACCGTGCCGAGCAGGCGAAGCGATGAGAGATCATGTTTCGCGACCCATTGGTCGCCCCAGCGAATAAACGCGCGGATCGCCGTCGGAGCCGTGTAGAGAATGTTGACTCGATATTCTTCGATGATTTTCCAAAACCGATCGGGCTCGGGCCAGTTCGGCGCGCCTTCGTACATAACAACGGTGGCGCCGGCGGCGAGCGGGCCATAGACGATGTAACTATGCCCGGTTACCCAGCCCACATCAGCCGTGCACCAGAAGATATCGTCGTCGCGAATGTCGAAGACGTACTTGGTAGTCGAATAAACGTTCACGAGATAACCACCGGTGGTGTGCAAAATTCCTTTTGGTTTTCCGGTGGATCCGCTTGTGTAAAGAAGGTAAAGCGGATGCTCGCTATCGAGTGGCGCAGGCGGGCAGTTGGCATTGACGTACTCCAGTTCTCGGTGCCACCAAACGTCACGGCCTTCCTCCATGTGGATGTCGTTTCCGGCGCGGCGAAAAACGATCACCCGCCTGACTGATGTGCCATCACGGAGTGCGTCATCGACATTTTTCTTCAACGGCACAATACCGCCGCGACGATATGCGCCGTCGGCGGTGACGACCGCGATCGCGCCGCTGTCGGTGATTCGATCACGAATGCTATCGGAGCTAAATCCGCCGAATACAACCGAATGGACGGCGCCAATCCGCGCGCAGGCCAGCATGGCAATCGCGGCCTCGGGAATATTCGGCAGATAAATGATGACCCGATCGCCTTTTTTGATGTCGTTTCGCTTCAAGACATTCGCGAAGCGGCAAACTTCGCGATGCAGTTGCTGGTAGGTGAGGGTGCGTTTGTCGCCCGGTTCGCCTTCCCACATGATTGCCGCCTTGTTGCGGCGCGCCCCGGTCAGATGTCGATCCAGACAATTTTCCGAGATGTTGAGTTTGCCGCCGACGAACCACTTCGCAAAAGGCACTTTCCATTCCAGAACCTTTTTCCATTTGGCGCGCCAGACGAGCTCGCTCGCTTCTCGAGCCCAGAATTTTGCCGGCTGCCGGATCGACTCCCGATACATTCGCCGATATTGATCGAGACTTTTGATTCGCGCCCTTTTCGCGAAGTCTCTCGATGGTTTGAAAACGCGTTTCTCGATTAAATGCGATTCGATGTTGTCGTGCATGAGCAGTCCCTAATATGCCGAAGAATTTTTCAGGGCAAGCGCAGCCTCGCGGCGCCTGTGGTTAAAAAGTTAAAAAAGTTACAAACGTTACGAGGCTCACAGCGGACATCCCTTTGTAACTGTGTAACTCTTTTAACTGTTGTAGCGTTGCGAATGCTTGAGCCGCCAAACGACGAGTACTTCATGCGCGAAGCTTTGCGACAGGCACAAAAGGCATACGCAGCCGATGAAGTCCCGGTGGGCGCGGTTGTTGTCCGTGCAGGCAAAATCATCGCGCGCTCTCATAATCAGGTGGAACTGCTCAAGGATGCCACCGCGCATGCAGAGATGCTGGCGTTGACGCAGGCTGAGGCAGCTGTGGGCGATTGGCGGTTGATTGACTGTGATCTTTACGTGACCAAGGAGCCATGCACGATGTGCGCAGGCGCGCTCGTGCTCACACGAATCCGACGCCTGATTTTCGGTTGCACAGATCCCGTCGCCGGTAGTGCCGGGAGCGTGATCAACCTTCTGCAGATGCCTGACTTCAATCACCGGTGCGATATTGCATCCGGCGTCTTACAAGACGAGTGTGCAACAATTTTGCAGGATTTCTTTCGTAGGCGCCGCGACGAATAAGATGACGGCTTCGTAGCCATCGACGGGACTTTCCGGCAGCATTTCCGTACCGCAAGAAAAAGCTGGCTCAGATTATTTCCAAGCCAGCTGACTGATTCTTACAAGCGGCAACGTTGGACAGTTCGCAGGTTTATGGGACGAAACGTCACGAACAATAACTCTCTTGCTTGCCCCCGTATCCCTTGTACCATCACCAGTGGCGCCCCTCCGCTAACACGGCAGCGGGTTTATAAAGGCTTTCTTTTCAGCACGCCGCGTAAACCAGCACCTGGTCAAGATGTGGTTTGGACGCTCGCCGGGTTCGTTCAATTCACAGATCTTGGTAACGCCGAATTTATGGGTGGGAATGCAAGGCGCGCCGTATTCGGCTGGTTCGCCCAGATAGCTGAAGTTGCATGATCGTCAGGCGCCTCTGCGTTCCCCAATTCAAGTTCAAGAAACGCCTTTGGTGAGTCTTTAGAGTCGTTTCGTGAATCACAACACACGCAGGGCAACCGGCTGACCCGAAACAGTCCTAATGAAACGGTCGCTCCGCGCAATCGTAGTCTGGTTATCGATCGCCATGCTGATCAGTTCGGCTGATGTGGCGACCGCAGGGCCCTTCCGAGATTTCTTTAGAGCGTTACGTAGCGCAATCGCGCACCCGCATGAGACGCCGCGACCGCACCGGAGCAGTCGGAGCGCTCATAAGCATAATGAGACTCCACCGAGCGATGCTTCGAATACTAAAACTTCGGCCAGCCCAGTCCCTGCGCCTCCAGGTCGACCTGATGTGCGCGTAGCAAAGGCAGCCTCAGGCACCAATCAGCAAGAAACTGATCTGCTCTATGGAACTCCCGTCCCCGGAAAACCAGGCTTAGTTACAAGTCCGTTCGCGCCAGATAGCGGTTACGTCGACGTCACCGGTTTTCCGCCCAGAACCAAAGTAGAAGATCCTTACACAGGCAAAATTTTCCTTACGCCCTAGGGTCGGCAGTTCGTTTGCCGCTTGTGATTGAGATTCCGGTCGAAACATTCAAACGATGACTAGAAAATCTCAGTTGCTTGCAGCGCCACTAATGTTGTTCGTCGCTCTGGCGGCCTTCTCTCAAACTCCTGCTCGCATTGCGACGGCTGAAAGAACGTGGGCTAGTTTCTGGCGTCAATTCACATTGGCCATCAATAAAAAGGATCATGCTCCGTTGCTCCGAATGATGCCGTCCGATTTCTTCGACGGTGGAGGTGGCTTGACCCCCAAGGGATGGCTCAAATTCATTGATGAAAACGAACCGAATGGATCTTGGCGAGACTCGCGAAAATCCATGGCTGGCGGAGCCAATATCAATCGGACTTGGAGCGCCATAGGCGTGCCCACAAAGGTGACGCGCGACCATGCCTATTACTTTGAATTCCGCAAGGACGGAAAATGGTATTTCGCCGGTGTTGTCGGCGATTAGTTCATCACTGGTTGCCGACGCGGCGAAGCGGGGCTGGGAAGACGTTCCATAACACTCAACCTGCTGTAGCGTCATTGCAATACCGAACTAGGCGAAGAAATCCTCGTGACGTTTACGAAGATTCGTCCAATCATAGTTAGGCACGCACGCGCGCATGAAATCCCCGCTCCTTGCATCCAGCGTTATTCTAGCAGTCTGCGCAACAGTGTATGGCCAGCAGCAAGACCAAAGCGTCGAGAAGCGGCTCAGCGATCTCGAGAAGCGCGTAACGGCACTTGAGAAGGCTTCGCCGCTCTCATCGCCCCTGAACGCCGCGTCACCAACGCCAGCTTTAGCGACCAAATCGCCCCTTGAACTTGTGGCGTGGGACGCTCGTCTCGTTCGCGGAGAAGACTCCTATGACAAGTACGAAATTTCTCTCACACTAAAGAACAACTCAGACAAAGACATTAAGTTTATCGACGCCACAGTCCAGTTCGCAGACTTACTCGGCTCGCACATCTACGACATTACGTTCAATCCAGATCATCTTATCCCGGCTGGACAGAGCATCACGGACACTGGCCAGTATCCAATCAACCAGTTAATGCCAGAGCAGGCCCGTCTCGCGCAGATGAAGAAAGAAGACGTCAAAGTTACGTTGGTTGTATCGAAGCTTGTATTCACGGACAACAGTATTGGTCAGTATGCACCATGAGACCTAACCAATCGCTCCAGCCGACCGCTGTACACGTTTAGGAAGTCAGGCCGCGCAAAGACCATCGCGGCGCTGATCTGATCTCCGATGTGCTACCATTCGGTCGCCTCTGGTACGGCGAGCACGATGCGGTCAGCAACGCAATCCGTTACGCGAAGTTCTACTGCCGTTCACATGATGCTGTGATTCGCGTTTCCTATGAGGCGGGCAACGTGATCGAGATGCACGAGCACGTGGGCGATTTCAAACAGCCGTGAAGGCCAGTCTCACCGCGTTCGCCGCGCGCGCAGGTCACAGTTCATAGTCATCCCATTGGCGGGATTTTCTCCGCGAGTCGCCAATTCGAGTTCCAGAAACGCCGTCAACTTTTCATCGGCGTGCGCGACGAAACGCTTTCCGTTGTCGTGGTGTGACACCTGGGGAAAAATGGAAGCTGCCTCGCTAGGATGCGAACCTAGACAGAGATGTTTTACCTATGAGAATTTGCGGATGATAGCACTTTGCCTACGCGCAACTGATACATGCCCCTGGGCCCCGCTTCAGGATCGCGCCAGAATCGTTTTTGATTGCCGGATGGTAAATGATCCCGCACCATGACATTCGACGATTTCTGCATGCGTTCACGAAGTGCCACTCCGCACAGAAATCAAACGCGCCGTCGATCCGGTGAATCTATGTTTCCCACAAAGGAAAGTTTAGCTCAGTCTAAAATCCTCCATAAGCTTGCCGCAGAGCTTCGCGGGAAGTTTCTCAACAAAAGCGCGTGGATCGAGACGCTGCTTGGCGATATTCTAGCGAGCTACTTTTGCAGCGATGTGAATCGCCGGGTCTTATTTTCCGAAGTGGCGAACGACATGCGGTCGTCAACGAAGGCCGCATTACTAGAAAAGATTCTACAGCACAGTTTCCCGCAACTCCGCGAAGCTCATCCGAGACTGAAGAAGCGTCTAGACTCATTGCGCACATTTCGAAACCGCTTGGCGCACTCACACATCGACACGTCGGAAGACGCGCTCGCCGCCAAAAAATTCGATGAAGTCACTTTCGTCTTCTACGAAGATGGGGAGATGAAACGTCAGTGCGTCACGAGGGCAGACGCTAAGCGTCGCGCGACTGACGCGAATCAACTTCAAAATGATCTACTCGACATCCAACG
>Ga0209474_10001822_pt1 | contig 20260 bp, 17 predicted proteins | sample GraSoiAngelo_145_FD_185902 | JGI IMG/M metagenome (GOLD analysis project Ga0209474, IMG submission 185902) | Grasslands soil microbial communities from the Angelo Coastal Reserve, California, USA - 14_1009_05_20cm (SPAdes) (version 2) | ecosystem: Environmental > Terrestrial > Soil > Grasslands... | reverse complement strand
CTCCGCCGCCCCCAGAGGACGGCGCCGATCGTCGGGCGCCCCTCGCCGGCCGAGCTGTACGTGCACCACCCGACGTCGGTGGCGACCAGGTGACGAGGTCGAGAACGGGTGGCGCGCCCGTCGTCAGATCGGCGGAGCGAGCGGCAGGTCGGTCCGGTACACGAGCACGTCGACCGTGCCGAAGAGCTTGAAAATCCCGTCGCGCTTCGCGCCGAGCTTCTCGGCGACGCGGATCGAGCGGACGTTCGCCTCCTGGATGAAGTGCACGACGTGGTCGGCCTTCAGCGTGCGGTACACCCAGTCGGCGGCGGCGCGCGCCGCCTCGGTCGCGTAGCCGCGGCCCCACCGTGAACGGTCGACCGCCCAGCCGATCTCGAGGTCCGGCCACCCTTCCGGCTTCCACGGACCGACGCGGCCGACGAACTCGCCGCTCGCCCTCTCCTCGACGGCCCAGAGCGTGTAGCCGCGCAGGTACCAGTGGCCGATGAAGAGACAGATCGTCCGCCAGGTCTCGGCAGCGTCCGTCGGCCTCCCGTCACGGCCGAGGTAGCGCATCGCCTCCTCGTCGGCCGAGAAGCGCGCGTAGGGTGCGAAGTCCTCGGGCCTCCACGGCCGGAGGATCAACCGTTCGGTCACGAGCGTCGGCCAGTCGAGGGTCATACGCCGAGCCTCCGCTCGGGCCGCTGGTACGGCACACCGGAAGCTGGCACCGGCGGGTGCCGAGCGCTCAGCCTGCTACGCGAGCCTTCCCGCCACGCGCGAACGCCCGGATCAGTCCGCGCCGCGCCGGAGGAAGGTCGGCACCTTGTAGTCCTCCGCAGGCTCCTCGTCCGCGCCCTTCGGCGCCGGACGCTGCGCGCCGCGCGCCGCCGCCACGGGCGGCTCCTGGCGTCGGCGCTGCCAGGTCGGCACGTCGAGCTCGTCCTCGGCGAGCAGTCCGAGGCGCTTCACCGGGCGGCCCTCGCCGGCCGCGCTCGGACGCCCGTCGCGCGTGGCGGAGCGGGGCTTCTCACCGGCCTCCGGGCGCTCGCCGAAGCCGGTCGCGATCACCGTGATGCGCACCTCGTCGGCCATCGACTCGTCGATCACGGCGCCGAAGATGATGTTGGCGTCGTCTTCCGCCTCCTCCTGGATGAGCGTCGCCGCCTCATTCACCTCGTGCAGGCTCAGGTCCGGGGGGCCCGTGATGTTGATGAGCACGCCGCGCGCGCCCGAGATCGACAGGTCCTCGAGCAGCGGGCTCGAGATCGCCTTCTGCGCGGCCTCGACGGCCCGGTTCTCGCCCGACGCGACCGCGGCGCCCATCATCGCCATGCCCATCTCGGACATGATGGCACGCACGTCGGCGAAGTCGAGGTTGATGAGGCCGTGGACGGTGACGAGGTCCGAGATGCCGCGCACCGCCTGGAGGAGCACGTCGTCGGCCTTCTTGAAGCTCTCGAGCATGGAGGAGTTCCGGCCCGCGACCGAGAGCAGGCGCTGGTTCGGGATCGCGATCAGGGTATCGACGCAGTCCTTCAGCTCCTTCATTCCCTCGTCGGCCTGCTTCATCCGCCGCTTGCCCTCGAAGCTGAACGGCTTGGTCACCACGCCCACGGTGAGCGAGCCGAGCTCCTTCGCGACCTTGGCGATGACGGGCGCGGCGCCGGTGCCCGTGCCGCCCCCCATGCCGGCGGTGATGAAGATCATGTCGGCATCGGCCAGGTACTCCCGGAGACGCTCGACGTCCTCCTGGGCGGCGTGCTTGCCGACCTCCGGTTTGCCGCCCGCGCCGAGCCCGCGGGTCAGCTTCTCGCCGAGCTGCATCTTGATCGGCGAGAGGTTGGCCTTGAGGGCCTGCGCGTCGGTGTTGGCCGCGATGAAGTCGACGCCGGGCAAGCCGGCGGCGATCATGGTGTTCACCGCGTTACCGCCCCCACCCCCGATCCCCACCACCTTGATCCGGGCTGCACCACTGGCATCGACGAACTCGATCATTGCCGCACCTCCCCCACTCCGCCCGGGCGGTCTAGAAGAACTCCCGGAGCCACCCCATCATCCGCTCACCCGCCACGCCGATCTGACCGAGCACGCCCTCGCCGCGGCGCCCGTGAGTGTCCTGCTTGAGCCCGTGGAGGACGAGACCGACTGCCGTCGAATACATGGGACTCGCGACGGCGTCAACCAAGCCGCTCAAATGAAGCGGCGCCCCGAGCCGCACGGGCAGCCGGAAGACGCGCTCGGCGAGCGCCGTCATGTGCTCGAGCACCGCGCCGCCGCCGGTCAGGACCACCCCGGAGGCGAGCGCCTGGTAGCAGCCGGCGCGCTCGATCTCGGCCCTGGCGAGCATCAGCATCTCCTCGGCGCGCGGCTCGATCACCTCGGCGAGGGCGCGGCGCGAGAGGTGGTGCGGCGCGCGCCCGCCGAGCCCCGGCACCTCGATCGTCTGCTCGGCGGGCGTGAGCGCGGCGAGCGCGCTCCCGTGGCGCTGCTTCAGGTGCTCGGCCTCGGCGGGCGGGGTACAGAGCGCGGCCGCGAGGTCGCCGGTCACGTGCCCGCCGCCCACGGGGAGCACCGCCGTGTGGCGGATCGTGCCGGCCTGGTAGACGACCACGTCGATCGTCCCGCCGCCCAGGTCGACCAGGGCCACGCCCAGCTCGCGCTCCTCCGGGGTGAGCACCGCCTCGGCGGCGGCGAGCGGGCCGGCGAGCAGGTCGCGCACGTGGAGCCCGGCGCGGTTGCAGCACTTGATCAGGTTCTGCCCCGCGCTCACCGCGCCGGTCACGATGTGGACGCGCGCCTCGAGGCGCACGCCGGCCATGCCGACCGGCTCGCGGATGCCGTCCTGGTCGTCGACGATGAACTCCTGTGGCAGGACGTGGAGGACCTCCTGGTCGGTGGGGAGGGCGACGGCGCGCGCGGCGTCCACGACCCGCTCGACGTCCCCCGGCGCCACCTCGCGGTTGCGGACCGCGACCACGCCATGGCTGTTGAAGCCCTTGATGTGGCTCCCGGCCGAGCCGGCGATCACGCTGCGGATCTCGCAGGCGGCCATCAGCTCCGCCTCCTCGACCGCCCTGCGGATCGCCTCCACCGTCTTCTCGATGTTGACGACGACACCCTTGCGGAGCCCGCGTGACGCCGCCGTCCCGATGCCGACGACCTCGATGCCGCCCTCCGCCACCTCGGCGACGATCACGCCGATCTTGTAGGTGCCGACGTCGAGACCGATCACGAGCGGGTTCTTCTTGGCCATGCGCCTCAGGTCGCGCGCCGCGCCGGCGCGGCCGCCCTCGCCGGATGCGTGCGCACGATCACCTCGTCGTCGAACTGGAGGTTCACCGCGACGATCTCGGGTTCCCGGCCGGCCCAGAGGGCGAGCACGCGGGGCAGACGGGCGAGCTTCGCCCCGAAGCCGCTCCACCCGAGCTCGATCGGCACCGACGGCCGCATGGGGAGGAGCGTCAGGCCCCGCACGCGGTCCACGTGCACCTCGGAGACTCCGAGGCCCCCGCTCTGCCGGACCAGCGCCAGGGCCCGATGCAGGGCGCGCGGGCCGAACCGCTCGCCATCCTTCAGGTCGGCCCGGGCGAGGCCGGTGAGATACGGGAAGTCGCGCGCGTCGTTCGCCCCCACCGAGGCGAAGAGATGGCCGTGCGGGGAAACGTAGTACTCGCCCTTGCCGTCCTCGAGGGCGACGATCGCGAGCGGCCGCTCCTCGCGCACCTCGATCACGACCCGGTGCGGCAGCTCGCGGTGCACGCGCGCCGAGCGGATCCAGCGGTGCGCGGCGAGGCGAGCCTCCGCGGCGGCCGCGTCGACGTCCCAGATGCTCATGCCGGGCTCGATACCGGCCGCGGCGCGGACCTCGTCAGCGAGCAGGCGATGGTGGTTCCGCACCACCACCTCCCGCACGGCGAAGTACGGATGCCGTGCGGCCGCGTCGCGCAGGTGCGGCCAGGCGACGAGCGCGAGCCCGATCGTGAGCGCGCCCGACAGCGCGACGGGGAGCGCGCGCTTGAGCGCGCGCAGGCCCGGCCCGGTCCCGCGGTGACGGTTCCGCCGCGGTGCGAGGAGCCGTGCTACCAGCTCCCGACGAGCTGAACCTCTGGCTCCAGCCATACCCCGCTCCGCTCCCACACCACCCGCTGGGCCACGTCCATCAGCGCCTTCACGTCCGCGGCGCGTGCCCCGCCCTCGTTCACGATGAAGTTCGCGTGCCGCTCCGAGACGCGGGCCCGCCCGGCGCGCGTGCCCTTCAACCCGGCGATCTCGATCAAGCGCCCGGCGTGATCGCCCTTCGGGTTCTTGAAGATCGAGCCCGCGTTCGCCTTGCCATGGGGCTGGGCGGCCGTGCGCTGCGCGCGCACCTCGTCCATGCGCTCCCGGGCCGTCGCGTCACGGCGCAGGCGCAAGCGCACCGCGGTCACGACGAAGCCCGGCGGCAGCGCCGAGCGCCGGTAGCCGAAGACGAGCTCGCGGCCGGGCAGCGCGTGCGCCCGGCCGTCGCGACCGAGGCCTTCCACGGCTGCGACCACGTGTGCCACTTCGCCGCCGTAGGCGCCCGCGTTCATGAAGAGCGCACCGCCCACCGTGCCCGGGATGCCCTCGGCGTACTCGAGGCCGGCCAGGCCGCGCGCCACCGCCGCGCGCGCGAGACGTCCGAGCTGCACGGCGGCCCCGGCGTGGATGAAGATGAACTCCCCCGGCGGCCCGTCCGGTGCTCGCGCGCTGCGCGCGCTGCGGTCAAACTCCCGCGCGGCGTCCGCCGCGCGCCCCAGTTCAACCCCCGCGCGGCTCCCGCCGCGCGCGGCCTGAGCGCTCTCGTGCTCGGCCTCCCAGTCGATGCGGGCGAAGCCCCGGCCGAGCTTCACCACCACGCCGCGCATGCCGCCGTCGCCAACCAGCACGTTGGAGCCGCCGCCCAGGAGGGTGAGGCGCGTGCCGAAGGCCGCCGCGGTCGCGAGCACGTGCGCCAGCTCGTCCGCCGTGTCGGGCAGCACGAGCAGATCCGCCGGACCCCCGATGCGGAACGAGGTGTAGCGTGCCAGCGGCTCCCCCGGCCGCGCCCGGTCGCCGAGCCGCGCGCGGATCGTGTGCATGAGGGCAGCGGGGAGCGTGTCGGGCATGGCTAGTGGATGGCGGGGACGGCGACCCCCGAGCGCAGCAGGTCGAGGAGCTCGTCGCCGGTGCGGTGGATGTCGCCCGCCCCGAGCGTGAGCACGAGATCGCCCGGGCGCACGAGCTCGCCGAGCGCCTCCGCCACCCGCTCGCGCGCCGGGACGTAGTGCACGTCGAGATGTCCGCGCCGCCGGAGCGCCTGGTAGACGGCCTCGGTCGACACGCCCTCGATGCGCTCCTCGCCCGCCGAGTAGACGTCGGTCAGCACGAGCGTGTCGGCGTCGTCGAACGCCTCCAGGAACTCGTTGAAGAGGTCGCGCGTGCGCGTGTAGCGGTGCGGCTGGAAGGCGACCACCAGGCGGCGCGGGAAACCCTCGCGTGCGGCGCGCAGCGTGGCGCGGATCTCCTCGGGGTGATGGCCGTAGTCGTCGACCACCAGCACGCCCTGCTCCTCGCCCTTCACCTCGAAGCGGCGGTGGATGCCTCCGAACTCCTCGAGCGCGTGGACGGCGATGCGGAAGGGGATCTCGAGGTCCTCGGCGACCGCGAGCGCGGCGAGCGCGTTGAGCGCGTGGTGGCGCCCGGGCATGCGCAGGCGCACGGGTCCGAGCCGTCGCTCGCCGCGCCACACCTCGAAGACGGTCTCGAGGCCCGTGACGCGGAGGTCGCGCGCCTGCCAGTCGGCGTCGGGCGCGGTGCCGTAGGTGACGAAGCGCTTGCGCACCTGCGGCAGGAGGGCGCGCACGTTCACGTTGTCGATGCAGAGCACGGCGAGGCCGTAGAAGGGCACGCGATGGATGAACTGGAGGTACGCGTCGCGCAGCCGCTCCATCTCGCCGTAGTAGTCGAGGTGCTCGCGATCGATGTTGGTCACCACCGCGATGATGGGCGAGAGGAGGAGGAAGGTGCCGTCGCTCTCATCCGCCTCCGCGACCAGGAACTCGCCCTGCCCCAGGCGCGCGTTGGTGCCGAGCGCGCGCAGTTTGCCGCCGACGACCATGGTCGGGTCGCGCCCCGCCTCGCGTAGCACGGCGGCCGTGAGTGAGGTGGTGGTCGTCTTCCCGTGGCTGCCGGCGACGGCCACGCCGTACTTCATGCGCATCAGCTCGGCCAGCATCTCGGCGCGCGGGATGACCGGGATCTTGAGCTCGCGGGCGCGCGACACCTCCGGGTTGGCGTAGGTGACCGCCGAGGAGATGACCAGCACGTCGACGTCCTCGCTCAGGTTTGCCGCGTCGTGCGCGCCGAGATGCACGCGCGCGCCGAGCCGTTCGAGCCGCCGTGTCGTCTCGCTCTCCACCACGTCGGAGCCGGAGACGACGTAGCCGAGCGTGAGCAGCACCTCCGCGATACCGCTCATGCCGATGCCGCCGATGCCGACGAAGTGGACCCGGCGCTTGCGCCCGTTCACCGCCGTGCTCCCCAGGCGGGACAGCCCGAGCCACCCGCCCCAATCCCCAACCCCGCCCTGAAGTCCCACCACGCTCGCACCCTATTAGAGAACCGCGCTCTGCTCTTCAAGGGCTCAGGCTCCGCGCGCGCAGTTTTGTGCGCGCGGCTCACGCCGCGGCGAGCCGCAGGCACTCCTCCGCGACACGCTCGGCGGCGTCGGGGCGGCCGAGCGCGCGGGCGCGAACCGCCATCGTCGCCCGCCTGCCGGCGTCAGCGAGGAGCGCGCGGAGCGCCGTGGCCAGACGCTCGCCGTCGAGCGCCGCATCGAGGATCATCTCCGCCGCGCCGGCCCGCACCAGCACCTCGGCGTTGCGCCGCTGGTGGTCGTCGGCCGCGTAGGGGTAGGGAACCAGGATTGCCGGCAGGCCCACCGCGGTCAGCTCGGCGCAGGTCGTGGCGCCGGCGCGGGCGACCACCAGGTCGGCCGCCGCATAGGCCGCGCCCATGTCCGCGATGAAGGGCTCGACGCGCGCGGCGAGCCCCCGCGCCGCATAGCCGGCGCGCACCGTCTCCAGGTCGGCCGCCCCCGTCTGGTGGGTGAGCTCGAGGCCGGCCAGCGTCGGGCCGAGGCGGCCGAGCGCGTCCAGCATCGCCTGGTTCAGCCGGCGCGCCCCGGCGCTGCCGCCGAAGACGAGGAGGCCCGGCCGTGCGCGGGGCGGACGCGGCCGGATCAGGTCGGCGCGCACCGGGTTCCCGGTGTGGACGGCCCGGGCGTGCGGCAGGAACGCGATCGACTCCGCGAACCCGACGCAGATGCGCCGGGCGAGGCGCGCGAGCACCCGGGTGGCGGCCCCGGGCACCACGTTCTGCTCGAGGAGCACGGTCGGGACGCGGCGAAGGGCGGCGGCGATCACGACCGCGACCGAGGCGTAGCCGCCCACGCCCACGACGAGGCGCGGCCGGAGCTCCCCGAGGAGCACGAGCGCGCGCAGCGTTCCCCCGGCCGTGCTCGCGAGCCCGGCCACGACCCGCGCGGCGCCGCCGCCGCGGAGCTGGCGCCCGGGGAGCAGGCGGAGTGGATAGCCGGCAGCGGGGACGGCGCGCGCCTCGATGCCCGCCGCCGTCCCGACGAAGGTGACGCTCGCGCCCCGGGCGGCGAGCGCGTCGGCGAGCGCCAGGCCTGGGAAGAGGTGTCCGCCGGTGCCGCCCCCGGCGATGAGAATGGGCGAGCTCACCCGCTCTCGCGGGCCAGGGCGAGGAGGACGCCGATCTGGCCGAGCGCGGCGATCATTGCCGAGCCGCCGTAGGAGAGGAACGGCAGCGCCAGCCCTTTGGTCGGGAGACAGCCGAGCACCACGCCCGCGTTCACCACGCCCTGGAGGACGAGCGAGAGCGTCACACCGAAGGCGAGCAGGCGCGCGAACGGATCCTGATGGCGGACGGCGATGCGGAAGCCACGCGCCCCGACCACCGCGAAGAGCGCGAGGACGACGAGCGCCCCCGCCAGCCCGAGCTCCTCGCCGATCACCGAGAAGAGGAAGTCGGTGTGCGCCTCGGGGAGGTAGAACATCTTCTGCTGGCTCGCGCCGAGCCCGACACCCCACAGACCCCCCGAGCCGAAGGCGATGAACGACTGCTGCAGCTGGAAGTTGACGCCGAGCGGATCGCGGTCCGGGTAGAGGAAGGCGACGATGCGCGCCCAGCGATAGGGCGCCTTCCACGCCACGGCGGCGAGCGCCGGGAGCGCCATCAGCGCCGGGAGCGCCATCAGCCGGGCCGGCACCCCGCCCACGAAGAGCATGAAGACGAGCAGCCCCACGGCGAGCGCGGCCGTCCCGAAGTCGGGCTCGAGGAGCACGAGCGCGGCGACCAGCCCCACCACCAGGTAGTGCGGCACGATGCCGAACTCGAGGGTGGCGAGGCGCGCGCCCTTCTTCACCAGCGAGCGCGCCAGGTACAGCACGAGCGCGAACTTGGCGAGCTCGGAGGGCTGGACGCTGAGCGGGCCCAGGTGGAGCCAGCGGCGCGCCCCCCCGCGCGCGAGCCCGATGCCAGGGACGAGGACCAGCACGAGCGTCACCAGGACGACGATGAGCAGCGGGTAGGCCGCCCGGCGATAGGTGTCCGACGAGAGGCGCGAGGCAACCACGGCGACCACCGTGCCGAGGCCTACGGCGAGGAGGTGCTTGCGGAAGAAGAGGAGGGAGTCCCCGAAGTGGTCCTGGCCGTAGAAGTAGCTCACGTTGAAGACCATGACGACGCTCAACCCGACGAGCGCCGCCACCGCGAGCACGAGCCACGGGTCGCCGCCGAGCGCGCCCCGGAGCCGCGGGCGTTGCCCGCCGAGGGCACCGCGGAAGGCCGGCGGAGCCGCGGCGCCCCGGCCGAGCGCGCCCGTCCCGATCACGAGAGCGCCTCGACCGCGGCGCGAAAGGCCCGGCCGCGCGCCGCGTAGTCGGCGAACATGTCGAAGCTCGCGCAGGCGGGGGCGAGCAGCACCGTGTCGCCGGCGGCTGCGACCGCGGCCGCGCGGACGACCGCCTGCTCGAGCGTGCGCGCGCGCTCGACCGGAACGGCGACGGCGGCGAGCGCGGCGCCGACCCGGTCGGCGGCCGCGCCGAAGACGAGCGCCAGGCGAACCTTGCCCGCAGCGCTCGCGGCGAGCGCGTCGTAGCCGCCCCCCTTGTCGACGCCGCCGGCCAGGAGCACGACCGGGCCGGCGAACGCATCGAGGCTCTTCGCCGCCGCGCCCGCGTTGGTGGCCTTCGAGTCGTCGTACCACGCCACCCCGCCGCGCTCGGCGACGCGCGCGAGCCGGTGGGGCAGCGGCTCGATCTCGTCGATCGCCGCCTGCACGGCCGCGGGCGGCGCGCCGGCCAGGCGCGCCGCCGTCACCGCTGCCAGGATGTTCTCGACGTTGTGGCGGCCCGCGAGCCGCGTGCGGCCGAGCCCGTAGCGCTCCTCCGTCGCGTCGGGCAGGCAGAGCGCGACGAAGCCCTCGCCCGCGAAGGCGCCGCAGGGGACCGCGCCCGCGCCGAACGACACGATGCGCGCGCGCACCCCCGCGACGGCGCGCCACGCCTCCGGGTCGTCGCGATTCACGACCGCGAAGTCCTGGGCCTCCTGCGCGGCGAAGAGGCGCGCCTTCGCCTCGCGGTACTCGGCGAAGCTCGCGTGGCGGTCGAGGTGGTCGGGCGTCACGTTCAGGAGGCAGCCGACGCGCGGCCGAAAGCGCTCCACCCACTCGAGCTGGAAGCTCGAGACCTCGGCGACGGCCACCTCCGGCGCCAGGTCCAGCGCGGCGATGAGAGGCGTTCCCAGGTTGCCGCCGGTGAAGGTCCGGCGCCCCGCGCGCTCGAGCGCCAGGCCGATCAGGCTGGTCGTCGTGCTCTTGCCGTTGGTGCCGGTGATGGCGACCAGCGGGCACGAGAGCAGGCGGAAGGCCAGCTCGATCTCGCTCCGGACGGGGATGCCGCGGCGCACCGCGGTCGCCAGCACCGGCGCGTCGCGCGGCACGCCCGGGCTCGGCACGACGAGCTCGACGCCGGCCAGGAGCGCGGGCCCGTCCTCGCCGAGGCGCAGCTCGACACCCGCCGGCGCGCCCGTGACCCCGAGCGCCGCGGCCGGGCGCGCGTCCGCCACCCGCACGCGCACGCCGCGCGCTGCGAGCGCGGCGGCCACCGCCTGCCCGGTGCGGCGGAAGCCGAGCACGAGGACGTGACGCGGGAGGTCCATCAGGAGGCCTAGCGCAGCTTGAGTGTCGCGAGCGCGAGCAGCGCGCACACCACCGAGACGATCCAGAAGCGGACGATGATCTGCGGCTCGGGCCAGCCGAGGAGCTCGAAGTGGTGATGGACCGGGGCCATGCGGAAGATGCGCTTGCGGCGGAGCTTGAAGGAGATCACCTGCCCGATCACCGAGAGCGCCTCGCCGACGAACACCCCACCCACCAGGACGAGCACCAGTTCCTGGCGGGTGATGAGCGCCACGATGCCGAGCGCCGAGCCGAGGGCGAGCGAGCCGACGTCGCCCATGAACATCTGCGCCGGATAGGCGTTGAACCAGAGGAAGCCGAGGCCGGCGGCCGCGAGCGCGCCGCAGAAGACCGCCAGCTCGCCCGCTCCGGGCACGAAGGGGATCTGGAGGTACTCCGCGATCTTCGCGTGCCCGGCGGTGTAGGCGAAGACGGCGTAGGTGCCGCCCGCGATCATGACCGGGCCGATGGCGAGGCCGTCGAGCCCGTCGGTCAGGTTGACGGCATTCGCCGCGCCCACCACGACGAGCGACCCGAAGAGCACGTACCAGAGGCCCAGGTCGGGGTGGACGTCCTTCAGGAACGGCATGTTCAGCTGGCCGCCGTGCTCGGGCCGAAGGTAGATGGCGAGCGCGGCGACGCCGGCGATCGCGAACTCGGCCGCCAGGCGCACGCGCCCGGGGATGCCCGCCGAGCTCCGCCGCCGCACCTTGGCGTAGTCGTCGAGGAAGCCGACGAGCCCGTGTCCCACCGTCACGAGGAGCGCGATCCACACGTAGGGGACGCTCAGGTCCGCGAGCATCAGGGTCGCGAGCAGGAGCGAGAAGATGATGAGCGTCCCGCCCATGGTCGGCGTGCCGGCCTTGCTGGCATGGTTGGCGGGGCCGTCGCTGCGGATCGCCTGACCGATCTGCAGCGCCGAGAGGCGCCGGATCAGCATCGGCCCGAGCACGAGCGAGAGCGTGAGCGCGGCGAGTCCGGCCAGCAGGGTGCGGAACGTGATGTACTTGAAAACGTTGAGCGGCGGGTAGGACACGTGCAGGGGATAGAGTAACAGGTAGAGCATCACGGCCGGCGCTCCCCGCTCGCGTCGGCCGTGAGGCGCCGGAGCACCTCCTCCATGGCCGCGCCGCGCGAGCCCTTGAGCAGGACGAGGTCGCCGGCACGGCAGTAGGCGGCGAGCCGCGCGGCCAGCTCGTCGTGGCTCGCCGCGATCGTGATCCGCTCGGCGGGGAGCCCGGCCGCCTCGGCGCCGGCGCGCACCTCCCCGGCGTGCGGCCCGAGGAGGAAGAGCGCGTCGAGGCGCGCCGCGGCGGCCGCGGCGCCGACCTCGCGGTGGGCGCGTGGCGCCTCGTCGCCCAGCTCGCGCATCTCGCCGAGCGCCGCCAGGCGCCGCCGGCCGCGGCTGGCCGCGAGCGTGCTCAGCGCCGCCGCCATCGAGGCCGGGTTCGCGTTGTAGGCGTCGTTCAGCACGGTGACGCCGGTCGGGAGCTGCGTCACCTCCATGCGCATGCCGGGGGGCTGGAAGGCCTCGAGCCCGGCTTGCACCGAGGCGAGGTCCACCCCGAGGGCGTGCGCGGCGGCGGCCGCGGCGAGCGCGTTGGTCACGTTGTGGCGGCCGGGGACCGCGAGCCGGATCGTGGCCTCCCGTCGCTCCACGACGAGGCGGAACTCGGTGCCCTCGAGCCCGCGGTCGACGATGCCCTGAGCGCCGACCGTCACGCCGGCCGCCGGCGCCATCCCGAACGGCACCTTGCGTCCCGGGAAGGCGCGCGCCGACGCGGTCACCAGGGGATCGTCCGCGTTCACCACCGCGGTCGCCGACGGCCGCAGGCGGCGGTAGAGCTCCGCCTTCGCCTCGGCGACGCCGTGGATCGAGCCCAGGCCCTCGAGGTGCGCCGGCGCGACGCAGGTGATGACGCCCACGTCCGGCTCCGCGATCTGCGCCAGGCGCCAGATCTCGCCCGGCCCGTTCATGCCGAGTTCGAGGATCGCCGCTTCCTCCGTGCCCGCCAGGCGGAGCAGCGTGAGCGGAAGGCCGACCAGGTTGTTCTGCGTGCCGCTCGTGCGCAGCACCCGCCCCGGGCCGAGCGCGCGCGCCAGGATGGCGGCCAGCATCTCCTTGGTGGTCGTCTTGCCGTTGCTGCCGGTCACGGCCACGATGCGCGGGTGGCAGCGGCGGCGATGGAACGCGGCCAGGTCGCCGAGCGCGGCGAGCGTGTCGCGCACGGCGATGACGCCGCAGCGAAGCGGCCGCTCGGCATGCGCGCGCTCGACCACGACCGCGCCCGCACCACGCTCCACCGCCTCCCCCAGGAAGGCGTGCCCGTCGTGCGCCTCGCCGCGGAGGGCGACGAAGAGCTCGTCCGGCCGGAGGCTCCGGCTGTCGGTCGTGACCCCCGGGAAGCGGGTGCGGGCGCCCAGGCGAACGAGATCGCCGCCGGTGGCGGCGAGGACCTCCTCCAGGGCGAACGCCGCCGGTGCTGCCTGGGTGGGCTCGCTCACCCGAGCCTCCCGAGGGCACGCCGCACCTCCTCGCGGTCGTCGAGATGGCGCTTCACGGTGCCGACGATCTGGTAGTCCTCGTGCCCCTTGCCGGCCACCAGGACGAGATCGCCCGGGCGCGCGTGGCCGATGGCGAGCGCGATCGCCGCGCGCCGGTCCGGTTCGACGACGTGGCCGGTCATGCCCGCGGCACGCACGCCCTCCTCGATGTCCGCGAGGATGCGCAGCGCATCCTCGGTGCGCGGGTTGTCGGAGGTGAGGACGACGAGGTCGCTCCGCCGCGCGGCGGCCTCGCCCATGAGGGGCCGCTTGCCCCGGTCGCGGTCGCCGCCGCAGCCGAAGACCGTGATCAGCCGCCCGCGCGCGAGCGGACGGAGCACGTCGAGCGCACGCGCGAGCGCGTCGGGCGAGTGTGCGTAGTCGACCACCACGGTGAAGCCCGGCCCGGCGATCTGCTCGAGCCGCCCGGGCGGCGACTCCGCGGCCGCGAGGCCGCACGCGATCGCCTCCGGCGGCGTCCCGAGCGCCCAGGCTGCGGCCGCGGCTCCCAGGATGTTCTCCAGGTGCGGCGCGCCCACGAGCCGGCTCTCGAACGGCAGGCGCTCGGCGCCCAGCGCGAGCGCGCCGCAGGTCCCCGCCAGCGAGGTCTCGACCTCCAGCGGGCGCACGTCGGCGCGCGTGCCCCGGCCGACCCGCACGCAGCGCGTGCGCACGCGCGCCGCCAGGCGCGCGCCCGCCGGGTCGTCGACGTTCACGACCGCCACCGGGTCGGGCTTCCCGCTCGCGGGCAGCTCGTCGAGGAAGAGCCGCGCCTTGGCGGCGGAGTAGCGCTCGAGGTCGCCGTGGAAGTCGAGGTGATCCCGGGTCAGGTTGGTGAACACGGCGGCGTCGAAGCGGCAGCCCGCGACGCGCTCCTGGGCGAGCGCGTGGGAGGAGACCTCCAGCGCGACGTGCGTGGTGCCCGCGGCGCGCATCTCGGCGAGCAGCGCCTGGAGCGCGATCGGGTCGGGGGTGGTGAGCGGAGCCGGCCGGCTCGCCCCGTCGAAGCGATAGGTGATGGTTCCCACCACGCCCGGGCGCCGTCCCGCCGCGCGCCAGATCGCCTCCAGCAGGTAGGTGGTGGTCGTCTTGCCGTTGGTCCCGGTCACACCGACGAGCGTGAGCGCGGCGCTCGGGTCGCCCGCGAGGTGAGCGGCGGCGCGGGCGAGGAGGCGGTGCGGCGCGTCCAGGCGAACCACCGGGGCGCGTCCGGCGTCCACCTCGCCCGTCGTGATCACCGCGCGGGCCCCGCGTCCGAGCGCCTCGGCGATGTGCCGCCGGCCATCGGTGTGGACGCCCGGCAGCGCGAAGAACACGTCGCCCGGCCGGACCTGGCGCGAGTCGGCCGCGATGCCGCCGACCTCCACGTCCTCCCGCACCCCGCTCGCCTCCACGCCCAGCGCCCGCAAGAGCTCGCTCAGCCGCATCGAGCCGTCTTCATGGTGAGGCCGTCGCCAGACCCGGCATGAGCCGGAGCGCGAGGCGCCGCACGGGCGCGAGCGGCGCCCCCGGCGGCGGGGACTGCTCGCTCACGTAGCCGATGCCGCTCACCTGCACGTCCCAGCCGGCCGCGTACGCGCGGGCGAGCGCCTCGCGCCGCGAGAGCCCGAGGAAGCTCGGCGTCGAGGGCTCCGCGGGGGCGGTCGCGGTGCGCGCCGACCGGCCGGGGGCCCGCGTCTTCTTCGCTGCCGGAGCGGCCGGCACCGAAGCCAGTTGGAGCGGCAGGGCCGGGCTCTCGACCCCGAGGCGTTTCAGGACCGTCCCCGCGATGGCACGGAAGACGGGCGCGGCCACCACCCCGCCGTAGCTCGAGGCGCCGGGCTCGTCGATCAGCACGAGGATGACGACGCGCGGGCGGTCGGCCGGCACGAAGCCGACGAAGGAGCCGATGCGCTTGGAGGAGTAGCTGCCGGTGTGCAGGTTCACCTTCTGCGCAGTACCCGTTTTCCCGGCGACGGGAAAGTCGTCGAGGCGCGCCTTCTCGCCCGTCCCCCCCTTCTCCTCCACCACGCGGCGGAGGAGAGCGGTCACCGTCCCGGCGGTGCGGGCGCTCACCACGCGCCGCACCACGGCGGGCTCGTTCGCGAGCACGACGTCGCCGTCGGGGGTGAGCACGCGGCGGACGAGGAAGGGGCGCACGAGCAGGCCCCCGTTCGCGATCGCGGCGAAGGCGGCCGCCATCTGGAGCGGCGTCACCGACACGCCCTGCCCGAAGCTCAGCGTGGCGAGGTCGATCCGCGCCCAGGCCTCGACCGGGCGCACGATGCCCGGGCTCTCGCCCGGCAGCTCGATCCCGGTGCGCGCACCGAAGCCGAATGCCCGCAAGTAGCGGTAGTAGCGCTCGGCGCCGAGGCGCTCCGCCACCTTGGTCGCGCCGATGTTGCTCGAGTACTGGATCACCTCGGCGAAGCTGAGCCAGCCGTGCCGGTGCGAGTCGTGGATGCGCCACCTGCCGATCTGGTAGCGGCCGTTCTCGCAGAAGAACATGTCCGTCGGCTTCACCAGCTGCTCCTCGATCGCGGCGGCGGCGAGGATCGCCTTGAAGGTGGAGCCGGGCTCGTAGGGATCGGTGATGGCGCGGTTGCGCACGCGGTCGCGCCAGCCGCGGTCGCCGAGCCGGCCCGGCTGATTGGGGTCGAAGGCGGGGACGTTGGCGAGCGCCAGCACCTCGCCGGTCGATGGGTCGAGCACGACCGCCGCCCCGCCCACGGCCCTGGCCGCCGCCACGCCCGCCGCGAGCTCGCGCTCGGTCACGTCCTGGATGCCCGCGTCGATGGTGAGCTCGACCCGGCTCCCCTGCGCGGGCGGCACCGGCACGCCGGCGGTGAAGATCACCTGCCGGCGCCCGTCGCGGTCCGCCTCGACGTCGCGCGGCTGCCCGCGGATCACGGGATCCAGACGGCGCTCGAGCCCCTCGAGCCCCTGCGAGTCCACGCCGACGAAGCCGAGCACGTGAGCCGCGAGGCCGTGGTGCGGGTAGAAGCGGCGGCCCTCCTGGACCGTATAGACACCCTTCAGGCCGAGCTGCTCGACGGCCTCGGCCTCGCGCGGCGGCACCTGCCGCTCGAGCCACACGAAGCGCTCCGCGCGGGCCGTCCTGCTGCGCACGGTGCGCAGCGGAAGATGGAGGGCCGCGGCGAGCGCGGCGAGGCGGACGTCCTGCCGCCCGAACTCGCGCGGCCGCACGTAGACCGACGGCACATCGAGCGAGAGGGCCAGCGCCTCGCCGTGCCGGTCGACGATCGGGCCGCGATGCGACGTGAGCGCGATCCGCGCCCGGTGCTGCAGCGCGGCGAGCCGCGCCAGCTCGGGGCCGCGGAGCACGGTCAGGTCGACGGCGCGGAGCACGATCAGCGCAAGCAGACCGGCGAACACACCCGCCACCGCGAGCATGCGCGCCTGCGGCGGTCCGGGCAGGGTCACCGCAGGATCACCACTTGTCCCTTGCCGGGCTCCTGCATCCCGAGCCGGCGGCGGGCGAGGTCGCCGAGACGGCCCGGGTCGCGCAGCGTCGCCAGCTCGACCTCGAGCTCGCGCTGCTCGTGCTCGAGGCGGAGCTGCATGTCGCGCGCCGCGGAGAGCTGGTAGCCGAGATGCGTCACCTGGAGGCGGAGCCAGACCTGCAGCAGGCAGAGGCCGACCAGCACGGCCCCCAGCCCGAGCGCGCGGCGCACGAGCCAGCCGCGCATGGCGCGCAGCAGGCGGGCGGGATGCGCCGCCGGTCGTGCGAGCGGTCGTCGGACCGTCAGGGCGCGGGCCGCGGCGCCGGCGGAACGGCTCATGCGCGCTCCTCCAGCCGCTCGACGATACGGAGGCGGGCACTGCGCGCGCGCGGGTTGCGCGCGATCTCGAGCGGCGAGGGACGAAGCGGGCGGCGCGTCAGCAGGCGGACCTTGGCGCTCCAGCCGCACACGCAGCGCGGCGTGCGCGGCGGGCAGAGGCAGTCGGCCGCCCAGCGGCGGAAGGCGTCCTTCACGCGCCGGTCCTCGAGCGAGTGGTAGGCGAGCACGGCGAGCCGGCCGCGCGCACGGAGCACGCGGTAGCCGTCGGCGAGGAAGCGCTCCAGCTCGCCCAGCTCGTCGTTCACCGCGATGCGGATCGCCTGGAAGGTGCGGGTTGCGGGATGGAGCCCGGGCCGTCCCCGGCCGAGGACGCCCGCGACCACGCGCGCCAGCTCGCCCGTCGTGGCGAGGGGACGGGTGCGCACGATGGCGCGCGCCAGCGCGCGGGCGCGCGGCTCCTCGCCGAGCTCGGCCAGGGCACGGGCGATCTCGCGCTCGGACCACTGGTTCACGATCTCGGCGGCGCGGGGACCGCTGCCGGGATCCATGCGCATGTCGAGCGGCCCATCGGCCTGGAAGCTGAAGCCGCGCGCCGGATCGTCGAGCTGGAGGGAGCTCACGCCCAGGTCGAGCAGCACGGCGTCCGCGCCGTCCCACTCGAGCTCGGCGAGGACCGCGCTCAGCTGGCTGAAGCGCGCCTGGCGGAGGACGACGCGCTCGCCCGGAAGCTGCTCAGCGGCGCGCGCGAGGGCTGCGGGATCGCGATCGAGCCCGAGGAGCCGCGCCCCGGGGGCGGCGGCGAGGAGAGCCGCGGCGTGGCCGCCGAGACCCACGGTCGCGTCGACGAGACGGGCACCCGGCCGGGGGCGCAGCCACTCCACCACCTCCCCCACCAGCACCGGCACATGAGCGGCGCCCCCCGGCCCGATGTCCGTCCGCGTCGTCACTGGCGGCGCCTCGCGTCCCCAAGCGCTCGCCGCCCTCACCGCTCACCTCCACCTCCGCCCGCACCCGCCGGCGGCTCATGCTCACCGAATCACTTGCACTACAGCCCGAGATCGTCCAACAGATCCGGGTTGTCCTCGAAGATCTCCTTCTCGTCGTCGCGGTCGACCAGATGATAGATGTCCTTGGCCCAGATGCGGAACCTGTCGGTCGCGCCGACGAACATCACCTCGCGCCCGATGCCGGCGTACTCGCGCAGCGTGGGCGGGATCAGCATGCGCCCCTGGGCGTCGAGCTGCACGTCCTGTGCGGAGCCGACGTAGTACGCCTCGAAGGTCGCCAGCTTGCGGTTGAAGCGCTTCTCGGTGGCGATCTTCTCCTCGAAGCGCTGCCACCCCGCGAGCGGATACACGTCCAGGCACGGACGTCCGCGGCGTCGGAACTTGGTAACCACGAGGCGCTCGTCCTGGAGCCCGGAGAGCACCTCCCGGAAGCGGGCCGGGATGGCGACCCGCCCCTTGTCGTCCACCAAGTATTGATGGGTGCCGCGGAACATTCCATGCCCTACGGTGCATCCCTACCCTACCACCCCAAGGCCCCAATTCCACCTCACACCCCACAGCCCACCACAATCCCCCACCGCGGCTCCGGCTTGTAGCTAGATCACGGGAGGCTGTCAAGCCGAAATTTCCAATACGCGCCGTTTTCGTCTGAGCTTCGCCCGCAGGCTGCGCCCTGCACTGGACGGGCCGGCGGGACCGTTCTAATCAGGATGCGTTTTCCGCCGGAGGAGGTCGAGCAGTCGCTCGCCGCCTCGCGCGGCGGGAGGAAAGTCCGGACTCCACAGGGCATGGTGGCCGCTAACGACGGCCCCGAGCGATCGGGGGAAAGTGCCACAGAAAGGAGACAGCCCCGTGCCTTCGGGCGCGGAGCAACGGTGAAACGGTGAGGTAAGAGCTCACCAGGTCCGCTCGTGAGGGCGGACGCTCGGTAAACCCCACCTGGAGCAAGACCGTGTAGGAGGGAGGTCTGGCCGCGAGGCCAGGCGCGGGCTGCCCGTCCGTTCCCTCGGGTCGGTCGCTCGATCCCCCGGGCAACCGGGGGACCAGACGAATGGCTGCTGCTCCCGCTTCCTGGGCGGGAGGACAGAATCCGGCTTACAGACCTCCTCCGGCGGGGACGCCGCCCCGAGACCATGTCTCGGGGCGGACGGACAGCGAGCGTGCCGCCCGGTTCACAATCCACCGAACGCCACACGCTCGCGTCCGATGCCGACCCGAGACATGGGTCTCGGGTCGGTCAGGGTCTCGGGTCGGTCCCTAGCCGTTGGCCTCTTCGCCCTCGGCGCGCCAGAAGAGCATGCGCTGGCAGCTCGGGCAGAGGATCACCTCGGCGTTGCGCTGGATCTGGTTGAAGAGCTGGGGCGGGACGCGCATGCGGCAGCCCTGGCAGATGCCGCTGCGCACCTCGACCACCGCGAGACCGCCGCGGCGCGAGAAGATCATCTCGTACTTGCGCCGGAGATCGTCGTCGATCGTCTGCGCCAGCTCCGAGCGCGCGGCACGCTCGCGCTCGATTTCGGCGGACAGGCGTGCGAGCGTCTCGCGCAGCTCGCTCGCCTCGCGGTCGCGCTCCGCCACGAGCCGCGCGAGCTCGGCCTCCAGGCCTGCGAGCTTCGCCGCGGCCCCTTCCACCTGCTCCATCACGGCCACCAGCTCGGTCTCGAGCGTGCCGGTCTCCTCCTTGAGCAGCTCCACCTCGCGCCTGGCCAGGCCGAGCTCCTTGTCGTTGCGGATGCGGGTGATGCGCATCCGGCGGTCCTTCATCTTCGCCTCGGCAACGGCGAGACGGCCCTCGAGGTCGCGCTGGCGCGCGCCCAACGCCGCCAGCTCCTCGCGCGCCGCGCTCGCGGCGGCCGTCTGGGCGCGGACGGCCTCCTCCAGCGCGGCGACCCGCCCCTCGCCCTCGGCGACGGCGCGGGTCTTGGTGTGCAGGCTCTGATCCACCAGCTGCAACGTCGCGAGGACCTCGATCTGCGTCGGCAATCTCCCTCCGTCGCCGCGGCCCGCCGCTCGACCGGCGGTGGTGGGCCCAGTGTGACTCGAACACACGACCGACCGGTTATGAGCCGGCAGCTCTGACCACCTGAGCTATGGGCCCGCTCGGCGCGAGTCAAGCACCGAACCGAGTCCGCTGCAAGGGTCGCTCAGGACTCCGCGAAGCCGCGCAGGCGGCGCGCGCGGCTCGGATGACGGAGCTTGCGCAGCGCCTTCGCCTCGATCTGGCGGATGCGCTCGCGCGTGACCGCGAAGCGTGTCCCGACCTCCTCGAGCGTGTGGTCCGAACGCTCCCCGATGCCAAAACGCAGCCGCAGCACCTGCTCCTCGCGCGGCGTGAGCGTGGCGAGCACCTTCAGCGTCTGATCGTGGAGATGCAGGCCCATCACCGCGTCGGCGGGCGAGAGCGTCGTCACGTCCTCGATGAAGTCGCCGACCACAGAGTCCTCCTCCTCGCCGATCGGCGTCTCGAGCGAGATGGGCTCCTTGGCGATCTTCATGACCCGGCGCACCTTGTCGGCGGGGAGATCCATGCGCGCGCCGATCTCCTCCGGCGTGGGCTCGCGGCCCATCTCCTGCACCAGGGTCCGTGCGATGCGCGTCAGCTTGTTGATCGTCTCGACCATGTGCACGGGGATGCGGATGGTGCGCGCCTGATCGGCGATCGCGCGCGTGATCGCCTGCCG
>Ga0209474_10001821_pt1 | contig 20270 bp, 20 predicted proteins | sample GraSoiAngelo_145_FD_185902 | JGI IMG/M metagenome (GOLD analysis project Ga0209474, IMG submission 185902) | Grasslands soil microbial communities from the Angelo Coastal Reserve, California, USA - 14_1009_05_20cm (SPAdes) (version 2) | ecosystem: Environmental > Terrestrial > Soil > Grasslands... | reverse complement strand
TCTCCCCTGAAAATCGTTCGGGTTTGGCCGACATAATGGCGAGTTTCGCCTTGCGATCTAAGCCTGGAGTACGCCTGGAATGCAGAGACTCGCCCAGAATCAATACCAGACAGCAAGTCACTCATCAAAAAAAGGGGGTATTAGCCAAGCATCTCGCGACTCACAAGCGGTTTCTGCGTTCTTTGTTCTTACTATTGTTCCGTGAGAAACTCGGGTCAGCATTATAGCCACATATTCCGTTCCATATCTTGTGATTGATGCTGTAGTGCTGGTATGCTCAAGACCAAGATAGTCGCCTTCCTCGGCCTCGCCCTGACACTCTCGTCTCTCCTGTTAGGTTCCCAGACGCTCGGATACTCACGATCAGTCCTCAGTCTACAACTCGGCGGCTTATTCCTCGTTCTTGGCGGATTCTTTAGATTATTCGACAACCACAGTATACAAGGTGTCCTCGCAGGCCTGTATGACCTTGAGGCGACGATGCGCTAAAGGTTTCTCGATTCTAAGCTTCGTCCTTGTAGAACTTCGCTAGGTCTAGCGATTCCCGCGTCTGCTTCTCTAATTCCTCCATCGTCGGGTACACTGCCCTGTAAACCTCCAGAACACCCTTCTTCGATCTCACCTGCACCAAATACGTTGGATACGCAGCATGCCGAAACACCTTCTTGCTCTCCCAGGACTCTGCCCGGTCATCCTCTGTAAAGCGAACATGAACGTTCGCGAAATGCACCCTTCCGCCAAGATCCAAGTTCATTTTTTGCGCAAGCTCCCGAAACAGCGGCTTCTGTTCCATACAACCTGAACATCCGTCCCTAGTGAGCGCAGTCACATAGACGACGCCTGACTCTTTCACGAGAGCTTCAACCGCCCCGTCATCCGCTAATCCCTTCAATCGTTGAAAATCGATCACTTCCACGCTTTTGCCAGAAATGACCTGGCTAGAAACCGTCAAAGCGACTCTCTAGAAAACCAGTCATATGTTCGATATAAGAATAAACTCTGTAGCCATCGCGGTTCAGTGGACAAAAAAGAGGGACGTGGTCCCTGTTTAGGGACCAGAACTTACCCAGGTAACTGAAAAGCTAGTGCTGTCGCTGGACGGGTTCGAGGGTGAGGCTTTTGTCGCGCCGCCGCTGGTCACCATCGTTATCTTTTGAACGTTCGAGCCGAACGTTCCAAAGGCTGCCGTGGTCACACCAATCGTCGCATAGCAAGTGCTGCCGACTCCTGTATTGTCGAGTCCGAATCTGACTGTCCCGAAGTTTGCAAGCGGGAGGATACCACCGCTGCTCGAGGGGGCCTCGGCGATCCATTCTGCTGAAGACTGTTGTGCCCTATGAACCATTGACGAGGTGCTAAAGCTCTGGCCCGTCGTAGTGTCAGAAATGCTGACGGTGAATTTTCCATTGCCCAACGCATGTGCTTCTGCAGATATCACGTCTCCCGGATGAACAGAGATGCCGTTGATGAGAAAAGATGGATGCGGAAAGAACTCGTACCAAGCATAGTACGTGGGGACGCCGTTCTGACAGTCAGAATCGGTACCTGTTTGCTCTACAGTGCCTGAACTGTACCCGTCGATTCCGACCCAGAAGCTAGAGTACTGGTCAGTGTTCGGACAATTGCCCTGTATCGTCGGGACCACCCATGATCCCTTTGCGTCGCTGACGGATCCGGCAGAGCCTGTCACGGCGAATCCGCTCCAGTTTGTGCTGCTAACGCTTCCGTGGTGAATGCGTGGTGCGACGACTATCGATGGTGTTGGGAGAGCCGCGGCAAAGCTGAGAGTTGATAGGAAGACAATAGCGAATGTTGCAAGGGTTGTTGTGAAGAAGTGTCGCATTGACAATTTTTCCTCGAGCATTTCTGCGAAAGCGGAATCAAAATAAGCCTTGTGGGGATCTTTGCTGGCCATTCTTGCGCGCGCCAAAATAGCCCCGTTAGGAGGATCTAGATTCCAGAGGCGAGACCTAGGGGAGCTATTTCTGCAGGACTCCGGGTTCGGGTCGGAGTTCCACGATGAGTCCATCGCTCCATTGGTACTTTGCATCCATCAGGTCCGACACCTTATTAGCCAGTTCGGGCTCTTCAGATGAATCGATAATCCGGCCCAGTCCCACGTACTTGTCGCTGTCCACCTCGAACGAGATTCCAGGATGGTTCTTGATGTTCCGAACCCAATGAGCCTCCTCACGGTATTGCGAGACGAGATAGAATCGTCCCTCATGTCGGATGTACCAGATTTCGATTCTGTGGGGTGCCTTAGTCTTCCAGCCTTCAGTAGTGAGATAGAGAAACTGGTGTTTGCGGTCCTTCAGAAACCACCCCTCTGAAAACCACACCTAATTGTTACTTCCTCCGCTTCTCTGGGACATAAGCTATGCCCTGAATCTCCACCTTCATCCCAAATAGCAGGTCGCCAGCCTGGACAGTCGTCCTTGCAGGCTTGGGATCATGGAAGAAACTGGAGTAGGCCTCGTTCATTCCAGAATAATCTGATAGATCTTTTAGATAGACTGTTGTCTGGAGGACGCAGTCCATATTGGATCCCGCAGCCTCCAAGATCCTCTTGAAGTTCTCCAGAGTAGCTTTCGTCTGGGCTCTAATATCTCCTGGAGTGACTTTCCCGTTCTTGTCGATTGGCCCCTGTCCTGAGACAAACAATAATCCTCCAAACTTGACTGCAGGGGAAAAGGGAAGACCCAGCGGTGCAGGTCTCGTTTTCACAACTTTCTTCTTCATACCAATCGGGTGGTCATTCCCCGTTCTCGGTGTTTAAGAGTTGAGAGATAACATGGTGGAATGAATTGTCATGCGGGAAAAGGCAGATTCAGGTTCAGAAATTCTCGGCCCAATACCTCTGAAACTAATCGAGGAGGCCGGAGAACGCATCAAAGGCGCAGCTCTACGAACTCCTCTCGTCCGCTTGAACGTTGACGAAGCACCTGCAGAAATCTTTCTGAAACTAGAGAATTTGCAACCTACCGGCTCCTTCAAAGTTCGGGGCGCAAGCAATGCAATCGCTCTTGCGGGTCCAGAGGCGAAGAAGCGTGGAGTATACACCTGTAGCGCTGGAAATATGGCTCAGGCGCTCGCCTGGCAGGCTCGCCAAAACAAGATTCCATGCACCGTAATCGTTCCGGACAACGCTCCGGAGACGAAGCTAGAAGCTATCCGAAGGTTCGGAGCAAAGATCATCCAGGTGTCGTTTGATGAAGTCTGGAAAGTCGTCGTTACTCATCATTATCCTCCCCTCGACGGCTCGGTGTTCATCCACCCATTTGCAGATATCCGAATGATGGCAGGCAATGGAACCGCTGGACTTGAGGTCTTGGAAGATCTGCCCGACGTTGACTCGGTTGTGATACCGTTCGGTGGTGGAGGGCTATCCGTAGGTATCGCCTCAGGGACACGTGCGAAAAGGCCCCAGACTCGGGTCTACGCTGTAGAGCCAGAAACAGCGGCGCCATTGTCTGCCTCTTTCGCAGCTGGTTCAGCCCAAGAGATCGAGAGGGTTCCCAGTTTTGTTGATGGTATCGGTGGAAAGAGTGTTCTGCCCGAGATGTGGGAACGCGCTAGGACCCTGCTTGTACCCCTCGTCGTTTCTCTCTCGGAGATCGCTGCAGCCATCAAGCTCTTGATAGAGCGCAACAGGATCGTTGCTGAAGGCGCTGGCGCGGCATCTGTCGCTGCAGCCATGACGGGCAAGGCTGGGTCGGGAAAAATTGTCTGCATCGTATCCGGCGGCAATATTGACTCTTCAAAGCTGGGAAAGATTCTCGCGGGTAGCGTTCCGTAGCTGCTAGGTCACTAGCTTCAGAACGTAGGACCCGAGGATTTTACTCGCCAGGATTACGAGAATTCCTAGGACCACCATTTTCAGCGCTGACTTTGTTGCTGACTGTTTGAGTGTGACTCCTCGGAATGCTCCAAGCAAGAAGAGCATCATGACTCCGATGATTATGGACGCTGTCACAGCGTATGTGTCCGGAAAGAGGACCAAAGGAAACAACAATACAAGCGAGGCCAGGGCGGAAGTAATCGCTGTGACAATTCCCGACCCTAAGGCCCTTCGATTGATCTTTCCCAACAATCGATGGACCTTCGGATGTTCCGTTGTAATAGGGACATGCCTTTTCTTGTTGAGGTTTGTTTGTCTTGACCGCTGGCGATTCGTCCGCGTTATCGCCTCCAGCAACTGCGTCTTCTTCTCATGCGTTTCCGAGAGGTAGACTGCTGCGAAAACAGATAGCGCACCTGCCACCGCTCCGCCTACGCCCGTTGCGAAGATCTGGACTGGTATCAGCGCTGCAGAGCCTGCGGCTGATATGATTCCGAGCACTGAGAATAGGCCGTCTATGGAGCCGAAGACGAGTTCGGCGCTTCGACTCCCTGTCTCTTCAACTACTAGCTCTGTGCTCTGTACTGCCAAGTCGCGTCATCCCCGGAGGGGCATGCGACATGACTCTGTTCCCCGGCATGAGCATGCTGTTACTGGACGATAGCCTGACCAAGAATCGTCGCTGGGGTTCTCCAAGTGTTTCCTTTGTAGAGTTCCTGTTTTGTGGTTGGTGTCAGTTATGAGCGATTAGTTGCTGCTGGAATAGGCTGGGGTCCCGGATTCTTCTCCGGAGTCTTTCGTGTTTTGGCGTTCTTGGCAGTGACAGCCGCGGCAAGAAGGATCTTGGCCGTGTCCTCTATAGAGCCAAAACTCGTATCGAGGATTAAGTGGTAAATCGACCAGTCATCGACGCTGAATCCATAATGCTTCCGATATCTCTCAGCTTGCACGGCTTCCCTGTGCAATGTCTGTCTCCTCGCCTCCTCGAGACTAATGTGGTCTCGCGCGGCAATCCTCTCCAGCCTCACTACTAGAGGAGCGGTCAACAAGATCCTCAGGTCGGAAATCTCCTTCAACACCCACCCGGCTAGCTGCCCATCAACCACCACGTCACCTCTCTCCGCTTCCATCATGGTCCTTTCATCTACTAAGCGGTCAATGCTTGGATCGGCGGCAGCCATCTCCTGGAATTTTTCTAGTGAAACCTTTCTCTCTTCAGCTAGCTTTCTGAACAGCATGCCAGCGGACACATGACGGAGAGCAAGTGATCCCGCGAGTTTCGCTGCGTATGTGGACTTGCCTGACCCGTGTGGCCCGCTAACAGTCACAATCAATCCATGGAACCTGACGCGCGAGCAACTCGTCTAATCTCAGACGCCAAACAGTTGCCACACAGCACTCCGGCAAATAGGCGCGCGGGAACGCGCGAGCTCTTAGCCACTCCGACCGGTCTTCCCGTGACCACTCCGTGCAGCTCAGCTCCGCATCGGGAACACTGCGGGGTTCTGTGCGCCTTGGCTTCAAAGTGGATCGCTCGAACACCAGAGGGCAACGTAAGCACCTTTTTTCGGCGCCCGCTAGTTCTCTGCGACGGTCGCGTCAACTAGATTCTCCTGTTGTTGGAGTCATCGAGAACGAGGACTGGACTCCAAACAATCTTGACAATGGAATGCTCAGAGTGAATGAGCAGATTAGATACCAGTAGAACAGGGACAGTACTGAGAACATACCGTTGCTTGTTGTTGTTGTGAATGGTAGAGCGAGCGGCGCGTAGGCCACGGGAATCGAGCCAATCGCCGTGACGACGGTGTAGTAGATCAAGAGAAAAGGTATGATCGTGATCGGGTATGTCTTAAACTGCTCGAAGGTCGATCGCGAGCTCATCTTCATCATAGCAGACTGTCGTCTCATCAACTTCTCGAGCGCTTTCTCGTCTCCCTCTTTCTTGGCTTTCCGCACTGCACTTGTCCAGGCCATATACTCCCGTCTTGAGTTAGCAATCATCTTGTAATTCACGAGAAACCGGTTGGCAGACATTGTAATTAGCGAGAGAACGATGGCCGCGCCTAGCACCATGAGGGTCGCGGAGGGGGGATGACTATACTGACGAAGAGGCGCAGCCAAGGTGTTCAGAATGTCGTCGATGAAAGTCATTGTAGGGTCCGCTTCTGGATCAGCGCCAAAAGGTCTTCTGCCGCTCGCCTCTGATGCCCATCAGGATTCAATACTATTTGGATGGGAGCACCCGCCAAGACAGCATTAGCGCTCGCCATGTATCTCGACCATTCAAGGTCTGAACGAGCCTCGTCTACAGTCTTGCTGTCTCTTTCGCGCGTTCGGTCGGCATTCCTTCTCCTGGCAATGTCCTCGGGATCGGCTTCGATTAGGATAATCAGACCAGGATCAAGTGCTTCCAAGACTCTTCGAGGCGTTCCCGGCCATATGCCATCTTTGGTCCTGACGAACATGTGAGTGTCAACTACGAGGGCCGTTTTGCCTCCTGTCTTTCCGATCTTGCGTGCAGCTTGTTCTTGCACCTTGGTCTGGAGTTCGAGGTCTTGGCGGCGCATGTGGTCACGGTGGACTGTTTTTCCCCGCTTTTTGAAGAGCTCGTTCATTACGTTTCCAAAGTTGATGATCTTCAATGGGATGTTCTTTTCGTGTGCGACGGTTTCCAGTTCTTGTAGAACGGTGGTCTTGCCTACCCCGGGTATCCCTGCTACTATGATGGTGCGTGACAATTCGCTGGCTCACTGTCCGAGGAATCCCTTGACTCCAGGGTATATCTCGGTAATCCTCTCTTTCACCAGTATCTCATAGTACTGTTCGATGATGCCTACCGTAAGCAGTATTCCTGTTCCTGTGCCGAAAGCGCCGAGAAAGTCTGCGCCTGCCGCGATTGTGCCAATGACGATTCCACCGATAACGGTTACCGTTGGTATGTAGCGGTCGAGGATCTGTCGTATCGTGGTGCCGGAGCGTCGGAATCCTTCGACTTGCATTCCGGAGTCGATCAGTTGCTTCGCGACTGTCTTCGAATCCATGCCGCCTACCTCGACCCATGTGACCGCGAAGAAGACGCAGGCTAGGACGAAGATCCCCATGTAGACTGCCGCTCTAATGGGATCTTCAAGGACAACTGTAATGGATCTGGGGGCGAAGGTGTAGTATGCGAGGCCTTTGCTGGGGACGAGCTGTTGGTTGGTTGAGCTGGTGGGTACGAAGCAGCCTGGGAATAGGCTTAGCCAGAAGTTTAGTCCCGTGCTTGAGCACGTGGGGTTGTATCTTTGGAAGAGTAGTTGTCCGATAAAGAAGATGTTTCCGAAGAGGGCGGCTGCGAAGATGACGGGTATGTTGGATACGTAGAAGAACTTGATTGGGAAGCGTCCTCTGAAACCTCGATATCTGGCGTATGAGACTGGGACTTCGACACGCAACCCGTTGAGGTAGATTATGAGGATGAATACGCCTAGTGTTGTGAAGAGTCCGACCATGTCTGGTAGCCCGCTTCCTCCTCGGTAGAGGGCGCTCTGCCATGCGGAGAAGCTTCCCGGGTTGGATAGGACTGGTCCTATGGACTGGGCGAAGGCGAAGATCGCGCCGAGGGTTTTCTGATCTGAAACAGGTCCTATTGGCCCGATGGTGCTCCATACTATGGAGAGGCAGACGCCGGCGGCGATGAACAGGCTTATTCCGCTGCCGAATCCCCATTTTTTCTGCAGCATCTCGTCGAGTAGGATGATGACGACTCCTGCGACTACGAGCTGGACGAGGATCAGGAAACGAGATTGTCTGCTAGGCGTGACTAGCTGTCCGGCGCTGTTTGTGACGTTGTATGCTCCTCCTATCAGGAAGGCTATTCCTTCGAAGATCGTCATGAATACCGAGAGTACTTTGCTGGCGCCGGTGAACAGGGCTCGGTCCGCTGGATTCGAGAAGTCGACATTGATCATCTTCGAACCGGAGAGCACTTGGAGGATTAGACCGGCTGTGACTATTGGCCCGATTCCGAGTTCGACTAGTGTTCCACGGTTGGATGCGAAGATGACTCGCAGGGGGCCGAACTGATCGTTGATGTTGCCGGTGTGGGTGATTCCGTAGATCGGGGTCTCAGCCATTATCAGATAAACGACGAGCGTGATCGCGGTCCAGATCAGCTTCTCGGTGAAGCCGACGTCTCTCGTTGGTGATCTGACGCCGGGGAGTATTCTGGTCAGGGGTTGGAATAGTTCTATGAACCTGACCGTTAGCGATCAGTCCTCTTTCTTCTTTGTTGGGAGGACAATTTCTCCGCCTGCCCTTCCTATCTTTTCTTGGGCACGTTCGGAGGTCTTTGCGACAATTATTCTTAGCGGCTGGCTTATCCCGCCGTTTCCCAGTAGTTTCTGGTATCCTGCTTTTCCGAGGTCAACTTCGACCATGTTACCGGCTTGTTTCGCGGAGCCCTCTTCTATCAGCCGGTCTAGCTGGAGAACTAGGTCGCTTACGTTGATCGCGTTAGTTATCTTTTGCCTGACGGGGTGGAAGCCTCTGCTTCCCATCTGCAGGTCGTAGCGTATGACCGCGGACCATTTGTGGCGTTTCCAGCCTGCGTTGCCGTGTCCGCCTAGCATTCCTGAGTCTCGGTGTTGGCCTGAGCGTCCCCATCCGTGGCATCTGGAGCCTCGGAGTTTTCGTGTTTTTCTCTTTGCGGTGGTCATGGCTGGGGGTTCACGTGTATGGTTTTTTGGCTGCTAGAGCATGCTCTAGTCTGAGCGTTTGTGGGGACCGGTCGCGGCGGAATTAAACGTTTTTCCAGTGCTCTTGATCGAGACGCGGTTTGTGTGGATGCGGGGAAAGCCAATTAGGGCCTTGCATCTGCTCCGTTGCGTTGCGGGCAGGGACTTGGTATTGCGGGAGTTGCCAAGCCAGGTCAAAGAGACCCTTTGATTCGAGGGTCGTGGAAGCGCAGGCCTGAGGCGCCTGTCCCGTAGGGGTTCGTGGGTTCGAATCCCACCTCCCGCACCAAACCAACAAACACTCCGAAGCTTTTCGTTCTTTCAGACTTTTGTCTCTCGCCTACTCTCGCACACGGGGACTACGCAAAAGTTATACGAATTTATTTTCCGGATCCTCTTTCTGTCCGGGGGGAATCCGCGCTTGTTTTTTCGAGACGGGTTCGTTATCGGCTTATTCCAGGACTTCTTGATCCCGTGGAATCCCCGAGGGATAAGCATGGAAATCTATGCTCTCAAAATCGCCTGCTTGGAATCGAGATCTGGGCTGACTATCGGCTTATCTTAGCTGATAAGCCCGAAATTCGCGGACTTTATCCCTGCTCTTGGGTTTCTGATCTCTTGGCGGGCTCAGCGAAGGTTGGGTACATGTAGCCTGGTGGAGGTTTTGTTCCGGTTTCTTTTCGAAGACCTCTTTCTTGATGACGAACATTTCATTCTCCATGGATTCAAGGCTCATACTCCTCAAAATCGCGTCCTTGTACCAGATCAACTGACCTGCAAGACGGGTCCACCTGATCCTCTCGCTTGCTGGAGCGCGCTTGGACTTTGCCATCCTCGAAGCCTCGTCAATCAGATCCCTTAACGCCGCGATCATGTTATGCCTCTCGGACTGGCGCCACTTAGACATCAATGGATACGGATCTTTCTCCACATCATAGGGGGGATCCGACATTTCTCAAAAAGCCTAGGACTAAATCCTCTCAACAAGTATATTCACAAGAGAGCAGCACGAAGGTCCGAGCGGGAAGAGACATTCGGCAGGGGAGAGGAATTGATTTGGCTCGTCCTGATTTTTAGGATGGCGCCGTGAGTAGCATAGGAGCTGGAACCTGTGGTTCCACGCTTTTCGCAATAATTCTTGTTCATCCCACTCAAGAATGCATTTTAGACCGAATGGGATTGGCCCAGCAGCGTGAGAGATGTAGAGGGAGCGCTTAGATTCACTTCAAGAGAGCGCTGGCGGAAATGGCTTGAAAAAAACATGCCACCAAAATTGCGGCGCTGTTAGTAGTCTACAAGCGGCCCCCGAAGAACGAAAAATTTCCATCTCGTCATGCTCGCAGAGGGCCTGGAAGCTATGCTAACAATGGGGAACAATCTCCGGATGATAGACAATCTCCAACATAGATTAGGTATTCTCCGCGAAGAGGTTTGACGCGTGCAATTTCCTCCAGTAGATGGCTACTAGAAGAGTCCAGAAGCTTCACTATGCCTTCATCCCGTACAACGGGATGTCTCTGCGGCGAAGCTGGACGTCTAAAGACCCCCTTGAGCATCAATTCTCGTCCATTAGAATGTCTGCAATGATGGCACAACTGTCAGCTACGGGCCCGCCAAATACTCTTATCTGGGACGACTACTCCCCGCCGTACACCTCGAGTAACGGATCGTAAGCGTGAGGCTGGAAAAAATGGGTCCTGATGGCGTCGTGACAGATTCGTCTCTAGAAAAGAAGCCAGAGGAGAAAGAGAGTCTTCCAATCGCGACCAGGGCTATACGGCTTGATGGAGATATTGACCGTGCGCTAGAAGCGATTGCAAAGCAAGAAAACCAGAGTGTCAGTCTCATTATGAACAAGGCCCTTCTCAGGTACGTAGACTGGGAACACCCGGCCGGAAGATTTGGCCTGATACCAGTGTCGGCTAGCGTCATGAGGAAGCTGTTCGAGCTATTGACTCTTGACCAAGCTAGGACTTTCGGCAAGGAGGCCGGAGCCCAATTCCTTTCCGAGTTCGTAAATTTCCGGTTTAAGGTCTTGAACTTCAACGCACTCCTCAAAGCACTCGACTTCTTGGGAGACCGGTATGCCAGAGAATTCCATTTCGACCAGAGCTTTGATGGCAAAGTCCACACCATCATAATAAAGCACGATAGAGGATCTGCTACGTCAGCATACTACGCTGAGGCATTGAAAGCCCTTCTCGAGCGCTTAGGTCTCAGAGCAGACACGGTCGAAAGCGATCAACAGGTCACCATCACCGTCCGCGGTCATGATTGAAAGAATGAACACAGGTCGCCACGCAATAAGGGTCTCATATCGGACCGGCCATCGAAGTCAATCCTCCTCTCCACATCTGCCACTGACAGGCCTATTTGGCCGATAAGTTCGGTCAGAGAACGGAGAGCTGTTTAGGAAATATTGCTCAGTTCGATCACCTTGGGCCTTTTCCGGATCATTCGCGCAATCGGGGAGGAGTCCGAGGACTTGTATGCTTGCCGTTCTCTTCGACTCAAGGGTAGGTGCGCACGCTCGAATCTCTCATCGCCGGGAGGCTGTAGGTTCTTCAACGGGTCCATCGAAATCTCTGCCACGACTTGGTTGTCCGTGCTGGTCAAACTGAACCGTTTGACCTCGCCTTCGAAGCTCTCTCTGATCATAGTTTCCAACATTCCTTCATAGAAGAGGGACCATTTCTTCCCCATGCCATGCAGAAGCGTCAACATTCGCGTGGAGCCAGTTGTGGCTTGGTCGAAATGGAACATTCTTCCGTATCGGCCGAACAGTTCAAGGACGCGGATACGAGGCACGATGCCATGCTCCCGAGAATAGGATGTGGCAACAGTCCTCCACTCGTGGAGCCACTGCGACTTCCCAAGCTCGCGGACATGCTCCTCTGGGACCCACATCATCAGTTTGACGAGAAGCGAGGAGAATGTCGACGCAACCCGGAACCTCTCGCTAACCACATCCCACTCCACGTATTTCCTCAACGCACGGTTAGCGATGACGTTTACACTGAGACCTTGTTGTTCGGCCTCCTTAGTGAGTCTTTCAATGGTGTCGGTTTCCAAATGAAAAGTGAAGGTCTTCGACTTGACTCGACGCGATCGGTTTGAAGAAGACAAAATTCTCGATCCCCTCTGAAGGAGGCTCCTCGACCCAGGGGTGTTGGTCCTGAGAACTAGCGAAAACATTCACATTTAAACCAACACTTTTGGCCAAAGAACAAGAATAGCCCGCAATCATTAGAATCCCGCCACAAACTAGCCCTGCGGATATTAGGAGACGACCGGAACAATGCAGCGCTGGCTTGAGATGGATACATCAACACGAAAGGATGGTTCCAAAGTCAGTGGGTTCCAAGTCTTGGATTCCCGTTATCGGGTTCAGCACAGCATGTTCAAGTCGGCGGTCTCAGCTCTGCGATCATCCTTCGTTAGTGAAATGAAGGTGAGGCATCTGAACAACGCACTGACGTGTTGGCCTTGATCCAACATCGCTGCCATCCCACGACATGCGCTCCGCGTTGAAGACCGGTGTGTCAAGCGGCGCTTGACAGCATAACCCTTTGCCTGATCAGGCCGAGTGAGCCGTCGTTATTACTACCTTACCTAATTCCGAACTGTGATCGTAACCTGTTGATCGCTCTCGACCGTGTCCACTTTAAGATTCAAACGATTGAATAGAACCTTCGCCATCTCGGCGTAGTATGCTGACGTCATAGGTCCTCTATCGTGTTTGAAAATGATTGTGTGCATGCTCCCATCGAAGCTGTGTTCGAATCTGAAAGATCGGGCGTACTCGCTACCCAGAAGTTCCAAGGCCTTTACCGTAGTGTCAAAGTCAATCTTCTTGAACCAGAAGTTGATAAACTCAGAATACTCGTTCTCAGCCGACTGTCTGCCTAATTCCCTAGCTTCCGCGTCAGTGAGGCTCTCGTATATTCTCCTCATCTTGGCAGTAAACACCATCATGAACCCAAACTTCTCCGCATAGATCTCCCACTCAACATGTCTCCTGAGTGCTTTGTTAATTATGAAACTAATACTCACGTTTTCTTGATTCGCAAGCTCCTCCAACTTGAATAGAATGTCACCCTCAAGTCTTATGGTACGCGTCTCGCTCGAGACACGCGCGGGTTCAGCCTTCTCGGTTTCAAGCAATAGTTCGGTCAAGGAGTTTACCATGATTGGCTACCTGCGCCTGGTCGGCGGTCATCCTCCATAGGAAATGGGGATTTCTTGGTGCATTCGAGTCTCAGATGGTTGCCTACGGTATGATTCTGACCAGGTTGGCTTGCCTATTTCACGGGGAGTCTTTAGACGGATTACTACTTGGTCTTCGGTGCGTTCGGACTCTGGATCTAGATTCAGAAGGCCCTTGAATATGCTGGTCAAAAATTGTTCGTTGAAAACGGACCCTTTTGCGCCAAGTCCGTGTTTCACTATTATTGTATGCACTCTGCCATCGAAGGTGTGTTGCAGGCTGAAAATTCGGGCGTACCGGGAGCCGAGTAACCTTAGAGTTTCGAGAACAGTGTCCAGGCTTAGCTTCTTGAACCGGAAGAGTATGAAATCTCTCCCAAAGTTCTTTGCCGCCCATTCGCCTAGTTCCCTCGCTTGTTCGACTGTAAAATAACTGTACATTTTCGCGTGCAGGAATCCTGGTATGGCGACGAAGCCGAATTTTTCCGCCGCGATATCCCATTCAGTAAGCTTTTGGAGAGACGAGGTCACGAGATAGTTGACGCTGACACGCTCTTGTCTGGCCAGTTGTTGTAGCTCCAGATCGACTTGGGGGCTAAGCCGTATCGTCCTTGTAATCGTTTCGCGTGGCGTAAGGGTTCCCTGGTGGTACAACTGGTATTGGCAGGTGCGTATATTACTGTTCTGTGGTCTAATCCAATCACTTAGAACACCGCCCACTCTGGTGGATATCTATTCCTACACTTTTCTCTCCTGCGATTTCCCGAGTACGGCTTGATTGGTGCTGTCGATTGCAGTCAGCTTGTTAACGATGGCGGCGAGATATTACATGTGAGCACGACAGAACGTTTCGGATGCTCTTCGACTATATATCGAATGGTCTCCCTCCATTTGGCACCTTGTCCACCAAATCCAATGACCACAAGATGTAAGCGAGTATTTCGCAAGCAAAACCAGCCAAGTGAATTGGACGAATTTCCACCATTACACGTTGGAAGAGCTTTGGCTCTAGACACCTGACTCTTATCAAATTCTAACTCAACACCGTCCAACACGTTTCTTCTGTCGCCAGCTGGAAGCGTATTCGCGTCACATGATCAATTATCGCAGATTGACTTGCCAATTGAGTTGCGATCATTTCCTCTGTTGTTGTTCGTAAACGTCCAGGCTATATGCAACAACGGTACTTACTCAGTAATCTCGGGATAGCTACGGAGTGAAAGTAGATGCCAGTAGAATTTGAGATGCGAAAATGGTGCGCGATCGTAAAGCTCGAAGGATACACGACTCCCGCTAGCGCACGAGCACTAGTTCAAAAGTTTCACAATATCGTCGAGGGCTTCCGAGATGAGGGGGTCGACCTTGACGTCTTCATGCTCGTGGAGGATGAAAACGAGCTTCGATCCGTGGACGAATCTGTTACCCGCAAACCCGACAGGACGAAGGAAAGGTAAGTTCTCACACTAGAGTATCGAATTGAGGGTGAACGCGCATTAAGTCTTTGATGTTAACTTGGGAATTCCCGCCGAGAATCATAGGCGGCATTTCGACTCACGTCTACCACCTTTCAAGGGCTCTGGTGGAAAAGGGAACCTCGGTTCGCGTGATAACCTGCGATTTTCCCAATGCCCCTGCCGAAGAGATTATTGACGGGGTCCCGGTATCGCGAGTCGATAGCGGCCGGGTTCCTGAGTCCAACTTTCTCCTCTGGATCTATCATCTGAACTCCCAGATGATCTCGAAAGCTACTGAGCTATTCGAGACTGAGAGATTCGACTTGATACACGCCCATGACTGGGTTGTGGGAAGGGCGGCTGTGGAACTCAAGAATCGGCTTGGTCTTCCGCTAATCTCTACAATTCATGCGACCGAGATTGGAAGGGGAGGTAGCTTAGACGGTGAGTATCGCAGGAAAGTGAGGGACATCGAGCGGCTACTGGTAGAGCAGAGCGACGGGATTATCTGCTGCAGCAACTACATGCTCGACCATATCCAATATGTACTCGGTGCAGTGAAAACCAAGATCCGCGTTATTCCAAACGGTGTCGAAGCATCTCGGTTCAATAACGGCCGCCAGCCACAACTCATTCCGACTGGAGTTTCCGAAGACAGAAAAACCATACTCTACGTCGGCCGGATTGTTCGCGAAAAGGGTATCTTCACACTCCTGGATGCTTTTGAGAAACTGCGAAAGCAGGGGAAGGATGTCAGCCTCGTCCTCGTAGGTGAAGGCCCACTCAAAGAGGATTTGGCCAAGGAAGTCCTCCGGAGGAAACTGAACGACCGTGTTAAGCTCGCAGGATTCGTTGACGAAAAGAAACTAGTCTCCCTCTACAATTCAAGCGATGCCTTTGTCCTACCATCCCACTACGAACCCTTTGGAATGGTCGCACTCGAAGCAATGGCGTCACGGGTCCCTGTAGTGGTCTCAGACGTCGGAGGACTCTCCGAAATAGTTGAGGATGGAATAACAGGCGTGAAGGTTCCAGCCGCTAACCCAAGCACCCTCGCAGAAGGTATTCTTCGAGTGCTCGAGGATCGAGAACTCTCAGAGCAGTTGAAGGAGAACGCCTACCGAGCAGTGCAAGAGAGATACAGGTGGGATATGATTGCTGAGAAGACAATCGAAGCCTATAGAATCAGTTTTGCCAAACCATCACCGTCTTCGAGAGCGGTAGAAGATGCTGAATTTCTCAGCGACCCAGCATTAGTACAATTCCTCTTGACGATAGGTGCAACAGACGGGGAGGGAGCCATAAGCGCCGGAGAGATAGCGTCTTTAATCAAATCCCCCGAAACTCCTGTGAAGCTCAGCCTTGGAAGGCAGGCCTCGCTGGGATATGTGTCAACAAAGCTCACCCCAGACTCAGCGAGAGTTCGCTACCACTTGAGTCCAGTCGGCATAATCAAAGCCTGCAGTGACATGTCATGAAAAACGATCAACTTCTGTCTTCATCTTCTCTCCATCAGATCATCATCAGTTACTCTCTACTCATCAGCAGACTCAGTCTCGAAGGAACTGCAAAGGACTCAAATCAGGATCAGCGATGAAGACTGAAAACAAGCGTAGAAGCAGAATCATCAGGCTGGTCCTCCTGACGGCAGTCTTGGCTGCTTCGCAGACCATCGGCTTCGAAACATCATGGAAATTGCAGACGGTCAATGCAACTCTATCGAGCAGTTCTGCTTTCCAGTACATAGTCACGATCTTAATGGAGAACAACGGGCTCTGCGACGTCACTCCAACCGTTGTCTCTGGTTGTAGCTCCTCGTCAATACCCGCACCATACCTGACTACACTGGCTCAGACTTACGGATTCAGCACTCACTACACGGCTGTAGATCATCCCAGCGAGCCTAACTATGTTGCGTTGTTCGGGGGAAGCACCTTCGGCTACACCTCTGACGGCTACTGTTGTTTCCAACTTAATGCGCCAAATCTTGTTGACCGACTAGAGACGGCAGGGCTCACCTGGAAGGCTTTTGCCGAGGACGCTTCAGGTTCTGGAACATGTAACTTCATGCCGCCCAGGTGGGGAGATCATTATCCGTTCATCGGCTTCAGCGACATGAAAACATCCGCGCGATGCGCCGACATGCTCACCACAACATCGCCCCTCGACCCAGAGTTCGTAGGCGCACTCAACGGAGCAACACTACCGAACTATGTCTGGCTCACTCCCAACGACACTGACAACATGCACAGTTCTTCAGTTGCCGTAGGCGACGCCTACCTAGCAACCCTAGTCCCGCTGATCCTGTCCAGCAGAATGTTCACCACCCAGAAAGCGGCACTATTCATCGTATTCGACGAGGGAAACGACTTTTGCCCAACAGGCAACAGCAGCAGTGACTGTGTCGTCGCAGAATGGTCCGGCCCAGCAGTGAAAAAAGCCTATAGCTCAAGCACGTTCTACAACCACTATTCGTACCTCTCAACTCTCGAAGCAAACTGGAATCTTCCAAGTCTAACTTCCAACGATGCGTCAGCCACTCCCATGACAGAGTTCTTCGGAGCCTCGCCACCACCCGCGCTCTCAGCTAGCTTCACCTACGGTCCATCTTTCCCCCAGACAGGACAGACCGTTTCGTTCACCGGCTCAGTTTCAGGAGGAAGCCCTCCCTACAGTTATTCTTGGAGCTTCGGTGATGGATCGACTGGAATAGGATCGTCTGCGCAGCACACCTACTCTTCTACGGGAACACTCACCGTGGCCCTCACAGTGAAAGATAATGGCTCGCCCCAGCAGACCACGACATCTCAGCAATCCCTAACCCTCTCGGGTGCGCCTCCTCCGCTGACCGCTAGCTTCGCCTACAGTCCTTCTTCGACCCAGGCAGGACAACCGGTCACGTTCACAGCGAGCGCCAGCGGTGGGACGTCTCCTTTCACTTTTAGCTGGTCCTTCGGAGACGGATTGACCGGAACAAGCTCTCCTGTAACGCACACGTACTCGTCGGCAGGATCATACACGACTGCTCTGACGGTCAAGGATAGCAGTATCCCACAGCAGACAGCTACCTCTCAGAAGGCAGTCTCTGTTACTCACCCGCCCCCTCCCATATCTGCGACCTTTACAGTCAGTCCGTCTTCGTCTGACGTTAGACAATCTATCTCGTTTACAGCCTCTGCTTCCGGAGGGGCTCCGCCTTACAGTTACTCGTGGAGCTATGGAGATGGTTCTGCGGGGACAGGTCTCCAAGTGACCCACACTTACAATAGTGATGGAACCTACCAGGTCACACTGACAGTCGCGGACTCACTGGGCAATGCCGGGACAGGATTATCGCCGGTCGTTATTGGAATGGCTTCCCTGCAAGATGGATTCACGTATAGTCCTACTAGCCCGCAACCAAGTGATAGTATCAACTTTACAGCGTCTGCGAGAGGCGGGACTCCACCATACTCCTACTCTTGGGATTTTGGAAACGGAGCCTCAGCCTCGGGAGGCTACGCAACCTACTCCTATGCATCGGCCGGATCCTACACAGTGACTCTGACCGTCATCGATTCTGCGAACCGTTCGAATAACACTTCTCAGAGGCTAACCATTTACTCGCCCGCTCAGCCAGATTTCAGGCTGAACACGGGTCAGTCGACCCTCAACGCTCAACCGGGTTCTGACCAATCACTAGCTATCACCGTAACGAACGACGGGGGTCCTTCGGGAACAATCATGTTCAACGCAACGATCTCACCAGCTGGGCCTCAGATCTCGCTCAACCCAGCAAGCATTACTCTATCACCTGAAGGTTCAGGCTCTACCAGTCTGAACGTAAACGTCGCTCCAAACACTACTCCCGGACCTTACTGGATACAAGTGAATGCTACCAACGGATCCGTAACGCATTCTGTCACTGTACAAGTCGATGTCGCTCAGCATAGCCAGCCGCCCACGTCAAGTCAGCCGTGCCAGTTCTGCCTCGTCTCAACTGCAATCATTACCAGCTTGGTAGTTGCAGGCACGGCAACACTTGTCACCCTTCAAATGCGCAGACGAAGAATCCCAACGTTTCGAGTCAGCACAACGAGCGAACACGATCCAAACAGAGCTGGTCAGCGTCTAGGGAGGCCGCTTCAGTAGCTTGAGAGTGTACATGGAGCAGCTTCGGCCCGACACTCTTGAAAACCTGGCTACGAGTTACAGACTGGGTAGCGCTATCCAGTCCGGAAAGCCTGCGAAAGGCGCACACTACGTTGTGTATCGACTCCGCACGCCGCGTGGTGATTTTGCCCTACTCAAGCCGCGACCACTCTCGATCAACGAATCGTACGGAACAAGCCTTCTGGAGGAACTCCGCCGAGCGAACAGGATCTTTCATCATCTTGCCCGCCACGGATTTCCCGCGCCCGCTCCTCTGTTAACGAGAGCAGGTTCGACGATAGTGACGATCAAGGGAGAACACCATGCTGTCTATCCCTATGTTCACGGCCGGGCCATGGTGAGAGGTAATATTCGCCAAGTAGCAAAGGCCGGTGTAACCCTTGGTTCTTACCACCGCATAATGGCAGACTACCCGAAGAGAATGAGTCGATCCGAAGAGCCGTTCCCCAGCCGATTCCAAGACCGAGTGGACTTGTTCACCGAAAACGTCGAGGCCCTGGACGGACAACCCTCGGCTCTTGGGATAGAGGCGAGTCTGGACTACTTCAAGGACAGTCTGCTGGACATCGAGTTATCGCTGCTGAGGCTTTCGTATGAAAATCTGCCGCAGCTGACAATCCATGGAGACTACAGACGCCAGAACATTCTGTTCGAAGGGGACAGGCTAGCCGCGGTCATAGACTTCCATCGCTCTAGGATTGAAGTTCGGTCCTTGGACCTTGCAATAGCGCTCGCGGACATTCTACCGAGCACGAGTAATGGGCACGCTCTGGGCCTGGCTCGTAGTTTCATCAATTCCTACGAGAAAGTCCAGCAATTGTCGAATGACGAGCAAGAAGCTCTCCCTGTCCTGGTAGAGGCGAGAGTTGCTTGGAGAGCTCTTCGCAGGATTCGCAGAATCGTCAATACCAAAGACAAGAAGAAGATGCTGAGACGAGCTCGAAAGTTTCAGCTCTACGTCAGTCATCTTCGTAGGGTCAGGATGATCCGGTCAAGCTGGAAGCAGATATTCGCGGAGGAAAGTAGCCGGTGATGAATACGGCCGTAACCGTTCAACGCGAAGTCGCTGCTCTAGCAATAGTCCACCACGCAAACCAGTACGTGGTCACGGATGGTTATGATAACCGGGTCGGAATATCAGGGATCGTCGGAACCTCCTCGTCTCAAACGGGTCTCCTTCGAGTCCTGAAACTCCACGAACGATACAGAGTCCCATTTAGCCTCCATATTAGCGGCACCTTTCTCGAATCTCTAGCATGGCACAGCCCTGAGTTCCTCTCGGAGGTGAATCGGCTGGCTGGGCTTGGGCTGGTGGACCTCTTAGGCGGCGCCTACGCCCAGAATATGACACGATTCTTCTCCCCAGAGCATAATCTGAGACAGATGAACGAGGAGCTCCTCCTCTACGAGAGCCTCATCGGCTGGGACCCGAAGAAGATCACAACATTCTGGCCAACAGAGCGCCTCTGGGAAACTGAAGCAATGGCGCCTCTCCTGACAAGCTGCGAACTACTCAATGGAGGCTATCAGCATGTTGTGATAGACGATAGGCTGCTCCATTCTACGACAGGAAGCCCCAGTCCTCGCCAACTCTACGACTACGACCACGCTTGGAACCCGGTCAACTTCCAGATGCACCGTATCAAGAATGGCCTGGGACTCTGCGCGCTCCCAATCTCGTTTGGACTCCGCCGAAACATTCCTCCGCGAACACGAGAAGACCTGGAGAAAACCCAGGCTCAGCTGGAATGGATTCTTGACATTAACTCCGACTATGACAATCAGCTCGTCGCAATCTATGCGGACGACATGGAGAAGGTCGCCGGGGTAGGCTGGGATGCAAGGGGTCCCCTCCAGTTCGAGGCGATGCTCAGATGGCTCTCCGAAAACCCATTCCTC